>Ga0213920_1000905_pt1 | contig 18528 bp, 17 predicted proteins | sample McNCre1117MG_FD_161054 | JGI IMG/M metagenome (GOLD analysis project Ga0213920, IMG submission 161054) | Freshwater microbial communities from McNutts Creek, Athens, Georgia, United States - 11-17 MG | ecosystem: Environmental > Aquatic > Freshwater > Creek | place: USA: Georgia | collected...
TGGACAGCGATGCCACCAACTGGATTGCGGCCCGCGCCAACGAGATCGTCCTGGGGGGCTTGACTGCGGTTCAGCGCAGCAACCCGAGCCCGGAGCGTTTCGACTTCCGCGAAAACTACATCTCGCAGCTGGGCCAGGTGCTCAACATGAATGCGATTCGGGACTCCAAGGTTTCGATCGGAGCCGACCCGATGGGCGGTGCCTCGGTGGACTACTGGGGTGCTATCGGTGAGCGCTACGGCCTGAACCTGACCGTAGTCAACCCGGATGTGGACTTCCAGTTTGGATTCATGACCCTGGACTGGGACGAAAAGATTCGTATGGACTGCAGCAGCCCGTACGCGATGGCCAGCCTGATTGCGGGCAAGAGTCGCTTCGACATCAGCACCGGCAACGACGCCGACGCCGACCGTCACGGCATCGTCACCCGCGACCATGGCCTGATGAACCCAAACCATTTCTTGGCCGTGTGCATCGATTACCTGTACCGGAACCGTCCGGGCTGGGCGGCCAATGCAGCCGTTGGCAAGACCATGGTTTCTTCCGTAATCATCGACCACGTGGTTGAGGGCCTTGGCCGCAAGCTGATCGAGGTTCCGGTTGGTTTCAAGTGGTTTGTGCCGGGGCTCATCGATGGTTCGGTTGGTTTTGGTGGCGAGGAATCCGCGGGAGCCAGCTTCCTTCGCCTTGATGGCACCGCCTGGAGCACCGACAAAGACGGCCTGATTTTAGCTTTGTTGGCCGCGGAAATCACCGCGGTCACCGGCAAGACCCCAAGCCAGCACTACGCCGAGTTAACTGCCAAATTTGGTGCACCCGCATATGAGCGCATCGACGCCCCGGCAACGCTGGAACAGAAGGCCAAGCTGGGCAAGCTCAGTGCCTCCGCGGTTACCGCCAGCACCCTGGCCGGTGAGGCAATCACCAAGATTGAGACTCACGCGGCCGGTAACGGCGCAGCCCTCGGTGGTCTGAAGGTGAGCACCGAGAACGCCTGGTTCGCGGCCCGCCCATCCGGCACCGAGAACGTGTACAAAATTTACGCGGAATCGTTCCTGGGTGCAGAGCACCTCAAGCTGGTGCAGGTTGAGGCAAAGGCGCTTGTGGACGGCGTGCTTGGTTAGGCGCCTGCTGCTACTAACTAGTAGCTAGGGGCCGCGGGAAGCTTCCAGAAGTTCTCCAGCACGGCGACGCCGGTGGCGTGCATCTGGTTGCTGAGTTCGGTTCCAACGTAGCGATAGTGCCACGGCTCAAACTGGTAGCCGGTGATTGCGGTCTGCCCGTTTGGGTAGCGCAGGATGAATCCAAACTGCCAGGCGTTGGCTGCCAACCACTTGCCGGCCTTGGTGTTGGCGAAGCAAACCTGAATGGTGCAGCCCTGCCCCAGTGCCGAAAGGTCGGCGGCCAGACCGGTCTGGTGTTCGCTATAGCCTGGACGGGCAGCCAGGTTTTCACCCGCAACTAGGCCAAGCGCCGAAACATCTTTGGCGTGCACCGCAACCTGGGTCTGGTAACTGCGGTAGGTGCTGGAAAGCACCAGGGTTCCGGCGCCGGCTGCCTTCATCTCGGTTGCCATTAGTTTGATGGCCTTTGCTGCGGGCTTAGCCAGCTGAAGTCGGTTTGGGTTGTATCCGGCCCCGTCCTCGAACTTTGGGCTCACCAGGTTTCCTGGTCGATAGCTAATCGGGTTTAGTGGGCGCTTCTTGTTTACGACCACCCAGAGTGAGCTGGCCGAATCAATCGAAAAAGCTGCCGGATTGAAAGGAGCCACCGAGGGGGTCGCACTGGGAGTCGCTGTCGGCGTTGGCACCGAGGTCACCGAAGGCGTAGCTGCTGGCGTGGCGGTTGCGGTTGCTGTCGGAGAAGCAATACCCGGAGCCGGGCTAGAGCTTGTGGAAATCGTTGGAGTTGGGGTTGCCGCTTCCGCAGAAACCCCTGTTACTGACAAAATTGTCAGCATCGGAATAAAAACGGTTAGTCCTGCGGTTAAGGAAACAAAAGATTTCCTTAATCTGGAACCCATAGGCTGTTGCATCCAACAAGCCTAAACAATCAAAGAAAGAGTGCCTTCTTTTGTCACGTGAAGCACGAAAAGCCGCTGCAGCAGAATCTGCACGCACTGGCGTAATGACCCACCGTCAGATCATGATGGTTCTATTCGGTTTGATGTCGGGCATGTTCCTGTCCGCTCTGGACCAGAGCATCGTTGGTAGCGCAATGCGCACCATCGCGGATGACCTGAAGGGTCTGGATATCCAGGCCTGGGTAACCACCGCGTACCTAATCACCTCCACCATCACCACCCCGATTTACGGCAAGCTCGGTGACATCTTTGGTCGCCGCCGCCTGTTCATCTTCGCGATCAGCGTGTTCGTACTGGCCTCGGTCGGCGCATCGTTCTCGCACACCATGTACGAGCTCGCCGCCTGGCGAGCCCTTCAGGGTGTTGGTGCCGGTGGTCTGTTCACCCTGGCTTTGACCGTGATGGCGGACATCGTTCCACCTCGTGAGCGCGCCAAGTACATGGGTATGTTCATGGCCGTCTTCGGCACATCCTCGGTGATTGGCCCACTGGTTGGTGGCCTCTTCGCTGGCGCAGACCAGATCCTTTGGCTGACCGGCTGGCGCTGGGTGTTCCTTATCAACCTGCCAATCGGCATCCTAGCCATGTTCATGGTTGTCAACTTCCTGCACATCCCTCACCACAAGAAGGAAGGCCGCATTGACTGGTGGGGCGCCGTCTCGATCATCGTCGCCGTGGTTCCACTACTGGTGGTTGCGGAGCAGGGTCGCAACTGGGGCTGGGATTCCAGCAACGCAATTCTTTGCTACGTCCTAGGCGCAGTCGGCACCATCGCCTTCATCTTTGTTGAGCGCGCCATGGGCAAGGATGCTCTGCTTCCTCTGCACCTGTTCAAGTCAAATGCTTTCGCTTTCTCTAACGTCATCGGTGTCATCGTTGGTCTGGGCATGTTCGGTGGAATGATGACCATTCCGCTGATCCTGCAGATCGTCTACGGCGCCACCCCGACCGAGTCCGGTCTGCTCATGCTGCCGATGGTTCTTGGCATGATGACGGCGTCGATCCTCAGCGGTCGCCTCACCAGCAAGAGCGGCAAGTACAAGATCTTCATGATCTCGGGCACCGCATTCATGACCGTCGCGTACTTCTACCTGACCCAGTTGAGCTACAAGTGGGAGATCTGGCAGGTGTCGATTGGCATGGTCCTCCTCGGTGTTGGTCTTGGCCAGCTGATGCAGACTCTGAGCCTGGTTGCCCAGAACTCGGTGGACGCACACGATATGGGTGTTGCCACCTCGTCGGCTACCTTCTTCCGTCAGATGGGTGGAACCGCGGGTGTTGCCGTGTTCATGTCCATCCTCTTCAGCACCCTCCAGGACAAGGGCACCCAGATTGGTGAAGGCATCAAGGCCGCAATCATGAAGGACCCGGCTCTGCTAGCCAAGCCGGAGAACGCCGTTTTCAAGACCGGTGGCTCCAAGCTGAACGACATGATTCAGTCGGATTCCTCGTTCCTAAAGACCGTAAGCCCTCAGCTTGGTAACCCAATCAAGCAGGCTTTCGCCGAGGCCGCCGTGCAGGTGTTTGAGACCGCAGCCTTTGTGGTTGCTATCGCTTTCATCCTGACCTGGTTCGTCAAGGAAGTTAAGCTACGCACCAAGAGCGGTGTGCAGGAGCAGGCCGAGGCCAAGGCTGCCGCGGCCGCCAGCATGCACTAATAAGCAACCAAAAATGCCCCGATGGTTTCGGCCGTCGGGGCATTTTTGTATCTTGGAGTGGGTCGGTCCACTGCGGCTTCTCAGGCCTACTTTGCTCTAAACCAGCGTCGGTCGGTCCGCCACAAACTCAACTGCGGCCGCTGCAAAGCGTTCCCTCATCACCGCGATTGCTTCCGGATTCTGATCCATCAGGATGAACCGTCGACCGAGCGCGAGTGCCGCCGCGCCGGTGGTACCGGAGCCGCCGAAGAAGTCCAGCACGAGGTCGCCCTCGGTGCTGGAGGCTTGAATAATGCGGCGCAGAATACCGAGCGGCTTCTGGGTCGGGTAGCCGGTCTTCTCCTTGCCGGTTGGACTAACGATGGTGTGCCACCAGACGTCGGTGGGCAGCTTGCCCAACGCTGCCTTTTCCGGAGTAACCAGACCGGGTGCCATGTAGGGCTCACGATCGACGGCCGCAGAATCAAAGTAGTAGCGCTTCGGGTTTTTCACGTAGACCAGGATGGTGTCATGCTTGGCCGGCCAGCGGTTCTTGGCTTTGCCACCGTAGTCATAGGCCCAAATGATCTCATTCAAAAAGCAGTCGCGGCCAAACAGCGCATCCAGCAGCACCTTGGCGTAGTGCGCCTCCCGGTAGTCCAGGTGCAAATAGAGCGTTCCGGTTTCGGCCAGTAGACGCCAAGCCTCTTCCAGGCGCGGTTCCAAGAAACCCCAGTAGTCGGCAAACTCGTCGTCATAGCTCAACACGGTCTCGCGCACAATCTGATAGCGCTGGCCCTTGAAGCCAACGCGGTTGCCTTCCTCGGTGCGCGTGGTAACCGAAGAACCGCGCGACTGCACCCGGCCTGTGTTGAATGGCGGGTCAATATAAATTAATTGGACACAGCCATCGGGCATAGACTGCAGGGCAGGAAGGTTATTACCTATTACCACTTGGCCCTGCAAACCGGGCTGGTCCTTGATCGAAGTCACAAAGAGAGATTAACAGCATGGAACCGAACGTCGTTCACAACACCGATCAGCGTCGCTACGAAATCTGGCTGGGCGACGAAAAGGTGGGCCACGCCGATTACAACGTGCGACCGGGTGAGATTCACTTTGTTCACACCGAGGTAGACCCGGCGCACCAAGGTAAGAACCTGGCCGCGATTCTGATGCGCGAGGCGCTGGCCGACGTGCGGGCCCAGGGCAAGGCCAAGGTGGTTCCGGTGTGCAGCTACACCGTGCGCTACATGGAGCGTCACCCCGAGACTCAGGACCTGCTGCTCAACCCAATCGAGGACGCGGTGGCAGCCTGCGCCCTGCCGAACCCGGCAAAATTCGCCGCCAAGCACGACCTCAAGCTCAACGACGGTAAGTAACTGATTGGGCCTTTAGCCTGGAATGCCAATTTCTCGCAGAGTGCAAGCAATGCTACGAAATTGGCATTCGCACGGCTCTGCCCAATGTATCCCTTAGTCGGCGGCGTCAGGGTCGGCGAACTCGCCGTCCAGCCAGCCGAGCAGGTCGCTCAGCACCTCGTCGTAGTTCAACTCATGGAACACCTCGTGGCGCGCACCGTGGTAGATGATCACCTGAACATCCTCGACGCCGGCGCGCAGGAAAGCCTTCTGCAGCAGAGCGTTTCCGCGCTCGCCACCCAGTTGGTCCTCACTGCCGGCCAGCTGCAGAATCGGCAGGCCCGGGTCGATGCCGCGCTTGGGCATTCCGAGGATGCGCAGCGCATTGGCCACGCCCCACACCTGTAGTGCGGTCTCCGGGAAGTTCAGCGGATCGTTGCGGAATGCCTCGGCCACGCCCGGCTTCCTGCTCAGCCACTCGCCACCGAGCGCCTTCGAGCCACGCTCCACAAACTTGGCGTCATTTCCACCGTTTGGCAGCGTACCCGGCATTGCCAAAGTGCTTCCGGTTAGAACCACGCCCGCGTATCGGTGACTGTCCGTGTCTAGCAGGCGCTGAATGATTAGCGAACCCCAGCTTTGGCCAATCAGAACGATTGGCATGCCTGCCTGCTCGTTTTCGATGATGCTGGTCAGTTCAAGTTCATCGGTAAAAACAGCCTTCATGCCACCCGGACCAAGTTGGCCCTGGCGCGCGATCAGGCCCGCGGTGCGCATGGCGACACCGGTCTGCCCGTGGCCGCGGTGATCGGTGGCGTAAACGTGATAGCCGGCGCGGTTAAGGTCACGCACCAGCCCGTCATAACGTTCCGCGTGCTCGCCAAGCCCGTGCACCAGTTGGACTACCGCCTTGGCACCTGCCACCGGCCACTCGTACATGTGAATGTCTACCCCATAGGAGTCCGTGAAGGTGCGCTGAAGCGGAAGTGAGGTCATGCCCAAAGCCTATGCCTCGCGGGTTATCTCCACCTGAACAAACAGTTCGGACTCGCCGGCACCGGCATACACACCTCGTAGTGGTGGTACATCGTCATAGTCTCGGCCGCGAGCCACCACAATGTGCCGATTCGGAAATCCCAGATTGTTGGTCGGGTCATTTGCTGTCCAGCTGCCGGCAAACCATTCCACCCACGCGTGTGATTCACCGATTACCGGCTGACCGACCCGCGGCTCAAGTTGAGGGTGAAGGTAGCCGCTAACGTATCTTGCGGGAATACCAACCGATCTGAGTGCACCGATTGCCAGGTGCGAAAAATCCTGACAGACACCTATCTTTTTTGCCCAGGCCTCGGCCGCATTCGACTGTACGCCGGTGACACCAAATTGGTATTTCATGTTGCCGTGTATCAGTTGGCAGATTGCCACAGCGGCTTCTGCAGGCCCCGAGGCCGCTCCTGCTATTTTCTTGGCTTGTCGTTGTAAGTCGGTTGGAATTTGCGTGCGTTTGCCCTGGTCAATAGCATCGCGCAGCGCCAAGGAACGCTCAACTTCCACGGCAAGTTGGGCCCAGCCCAGACTGCGGTCACTCACCGGTGGTTGCCTAAGTTCCACTACGGTTGTGCTCTCTATTTGCAATTCGGAGTGTTCCTCCAACAGCTCGAACATCACCACCCTGCTGCCGAAATAGTCGACGTATTCGTGGCTGGCAGGGCGAGGCGTGATTTCTAGCTTGCTGCTGAAAACCACCTGGGTTTCATCCCGAACCGGCAACATTCGCACTTCGTTGTACGACGCCATCACCGGCCGGGAGTATCGGAAGCCAGTTTTGTGGCTAACTTTGTATCGGCTCATGACATTTCCCCCACCCAGGTTGGCAGCACATTCACTGGGAAATACTTGGCTCGAATGGAGTCCGAGACCAGGTTGATGCCGTCTTGCAGTGCCACCATCTCGGCTGTGAGGTTGGACAGAATGGCTGGCGCGCTTCGGAATTCCAGATTCGTGCGAAGTTGCCCCAGGATTCGCAGGGTCTCATCGATGCCAACCCGCGAATTTTCTGGAATCAGGTCGTTGATACAGGATTCTGCCCGGGCAATCGAGAAAATCACTGATCTCGGGAAGATACGGTCTAGCAGCAAGAATTCGGCCGCATTGGTAGCCGAGGGTACGCCGCGATAGGTTCTCAAATAGGCTTCGTACGCACCGCAGGACCTCAGGATTGTGGTCCATGAGGGGCCACTTGCCTCGGTGAGCTCGCTGGTTGCAAGCAATCGCGCAGTCATGTCGACCCGCTCCAGACTTCGACCCAGCGTAAAGAATGTCCAGGCCTCGTCACGGCTAGTGGACGATTCCACGATGCCGACAGCGAGAGCAGTTCGCTCGCGCACCCAGCCAAAGAAATCATGCGCCCGGTCGAGGGCAACCTTGCGGGGCATTCGCGATCGAGTGGTGTTGAGGCATTCCCAAAGCTCTGTGCTTACGATTTCTCGCACGCGCCGGGCATTCTCGCGAGCGTTGCCGAGCGAGGCCGCAATCGACGATGGCTCGTTTCGATCCACCGTGAGCGCATCCATTAGTCGTTGACGATCCAACTGCCCACTGAACTCGGTGCCAGAGCCAATGACTTTCAGCAGCGAACGGCAAGCGGGATCTTCGGCAACCCAGGGGTCCTCCAACAGCAGCTGAAGGTGCACATCCAAAAGGCGTGCCGTGCCGTCGGCTCGCTCTACATAGCGACCGATCCAAAAGAGTGATTCTGCGATTCGACTAAGCATTGTTCGCTCCTTGGGTAACTCCCTCGTCACCAGATTGCTGTTGCTGTTGCTGTTGATTTAGGTACGGGTTGAAGTACTGCGGTGTGCTGGTTTGAAATCCGGAATTGGCTGCGGTCTGTCCCGCAACAATTGCCGAAACCTGCGAGTTAGTGGGCATATATTCCCGCACCGAGATTCGGTCCGAACCCACTACCCAGGTGTCCTTTGAACCGCCACCCTGTGACGAGTTGACCACGAGTTCCCCCTCAGGCAGTGCAACTCGGGTTAGACCCCCTGGCAAAACCCAGACATCCTTGCCGTCGTTGACTGCGAATGGTCTCAGGTCTGCGTGCCTTGGGCGTAGGCCATCGTCAACGAGCGTTGGGATAGTTGAAAACTGGACGACAGGCTGCGCGATCCATCCGCGCGGATCCTTGGCTAATCGTTTGCGAAGTTCGTCCAACTCTTTTTTGCTGGCTCGTGGACCAACGACAAGACCCTTACCACCAGAACCATCGACTGGCTTTACAACCAGTTCATCTAACCGGTCCAACACCTCTTGCAGAGCACCGGTTTCTTCCAGGCGCCAGGTCTTTACGTTAGGAATTATGGGTTCCTGGCCAAGGTAATAGCGGGTCAGATCCGGCATGTAGGTGTAGACCAGTTTGTCGTCGGCTACGCCGTTACCTACGGCGTTGGCAATCGTGACATTTCCCAGTCGGGCTGCGGTCAACAGACCAGGTGGGCCCAATACGGAATCGGTGCGGAAGCTGAGCGGGTCTAGGAATTCGTCGTCAACGCGGCGATAGATCACATCCACCCGACGCGGGCCACTAGTGGTGCGCATATACACCTTGCCGCCCGAACAATAGAGGTCACGGCCTTCAACCAATTCCAGACCCATTAACCGCGCCAGCAAGGTGTGCTCAAAATAGGCGCTGTTATAAACGCCAGGGGTCAGAACCACCACGGTTGGTTCGGACACCCCCGACGGAGCGGCAGCACGCAGTGCGGCCAAGAGCCGGTTGGGATATTCCGCCACCGGCTGGATGCGCATTTGCTGAAATAACTCGGGAAGCGTTTGCGCCATCACTCGGCGGTTTGAAATCACGTAGCTGACTCCGGACGGCACCCGAACGTTGTCTTCGAGCACCCGCCAATCGCCAACCTCATCACGGATTAGGTCGATTCCGGAGACCTGAATACGGACACCATTGGCCGGATCCACGCCTACGGCAGCTCGGTGAAAATGCGCACTACTGGCAACTAAACCTGCCGGAACCACACCGTCCCGAATTGCGTTTCCAGGGCCGTAGACATCAGCGAGGAACGCTTCAAGCACCTTTACCCGCTGCTTGATACCAGCCTCCAGGTAACTCCACTCGTCTCTGGCTATCACTCGGGGAACTGCGTCTAGCGGGAACGGCCGCTCTTCGCCGGCAAAGTCGAAGGTCACGCCCTGCGCAAGATAACTGTCGGCCAGCGCTTCGGTTCTGCCGACCAGTTCTTCTTGGGTCATCGACGCCAGAGCCTGATGGATCTGTTGATAGTTGCCGCGGACCTTGCTGGCTCCAAAAAACATTTCGTCGAAAGGCGGAAGGTTGCCTGCCTTTTTGTCGGCACGCTTGACCGGCCCCGCCACCGGATATCCGTTAAATAAATCGCCCATGGTGTCAACGTACGTGTCGATTATTGCCGAGTTATTTCGGTGGTGATTCCGTGAGATAAATGATTTCCTCCAACAAATCCTCATGTTTGTCCCAGCCCGTTCTCAGGAAACTTGCAGGCTATTTCGCCAGTCTGTAACCATGACAGCAAACTTCCGCTTCACCCAGCCCAACACCCGGGTTCGTCTCGGGCAGCGCAAAATCTTGCGCGTGCTGCGCGGAAAAGACTTGGTAGAAGGCCTGGCCTGGGCCAGCGTCATCGCCGTTGTCGCCATGTTCTTGGTCGACGGCGGCATCAAGCAGGTCACCGATCTAGCCACCGGTTTCGGCGCTTTGAGCCGACTGACCGCACTGGTTGGCACCGACCTACTTTTGGTTCACATGCTTCTCATTGCCCGTGTCCCTTGGATTGACCGCCTTTACGGTCTGGACCGCGCCACCGAGGCACACAAGAAGCTTGGCAAGCCGATCCTTTACCTGATCATCGTCCACTTCCTGGCTAGCCTCTTCAACTACGCCATTCAGGACCAGAAAAACCTGCTGGCGGAACTCCAGAACCTGGTTTTCAACGTTCCAGACATGCTCACCGCCACCGCTGCTCTAGTTCTGATGATCCTGGTTGTAATCACCAGCATCAAGATTGCTCGCAAGAAGCTCAGCTACGAGGCCTGGTGGCTGGTTCACCTGCTTTCCTATGCCGCGGTGTTGCTTGCGGTTCCTCACCAGATCAGCACCGGCAGCGACATCGCCGGCAAGCCAATCGCACTTTTCTACTGGATCAGCCTGTACCTCTTCGTTGCTGGCAACCTGGTTTGGTATCGCTTCCTGGAGCCAATCGTGGTCTCGCTTCGTGCCGGACTCAAGGTGGCTGCAACCGTTCGCGAATCAAGCGACTCAACCAGCATCTACATCACCGGCAAGGACCTTAACAAGTTGGGTTACACCTCCGGACAGTTCTTCATCGTCCGCATCCTCACCGGTAAGCAGTGGTGGCGTGCCCACCCGTTCTCGGTGTCGGCTGCACCTAACTCCCGCTTCGTGCGCTTCACCGTGGGTAACCGTGGTGATGACACCCAGCTAATGCAGAACCTCAAGGTTGGTACTCGCGTCATCCTTGAAGGCCCATACGGTGTCTTCACCGAGGACCGCCGCAGCCGCGAAAAGGTAACCCTGATCGCTGCCGGTATCGGTGCCCCACCAATCCGTGCCCTGGCAGAATCCATGGCCGCCCGCCCTGGTGACGTACAGGTGATCTACCGAGTTCGTCAGGCAGACGACGCCGCTCTTGTAGACGAACTCACCGAGCTCTCTAAGCAGCGTGGCTTCAACCTGACCCTGCTCGAGGGCAGCCGAGGCGAGGCGCACTCCTGGATGCCTGCCCACCCGGAAAACCTTCCTGACCACGCCCGCATCAGTGTGATTGCACCGTGGATCAGCGAGTCCGACGTCTTCATCTGTGGTCCAGCAGCCTGGACCTCCGCAGTAAAGAAGAGCCTGCTTCGTGCCGGCACCCCGGACAACCAAATTCACGCAGAGGAGTTTGCCTGGTGAGAAACGTAACCAAAGGAATCGTCACCGTAGCCAGCGTCGGCGTTCTGGGTGTGGCTTATGCCGCCGGAACGAGCGCAACCATCAGCAACGGCTTCAGTACCGGTGCCGCGCCACTTGCAACCTCCAACACCGCTTCCAGTGGCACCACTTCAACCGGATCAGCCGGCAGCAGCAATCCTGCTCCTGCCGCGACGGCAAGTGCCTCGGCCGCTGCAACCCCGGCTGCCAGCCCTTCGGTTTCGCCCAGCAAGAGCAGCAGCACCAAGACCACTACCGGTAGTTCCTCCACAACCGCGAGCGGCAGTTCGAGTAGTTCCTCCGGCAGCTCGTCTTCGGGTAGTTCTTCTTCTGGAAGCACCTCATCGAGTAGTTCCTCCAGCAACTCCTCAACCAGCAGCGGCAGCTCCGGCAGCAGCTCAAGTTCTTCCGGCACCACGGCCTCAGCCGCTGTTACCAAAACCAGCGATCAAGTGCCTTACCGCTTTGGCTACGTGACATTGACCGTCACCAAGGAGAACGGCAAGATCACCGCAGTCAGCTATGGCAACTCCACCGCCACAAACGGCCGTGCCGCAGCATTCCCCTACCTAGTTCAATACGCAATTGCGGCCCAGGGAACCAACTTCAGCAACCTTAGCGGCGCTACCTATACCGTTGATGCCTTCAAGCAAGCCCTAACCAGCGCGCTTTCCAAGTTCTAGTCCAACCACACCCAAGCATCCAGGAGCCATCATGCCTCGCAAGACTCGAGTAGCCCTCGCAAACTCCGCCATCGCAGTGGTCGCATTGGCCGGTGCCGTTGGTCTAACCAACCACTTTGCCCCTTCGGCAACTGCAGCGACCACCGCAACTTCAAGCACTGCAGCCGCCACCACCAGCAACAACGTAACGGCTGCAACCGTCGCAAAGGCCACAACAGTTAAGGCCGCCGGCAAGACCGGAAGCGCCACCTCGGTGGTAGTTCCGTACCGCTTTGGTCAGGTCCAGGTGAGCGTAACCAAGACCAAGGGCAAGATCACCGCAATCAGTTACGGCAGTTCCAGCGCCACCAACGGTCGCGAGGCGGCCTTCCCATACCTGGTGAAGTACGCAATCTCCGCCCAGGGCACCAACTTCAGCAACCTCAGCGGAGCTACTTTCACCACCGATGCCTTCAAGCAGGCACTCAGTTCCGCGCTTACTAAACTCGGTTAGACCAACCGCACTATTGCAATCGCCAGGAGGGGGCAAATGTCTGAATTCGAGACTCAGTTTCACTTTGCCCCGGCCGAGAGCGGCGCCGCCCGGTTTGCCTTTGCCGAGGCTGCAATGGGCACTGTGTTCGTATTTCAGGGTGGCACCACACTAACCGAGGAACAGACGCAACAAGCCTGCCTTGCAGCCATGCGGCCCATTCATGAAGCCGATCAAACCTTTAGCCTCTACAAGCCGGAGTCGCCACTGAGCAGACTGGCGCGAGGTGAAATCAGCGTTGCCCAATGCCCCGAAGTTGTCTCCAAGATTTGGGACGAATGCGAAGACTGGGAACGCACCACCGATGGCTGGTTCAGCGCATTCACGCCACAGCACACCTTTGATCCTTCCGGTTTGGTAAAAACCTGGGCTGCTCACTCGGCAGCCGATGCGCTCCTGGCAGCGGGAATCACAGATTTCTCGATGAACGCCGGCGGCGACATTTGGGTGGCCGATGGAGCCTCGAGGCCGAGCGACTGGCGGGTTGCCATCTCAAAGCCGGTTTCGATCGCAGGGGACGATTCCGGAGTCCTGACCGCGGTAGACCTAGCCGGCACCGAGTACCGTGCTGTTTGCACCAGCGGTTCGGCAGAGCGCGGGCAACACATCTGGGACCCAAAGGCACCGGAGCGCGCCTCCGCAACTGAGCTGGTTCAGGTCAGTGTTATTGCTAAGGATCTAGTGACCGCCGACGTCTGGGCCACCGCCGCTTTCGCCCACGGGTCCCGTTGCATCAAGCAGGCCGAAGACCACAACACGGCCAACCCAGAAAATACGATTCAGGTTATGGCTGTATTCCCCGATGGGAATATATGGGCAACTTCAGGTTTTGAAGGCCTGGTAGCTCGCTAGCGAAACTTCCTTAGCCGCAGTCTGGCTAGTTCCATATGGATGGGGCCGGGGCCTTACCCTTGGGCAGCGCAGTATTTGCTGCCCAGTCCAAAACCCACTGCGGAACTTCGCGAACATCCGCAGGGCGTCCCAGTTTCTCCAGAATCTGAACCGGAGTCACAATGCCTCGCGGGTTCTGAAGAAAGCGCAGACGAACCCAGGCCTGTGCATAGATTTCGCCAGCTACGGTAAAGCGCTGATCAACATAGAACCCCTCGGCATCCCAGCCGGCAACGCGAGACTCCATCTGGAAGGTTTGCCATGGTGCAAGTGATTTGCGGAAGGTGATGGTCTCCGCCACAACTACCGGATACCAGCGCAACTTTCTCAACTGCTGCCAGGTGCCGGAACGCAGCATCAAGTCCAGCCGCGATAGGTCCATAAGGCTGCCGTACTTGCCGTTGTTCATGTGGTTGAAGATGTCTAGGTCACTGGGCCAAACCCGGAAGGTGCGCACACCGACATCCCATATCGAGAGCGGCCCGCGGCTGCGCCAAGACAGCAAGGCCCAGATCAAACGCAGCCAAAGATTCAAGAACTTATTCCTCTAACAGTATGTATTCCGAATTTGGAATACTTCTACCAAATGCTCACGCGTTCGGCTGGGTCCAGCCACATGGAATCGCCCGGCTTCACATCAAACGCAGCGTAGAACTGATCTACATTTTTCAAAATCTGGTTGCAGCGGAACTCTGCAGGAGAGTGTGGGTCAGTGGCCAGGCGCTGAATCAGGATTTCGTCGCGAGACTTAGTTCGCCAGATCTGCGCGTAAGACATAAAGAAGCGCTGGTCTCCGGTGAGGCCGTCGATGATCTCGTCTTCTTGGCCACCAAGCGAGAACTTGTATGCCTTGTAGGCGATGTTTGCGCCACCTAGGTCACCAATGTTTTCACCGATGGTGAAGGCGCCATTCACGTGGTGGTCTTCGCTCAGCTGAGCCGGGGTGAGGGCGTCGTACTGGGCAATCAGGGCCTTGGTGCGCTGCTCAAACTTGGCTCGGTCTTCCTCGGTCCACCACTGCTCCAGCTTTCCGTCACCGTCAAAGGTCGAACCCTTGTCGTCAAAGCCGTGGCCAATCTCATGCCCAATTACCGCACCGATTCCACCGTAGTTGGTGGCCTTATCCGACTGTGGGTCATAGAACGGCCACTGCAGAATGGCAGCCGGGAAGACGATTTCGTTCATGGTCGGGTTGTAGTAGGCGTTCACGGTCTGAGGCGTCATGTGCCACTCTTCGCGGTCAATCGGCTTACCCAGCTTGGCAAACGCGTCGGCCACCACCCAAGCATTGACTCGGCGCACGTTTCCAACCAGATCGTCCGCGGAAATCTCAAGGCTACTGTAGTCCTTGAACTTGGTTGGGTAACCAATCTTCGGGGTGAACTTGGCAAGCTTTTCCAAGGCCTTAACCTTGGTCTCTTCAGACATCCAATCCAGCGCCTTGATGCTTACCTCGTATGCCTTCAGCAGGTTTTCCACCAGGTGTTCCATGTCCCGCTTCGAGCTCTCCGGGAAGTGGCGCTGAACGTAGACCTCACCAACAGCCTCACCGAGCGAACCCTCAATCAGGCTGACCGCACGCTTCCAGCGCGGGCGGATCTGTTCCATTCCGCTTAGCAAGCGGCCGTTGAACTCGAAGTTCTGGGCTACCAGGTCTGCGCTCAGGTACGCGGCCATGGAGTCGATTACGTTCCAGGCGAGCCAGGCCTTGATGCTCTCAAGGTTTTCGTTGGTGAACAGCTGAGCCCAGGCACCCAGGAAGTCCGGCATAAACACCACGGACTCCTCCAACAGGGCACGGGTCTGGTGCGCACCGGCCAGGTAGAGGCTCCAATCAAACGTTGGAGTCAGCGCCTGAAGCTCATCGAATGTCATCAGGTGGTAGTTGGTGTCCCAGTTGCGAGACTCCACCACGTCCATGTGGTGGGCAGCCAACTTGGTCTCGAAGGCCACCACGCGCGCGGCTGCGGCATCGGCATCGGCGTTCGACCAACCGGCCAGGTGGAACATCTGTGCCACGTGCGGCTCATACTTGGCCAACACCTCGGCGTGCTGTTCCTCACGGTAGTAAGCCTCATCGGGCAGACCGAGTCCGCCCTGGAAGATCATCGGAATGTAGCGCTCCGGGTTCTTCATGTCATTTTCGATACCCAGGCCAAACAGGCCACCGATACCGGCCCGCTCAAATTCGCCAAGCAGCTTGGCGGCGTCATCCACCGAGCGCATGGTCTCGATCAACTTCAACTCCGCGGCAATCGGTGCCACACCGAGTTGGTCGGCACGCGCCTCATCCATGAAGGATGCGTAGAGGTCCGTTAGTTTGCGGGCAATCGGGGCGTTGCCACCCTCGGTGATGATGTCATGCACCTGCTGCTCACTCTTGTCGCGCAGCACATAGAACGCACCAAACAGTGGCTTATCGGCTGGGATTTCGGTCTCGTCAATCCACTTTCCATTGACGTGACGGTAGAAGTCATCCTGTGGGCGAACGGTGAGGTCGTGAGCACTGGCATCGATGCCATATTGGGCGGTCATGTTTACATCCTAAATGGCTAAAATTGCAGGGTGGAACTTCAAAAAATCATCCTGTACTACGGCTTCACCCCAATCGGTGATATCGAGGCCATGAAGCTGTGGCAGAAGACGCTCTGTGAGACTCTGGGTCTCAAGGGCCGCATCTTGATCAGCAAGCACGGCATCAACGGCACCTTGGGCGGCGACATGAGCGCGCTCAAGAAGTACGTGCGTCAAACCAAGGAGTACCCGGGTTTCCGTGGCATCGACTTCAAGTGGAGCGACGGCACCGGCGACGACTTCCCGCGCCTGAGCGTGAAGGCCCGCAAGGAGATTGTGGCGTTTGGCGCCCCAGATGAACTGAAGGTAGACGAGGCCGGCGTTGTGAACGGCGGCGTGCACCTGCGTCCGGAAGAAGTCAACCAGCTGGTTGCGGAGCGCGGCGACGAGGTTGTGTTCTTCGATGGCCGCAACGCCTTCGAGGCAAAGATTGGCAAGTTCAAGAACGCCATCGTGCCAAACACCCACACCACCCACGACTTCATCGCGGATCTGGAAAGCGGCAAGTACGACCACCTCAAGGACAAGCCAATCGTCACCTACTGCACCGGTGGCATCCGCTGTGAGATCTTGACCCCGCTAATGAAAAACCGCGGCTTCAAGGAGATCTACCAGATCAAGGGCGGCATCGTTCGCTACGGCGAAAAGTTCAAGGACACCGAGGACAGCCTCTGGGAGGGTTCGCTTTACGTCTTCGACAAGCGAATGAACATGGACTTCAGCGATCAGGCTAAGACCATCGGCCAGTGCGAGAAGTGCTCGGCCCCGACCAGCCAGTTCTACAACTGCGCCGACCTTGCCTGCCGAGACCTCATTCTGCTCTGCGAGGATTGCGCTGCCAAGCCCGAGAACCTTCAGTGCATCGACACTCACGTTCGCGGCCGCAAGCAAGAGTTTGCCGGCTAAGCGCGGATGAAGCTATACGTCATTGTTGATGCCGCGGTCTGTGACCCGGTAGCCACCGCTCGCGCAGCCGCGCAAGGTGGAGCGGACTTCATCCAGCTCCGTTATCTGGCAGCCACCGATGTTGAGTACACAGCCGTTGCGCGCGCAGTCATAGGCGCCATCTTTGGCACCGGAACCAAGTTCCTCGTCGGCGAGCGCCCGCACCTGGTGCCAAGACTCGGTGCCGCCGGTGTCCACATCGGTGAAAAGTACCGTGACATTCAGACTGCCCGAGAGGAAATCGGTGCCGCTGCAATTTTGGGTGTGAGTCAGTTCACCCCGGAGTTCATTGCCGAGCACTTGGGCGAGGACTTCCCAGTCGACTATTTGAGCGTTGGTCCGGTCTGGACCACCGTTAGCAAAGCCGATGCCGGGGCCGCTATCGGCGTGGACCGTGCCACCGAGTTGGCCGCGTCCAACCCGTATCACAGTGCCCTGATTGGTGGCATCACTGTCGCAAACCTGCAAGAACTGGCGGGTCGCCTGCGCGCACTTCCAGGTGATGTGGCTGAACGCGCGATGATTGTGGTCCTGGGTGAGGTTTGCCGTTCGGTGGATCCTGCCGGCGCCGTGCGGGCACTTAAGGTCGCACTTAGCTAGTTTTTACAATGGACCAGTCGTTGGCAATGGCCAGCAGGCCTGGCATTTAGCGAACTAACAGGCCGATCAAGCCCAGTGCAGCGGCACCTAGCAGCAACCAAACGTCGCCCCTGCCCCAGGTTGCCGGCTGAGCCCAGCTGCGCCTGATGGGCTTTCCCTCTTCATCCGTGGCGGAAAACCCACGGGTCTCCATGGCGATTGCGGTCTGCTGCGCACCCCTGGTGGCGTCCACCAGAGTGAGCAAGGTAAGAGTGCCGAGTTCTCTAAGGCCACCGATAGGTCCGGTCAGGCGGATACCACGAATCCGTCGCAGGAGCACTAGGTTGGCCCAATTGGTTCGAAGTCGTTGCACTCGGTAGAGTCCGATCATTCCGGCTACCACCGGCCGCGCCGGCATGTGGAGCAGTTGGCCAAGTTGGTCGCCAAAACTGGATGCGGAGATGGCGGAACTGAGCAGCACGCCAGGCAGGCCAAAGAAGGCCACCCTCAGCGCAACTAGTGCCGCTGGTTCCAGCAGGTGATTTGCACTCAGCCACCAGTTGCTAAACCAAACGGAAATCACCCCAACCAAAACCGGCCAAAACAGCTTGGGGTGGCGCAGGCGCGGGTACCTAGCCATCAACGCCAGCAACACCAAGAATTCAAGAATCAGAGCTGTGCCGGCACCGAGCACCGATTGAAAGCCGAGCGCGAATCCCAAGGTAACCGCCGATGCGCCTAAGAGACCGAGGGGACTAAAGGGCAGCTGGCCCCTGGTTCCAGAAACTTTCTGAACGGCAATGTCATTGTGGTTAGCAGCGTCAATCCGGTGTACGGCCGCGGCCTGGGGGAATGTCATAACTTCGTCCGCATACTCAAGCAGGAGCGGATCGTGAGTGGCCAAATAAACGGTGGCGCCTGAGTCTCGGGCGGCCAGAACCTGGCCGGTCACCTTCACCCAGTTGTGCGCATCCTGACCAACTGTTGGTTCATCAAGGTAAAGAACCCGCGGTTGACGTAGCAATGAGGTGGCAAGGGCTAGTCGTCGCAACTGCCCCCCGGATAACGAATGAGGGCTCTGGTCTAGCGCATCACCGAGGCCAAGGCGAGCAAGCAAATCGATTGCCCTCCCCCTAAGCCCGCCATCCGCCTTGTCAACAACTTTTGGCAGTTCTGGAGCAAGCACCGATTTCAGAACTGTCTCCCCGGCAATTGTTAGCAGTGGATTCTGCGGCATCCAACCGGTTTCGCTTG
>Ga0213920_1000907_pt1 | contig 18499 bp, 18 predicted proteins | sample McNCre1117MG_FD_161054 | JGI IMG/M metagenome (GOLD analysis project Ga0213920, IMG submission 161054) | Freshwater microbial communities from McNutts Creek, Athens, Georgia, United States - 11-17 MG | ecosystem: Environmental > Aquatic > Freshwater > Creek | place: USA: Georgia | collected...
ATAAGGAGACGTGGCCGAGTGGTCGAAGGCACTCCCCTGCTAAGGGAGCATCTGGGCAAAACCTGGATCGGAAGTTCGAATCTTCTCGTCTCCGCCAAATCCTTATTTTATAAGGATTCGCGGTAGTATAAGGCTGTAAAGACACTTTTTTTGGACAATTAGGTAGGCATTAATGGCTAATCAACCTAAGAAAAGGGGGCAACCCAATATGTTCGGACAAAGTCGTCTTTCTTCTATCAATGGCACTTATTATTTTCGTGCCGTCATCCCAGAAGATGTTCGCGTTCATTTTGGACGCAAGGTCATCAAAGAGTCACTCAAAACCAAAGACAAAGCAAAGGCCCGCATCTTATGCGGCGCTCGCTCTTTAGAAATTGATAAACAAATCCTGGCTTATCGTGTCCGAGCAGGTACCGCGCAATTAGAAGATGGCTTTGAGCTTGCTGATGACCGCGCTACGCCAGTTCAAAAGTGTGATGAGGTTCTTAATCACGATATCTGCGAGTTCTTGCGCGAAGATGAGCGCAAGCAAGATGAAATTTTGCGTTTCAAAGGGTCTGATATCGAGGACCTTGACCATTTAAAGGAGCAGCAAGCAATTTTTAGGCAGGCGTATGCGCAGGGTAATCGCAATCTGGCCTGGGAGCTTATCCAAGCCCTGTCAGGACCTATGCGCCTGGATTTTGTTCTAGGCTTAGCCACACCCGGTATTGAGACTTTAATGTCCGATGTCCTGCGCACCAAAATTAAAACGCTAGATGAGCAAATTGCTCGTCGGGAAGGCAATGTATCGATTGATGATTTATTGCGGCCGCCCAAACGAGTAAGTGAGCAATTTAGAACATTTAGTTTTGAAAAGATGATTGCCAACTGGCAAGCAGTAGACCAGCGCGGAAAAACTGTTGATGAATTTACCCGAGTGGCAGATGCTTTTTCTGATTACATCGGTAGCACCTTGCCAGCTTCGGCCACACGGGCCGATGCCATTGGTTTTCGGGATAACTTGCTGCGCGAAAAGAAAAATGCACCGGCTACGGTCAAGAAAAAGATTGGCGTTTTAAAAACCTTGTATCGCAATGCCGTATCAGATGGCAAGTTGGAGGTCAATCCGTTTGAGACGGTCATCGTCAAACGTGTGAAGACGGAAGAAGAAAAGCGTTTGCCATTTGATGCTGATGACCTAAAGACGATTTTTGAGGATGAAATATTCATAGAAAATAAAAGACCTCTTGGGGGCGCTGGCGAGGCTGCTTATTGGTTGCCGTTGTTGGGGCTTTTTACTGGCGCCCGTTTAGAGGAGTTGGCACAGTTACAGCCCAAGCATATCTTTCAGCCTCCTGAATCAAAGGATTGGTTCATTCGAATCACCGACCAAGATGGCGGAGCATTAAAAAATACGCAATCCCGGCGTGAGGTGCCGGTTCATCCTGAGTTGATTCGCCTGGGCTTTATCAACTACGTCGGTGATATGCGAGCTGAAAAAAAGCGGTTTTTATTCTCTAATTTAAAGCCAGATAAATATGAAAAGCGTCATTCATCATGGTCAAAGTGGTTTAACCGCTATCTTCGAGAAACACTTGAAATCGATGACAAGAGAAAAGTTTTCCATAGCTTTAGGCACGGGTTCAAGAGTGCCTGCCGTGCATCAATAGATGAGCAGGGTAATGGCATCCCCGAAGAAATCCACGATTGTTTTACCGGGCATACAACGGGTTCAGTAGGGCGCACATATGGAGGCTCTATTACTCATGAGCTTTTGACCTCTTACATGAATCGGGTGAGATTTAAAGGTTTGTCTTTGGAACACTTAAAGCCCTATAAAGCTCAGCACTAATCAAGCTAACCTTCTCATAAAAAAGCCACCTCGTAAGAGGTGGCCAAAATCATGTGAGGAAATGGAAACTGATTTTAAATAAGGTCTAGGACGGTAATCAATTAGGGGATGATTCTGTTAGGGCTGTGGCAAGCGGCTCGGACATTCTTGAGAATCGATGGTAACCATTGACTATCGAGAGTATCCCTGCCAGTTACTTCGCCCCACAAAAACACAACAAAACGCCTTATTTCGAAGGGGGTATCGTTATCAAAGAGTGATTTGGGCACAAGGCTTGATATCAATCTATCTTCACGCATCTCTTCTAATAATGCCTCATAGTGACGCTCTTGATTGACGCTAGCGGGTTCAAAATCTTCTAGAGATATTTGTCCGGCAGCTATCTTGATGCAAATCACAGGTACAGCTTGCGCGTCAATATATTCAGCACACCTGGCAGCAAACTCATGAGTGATATCTTGCGTTCGCCTCTCACCGTTGGCTAGCGCTAAAAGATAATCAAATGGCACGCCAAGTTCAAAACATAAATGCTGCAAAGAGTGATGACGGGCCGTTGCGGTGTCTATTAACCAGTTCAGTAAAGCATTGTTAGGGGCTAATAGAAGGGCAAACTCGTTTGAATCAAGGGAATTTCTATGGGTAATGCGATTATCGTTTTTCATGTGATTTCCTATAAATAAATGTGGCCTAAAATTGAGCAAATTTCGTAGTGCTCAAGATGTATAGCAACATTTGAATTTGCCCCAATTAGGGCAAAAAAAGACCGCCTTATAGGCGGTCTTTAATCATTTGAGAATGCCTGGTTAGAGGCTAGTTTCTTTAAGGGTCTTGTTGCACACTTTGCCGGCTTGGTCATACTTCACAACCAATTCTTTGGCGCTGCCACCAAAGAAGGCAACCATAAATGCACGGCTATATATCCACTGCTCACTGCCGCAGCCTTTATCGTCTGCAGTACCTCGCAGAGTAGAGTTTGGCTTACCAAGAATGTCTTGAACTTGTGCTTTAGTACTAATACCTTCTTTGATGGAGTCAAATTTCTCCTCATCAAATCGTTTACCTGCACTTGCACAGGCAGTTATTAGGATGGCTGTGCTCGTTATTAATGCAATGGTTTTAAGTCTTTGAGTAATCATGATACTTGTCCTATGTAAATATTGGGGGATTCCCACTTAGGTATAGCTACGTATTACTTTTTCTTCAGAATGAAAACCATTTGGTAGCCAATATTTCCATTCATGAGTTCGACAGGAATTTTGGTTTGCGAAACTATCTCCCAACCGCTTGTCAGTGCATCGTTAAGGCTGATGCCGGCCATTTTTCCATACCAGTCAGCACTTCCACCTCTTTCGCACGCGTACATCTCATTCAGTACCCCTCCGTTGTGCATGGGCTTATCTGCAGTACATGAAAGTACGGTCCCTTTAGGGGCTTTCTTGAGATATTCTTTTGCTTCTTTAGCTTGTTGGAGATACTCTCCCCAACTATTTTGAGCATATAAATTTGTGCATACCGCACTCAGCAAAATCGCTATCACTATTCCAAAAATCTTACGCATGATGTTCCTTAGGGTAGGAATTTAAAAAGGACTTTTACCAGTTGTTTGTATTGCTGCCATAGGTGTTGCCGTGTAAATCTGTGCCACCTATTCCGCCCATCATCGGCAAGCTACTGGCTGGATTAATGAGAGTTTGTGAGTCATGTGAGGATGAAGTCCAGCTTGATGATTCTGAAAGGGTGCTACCGAACGAATTTCCATGTAAATCAGTGCCACCTATTCCGCCTATCATCGGTAAACCGGTGCTGGGGTTAATCATATTTTGCGCAGTATGTGGCGTATGAGTCCAACTTGAGTCATCATCTGATACGTTGTTATATGCATGCTTCGGGGAAACATTATTGACTCTCTGAAAATGAGATATGACTCCTCTTATGTAAGTAAAGAGAAAAATCCCCAGAGTCCCCGCTGCGGATTGCCAGGTTTTATCCATCGGTATGATGAACATCAACGGCAATGATGCTATGAATGCAATCTTTAGAATTTCTTTATGTGCGGTCTTGTTCATGACAATTCCTCTGCATCGGGTGGTGATGGCAATACATTTATCTATAATTATACCATTTAATGTAAGAATAAAGCCACTTTTTGTGGTATTTGGTGTGTAGAGTGTTGCTTTAATTTATCCGATGCTTACAAGCATGGATAAACATCTCAAAAAACTAAAGGAACAGTTCAGCCGCAATGTTCGCGCACGTCGTGCTTACCTTGGTATCTCTCAAGAGATGTTGGGTGAAAGGGCGGGGTTAGAGAGAACGTATATCTCCCAGATTGAGCGCAACAATGCTAACCCCACGTTTGATGCCTTGTTTAATTTAGCTAGGGCGCTCGACACTTCTATCTCTGAACTTCTCAGCGAAAAGTAATTTGAATTCCTGTTGCTCATACGTTGTAGCGGGTAGGATTTGTAGTCGCTGAAGTAGCTCGGCCTTGCCAATGCCTCGAACGGCAGCAAATTGTTTAAGGTTGGTAATGCGCTTTTGAATGGCATCAGTCATGGCATGAACATAAATGAGGGCATACCCTTCGTCAAGGCCATCTAGCACCACGCCATCTGCTTGACGATACTTTTTATCTAGCTCTCGCCAGATACGGCGACGTCCAAAAACGTTGTAACCCTGTAAATGCATGATGGTTAAATGCTCGATAATTTTCTCTTGATGCTTGGCATTAAGGTGGCTTAACGCATAACCGGCTCGAATCCCTAGCCTAGCGGCGCCTAAATTGCCCAAAATGTATCTCGTCCTACCATCGCCCCCTTGGCGCTGAACGACCAGTCTTTTGCCGAGCAAACGCCGGGAAATTCGATGGCTTCTAGTCATGGCGCTTGGGTTAGTATCGCCAAAGAGCCAAAGTGCAAGTTGTTTAGCTGTCGCCGAGCCAAATTGACTCAGGCAAATTAGGACATCCTCCTCAAGTTCTTTACTGCGTTGATAGTTCGGGTTCATATATTGCTCCTTTATGCTTGATAACGAGTGGCATTGTTTGTTACCTCTTCCTCTCGTATAGCGACAAATGCAACTATGTAAGTCTGACTAAGGGGTCGGTGACGATGAGAATCATCGGCTTGGACAGCCGTTGTCATCTGGTCTGCTAGTGCATACCCACCTATGCTGCGCCTCCCGCCTTAACGATTGCATTCGCAATAGTCGCGGCAGGGAAACCCCCACCCAATTTGCCGACTACCCTCAGTTCGCGTTGCGCACAGAGGGGCCCTCGTCGACAAACAAGGTCTCGCATTCGCTCGACTTGAGTGGGGGTTTCCCTGCCGCTTCGCTCCGGGAGGCGGGGGCTATTTCGCCCCCCAACTAAGCGGCTCTTTGAGCCTGGCAACGCTGCGTTGGCGCAGCTCTCATTCGCGTTCGCTCCCTCGTGCCTTAGTTGGCTCCCCCCTTATAGGATGTTGTCATCGTAGGCGATGACAATCTCATTGCTGAACGCAATGAGCCCCAAGGGCATCTTTAATTCCATATCAATTGTTGACTGATGAAAAGATAGATATAGAACTACCCATTGGATGAACTTCCCAGGTTTTAACTTCTTACATTGTTAACAACATAGTTCTCCCTGCAAAAAGCTCTTCCATTAAATTTTTCAGAGGGATGAGTTCTCCCTCGCCTAACGGCGAGTGTATGGACCAGAAAAGGCGCAAAAGTGCTTCTTGCACAAGGTTTTATGAAAGCTATATGGTTGTATAAAACGCATTGCTACACGTATCTCCACTAACTTTTTTAAGAGGAGATGTTATGAAGCATCAGTATGGTTTTAGCCCTGAATTAATTGCCGCACAGTCAACTTCAAATTGGAAAATTGAGTCACCATTTGCGCTTGTGCCAGGCGTATTTATGCTTGATAAACGACTTAATAAAAATCACTATCGAGTAGCACTCTATCTGCTACGTTACGCAGACGACAAAGGAAATTGCTGGCCAATGCAAAGTACGATTTCATTTGCACTGCGTATGCCAGAGTCCGTTGTGAATAAAGCTATTACGGGGTTGGTTAGGCTGGGCTGGTTAAAAATATTAGGCAAGTACCGCACATCCTCAGGGTGGAGAGCAAATGTTTATCAATTCGATATTCCCGCGGATTTTAAGGGGGGTAAGGCGGCCAATTATGAAGTGGCAAGTGAAGATTTAATTGCTGACGGAGATTTAACCTGAGAATGACTGGTCAAGAAGGTTAAATGAGACGGCTGCTTAAATTAGCCTGGTGACTCAATGGGCTGAACTGTTTTTCTAAATGAATAGTGTGCTCAGAAATCTGAGTTTTATGAAATATTTAAAAATACATCAATCAAGAGGATTTATTAAAATGACCAAGCTTAAATTTATTGAAATAAAAAATCGCGACGACTTATTTACACGTGTAACGCTTGATAAAAATGGCGATGCAGTATTGAGCGTTGGAAATCAATACAGCTGCATTAAAGAACTATTGAGCAAGAGTCCTGGTACTGCATACGCATTAAAAGTAAAAGTGATTTATACCGCCGGGAACGGTAAACACACGATTACTCGTTATATCTAAAAAAGGAGTCCTGAAGTATTCGGGGTGCTGACGGGTTATGAGAATGCTTATGGCCATGCTAGTCAGTTAGAAAATAGGGGACCCCCCCTTTTTTTAAGAATAAAATTCTTTATAGTTATTAGTTAAATCTACTCTGGCTCAGTTAAACTTAAAAAATGCTATCTAAAATATTGATTCGGTCTATTTGATAGTCATTAACCTCCTAATATGTGGGGTTAAATAGCTAGTTTTCAGGGGATTTAATGTCAGAAGAGCAGCGTCGTCAATTACAGCAGCAACTTTGGAATATTGCCAACACCCTGCGCGGCAAGATGTCGGCTGACGACTTCCGGGATTACATCCTGGGATTTATCTTTTATAAATACCTCTCTGAAAAAATTGTCAACTTTGCCAACGACCAGTTAGAAGGTGATGGCCTTACTTTTGAAAAGCTCGATGAAAAGACTGCGGAAGGTAAAAAATATCTAGAGGCTATTGAAGAGGCTTGTAAAGAAGAGCTGGGCTATTACCTTGCGCCAAGCGAGATGTTCGACCATCTAGCTAAAAAAGGCAATGGGGAGCTAGGTTCCAATACTTTCATTTTGGGCGATTTGACCAAGGTGCTGAAAAATATTGAACAAAGCACGCTAGGCACGGATAGCGCCGAAGAGTTCGAGCACCTCTTTGATGATATTGACCTGACTTCAGCAAAGCTCGGTAAATCGGAAGATGAGAAAAATGACCTGATAGCCAAGGTATTGGTTCACTTAAATAACATCAACTTCCAATTGCGCGATGCCACTGCCGACGTCTTAGGCGATGCTTATGAATACCTCATTGGTGAGTTTGCCAGTGGTGCCGGCAAGAAGGCGGGTGAGTTCTACACCCCGCAGCCAGTATCGCAATTACTGGCTGAATTGGTAACGCTCAACAATCCCAAGCTTAGAAACGTTTATGACCCTACCTGCGGGTCTGGCTCCTTGCTTTTGCGTGTGAAGCGCCAAGCTGAATTTGTGGGCCACATCTACGGACAAGAAAGAAATCCAACGACTTACAACCTAGCGCGCATGAACATGATTTTGCATGACGTGCACTTTAGTAAGTTCGACATTAAGAACGAAGATACCTTAGAGAAGCCCCAGCATCTAGAAATGAAGTTCGATGCGATTGTGGCTAATCCACCGTTCTCGGCTCATTGGTCGGCCAACCCGATGTTTATGAGTGATGACCGCTTTAGCTCATATGGCAAGCTTGCCCCCGGCAGCAAGGCGGATATGGCTTTTGTGCAGCATATGATTTACCACTTGGCTGAAGAGGGCACCATGGCGGTGGTGTTGCCTCATGGCGTTTTATTTCGCGGTGGGGCAGAGGGGCACATTCGTCAATATCTGATTGAAAAGATGAACTGCCTAGATGCGGTGATTGGCCTGCCATCGAATATTTTCTATGGCACCGGCATTCCAACTTGTATCTTGGTGATGCGTAAGTGCCGTAAAAAGAATGACAACATTCTCTTTATCGATGCTAGCAAGCACTTTGAGAAAGTCAAAACCACCAATGTGATGCGTCCCGAACACATCACCAAGATTGTTCAGGCATACAAGGCTCGCAAGGCCGAAGATAAATACAGCGCCTTAGCTACTATTGAGCAAATCAAAGAAAACGATTGGAATCTGAATATTCCACGTTATGTGGATAGTTTTGAGGCTGAAGATGAAATCGATTTAGATACTTTGTCTGCTCAATTGGTTGAACTGGATAAAGAGTCATCTGGGATTGATAAAGAGATAGCAGTATTTTGCAAAGAGCTTGGGATTGAGCCGCCGTTTGGTCAAGAGGCTAAGTGATGAGTATGCCTAAGTTGCGATTTAAGTCATCATCCTTTGGTAAGGGGGATATTGATACCACATTAGGTAATCTAGTCATAATCCGAAGTGGCACAAGTCCTTCTAACTATGAACTCGGTGGTTCTGGAAAATACCCATTTTTCAAGGTTGAGGAATTAAATAATTGTCAAAAATATCAGCGGTTAAGCAGAAATTACAGCAGTACTAACAAAGGCTCTGTTCCCGAAAAATCTATTATTTTTCCAAAAAGGGGGGCGGCTATCATGACAAATAAAGTGAGAATTACATTACAAGAATCCCTGCTTGATAGTAATTTAATGGCCTTAATTCCTCATGAAGAAAAATTGAATTACGAATACCTTTATCAATTTCTTATTAAGGAGGAATTGCATCGAATTGCTGATACCTCGTCAATTCCGCAGATTAATAACAAACATATTGAGCCTTTAAAAATATCATTACCAAGTCTTATTGAACAACAAAAAATCGCCTCCTTCCTATCTAAGGTTGACCAAAAAATCTCCCTCCTAACCAAAAAGCATGAACTCCTTATTCAATACAAAAAGGGAGTGATGCAGAAAATCTTTAATCAGGAAATTCGGTTTAAGGATAAGGATGGGAAAGACTTTCCGGAGTGGGAGCCATCAACAATCGACTCAATTTCAACAAAAAAGGCATCAACAATATCCGCTAACAAAATAGAAGACAACGTGGGTGAATATAAGATTTATGGTGCCTCTGGCGTATTGAAAACCGTAGATTTTTACACTGAAGAAAATGAGTATGTGTCTATTGTCAAGGATGGTGCTGGCGCCGGCAGAGCTTTCCTTTGTGAACCAAAAACATCCGTTCTTGGAACGATGGAAAAAATTATCGCAAACGATGGTGTATCAACTAAATTTTTGTATGAAATATTAAATTCCATAGATTTTTCTCAATTTATTACTGGAAGCACTATCCCGCATGTTTATTTTAAGGATTATGGAAAATCTAAAATTGAATTACCTTGTCTTGATGAGCAAGAGAAAATATCGAATTTTTTAATGAAAATTGATAAATCAATTGAAATTGCAAAATCAAAAATTGAACTAACTAAACAATATAAACAAGGACTTCTGCAGCAGATGTTTATTTAGTTTAATTCTAATAACATTCCAACGATAAAGAATATATATGGCGACCCAACAAAAAATTGATGACCTTAAGCAGGCATTAATAGCTATACAGAATTTTGATGCATCTGCTCTTGCGCGAACACAAGAATTGGGTCAACTCAATGATTTTGCCGAAGTTATTAATAACGCAAACTCAATCATCAATTTGTATAAAAAATTACCCGCTAGCATTGTTGATGATTTGCCGGAGGGGCATATTAACGGCATTAAAAATGCTATTGATGCTGACAATAATTTGTTCAATCGCGTCATGACTTTTGACCCGCAGCAGAACAATGCCCCACAAGTCCGAACTGGACTTTTAAATGAATTTTCTGGCAGAAAAGATACGGTATTTAATGCAATCTGGCAATTCATAGCCTATGCAGCTGCTACCCCAATGAATTTAAGCTCATATGAGCTTCAAGCACAAAGTACCCTTAAGTCTATAGAAGAAAAGGTTAAGGGGGTTAGTGAGCTTTTGGATGTAAGCTCAAAGGAGGCTGAAAATACTTTGAGTGAAATAAGAGCAATTGCTGCTGAGCAAGGGGTTTCGCAGCAGGCAATTTATTTTAAGAGCGAAAACGAATACCACGAAAAAGCTGCTAAGAAATGGCTAATATCCGTTTCCATCTTCGCTACACTACTTGGATTGTCTGCAATTGGTAGCTTATTCCTACATAAAGTCGAATGGCTCGCCCCCAAAGATGCTCTAGAGGTTAGTCAATTTATTACTAGTAAATTTTTGGTATTTGGTGTTTTAGCTTATGTTCTTCTACTGTCTGCAAGAAACTATAAAACTCACAAACACAATGCCGTTTTAAATAAACATCGTCAAAATGCACTATTAACCTACCGCTCCCTGGTTGATGCTGCTGGAGAAAAAGGCACAGAGGATATTGTTCTTGCAAATGCGGCATCTTGCATTTTCTCTCCGCAAGACACAGGTTATACAAACAATAAGGGCGAATTACCTGGTGGAAAATCTGTTTTAGAGCTTTTTACTAAATCAGTATCCAGCTCCCATAATGAATAAATTAACAATTAGCAATGGTGCCTAATATATGGCAATTCAATCTGAAGCTGCGCTAGAAGAAGCGCTAATCAAGCAACTCCAGTCAATGGAGTATGCCCGCGTGGAGATTCCAGATGAATCTGCCATGCTCGCTAATTTGAGGCGTCAGCTTGAAATCCATAACGAGAACACGCACCATATTCCCGGTCTGCGCTTTAGCGATAAGGAATATGAGCAAATCCTCAATAAGCTCAATACCGGCAACGTCTTTGACCGCGCTCAAATCCTAAGGGATAAATTTGCCTTAAAGCGTGATAACGGCGAGGTTATCTGGATTACCTTTCTCAATCATATCGATTGGTGTCAAAACGAGTTCCAGGTCACCAATCAAGTAACTGTAGAAGGTAAGCGCAAGAACCGCTACGACGTCACCATCTTGATGAACGGCTTGCCATTGGTTCAGGTGGAGCTTAAGCGCCGCGGCATGGACCTCAAAGTCGCTTTTGACCAAATCATCCGCTACAAGCACGAGTCTTATGATGCGGGCTATGGCTTATTTCAGTATGTGCAGCTCTTTGTCATTAGCAATGGGGTGAATACCAAATACTTCTCCAATAACAAGAGCATCAAAGAGTTCACCTTCAAGCAAACCTTCTTTTGGTCCACCAAGGAAAATAAGCGCATCTCCGATTTGCATGAGTTTAGTTCTGAGTTCCTAAAGCCATGCCATCTGGCGAAGATGATTTCTCGCTATATGGTGCTCACCGTCGATAAGTTGATGTTGGTCATGCGTCCCTACCAATACTACGCAGTGGAAGCCTTGCTGGAGAAGGTGAAGACCAGCAGGTCCAATGCCTACATTTGGCACACCACGGGCTCAGGCAAGACGCTAACCTCCTTTAAAACCAGTCAAATCGTCTCAGAGCTACCGCAGGTCGATAAGGTTATCTTTGTCGTAGATAGAAAGGACTTGGACTACCAGACCGAGAGGGAGTTCAACCATTTCGAAGAGGGTTCGGTCGATAGCGCCCCCAATACCTCCGAACTGGTCAAAAAGCTCAATGACCCAAGTTCAAAGATTGTTCTCACTACCATCCAGAAGCTGAACAACGCCATTACCCGGGACAGACACTCCATTAAGATGGATGGCTTAAAAGATAAGAGAATCATCTTTATCTTTGATGAGTGCCACCGCAGTCAGTTTGGCGAGAACCATAAGAATATCAAGCAGTTTTTTAATGACTGCCAAATGTTTGGTTTTACTGGAACGCCCATTCTGGAGGAGAACGCCTCGATGCATGGCGGGCGTAAGCAAACAACGGCCGACCTGTTTGGTAACTGTTTGCATAAATACCTCATAGTGGACGCGATTCGCGATGAGAACGTGCTGCGCTTCTCGGTGGAGTATGTGGGGCGGTATAAACAGAAAGCCTCCGGTAGTCATCTAGATATCGATGTGGAATCGATTGATACCAAAGAGCTGATGGAGGCTGATGACCGCCTCAATAAGATAACTGATTACATCATTGAGCATCACCGTCAAAAGACCAAGCATCCTGACTTTACGGCCATGTTCTGCGTGGATAGCGTCAGCTCGCTCATTCGGTATTACGACTTATTTAAAAAGAAAATTGCGCAGACGGGTTCAGACTTAAAAATAGCTACCATCTTTAGCTATCAACAAAATGAGGCTAATACCGAAGCTGATGGCACCGGAGCTATTCCTGAAGAGGATGGGGTCGAGCCCGATAAGGCTGCTTATAGCCGCGATAAGCTAGACCAATACATCAATGACTATAACGAGACGTTTGGCACCAAGTTCTCGACCAAAGATAGCCAAGACTATTACAACTACTACAAGGATATTGCCAAGCGCACCAAAGAGGGCAAGATTGACATTCTGTTAGTGGTCAATATGTTCCTCACCGGGTTTGATAGCAAGCTACTCAATACTCTGTATGTGGATAAGAATCTGAAATTTCACGGTTTGATTCAGGCATTCTCGCGCACCAACCGCATCCTCAATGAAAAGAAATCCCAGGGCAACATCGTTTGCTTTCGAAACCTCAAAGCAAAGACCGATGAGGCGATTGCCTTGTTCTCCAATAAGGACGCTAAAGAAACCGTTCTTTTGGAACCCTATGAGAATTACGTTGAAAAATACAACCAGGCGGTTGAGCTACTTTTGCAGTTAACGCCCGCCGTATCTTCGGTCGATGACCTGCCCGATGAAAAAGCTCAGCTTGAGTTTGTGACCCGTTTTAGAGAGTTACTTAAACTGAAGAACGTGCTCACCACCTTTACCGACTATCAAGAAAGTGATTTAGCGCTTTCCGAGCAAAGCTTTGAAGATTACAAATCGAAGTATCTGGATATTTATGAGCGTGTAAAACAAGAGAATGCTAAAGAGAAGGACTCTATCCTCAATGATGTGGACTTTGAGATTGTTCTGATTCATCGCGACCAAATCAATGTGGCTTACATCATTCTCTTGCTTACCGAATGGCTTAAGAGTGGTGGCAAGGGTGCAAAGGGTGAGCGCATCAAAAAGCAAATTGATGACTACCTTTCAGGGGAAATTCAATTACGCTCCAAGCGGGCTCTGATTGAGCAATTTATCGAGGAGAGTTTAAGCGGCCTATCTCCTGATGGTGTTTCTGAAGAGTTCGATGCGTACTGGACTAGGCAGAAGAAGGCTGCGTTTGATGCGCTTTGTGAGGCGGAGAAACTTGATAAAGATAAGCTGCAAAAGCTGTTAGATAGCTATGAATTTACGAGTCAGACTCCAAGGTCTGAGGAGTTAATAGAGGTATTGAAATACAAACCGAAAATTCTGGAGCGTAAATCAACCTTAAATAGACTTGGAGATGCTATTTCTAAATTCATTGATACATTTATAGAGGGAATAGGGTAATGACTTCTTTATTATTAAAAGCTATCTCATTCGCTGCTGATAAGCATCGCAATCAACGTCGTAAGGATGCTGATGCGTCTCCTTATATCAATCATCCAATTGCTCTAGCCAATACTTTGGCAAATGAGGGCGGCATTTCAAATGAGAGTGCCTTATGCGCCGCCATTCTTCACGACACTATTGAGGATACCGAAACCACAAAAGAAGAGTTGGTTGTAAATTTTGGTGAAAAGATTGCCAATATCGTTATGGAGGTAACGGACGATAAGACGCTTCCAAAGACCGAGCGCAAACTCCTTCAAATTGAGCATGCGGCTCATGCCTCACATGAGGCTAAATTGGTTAAGCTGGCGGATAAGATAAGCAATCTAAGGGACTTGTTAAGTGCCCCACCAAAAGATTGGCCTAAGGAGCGTCTTGCGGAGTATTTTGAGTGGGCAAACAAAGTTGTTGCTGGAGTTCGAGGTGTAAATCCAGAGTTAGAGAAAATATTCGATAGGCTAATGGTTGAGGGTAGGAAGAGATTTTTATAACTCAGTTAGGGAGAGCGTATGTCAAATGTCATCAAGTTGACCACTGGTCCTTCCGTTGTAGTCAATTCACCAGAAGACCTTAAGTTAGCTCTTGAGGAAATAATTTTTCCATGGATACCGCAGGAGCTCGAGGCCATTGAGGAGGACACCGACATAGCCTACTATAAGCCTGAGGACTGGGCTCGGTGGAATCGATATTTCAAAGTATTTGGATTGGAGGTATCGCCTACTTTGCCGTTTGACACGCTTGTAAAGTTGTGGCGATTTACCTGGGATGAAGCAGGTCGATATGTGGGTACACTAGAGCGTGTGAGCACATTGGACGAGCTACGACGCCTGATGCAGGCTGATAAAGTCAAGTTTATCGAAGCCATGTTAGCTGGTGACGCGCAGGCTCTTCAGCTCTACGGTCGCTTATCCGGTTTTATGCCGGCGCTCAAAAAATACTTAAAGCAATTTAATTGACCAAAAAATAATTCTCAGTAGCTGTGTTTAAGGTGGTATTTATTATTCTGCTTGAATGGTTTGGCCACACTTAATTGTGGGGCTGATTCACATGTCTATTTCTAAAATCGAAACATATCGTAAGTTACCCAATCTATTGCATTCTTGAGTTTGCTAAATGCGTCCTTCTTAACTTGAGCGCGAATAGCATCAATTTCCTTATCGGTCTCAAGAGTATGTTTTTTGGGAGGGTTTATTTTGCTGGTGGCAATAAATTCACGAATCTTACCGTTGTCGATGACAACGTAACGCGTGCTGCAGGCATCAATCGGAATGGTGTGAGTGCTATTGCAGACAATGAGATGTGGGTCTAAGGCACCGGCGAAGGTAAGGATGTGATTTTGCAAGTCAAATAGCGGCTTGGGTTCGCTCACTAGAGTAAACCCAGTTGAGGTTGGCATGTATTGCGTATCGTTGCTATAGCGCACGTCGCCGATGGGGTCGCGCTTACGTAATTCTTTGGCTTCTTGTGTGCTGAGGCCATAAAAAATCCGGTAAACCGCCAATGGATTGCTGTGCCCATGCTGCTCATGGTCATCTATGAAACGGTAGTTAATTTCACTATTGAGGATTTCAATAGCGCGATTACCAGTCAGGGTAAGGCGGTTGTAATAGGCGGTTTGCATAAATTCAGATGTCCTTGTTGTTTATGTCATGTTGCCACAATCATCGGGCCTTAAAAAGTGATTGGCTTTATTGAGGCTAAGACCTTGTTTTTTATTAAAAAATTGCATTTTTACCGTAAATAATTAATCTAATACCTTGATTTTATTTATATTTCCTTTCAAAATGACAAAAACCTTGATTTGAAAGGAAATCAATGAAATATACCGAGCTCAGCGCCAATCAGCTACGGGTGGCGCAGGACTGTAAGCAGGTGTTTGAGGCTTATCAAGATGCTAGCCAAGCCTTGGTGCAATATCAAGGCGGTTTGTCATGGAAAACTGTTGGCGGCCAAGAATACTTAATTAAGGTGTTTAACCGGCGCGGGGGGAATCGTAGCCTGGGACCACGCTCTGTTGAAACCGAAAAAATTTATGCCGAGTTTTATGCGGCTAAGGAGCGCATTAGTGAGCGTCATGCTGGACTAAAAGAGTCCTTGCGAGAAGTCGCTGGTATGGCACGCGGCGTTGGTGTTAATCGCGTTCCTAAAATCGTTGCTGCAACATTGCGAGCTTTAGAAGAGAAGGGTTTGCTAGGGCGCAGTTTGATTGTCATTGGAACAAATGCGATGTATGCCTATGAGTCTGCCGCCGGAGTGCGTTTTGATGCTGGCTTATTGGCCACCATGGACATGGATTTCTTATGGGATGCGCGGGTAACTTTAAAGCTGGGAGCGCAAGAAGACCAATTTGCAGAGAGTGGGCTATTGACTGTCCTGCAGGGCGTTGACCGAAGCTTTGAGGTGGCAGGAAAAAGTCAATTCAGAGCTGTTAATAAAGAAGGTTTTTATGTAGACCTAGTAAAGCAAACACCCAATCCACCTTGGAAAAATGATGAGCCTGAGAAAATGGCTCCCGGTGATTTAGTGCCAGCATGGTTGCCTAATATTAAGTGGCTTTTATCTAGTGAAAAATTTTCTTCCGTAGTTATCGGTCAGGATGGCATGCCGGCTCCAATGGTCGCTCCTGACCCGAGAGCCTTTGCAATTTATAAGAGCTGGCTTGCAAAGCAAGATGAGCGTGAGCCAGAAAAGCGTGCACGTGATGAAGCTCAGGCATTAGCCACGTTGGAGTTAGTTAAAGAGAGATTTCCGCATTTGAAATTGGATGCCAATGCTGAGCGGATGTTTCCTAAAGCTGTAAGAGCTGGATTAGGAGAGTGACATGCCACTAAAAATAAGTAGCATTACATCAAGGTCTGGTCAGACGGTGCATCTAAACATGATTAATGTCCTCGTCGGCTCAAATAATGTCGGCAAATCTCAAGTGCTAAAAGACGTACGAGATTACTTAAAGACGGGTAGTCTCAATTATATGAAGGTGCTTAAGCATATTGATATTACGTTGCCAACAGAACCCGAAGCATTTAAAAAAGTGCAGGTTTTACCAAATCTTCATGCGCCAGGCCACATACGTTATTTGGGTGTGGGCTGTGATTTAAAAAATAGATACGAAAGCAGCGTTCAGGAAAAATGGCATGAAATATTTGGTAGAGGAGAAGACCCCAATAGAACGTCGGAGATATTGAAAATACTTGGTAATTTTTTGGTGGCCTATTTAGATGCGGAAGGAAGATTTTCTTTGGCATCACCATCTGAAGCTTACGATACCCGAGAGGAGTCCCCCTCTAATGCGCTCCAACAATTCTTTGCCGCAGACCTTCGGGCAAGGGAAAGTTTGAGAAGTGCATTTAAAGATGCATTTCAGATGGATATTGCCCTTGATTGGGCTGCCATGAGGCGATTTTATTTAAAGGTTGGAAAAGATTTTGGTGAGATTAGTAATGACCAAAAAAAGTTGGATGCACTTTTAAGAGATGCGGACCAGCTCTCTGAGCAGGGTGATGGATACAAGTCTTTTGCTGGGGTGGCTTTATCCCTACTATCTTTTTCTGACAGGGTATTGCTGCTTGATGAACCTGAGGCATTTTTGCATCCTGCTCAGGCCAAGATTTTGGGTCGTTGGGTTGCAAAGCAAGCGGTGGAGAATGATATTCAACTTGTGATTGCCTCTCATAGTGCTGATTTTTTATCTGGCGTCCTGTCCGCATATCCTGATGCCAATATCGTTCGCATCAATCGAGTTTTGAACGATACGAGATTGCATGTTATCCCCGTGGAGTCGGCTAAAGAATTGGTGAGCTCGCCTTTGCTTTCAAGTCAACCTGTTGTGGATGCTTTATTCCATAGGGGTGTGGTGATATGTGAGGGTGACCCAGATAGAGCTGTCTACCAGGCTGTATCGCAAAGGGCTCCAAATACAAATCCAGGCGGGGAATTATTGTTCATACATTCCAATGGAAAGGATGCGGCAAGAATCCCCTTGAAGCTAATGCGCGATAGCGATATACCGGCATCAGTAATTGTTGATATTGATGTCATAAATTCTGCAGCGGTGTTGCAGGGGCTTTATGAAGTCGCAGCGGGTGTCCCTATGCCTCAAGATTTAATTGATTTGCAAAAATCTATCTCGGCTCATGTGGATGAGCTTCCGGAGGAGAGGTTGTTAAGCGACTTAAAAGCCTCAATCGCAGATTGGGTGACGGTATCTCACACTGATTTACGGTCTGCCAGAAGGACTTTGGGGAGCATCCGCAAACAGCAGACAAATTGGACCGCTGTAAAACGGTTGGGGGTAAATTATTTTGAAGAGCCAATTAAATCTCAAGTTCAATCTCTCATTAATGGATTGAAGATTGTGGGCGTTTTCATTGTTCCTGCTGGTGAGCTAGAGTCTTGGTTTGATTTTCAGGTGTCAAAGGGGGCTTCCTGGAATAGGCTGGCGCTAGAGAAAATTCACCAAGGAAAGGCCCCTGTAAAACTAGACGCATTTATTGATGAAGTAAATCAATATTTGCTGCCGTAATTCAGTCCTTCATTCGGGTTCGAACTGCCGATTCAAAAGGAGGTTGATTGCTCTTTCGCAAGTCTAGGCTAGCTAAGGCAAGAAAAAGGGCTTGTCAGGGCCATTTTTTCTGGTAAGATTTGGGTGCAATCTAGTTGGACAATTACACGTCATTTTTGGTCTTAAAAAGTTGTAAGTGCTTATGATTTATAAGGATTTTTCCTGTTTTACGGCACTTCTTCTCGTCTCCGCCAATATGTAAATGTTAAAGCCCCGTAAAAGGGGCTTTTTCTTAGGTGGTTGGGAAAAAAGGCTTAAAAATAAATATTTCTATCCTGCTGTAATATTCTTATTACTACTTTTAGCCATTCAAAAACACAAAAAAGAAACAATTAGGGAGCTCTTCATATGCCTGCTTATCGTTCTAAAACCTCTACTGCTGGTCGTAATATGGCGGGCGCTCGTTCGCTGTGGCGAGCAACAGGCATGAAAGATGCTGACTTTAGTAAGCCAATTATTGCGATTGCCAACTCATTTACACAATTTGTTCCTGGCCATGTGCATTTAAAAGACTTAGGTCAATTAGTAGCTCGTGAAATTGAAGCTGCTGGGGGTGTGGCAAAAG
>Ga0213920_1000908_pt1 | contig 18487 bp, 18 predicted proteins | sample McNCre1117MG_FD_161054 | JGI IMG/M metagenome (GOLD analysis project Ga0213920, IMG submission 161054) | Freshwater microbial communities from McNutts Creek, Athens, Georgia, United States - 11-17 MG | ecosystem: Environmental > Aquatic > Freshwater > Creek | place: USA: Georgia | collected...
GAACTGAAGCAGCGGATTCGCCAGCACCCTTGCCACAATTGCCACGAGCGCGAGACCCACGCGCGTTGGGGAGAGCGCTGGCACAAGCTTTCGCGCGAGATCAACCAGGTAGCCGATCAGATCGAGCGCAACACCAACCAGGTTGCCCGCACTTTCGACCGCATCTGCGATCTGCTGTTCAGTCTCGGATACCTCAACATCAACGGCAACGACCTCGAGGTTTTGGAATCGGGCAGGACCCTGGCCCGAATCTACGGCGAGCGCGACCTCCTGGTTTCGGAGTGCCTGCGCGATGGCACCTGGAAGCATCTGGACGCCCCGGGACTTGCCGCCATGGCCGCAGCCCTGGTTTACGAGGGGCGTCGCGATGACGAGCACTTTGAGGCCAAACTTCCGCGCGGCAACTTTGGTGAGGCGTTGGAGCGCACCGAGGCCATGCTCGAGGACCTCGATCACCACTCGCGCAAACACAAGCTGCCTGGCCTAAACGGGCTGCAACCAAACCTCTGCCTTCCAATTCACCGATGGGCAACCGGCGCAAAGCTAGACAGCGTGCTGGCCCAAGCCGACCTCCTGCCTGGCGATTTCATTCGCTGGGCCAAGCAGATCATCGACATGCTGGACCAGATTTCGCAGGTGGCAGACCCGGCGCTGGCCGCCACCGCAAAAGACGCCGTAGACAAGGTAAAACGTGGCATCGTCGCGTACTCGTACTACGGCTAAACGCCTAGGCCTGGGGGTTGGCCGTTTGGCGCTGGGCGCCATCGGTGGGTTGCTTGCCGGCCCTGCGCTGCCGCGAACCGGCATCTGGTTTGCCATCTTTGCATCCGTTGCACTCATTCACCTGGCCATTCGCCACACCGGCTTCTGGGCGGGCGCAGGCATCGGTGTGGTTGCCGGTTTTGCGCTCTACTACTCGCAGAGCGAGTGGATGACCGCCTACCTAGGCCCGCTGCCGCTTGCCGCGCTTGCCCTGGTTGAAGCCCTGGTGGTTGGCCTCGGCCTCGGCCTGGCCGCTGGCATTTGGAGCTGGCTAAACCGCCACCGCAAGCGCCTGGGAGCCCGGTACCAGCTCTTTGTGGCAATCTGGCTGCCGCTGATCTGGGTGGCCCGCGAGTGGGCCTCCTGCCACTTCCCATACGGCGGCTATCAGTGGTCGCAGTTGGGGCAGGCGGTTGCCGACACCGGCCTGGCACAGTTGGCCTTCTGGGGCGGCATCCCGCTGGTTAGCCTGGCGGTTGCGATGCTGGCAATCGGTGTCGTTCTCTGGCTGGAGGCCAAGCCCTGGCGCGTACGCGAGGCAGCCACCTACTGGCGCCGAAGCCTTGCAGCCCTCGGCCCTTCCGCACTCATCTTGCTTCTGGCGCTTTTCACACCGATGGCGCAGAGCGCTGTTTTTGCAGGGCACGAAGCATCAGCTCTGCGCGTTGTTTCGGTGCAGGGCAACGCCAACGCTGGTCTGCTGGCAAACCCAAACCCGGGTTCGATCTTTGTGAAGCATCTTGGCGTCACAGAGAAATTCATCGCGGAAAATGGCAATAAGTCGCTGGCGCTTATGGTCTGGCCCGAAAACTCGGTAGACCTTAGCCCGCTGACCCACCCGCTGGTGGCCGCCGAACTGCAGAGTCTCACCGATCGCCTCGGTGCACCGCTGCTGATTGGCTCGGTGGTTGAGCGCGGGCCGGACATGCTCAATGAGAGCATCCTCTACACCCCGGGCAGCAGCACCCAGCCTTTCTACGACAAGCGCCGCCCAGTGCCGTTTGGCGAATACGTGCCGGACCGCGCCTTCTACCGCGCGCTGGCTCCGCAGCTGATCGACCTGATTTATCGCGGTTACACACCGGGCAAGCGCGTGGGCACGTTCGACACCGCCGGAACGCGCATCGGTGCCCTAATTTGCTTTGAAATTGGCATCGATGAAATCACCCACGACCTAGTGACTCACGGTTCGCGCGTGATTGTGAGCCAGGCCAACAACGCCGACTTCGGCCACACCGATGAAGCCTTCCAGCAGGAGGCGCTGTTGCGTCTTCAGGCAATTGCCACCGGGCGGCCAATCATCCACGCCAGCACCGTTGCAACCACCGAGATTGTGACGGCCAGTGGAGAGGTGCTTAGCGACACAAAGGCCTTCACCCCGGGCTGGGCCGAAGCCGCTATCCACCCAAACACCGCAATAACCCCAGCGATGGCCTGCTTCGGCTGGCTCGATTACCTCGCTCTTGCGCTGGCAATCATCGCGGCGTTGATTTTGCTTGACCTGCAAATTCTCAGGTGGGTTTCAGGTAAATCCCAGAAGCGAAAAATAGAGTCTTCCGAGACCCCTCGAAAGGCCGCTTTGAAGACCCTGGTAATCATGCCCACCTACAACGAGGCCGAGAGCATCCGAAAGATTGCCGGCGGCCTGCTAACCACGGTGGACTCCGTAGACCTGCTTATTGTGGATGACAACAGCCCCGATGGAACCGGCAAAATTGCCGACCAAATGGCTCTAGCCAACCAGCGCGTGAAGGTTTTGCACCGCACCGAGAAGAATGGTCTCGGCCCGGCCTACCTGGCAGGATTCGCCTGGGGGTTCGACGCCGGCTACGACTACCTGGTTGAGATGGATGCCGACGGCAGCCACCGCGCCGAAGACCTACTTGCCATGCTGGCGGCCGCACCAAACTACGACCTAGTGATTGGCTCGCGCTGGGTGAAAGGCGGCAAGGTTGTTAACTGGCCGCTCTCGCGCCAGCTGATCAGCCGCACCGGAAACCTCTATGCCAGAACTGTGTTGAGAGCCGGTATTCGCGACATCACAGCCGGTTTTAGGGTGTTCAACGCCGAGTTTTTGAAGAGCCTTGATCTGAGCGCAATCGCCTCTGCTGGGTACTCGTTCCAGGTTGAAATGGCTTGGCGCTGCTACAAGGCAAACGCGCGCATTCACGAGGTGCCAATCACATTTGTGGAGCGCGAGGCAGGCTACTCCAAGATGAGCAAGAAGATTGTGTTTGAGGCGCTTTGGCGCGTTACCCAGTGGGGCCTAGGTCGCTAACAGCCACAGCCGAACCAACCCCTTAAAGTTCGAAGAGCCACCCAGCTACGGGTGGCTCTTCGCGTTGCAGTATCGTCCCAATGCAACGCCGTCGGCCGGAAAGGGGCGAACCGGCCGAGGTTTATTAGCCGTGGCTCAGACGCGCGTTTGCGCTGGCTCGGCGAATTCTCAGGTTCTCGAGTTGTTCATCCAAAAGGTCTTGCAGTTCCTCGCGGCTGCGGCGCTCTAACAGCATTTCCCAGTGGCTGCGGGGCGTTTTCTCTGCATCTAGTGCGCCTTCAACAGGCACGCCATCGATTAGCAGTGCGGCTGGCTTGGAGCAGTTCTTGCATTCCCAGGTTGGCGGCACCTCGGCCGTCTCGGCAAACCGCAGCATGGTGCTGTGGCCGCTTGCGCAACGGTACTCGTGCTCGATTCGAGCCTCGAGTTTCACATTTCTGTCGCTCTCCATGCTCACGGCACCGAGGCGCATACCGCGCATTGTGGAATCTGACATGATTCTCCTAACTACAGGAGAAAGAACCGCCGAGAACCGAATTTACTTCCAATTTTGGCGGGGAAGAGGCCTGATTCTCAGGCTATTCACAGGTTTGGCGCTATCGCAGCGTTGCAACCGCGATGTCGGCCCGGTCCGTGACAATGCCATCGGCACCCGCGGCAACCAGCGCCTTCATCCGCTCGGGGTCGTTGATTGTCCAGTAGTGAACCTCAACGCCGTGCTTGTGCAGGTTGCGGATGAACCCGGGGGAGTCTAGGCGCAAGCGGCCCTGGGAAACCGGGATCTGCAGGGCATCAACCGGGGCAACCGCCATGCCGAGCAAAATTCCACCACCCAATCGGTGGGCTATTGCTGCACGTGCGGCGCGCATGCTGCCTGCGCTGGTGGCAACGCCAGGAAGTTTGGAAGCGGCGGCCTGCTTACGGGCATCGCTGAAGCTGGCAACCAGCACGCGCGCTTGGGCGCCGTGATCGTGAATCACCTTGGTGCCGGCCAGAATCGAGGCCACCGATTTGAAATCGAGGTTGAAGCGGGCACCGGGAAAGGCCTCGAGGGTCTCGGCGAGCGACGGAACCCTGCCGCCGTGCGCCAGCTTGATTTGGCTCAGTTCATCCCAGGTGAGTCGGTTGACGGGGGAGTCAACCCCGGCAACGCGCAGCAGTGTGTCGTCGTGGAACAAAACCGCAACGCCATCGCGGGTCACCTGGATGTCGGATTCGATGTAGTCAGCCCCAACCTCGAGCGCGCGAGCAAAGGCCTCGAGCGTGTTTTCGTCGAACGCGCTGCCATCGGCGGCAACGGCTAGGCCGCGGTGGGCGAAGATTCTCACGGCGTCGGTTGGGTAGAAGTACACGAAGATAGGCTAGCAACATGACAAAGCTCGCGCCCGTTGCACTCGCCAAACTATTCGGTGGCCTCTACCTTTACGGCGCGGGGCTTGCACTCATGGTGCACGCCGCCATTGGTCTAAGCCCCTGGGACGTCTTTGCTCAGGGCGTTTCCAAGCAGCTACACATCACCTACGGCCAGGCCACCATCGCGGTTAGCCTATTGGTTTTGCTGGGATGGATTCCGCTGCGCCAAAAGCCTGGTTTTGGTACCGCGATGAACGCGATCTTCATCGGCGTGTTTGCCGACTCGGTTGCATCATGGCTGCCGGCACTGGGCAATTACTGGGCGCAGCTTGGCATGTTTATTGGGGGAATGGCAGTGATGGCTACCGCCACCGGCCTATACATCTCGGCAAACTACGGCATGGGACCCCGCGATGGCCTTGCCGTTGGTACGGCGCGGGCGAGTGGCTGGGCGGTCTGGAAGGTACGCACTGGCTACGAGGTGATTGTGCTACTGGCCGGTTGGGCAATGGGCGGCCAGGTGCGCGAGGGTACCGTGATTTTCGCGGTTTGCATCGGTTATCTGATGCAGGTTTCGCTCAAATTATTCGGGGTTAAGACCCACAAGTAGTGCCGAATATTATGTCAAGCAACAAATCTCTGCCCAAGATCAAGAAGCATCACAGGCCGCTAAACCCAGAGTCTGCGCTTCACGTGAAGCACCGCGAAACCGCCCGGGTTCTGCTCTATAACGCGGCGGGCGAACTGCTGATGATGAACACCCACTGGGATCCGGGCACGGATTTACCGCCGCGCTGGCTAACACCGGGTGGCGGAATCGACCCAGGCGAGAGCATTCTGGCCGCCGCAGTCCGCGAATTACACGAGGAAACCGGCCTTGTGGTTGAGCCAGAGCTTCTGGGCGAAATTGTGCTGAGCCTGCCGTTCAAGATGGTCTGGGGTGACGGCCGCTACGAAACCGGCGTGGCGCATTTTTATCAGTTGACGCTGAGTTCCGATTTCCAGATCGACAAAACCAACTGGACCACCGATGAACACCGCGACGTGATTGAGTTCCGCTGGTGGAGCCCATCGCAGCTTTTGCAAAGCGGTGAGCGGATTGGCCCGCCTGGGTTGGCCGAGTATCTCGAGCACCACCTCTGATACAGACTACCTTTTGCCGATAATGCACATTATGTCAAGTAATGATTATCTGCGAGAAGAGGCGGGGCCATTAAACCCCGCCTCCATCGGTGCAGTTTGCCTACCTGGTACGCATCACTAGCAGGTCACCCGGCTGGCAATCTAGCGCCTTGCAGATCGCCTGTAGCGTGCTGAAGCGAATCGCCTTGGCGCGGTTGTTCTTGAGGACCGAAAGGTTCACAATCGAAACGTCCACGAGTTCGCTGAGCCGCGAAAGAGTCATGCCTCGGGCATCGAGCAACTCCCCCAGACGGCACTCGATCAGCGCGTCGTCATCGGTGTACTCAATTTTCAAACCGGCCAAAGCTACACCAGGCCTTCGGCGTCGGCTTCAAACTTGCGGCCAGCCTCGAATATGCGCGCCAGCACGTAGAGGCCAATGGCAACCAGAATCGGCCAGAGTTCCAGAGACAGCGTGAAGCCCGAGTAGATGTTTACGTGCCCAAAGATCTGGTCGTAGGAGTTGCCTACTCCCCCAGGATTGGTTAGCCAAGGGTTAGGAATCAGCTTTGCACCCGAGAAACCGAAGCTGCCGTTCTGCAGACGCATGGCAATTAGGTTGTAGCCAATATCGGTGGCAATCTTGGCCACTTCCCCACCGATTACCGTGATCACCGCAGTGCGGCGAAGCCACTTCGCCGAGATGGCGCGGAATTCGGCGCCTTGAGCAACCGCGATGGCGATGCGATCGGCCATGATGCAGATGGCAAGTACCGTGGCACTCAGGGCAACCGCACCGATGGAAATCCACAGGCGTTCGGCGGCGTTGGCCCCGTAAATGTAAACCGTGGCGGTGTCGAATCCGCCACCGTGGACGCCAAATTTTAGGTACTCGTTGTAGGGGTGCAGGGCGTTTGGCATCTTCGGCCAAAACGCGGCCGTGTGCAGTTCAACCTGCAGCAGGCCGTTTGGCAACAGTGAGGTCACTACCTTGCCAGTTGCGTACAGGGTTGCCAAAACCATGCCGATTCTGGCGGCGAGTTTGGTCCACCCCATCGCGGATTTTGGCCAGAAGCGCTTGAGCAGCACCGCCAGCCCAACGCCAATCACCAAAATCACCGCGATGTAGATGGTCAGAAACCATGGATTCATACGCACAAGAGCCCCACTCCCCCGTCGCCGGCCTAAACCGAGCGCGGTTTATCGTTTATCGTTATCCAATTCATAACGATAAACGATAAGAAATGCAAGTAGGTGTGGAATTTAGGCCTGTGTCGCCGAGATCCAGGCGCTCAGCTTTTCGCGGCCGGCGCCTGACTCCAGGGCGCGGGTCACGCGCTCAACGGCGTGGCTAAAGCGTTGGTTCAGCGATACGTCGAGGCGGGTTACATCCTTGGCCAACTCGTAAGCAACCACACCGGCGGCAGCGTTAAGCACAACGATGTCGCGAACCGCGCCGAGGTTGCCATCGGTGCGCCCCTCGAGGAGGTCGCGAGCCACCTGAGCGTTGAAATGGGCGTCGCCACCAACCAGAGCCTCTCGCTTCGAGAAACTCATTCCGAAGTCGCGCGGATCGATGCTATATTCGCGCACAACGCCGGCCGCAACCTCCCAGACCCTGCTGGTGGTGGTTGTGGTGAGCTCGTCCAGGCCGTCCTCGCCGCGGAACACCAGAGCGGTGCGCGAGCGCGCAGCAATCTCGGCGGCCATGAGAGGTGCCACCGATGCATTCGCCACGCCGAGGCTGGTTGCGATTGGCTGAGCCGGGTTTGCCAGAGGCCCCAGGAAGTTGAATGTGGTTGGCACGCCCAGCTGCTTGCGGATCGGCGCCACGTGGCGCATCGCGGGGTGGAAAACGGGTGCGAAGAAGAAGGTGATACCAACCTCGCAGAAAATGTCGGCCACGCGTTCCGGCGAGAGGTCGAGACGAATGCCGAGTACCTCTAGCATCTCGGAGGATCCGGTTTTGCCGGATGCCGAACGGCTGCCGTGCTTCATAACAGGTACACCGCTTGCCGAGGTGAGAATGCTGGCCATCGATGACACGTTTACGGTACCAACCAGGTCGCCACCGGTACCAACGATGTCAACGGCGTCCGAGCCGGTGTCCAAAAGCACCGATCGCTCGAGCATGACGTCAACCAGACCGGCTAGTTCGTCAACCGTCTCGCCCTTGCCGCGAAGGCCCATCATAAAGGCGCCAACCTGGGAATCGGCGGCCTCACCGGTCATGATTTCGTTCATTGCCCAGGCCGCAGCGGCGCGGTCCAGATTCTGCTTGTCAAGCAGGCGGGTAAGCAGCGATGGCCAGGTGAGCTTTTCGTACATGCTTCCAAGTTTAAGCGCAAAAAACTTTGGAAATTTAAGGTCCGATATTGGGTGGCAATGCGGGTTTGGGCAATGCCCACTTGGCTATGCTAGAAGCATGACTACCATGCCAGTGTCGCAGCATTCTGCCCCCGTCATTAATCGACCAAATTCAACCGCTGTCGGAACCATCGTTTGGCTCGGCAGCGAGGTGATGTTCTTCGCGGGTCTGTTCGCAATGTACTTCAGCCTCCGCTCCAACTCGGCGGGTCTGTGGCAGGGCCAGACCGAGCACCTAAACGTGCCGTTCGCACTCACCAACACCATCATCCTGGTGCTTTCTTCTTTCACCGCTCAGTTCGGTGTCTTCGCTGCAGAGCGCATGCAGCCACGTGCAACCAGCCGCAACCCTAAGGACTGGGGCATGGTTGAGTGGTTCATGCTCTCCTACGTGCTCGGCGCAATCTTCGTTTCGGGCCAGGTGTTTGAGTACACCAACCTGATCAACGAGTTCGGTATGTCGTTCGACGCAAACAGCTACACCAGCGCGTTCTACATCACCACCGGCTTCCACGCACTGCACGTTACCGGTGGCCTGGTTGCATTCCTCATCATCATCGGCAAGACCTTTGCCGCTAAGAAGTTTGGTCACTACGAGGCAACTGGCGCCATCGTGGTCTCCTACTACTGGCACTTCGTGGACGTGGTCTGGATCGGCCTGTTCCTCATCATCTACGTACTGAAGTAAATCGAAAGTAACTAAGAAAATGGCATTTCTAAACCGTAAGAGCCTGCTCTCGCGTCGCAAGCCAATGGCAGCGGCCGTAGTCATCGCAGTGGGTCTCATCGTTGCTGGTGGAAGCTATGCAGCCGCCACCGCCGCCATCAAGGGTCAGCAGTCGAGCACCGTTGCTTCGGCAGCTCAAATCGATGAAGGCCACAAGCTGTTCCTTGCTAACTGCGCTACCTGCCACGGCAAGAACGCGGAAGGCACCAAGAACGCCCCGACCCTGATCGGTGTTGGCGCTGCCGCGGTTGACTTCCAGGTTGGTTCCGGCCGCATGCCTGCACAGGTTTCGGGCCCGCAGGTTGCGGCGAAGGACCCATCGGAGTTCACCGACAAGCAGATCGCCGCACTGGCTGCCTACGTGGCGAGCATCGGCCCTGGCCCTGCAGTTCCTAGCGATGCAATGGTTTCACCTAACGGCAACGCAACTCGCGGTGGCGAGCTCTTCCGCACCAACTGCGCAATGTGCCACAACGCCGCTGGCGCCGGCGGTGCGCTTACCCAGGGTAAGTACGCTCCTGCGCTCACCGAAACTGGAACCAAGGAAATGTACGAGGCCATGATCACCGGCCCTCAGAACATGCCTGTGTTCAACGACGCAAACCTCACCCCGAAGGACAAGAAGGACATCATCACTTACCTGGTGTACCTGCAGAACAACCCTTCACCAGGCGGCCTCGACCTCGAGAACATCGGCCCAGTAGCCGAAGGTCTGTTCGTTTGGATCTTCGTCCTCGGTGGCATCATCGCCATCACCGTTTGGCTTGGAGCCAAGAGCAACTAGCTCTTCCAGGCATAAAGACTTAGCAACTAAAAGGGAGCAAGCAATTGGCTAATCAGTCAGAGTCGCACGAAGCCGAGCACGAATACAGTGCCGGTCTCGCGGTGGTTCCAGCCGACAAGATCGCGGATCCAGGCCTAGAGCCACACCGCGTCCGCATGACGGACAAGAGCGAGAAGCACGAGAAGAAGGCAGCCCGCCAGGTTACCGGCTGGTTCGTAATCAGCGCGGTAGGCAGCATCGCCGCAATCGTGTTCTACTTCCTCTTCCCAATCAACGCAGACCTGGGCACTGTTCGCCTCAACACCCTCGCATTCGGTGTGAGCGCAGCCCTGGGCATGCTGGCAATCGGTTTCGGTGCGGTTCACTGGGCCAAGACCCTAATGCCAGACGCCGAAGTAGCAGAGGCACGCCACCAGACCCGCGGTTCAGAGGAAGTTCGCGCCCGCGCGATCGAGATCGTGAACCTGGCCAACAACGAGTCTGGTTTCAGCCGCCGCAAGCTGATCCGCCGCTCGCTCTACGGTGCTCTCGCGCTGTTCCCACTGCCAGGTTTGGTTCTGTTCAAGGACATGACCACCGATGCAAACCCTTCGGGTACTCTGCGCCACACCATGTGGGGCAACGGCGTGCGCCTAACCACCGACCCAACCGGTGTGCCAATCAAGGCAGCCGATGTAACCCTTGGTTCGGTATTCCACGTAATCCCTGAGGGGCTAAACGACCGCGAGGACAAGCTGGAGCAGAAGGCCAAGGCCGCTGTTCTGCTGGTTCGCCTCGACGAAGCCGAGATCAAGAGCGCCAAGGAGCGCGAGTGGGGTTACGACGGCATCGTTGCTTACTCCAAGATCTGCACCCACGTTGGTTGCCCGGTTGCTCTCTACGAGCAGCACACCCACCACCTACTGTGCCCTTGCCACCAGTCCACCTTCGACATCACCAACGACTGCGAAGTTATCTTTGGCCCTGCCAGCCACGCGCTGCCTCAGCTAAAGATCGCCGTAGACAATGAGGGCTACCTCATCGCTGTACAGGACTTCCAAGAGCCTGTCGGCCCTAGCTTCTGGGAGCGTACCGAGAAATGAGTAATGCAACCGCAAACAACACTGAGGTAAAGCGCAACGGCTTCCTCGGCGGCACTGCAAACTACCTGGATGAGCGCGTCGGCGTAGCCGGCATCCTCAAGGAGTTCGGTCGCAAGATCTTCCCAGACCACTGGTCGTTCATGCTTGGTGAAGTGGCGCTGTACTCGTTCCTGGTACTTCTGCTTTCGGGTACCTACCTCACCTTCTTCTTCCAGCCTTCGCAGGTTCCGGTTATCTACGATGGCGTCTATGTGCCACTCAAGGGTGCCGAGATGTCGATCGCGTACAAGTCGGCCCTGGACATCTCGTTCGAGGTTCGCGGCGGTCTGCTGATGCGCGAGCTACACCACTGGGCAGCGCTGCTGTTCGTGGCCGCCGCTGGTCTGCACATGATGCGCGTGTTCTTCACCGGAGCATTCCGCAAGCCACGTGAGATCAACTGGGTAGTCGGTTTCGCGCTGTTCGTGCTGGCAATGGGTGGCGGTTTCACCGGTTACTCGCTACCAGACGACCTCCTATCGGGCAACGGTCTGCGCATCATCGACGGCATGATCAAGGCGATTCCGGTTATCGGCGCCTACGTTTCATCGATGCTGTTCGGCGGTGAGTTCCCAGGAACCCACATCGTTGCACGCCTCTACGGTCTTCACATCCTGCTGATTCCTGCGCTGATCCTCGTGTTCATCGTGATTCACCTCTTCATGGTTGTTATCCACAAGCACACCCACTACTCGGGCCCGGGCCGCCGCGATGACAACGTCGTTGGCTTCCCACTGATGCCTGTTTACGTTGGTAAGGCCGGCGGATTCTTCTTCCTGGTGTTCGGTGTTCTAATGCTGGTTGCCGCAACCGTGTCGATCAACCCGATCTGGCTGTACGGCACCTACGACCCATCGCCGGTTTCGGCGGGTACCCAGCCTGACTGGTACATCGGTTGGGCCGACGGCGCACTGCGTCTGGCACCTACCCATATCGAAGTTGTCACCGGCAACTACACCTGGTCGTGGAACATCCTGCTCCCAATCATCGTTCTGGTTGTCTTCGTTGTTCTGGTTGCCTTCTACCCATTCATCGAAGCTTGGGTAACTGGCGACAAGCGCGAGCACCACGTGCTCGACCGCCCACGCAACGCCCCAACCCGTACTGCCATTGGTGCAGCCGGTATGGCCTTCTACGCGGACCTTTGGGCCGGTGCATCCACCGACCTCATTGCTACGCACTTCCACGTGAGCGTGAACAACGTTCTGACCAGCCTTCAGATTGGTCTGATTGTTCTTCCGATCATTGCGTTCTGGGCCACCAAGCGTGTCTGCCTAAGCCTGCAGCGCAAGGATCGCGAGATTGTTCTGCACGGTCGCGAGACTGGCCGCATCATCCGCCTGCCACACGGTGAGTACCACGAGGTTCACGCCAACCTAGACGACCACGAGCTATACAAGCTGGTTGACTTCGTTGACTACCAGCCGGATGTTGCTCGTCCAAACGCCAAGGGCAAGATCACCCTTCGCGCTCGTCTGCGCTCGAGCCTGAGCCGCTTCTACTTCGAGGACCGCGTAGCACCGGTTGCCGCAGGAGAACTGGCAGAGGCACGTGCTCACCACGACCACCACGAGGTGGCCGGACACGACGCCAAGGCGATCCACTAGGTTCAAAACCGAAATGTGGCCGAGACTGAAGAAGTCTCGGCCACATTTCTTTAACCAGCAGTAGCTAGGAAACACAAAACTAATCCTTTAGTCCCAGCCAATCCATCAACTCATGGAAGAACCTCGGAACCGGTACGTACCTCACAGGTTCGGCGGACTCGCGCAACTGACCGGACTGGGAATCCGCGCGCACCTCCTCGGATTCTGGAGCCTCCATCGCGGCCGTAAACTCCGGATAACTGCTGCCGTGATACTTGGCAACGGAATCACCAACGCGCTCGGCCAGCATGCGCATGGTGAGAGAGATGATCCACACCAGCGTGAAGTCGAGTATCAGCACGTAAACAACGAGGCTCGTATAGTAGATGATATTGAACCCGCCGAAGATTAGCCATACGAAGAACCGCACCGGAAGGATGTTTACCTTGCCACCCGGCATCTTGATTTCGGCCTGGAAAAGGGTGCGCAAAAGCCAGTAGAGGAATTTTAGAAGCATCCACTCAGGCTAGAAACCCGCTGTGACATTTTGCTGGCTACAACACCGTTAGCCGAGCGCAAACTCCGCGATTGCCAGCGCGTGAATGCTCGCTGTTGCGAAATAGGGCACGCCCAACTCCCGGGCCACTAATTCGGCAGGAACCAAGAGTTCGATCTCGGTGCAACCCGCCACCACTCCCCTTGCGCCGGCCTCAACCAACTCGCGCATCATCGCGAGCACGGTGCCGCGGCTAGCATCGGTGAAGACACCCTGCACCAGCTCACCGTAGATCATCTGTTGCAACTGCTCACGCTGCGGCTCAGAAGGCACCAGAACCTCGATGCCTGCATCGGTGAGGCGTTCCTTCAGGAACTGCTTCTCCATGGTGTAGCGCGTGCCAAGCAGCGCCACACTGCGCACTCCTTCGGCAGTGATGGCCTCTGCTGTGGCATCACCGATGTGGAGCAGCGGCACATCGATGGAAGAAGCCACCTGTGGCGCCACGAGGTGCATGGTGTTGGTGCAGATGGCAATGGCATCAGCTCCGCCCGCTACGAGCGCCCTAGCTGCCTCAGCGAGCATCCTCGAAAGACTGTCCCACTCCCCCTGCGCCTGCAGGTCTGCAATCTCTTGGAAATTGAAACTTCGCAGAATCAGGCTCGCCGAGGAAGTGCCACCTAGCCTGGCGTTCACCGCCTCGTTGATACGGCGCTCGTATTCGATGCTGGAGGGCCAGGACATACCGCCCAACAAGCCTATTGTTCTCATATTCAAAGACTAGCGGGCAAAGCGAAAGGCCCGAACCATAAGGTTCGGGCCTTTCCAAGTTTGCTACTAGTGAGCGTGCTGTCCGCGGCTGTACTCAAATACGAAACCGATTACTGCAACCAGTGCTAGTGGAACCGAAACGAAGGTTAGCCACCAGCCAACTGCTAGCGATGCAAATACGATCGAGCAGAAGAAGCCGAGGGCCAGCGGCCACCACGACCACGGGCTGAAGAAACCGATTTCGGCTTCGCCGTCCTCGATGTTTCCGTCCAGGTTGTCCTCAGGCAAAAGACCAGCGTGGTTTGCGGTCTTGTTCACGTAGAAGTAGATGAAACCGGCAAGGAACGCGAGCATCCCGATAGCAGCGGTACCGATCCACTCGATTGAACGAACCTCAACCTGACCAATCTTGTGGGTCATGTAGTTGTAGCTGTACCAACCGTAAACCAGCGCGTCTAGTAGGTAGAAGCCGGTGAGCAGCAGGAAGAGTTTTGCGTTAGTCTTCATGGGTTTTAGCCCTTCTGGTTTTCTGCCTTGGCCTCAGGCGCGGCGTACTCCGGGTGGTTCAGGTCGAATGCAGGCGACTCCGAACGAACACGAGGGATCGAGGTGAAGTTGTGACGAGGGAATGGCGATCCGGTAGCCCACTCAAGCGAGCGGCCGTAACCCCATGGGTCGTTCACGGTGACCTTCTGGCCCTTCTTGCTGGTGATGTAGACGTTCCAGAGGAACGGAATCATCGAAACAGCCAGGATGCCCGCACCGATGGTGGAGATCAGGTTCATGTCGCCGAAGCCATCGGTGGCCAAGTAACTGTAGTAACGACGAGGCATACCCATTACACCCAGCCAGTGCTGAATGAGGAAGGTGGTGTGGAAGCCGATGAACAGCAGCCAGAAGTGAACGGTGCCGAGCTTCTCGTTGAGCATCTTGCCGGTCATCTTTGGGTACCAGAAGTAGATGCCTGCGAACATGGCGAATACAACGGTTCCGAAGATCACGTAGTGGAAGTGAGCAACCACGAAGTAGCTGTCCGACAGGTGGTAGTCGAGCGCTGGCGAGGCCAGGATTACACCGGTAAGACCACCGAAGATGAAGGTTGCGAGGAAGCCGAGTGCGAACTTCATCGGGGATTCATAGGTGACCGAACCGCGCCACAGGGTGCCGATCCAGTTGAACACCTTCACACCGGTAGGAACTGCGATGAGCATGGTGGTGAGGGCGAAGAACGGTAGCAATACATCGCCGGTCACGTACATGTGGTGAGCCCACACGGTCATCGAAAGCGCTGCGATGGCGATGGTTGCGTAAACCAGGGTTTTATAACCGAAGATCGGCTTGCGGCTGAACACCGGAAGGATCTCGGAGATGATGCCGAAGAATGGCAGCGCCAGGATGTAAACCTCTGGGTGACCGAAGAACCAGAACAGGTGCTCCCAGAGCATTGGGCCACCGTTGGCTGGGTCGAACAGGTGAGCGCCGAAGCGGCGGTCTGCACCCATTGCGAACAGCGCAGCTGCCAGTGGAGGGAAGCACATGATCACGAGGATCGAGGTAACCAGGGTGTTCCAGACGAATACTGGCAGACGGAACATGGTCATACCTGGAGCACGCATGGTGATGATGGTGGTGATGAAGTTCACGCCACCCATGATGGTGCCGAAACCACCGAGAGCCAGACCGAAGACCCACAGGTCTCCACCGATTCCCGGGGTGTAGGTGGTGTTAGCCAGCGGCTGGTAAGCGAACCAACCAAAGCCTGCAGCACCCTGAGGGGTGAAGTAACCGGCTACGGCAACGAACGAACCAAAGAAGTAGAACCAGTAAGCGATTGCGTTCAGACGAGGGAATGCCACGTCCGGTGCGCCAATCTGAACCGGCATGAGGATGTTGGCGAAGGCCGCGAACAGCGGGGTTGCAAACATCAGCAGCATGATGGTGCCGTGCATGGTGAACAGCTGGTTGTACTGCTCGTGGGTGGCAACAACAGACAGACCCGGGAAGGTGAGCTGCGCGCGGATGACCAGGGCCATCACACCACCGATGAGGAAGTACGCGAACGAGGTGATCAGGTACAGGTAACCGATCTTCTTGTGGTCGGTGGTGGTGAGCCAATCAACCAGGATGCGGCCCTTAGACTTGCGCTGGTTCAAGCCCGAGGTTGCGGATGCAGTTGCGGTAGCGGTAGCCATCTCTGATTCCCTTAGTTGTCGAGGTTCTTGTTGCCAGGCAGGGTCTGCATGCGGTTCAGCGAGAAGTCAAGCTGGCCGGTCTGTCCTGCTGCCGCGAGGTCTGCCATGTGCTTGTCGTACTCGGCCTTGTCTACAACCTTTACGTTGAAGAGCATTGCCGAGTGGAACTCGCCACAGAGCTCAGCACACTTACCTTCGAAAGTGCCGAGGGCAGTTGGCGTGAAGTAAATGCGGTTTACCTTGCCCGGGAACATGTCCTTCTTGTAGAGGAACTGAACCACCCAGAACGAGTGGATGACGTCACGAGAGGTGAGGTCGATCTCTACCGGTACGTCCTTCTCAAGGTAAAGCGTTGGGAGCGCTGACTCGGTGCCGGCGTTGGCGCCATCCTGGTACTGAATACCGGAGTCGTAGACGTTGCTGTTGGTGTAGTTGAAGTCCCACGCCCACTGCTTACCGATTACCTGGATGATGCGAGTTGCGTTGTTTGGGGTCTCGATTGCGGTCATGGTCTTCGCGGTGAAGGCGAAGAAACCGATGGTGACGATGAACGGCACAACGGTGAACAGGGTCTCGATTGGCATGTTGTAGCGCAGCTGCACCGGCAGGCCGGTGTCGCCCTTGCGACGACGGTAGACCACCATTGCCCAGGCCATGAGGCCCCAGCTGATTGCACCAACGATGAGAAGCACGATCCACGAGGTGACCCAGAGGCCAATGATGGAAGAAGTGTGGTTGGTTGCATAGCCGTGGTCTGGCAGTGGCAGGTAGCCGTTGAGCTCTTGCTTGCTGCAGCCGGTGAGCAAAAGAGTGGAAGTAGCGGCGGTGGCTAGAAGGCCAGCCCACTTCAGTTGGCGCTTAGGAAGCACAATCGACCCTTCGGAAAACGAATTGATACATGCCTATCCTATTGCCAGCGGGCCATCTTCATCGGCGTAAACCCGCCAAAAGGGCAACAAAAACTGGCCGTTCAGCCTTAAAAGTTTTTAGCCCCACCTAACCTGTAGGTGGGGCCGCAAACCGTGCGTATTGATACCTAGTTGAACGAGTTACCGCAGGCGCAGCTACCGGTTGCGTTTGGGTTGTCGATGGTGAAACCCTGGCGCATGATGGTGTCCTCGAAGTCGATGGTGGCACCAGTGAGGTAGAGAGCTGAGTTTTGGTCGAGGATAACCTCAACGCCGTCATAGTTGACGATCAGGTCCTGCTCGTCGGAGTTTTCGTCCAGCCACATGTCGTACTGCAGACCAGCGCAACCGCCGGCCTTAACCTCCATGCGAAGGCGCAGGTTTGGGTTTGCCTCGGCCTCAACAGCCTTGCGCAGGCGCTCGCGCGCTGCCGGGGTAACGTTGACGCCGTGTGCCGGTGCCGATTCCGTTGCGAGAGTGGTGTTTTCGCTCATGTTGCTCCAAAAAACTTGTGGGTTTATGCAATTCTAAACAGATTTGGGGCGATTATCTTCCCCAAATCTGCTCACGTTTAGCGGTGCGAGTTGCTGCCAAGAAGAAGAAGCGTCTCCGCAACCATCGCGTTCTTCAAACTGGCAAGGTGCACCGATTCATTCGGGCTGTGGGCGCGCGAATCGGGGTCTTCAACGCCGGTTACCAGAATCTGGGCCGTCGGGAACAGCTCGACCAGGTCGGCGATGAACGGAATCGAGCCACCGATGCCGAGGTCGACCGCCTCGCGGCCAAATGCCTCACCCAGAGCCTGCTCGAGCATAGGCTTTGCCCAGCCACCGGCCTCCAGCTGGAACGGCTTGCCCTTCTCGAATTCGTGGTACTCGAGCTTGGCTCCCCACGGCAGGTTTGCCTCGAGGTGGCTGCGAAGGAGTGCGAGGGCCTCATCGGGGTCTTGGCCTGGGGCGATTCGCATGGAAATCTTGGCCTTCACGCTCGGCAGCATTGTGTTGCTCGAAAGCGCAACGGTCTGGCCATCGATGCCGATCACGGTGATTGCCGGCTTGGTCCAGTTGCGGTCCAGCAGGCTGCCGTCACCGATGAACTCGACACCATCCAGGATTCCGGAATCGGTGCGCATCATTTCATCGGTGTATGGAAGGTCTGCCGCGGTGCCGTTGACCAGGCCAGCAACAGCCACGTTGCCACGCTCATCGTGGAGGCTAGCGAGCAGGCGAATCATGGTGGTCATGGCATCCGGCAGCACTCCCCCGAACATGCCGCTGTGCACTGCGTGATCCAGGGTTCGAACCTCAATAACCTGGCTCACCAAGCCGCGCAAGGTGGTTGTGATGCCCGGAATTTCGGTGGTGAAGTTGCCACTGTCGGCAACGATGATGACATCCGCGGCGAGGTCTGCGGCGTTGGCCTCGAGGAAGTTGCGGAACGAAGGGCTGCCCGCCTCCTCCTCGCCCTCAAAGAAGCAGGTGATGCCGAGGTCGAAGTCGCCAGCGAACTGCTTGAGGAGTTCGATTGAGGTTAGGTGGGCAACCAGGCCGGCCTTGTCGTCGGCTGCGCCACGGCCATACATGCGGCCGTCAACGATGGTTGGCTGGAACTCCGGGGTTTTCCACACCGATGCGTCGCCCGGGGGCTGGACATCGTGGTGTGCGTAAAGCAAAACGTGCGGAGCACCATTTTTGGCGGCGCGACGGGCGATCACGGCGGGAGCACCGAGGTGGGTGCCGTACTCGGCGGCTACGGGTGCGCGGCGAATCTCAACGAAATCGAAGACATCGGTGGCGGTTAGTAGGCCCGCGACGGCCTCCGCGCTGGCCTGAAGGTTGGCTGGGTCGAAGGCATCCCAGGCGATGCCCGGAATGCGCACCAGGTCACCCAGAATGCCCACGGCGCGTGGGAAGGCCTCGGTAACGGCGGATTCGGTTGCGGAAACTTGCTCGGCGTTGAACCAGTTGTTCGTAGTCATACGGGTAATCTTAATTGGATTCTCACTTACCCCTATAAGGAC
>Ga0213920_1000911_pt1 | contig 18408 bp, 37 predicted proteins | sample McNCre1117MG_FD_161054 | JGI IMG/M metagenome (GOLD analysis project Ga0213920, IMG submission 161054) | Freshwater microbial communities from McNutts Creek, Athens, Georgia, United States - 11-17 MG | ecosystem: Environmental > Aquatic > Freshwater > Creek | place: USA: Georgia | collected...
GCTGGTAGCCAGAAAAAAGATGAGCTACTGCATCAATCCACCCCACTGAAGTGACTTTTTTTATCCCACTCTTGTACATCTGCATGGAAATGCAGTGTGGGTTTTTTCAAGGGCAAAATTACACCACTGATGAACAAAAGTGTTTACAAGAAGTCAGAGACAGGATAGCTGAATATTCCTCAAAGGATGTGCAAGTTATAGGAATATGCGTGGATTTAAAGATTGACAAAAAAGACTTTTTTAAAAGACAACCAGCATGAACTTATCAGAACATTTCACACTTGAAGAATTAACTTTCACAGATCACCGTGAATTTGACAACACGCCTAACGATGAGGAATTGGCCAATCTGATACGTCTGGCTTTCTTTTTGGAAGATGTAAAGAAACTTCTAGGTAACAAACCCATTATCGTGAACAGCGCATTTCGCAGTGCAGAGGTTAACCGCGCTGTGGGGTCAAGTGACAAATCACAACATCGGCGTGGGTGCGCCTGCGATTTTCGTGTGCCAGACATGACACCTGATGAGGTGGTGAGCGCAATCGTTAATTCTGATTTGCCTTATGACCAGTGCATCAGAGAGTTTGATCGTTGGACTCATGTATCGATTCCCAATGAAGAAAATCTCAAACCAAGGCTGATGTCGTTGATCATTGACAAAGCTGGAACAAGGGTTTACGCGTAAATCTAATTGTCATAATTTTGTGACTTAATACGCCAAACTTTGGCGGTGCTATGACTAAAATCACGGATAAAGAATTTCTTGAACTGTGGGAAACACATAAGTCGCCCACTGAAATCCAAAAAATTACGGACATGAGTTTGCGTGGCATTAACCGCCGCCGCAGAGCAATTGAAATCAGGCATGGTGTGTCTCTTGAAGTCAAAGAACCATTGCTGAATGTTTCAAAAAAAGCCAATCCTGCTAGAAAAGAATTGGGAATGCTCAATGGGATTGTGATTGTGTTTAGCGATGCACATTTCTGGCCAAGCATCACTACAACAGCCTACAAAGGGCTTTTATGGGCGATTAAAGAGCTTCAGCCCAAGGCGGTGATAGCTAACGGCGATATATTTGACGGGGCTTCGATTAGCAGGTATCCGCGCATCGGGTGGGACTCCACGCCATCTGTTATCCAAGAACTGAAAGCCTGCGAAATTGCTTTGGGCGAGATTGAGGATGTCGCAAAGAAAGCCAGAAGCAATGTGCAACTGGTGTGGACTTTGGGCAACCACGACGCACGATTTGAAAACCGTCTTGCCTGCAATGCGCCGCAGTATGAATTTGTCAAAGGGTTTAGTCTTAAAGACCATTTCCCTGCTTGGCATCCATGTTGGTCATGCTGGCCTACTGAGGACACAATCGTTAAACACCGCTGGAAAGGCGGAGTTCACGCCACACATAACAACACAGTCAATGCTGGTGTAAATATCGTCACAGGGCATCTACACAGCCTTAAAGTCACGCCATTTGACGATTACAACGGCACAAGGTTTGGGGTGGACACAGGGACATTGGCAGAGCCATCAGGCCCACAGTTTGAGAATTATTTGGAGTTGTCGCCCACCAACTGGCGGTCTGGTTTTGCAGTGCTGACATTCCATGATGGAAATCTTTTATGGCCAGAACTTGTACACGCACGGGCAGAAAACATGGTGGATTTCAGAGGCAAGCTATATAAGGTGTAAAAAAAGGGAGTCCGTAGACTCCCTTAAAGACAACTGCGTGGGTATGATAACACCCATTTTAGGTATTAACCCACCAGTTCCCAAACCAAACCGTCTTCGTCTTCAACGACATCGCCAACTTCAAGTTCGGCTTCTTCGTCTTCTTCTTCGTCTTCGTCTTCATAGTCTTCATCTTCAATGCTGACTGCTTCGTAGTCTACGCACCAGCCATGTTCTTGTTGAAACTCAATGAATTCCTGAATGATTTGGACTTTTTCGAAGTCATCGCACTCAATCATGACTTTTTGGTTTTCGTCAAAAGACCAGTCGCTAATGTTGATTTCAAGTTTGTACATCACGAACCCCTTAAAAAAATTTGGCACAATTGCCAAGGAAAATGGTATGCTTGAAATATGACAAATCAGGAGTAGTCATGGCAACAAATTTCAAAATCACCAAAGGCGAATGCAAAACGCATGAGTCTAAAGATTACGTCGTGGAACGCGAATATAAGAAAGAAGCTCGCAAAGTCGCTGAGTTAGAAAAAGAGCTTAAGAAGCACGAAAAGACTGACATGGCACACGCCCATCCACCGCGGTCGCATGAGGCCAATCAAAAAGAAGCACCTCTGCCTAACATGAGGAAATACTAGGCACTGGCACATCAGCAGGCCATTCGCCTCGTTCCACAAGCAAATTAACTGTGCTCTCGTGGGCGGCTTGCCACAAGGCTTGTCGTTCCTCTTTGCTGAGTTCTGAGCCTTGGTCTATGTCGTAATGACATCTCAGGCAAAGCGCCGCCACAAGGTTATCGTCTGCCTTAATTCCCCTGCCCTTGCCGCCACCCCAGTTTGTGTGCGCGGCTTGGACCATGTGGCCTGACCCGCAGGATTGGCAGTCAAGGCTGGCGACTAGCTCAATAATTTTTTGCTTCTGACGTATTGGTGTTTTTGAAACAACGATGGTCTCCAAAGTGGTAAATCTGTGCTGATTGGCACACTCAAGCCTGCGACGGCGAGTGTTGTCTGCGGTTGTTCTGGTTTCTTTAACGGTAGTCCAAGTCCCGCATTCGGGACATTTCATTGGTGCGACCTGTCTTGCATTCTGTTGGTGGCCTCGCGTGTTCGCCAGACTTCAACCTCAAGTCGATAGCTCTCCAACTCCCACCGCAAAGTTTCCTCTTTCTCCACCGCTTCTGCCAAACCCTTAATTAAGGTCTGATATTCAGGGCTGGAATAAGCCTCGCGTTCTTGGTGGCTGGCGGCATCAATCCCGTTAATCAGTGCGTCACGCATCAATAATGCTTTTTTTGATTTGCGGAATTCCTCAAGGTAAACCCGCTGGGCTTTGGCTTCGCCATATAGTGGCGCTCTATCCCTGATGGCTTGGGTGGCTTCTTCTGGTTTCATTTAATCTCCGCAAAAACAAGCAATTGATTCATCATCTGATCCAAACATATCTGTCTGGTCAGACGCAAACTGAATCATGGAAGCATAAGATGGGCGATCAGAACGAAATACCGCCCCGCTTGGCTTGGATGCCAATGCCAATGCCAATGCCTCCATTTTTGCCCACCAAATTCCACGTTCTGGTTTTTCCGCAATTAGGGATAACACTTGTGAACCACCTTTTAAAAAACATAAATCACAATTGCCGTGATAAGTCACACCATTAATGTTTGGCAATTCCAAATCAAATGTTTGATTGCGCCAAAATTCTCCAACTGTTTCCTTAGTCACGCCAGCAGTAACAAGAGGAATTCTTGATTTGTCGGCAATTTTTGCGGCACGGCGTTGTTCATCTGCTCGCATACCAACCCAATCCATTTGTTCATTATGATCCCATCCAAGTGATTTAAGGTATTTGTGAATAGTGCGAATTTTCAATTCAGATGTACAAAATCTAGTCACAGGATTTGGCAAATATTGTCTTTTTCTTATTAACGCTTCAAACGGTTCACCATTTCTACTGGCGGTTTCAAATGTCACACGCTCAAAAGCTGGGTCAGCATCACGATACTCAACCCAATGAATTTCAACATTCCAATTATCAGAACAGGCTTGAACAAATCTCAAAGTTGCCTCATCTTCTTTGCCAGTGTTGGCAAAACAAACAATTGCATCGTCTGGCAGTTGCCCCCCCCCGCACTCTAATACTTTATATAACATATATGCGCTGGTCCTGCCGCCACTAAAACTGATGCACGTTGGTTCAGTTATTTTGTATGGATTCACTTTAATACCCCAATCATCCTAAGAGCCGCGTCAGGGCTGTCAATCCTTGCCAGCGTACCTCCAGACCAATTCTCAAAAAAAGTCCGTTGTAGGGCTGTTAAAGGGGCTTTGCTGTCCCGTTTGATCTCCACAAGGAAGGTATGCCCCGCATATCCCACCAAAAGGTCAACAGGTAGCTTTAAATCCCACACATAAGCGCCAGCCGCCCTTAATGCGATGACTATCTGGTCTTTGTTTGCGTCAGTTCTAGCGGCGTATCTCATCGTTCATTCTTTGTCTAAGTTCATCAACGGCGGGTTGTCCACGTTTTTTCACCAAGTCGGACAAGGTTTTCTGCCACCATGCCAATGCTTCTGACTGACCCTCCTCCTTGGCCATCTTCTTGAACCGCTTGATCCAGTACCTCGCCTCCGTCTGGCGCAAGGTCTCCTGTAATTTCAAGCGATCTTCTGATGGTAGCAGGGCTAAATTCTTCACCGTCTTTGTGTCGATCAAGGATGGCGTTGGCGATGTGTCTGTGTTCATGGTTCATATTGCTTTTTCAGTTCGGCAAGTTTACGTTTTGCTTCTGCCACAACTTCAGGCGAAACAGGCGTAGGGTTGTAAGTGATTTGCGGTTCATCGCGTGGGATAGCTGGTCCAGCATTGCAAAAATCCCTGAACTTGATGGCGCTTGGCACAAACTCTCCATTAAGGCGGTCAATGGCGTAATCCAAACTGGGCTGGTAAGTCAGGAAGTTACCAAGCTGGCGTTTCCATTCTTGACGGATCAGATTGGGGTCAATGCCATCCCAATGGCGGGTAAATGCCGCGCCAAATATGGCACTCATTCTGGCAAAGATGTAATCCAAGCCATCATCAGGATTCAATGAATTTGACATGGTTGCCACCTCCCAAAAGACCGCGTGTTAAGCCAGACATAACCGATTGATTCATTTGCCCTGTTTTGGTTATCCCATTAGGTTTGTCATTTATCCATTCTGCCTTTAAACCCTGACTTCCTCTGGTACACCATTCAATTAAAAATCTTTCCAAATCCCAATTAAGTTTGGCGGCCTCTGCCCGTGCGCCTTTAACCACGGTTTCTGTGACTGATGCCTTTTTTGATTTCCGAAGTTGTAACCAATCCTGCCAAACCTGTGGGCTTACATCATGGGGGCAAGCCACGACAGTGGCTTTTTCTTTCATTGGTTTATGGTTATTGGTTATTGGTTCTTGGTTAGGGTTATGTTTGGAAACCGTTTGGGTTTGTTCTGGGTTAGATTTGGGTCGGCCACCAAGTTTGCCAATTGCCCTATTTCTCTCAGCTTTTGCTTGATATGCGGCAATTGTTTCATCGCATCTTTTGTGAAACCAAAAATCATGTTCTTGGTTAAACATAAAAAATTCTTCCAAAACGGTTTGCACCGCCGCAATGTTTTTACCCATTCGAATGCGTCTGGCAACCTCTTGGGTTCTATTTGGGATTGGTTTTTCTTGGGTGTAATACAAATCTAAAAGTCGGCGATAAGCCAAATCTTCTTCATTTGTCAAATGGGCAGTGTCGTGAATGTAATCACTGACGTGAAAAGAATAATAGTGCATGAATTTTCCTCACTGTCCTCCATCAACAAAAGAAACTTCGGCAGGCGGGGAGGCTCGCTTTTCGGTGGGGTAGCTACCCCCCACCTAGCCGTGTTTCAAACAATCTTACATCAATAACAATTGGTCTGGCAAGAATTACCGTAGCAACAGGTTGTACAGGTCACTGTGCGCCCATTTTGGGAATAAGTGCTGTATGTGCAAGAAGCCCAGACCATTGTGGTGCTGGCGGCTAACCAAAGGGCAAAAAGTGCTTTTTTCATGTTTTCTCCTTAAACCAATCAGGGCGCAAGTCTTTCAACTGGCGCAGGCGTAGTTCAGGCACATTCTTCCACTGGCAAACTGCTGGCTTGGAAATGCCCAAAATCTTGGCAAGCTCACTCTGTGACCCTGCGAGTTTGATAAGTTCTTGTTTAGTCATGGCTTAATTGTAAGCTGGATTAACAGAAAAGCAACATTAGGGTAAATCCCTAGAAAATAATCTGTCTTAACTGTTGACATGGTGTTAAGTTAGGTTAATAATACACCCATGCCCCAGCAATTTCGCACAGGGTCTTTAAGGAAAATCAAAATGAACGAAACTTACATAATTGAATCAGTAAAACACGATTTACGCGGCGTGTTTGCAATGATCGTAAATACAAAAACCAATACCGCAACAGAAATATTTTTTACTTACCTTAACGATGCCCATACCTACATTGGCGCATTGAACAAAATTGCCGCATAAAGGAACAACCATGTTTGATATTGAAACCTACAAAAAACCAACTGACTGGGCGCAAGTCGCCCTGTACTTGGTATCCATAGCCGCCATTGTGGTGGTTGCTCTTGACGTTTTTATCTGGAGGGCATCATGCTGAACGATGGCGACAACGGCGAATTCACCACCTACCTGATTTGGGATGAAGTTCATGTTGAATGGACTTGGTGCGAGGGTGACGATTGGGACACTGATGGATTTTTCGACATCTTTGTCACCAAGGATGGCATCGACATTACTTACGACCTGCCCAAGATGCACTTTAAGTGGATTGAGCAAGAAGTCAAAGAATTGGCAGGCTATGAGCCACCAAGCCGCCAGCGTGTCGCGCAGGCAATCAACGGTTATCTGAACAAAACTTTTTAAGGGGTCAACATGAAACAAATTGCAACCGCATTGGTCAAAGCACAAAAAGCCTTTGGGCCAGCCTTGAAGTCCAGTACCAACCCGCATTTCAAGTCGCGCTACGCTGACCTGTCTGCTTGCGTAGAAGCGGTTATTTCAGGCTTGAACGACAACGGCATTGCGCTGATCCAGAAGTGCTATGACTGCGACAACGGCGTAATGGTCGAAACCATGTTTGTCCACGAATCTGGCGAGATGTTGGAGTGCGGTGTATTGCACGTTCCCGCCAGCAAACAAGACCCACAGGGCTACGGGTCAGCGTTGACTTATGCGCGCCGGTACAGTTTGATGGCCGCTTGCGGTATTGCGCCTGAAGACGATGATGGCAACAGCGCCAGCCGCCGCACCGAGATCAAATCCACGGTTAACGAAAGCCAAGTGGCTGACCTGATGGCGGCAATGGACGAGACAAACACGCTAGAGGAACTCCAAAAGACCTACAAAGCCGCTTATGCCGCCGCTAATGGCGATCCAGCTTGGCAAAAACAAGTGATTGCGCGTAAGGATGCCAAGAAAACCCAATTGGAGGGCAAATGAAGCACGACATATCCCTGAACACCTTAATCATGGCCAAACAAGCGCTTGAGGGGCTAACCCAATGGCATTTGGAGAGGGCAATTAAGGACACGGCTGAGTTTGACCGCACGGCTGATTTGCGAAAAAAAGCCTACAAAGCCATCAGCCAACTGGATTTGGCTTTATTGATTCTTTTACAACAAAAAGTGGAGATTACAGATGGAACAGAAATTAAAAATTGATTTTCAAACAGGAAAATTATTTTGGATCAATCCACCAAAACATCATTCTGATTTATTAAACAAAGAAGCAGGTAATTTACAAAAAAATCTTAATGGCAAAAATTATTGGGTCATTAATGTTGATGGAAAAAAATATAAAAGAAGTCACATTGTTTTTTATTTTGTAAATGGATATTGGCCTAAACCTTGTATTGACCACATCAATGGGGATTCAACAGATGATCGTCCAACAAATCTTAGACAAGCCACTGTTACGCAGAATGCTTGGAATCACAAAAAAAGAGCAAGAAGAATTGAATTGCCAATGGGAGTTAGAAAACTTGCTTCAGGGAGATTTCAAGCCCGGATCAGTTATTTTGGTAAGCAAATCCACCTTGGATCGTTTCAATCACCTGATGAGGCATCAACCATTTACCAATCAAAAAGGAAAGAACTATATGGAGAATTTGCTTAATATGGAACAAAAAAGCCCAGAATGGTTTGCCGCTAGATGTGGCAAGGTCACCGCCAGCAGGGTGGCAGACATCATTGCCAAAACCAAGTCAGGTTACAGCACCAGCAGGGACAACTACCTTGCCCAACTGGTTTGCGAACGCATGACCAAAAAGCCTGCAGAGTCGTTTTCAAATGCGGCAATGCAGTGGGGGACTGAGACCGAACCTTTTGCCAGAGCCGCTTACGAGTCCGCCAAGGATGTTTTGGTGGAGGAAGTGGGGTTTATAACCCACCCCGCCATTGAGGGCGCTGGTGCGTCTCCTGATGGCTTGGTGGGGGATTTGGGATTGGTGGAGATAAAGTGTCCCAATACGCACACACATATTCAGACCTTGTTAGATCAAAAAGTGCCTGAAAAATACAACACGCAAATGCAATGGCAAATGGCTTGCACTCAGCGCCAATGGTGTGACTTTGTAAGTTTTGATCCAAGAATGGACGAGGGCTTGCAACTGTTCATTAAGCGGGTGGAATTTCACCCACTTTATGTCGAAAACCTTGAAAAAGAAGTCATCGAGTTCTTGGCAGAGGTAGACCAAAAAATTTCCCAATTAAACAAACTCAGGAGTTAAGATGAAAAAGATTAAGAACATCACCGTGGTAACTGGCGTTTACACAAACAAAGACGGTCAGGAAAAGAAACGCTACATGACCATTGGCAGTTTATTTGAGGACAATGGCAACCTGAAAATTAAGTTTGATGCAATGCCTCTGGCAGAGGGTGGATGGAATGGGTGGGCAAATTGTTATGACTTGGAGGAAAAGACAAATCCAAAGGCTAAATACGATGATGCACCTTTTTGAGCGAGCACGGGCGCTAGACCCCGTGACAAGCCATGCCGCGGCAGACCAAGCCAAGGATTTAGCCAGCCAGCACTTTGACAAGATTTTGGATTGCCTGCAAAGGTTTGGTGCGCGAGGCAAAGACGGAATCGCTGAGTTAACTGGTTTGGATGGAAACCAAGTGGCTAGGCGTTTGCCTGAACTGCAAAAGTTGGGGCTGGTGGAGTTAACAGGTAACTTAACCAAATCCAAATCAGGTCGTTCAGAGCGCGAATGGCGCATACGCGGTTTTGGTCAAGACACGCTTGATTCGTTTGCAATTTATATCAGAGGCATGAAGAAATGAAAAAGATTATTGGTTTATTGTTGGTCACCGCATTGGTTGGTTGTGCTAAAGAAGCTGACGTTGCTTCAAAGAACATGTCTGTTGCCGCAGATCAGTTTGAAGTCAACCGTCGTGTGGTGTTTTACAACGGCATCACTGGAGAATACATGCTGACAGTCGAAGGATTGTGTGCATTGGGTAATTGGGACAAGCACAAAGAGTTGTCCATCACTTGCAAGGTTGGGCCAAGCGCATACAAAAAACATTTTCTTGGATTGTCAGACAACGTGACGTACTTTGTTGAGCAGTTGGAGCCAAATAAGGTCAGCACCTACCACTACCGTGTGGTGTTTAAACCGTCGTTAGTTATTCCTGATATTGAGGTGAAGTGATGAGTTTCAGAGAATCAACAATCAAATACATCAAGGAATTGATGCGAGCAAAGACCATCCATGAGGTCATTGCCAAAGAGTTGCACGAAGCACACCTGCGTAAGCTGGAAGCTGAGACTGCGGCTGAGTATGCGTTTGCGGCTATCCAATACAACGAGAAGCGCATTGCTCGGTTAACGGCACGACTGACTCAACACACGGAGGAGGGGGACTACGCATGACACAAGATGAAATCATTGAGATGGCTAGACAGGCGGGGCTACCAGAAGCAATCATTGAAATGACACCAATTGCGTTTGTAGCCTTTGCCAAACTGGTAGCCGCCAAAGAACGTGAAGCCGCAATCAAAATTATCAAAGAAACACCATTCAGCAATTGGTTTCAAGCTGATTTGGTTGAAGCTATCAGAGCCAGAGGTGAAGCATGATTGAAGTGTTGAAACAGGCATTGGATGCGTTGGAATTTCATAGTGCTGGCGATAAGATTGATGAGCAAATCATCACATCCCTACGCCAAGCCATTGCAGAGTTAGAAAGCCAAGAGCCTGTGGCGTATCCCGAAGGCGATGTTGTTGGCCCTTGTATCTGTGGCAGTTGGCCCGGTGGCAAATGCTTGAAGTGTCCTCGAATTACTCCACCACAGCGCACATGGGTAGGGCTGACTAAGGAAGACAAAGATTTAATTGAAGATTTGTGCGAAATGATGATTGGTGATGCTGTTTTTTCAACTATTGACGCAATATTAAAAGGAAAAAACACATGAACGCTGAAGATTTTTATAAACTTTATCAAGAGTATCTGCACTCAATTGATGACACAGATCAAAACTCAATTTTAATTACCGACAGAGCAAATGCGGATGCCGTTTTATGGAGGTTTTATAACTGGCTCAAGGAGAAGAACACATGATTGACCGTTTAATTCTTGGGGTGGTGTTAAGCACAATTGGGTATCATGGGTTGCATCCAGACCCACCGCCGCCACTGACACTTAAACAAAAAGCAAAGCAAAAATCCATTAGCCGTGTCTGTGACAAGCCTAGAAAAAGCAAAACTGTTAAGGAGTTATGTGAAAAATGGGAGAAGCACTGATGACTATATTTGTTCTTTTGTTTGGGGCAATCTTGGGGTTTATTGCCTTGGTTGGGGTGTTTTTGGCGATTGAATTCCTGCAAAAAACCGATTGACAAATCAGAATTTCATATAAAATGGAAACTCCATTAACCTTGCAAGGAAACGAAAATGGGCTACGAAGCAAAGAAAATCCCAAACGCCACCAGTTCAGACATGACTGGTCAAAAGAAAGTTGGCGTATCTAAAGTTGACCGTGAATATGGCGGTGTTCCATCTACCACAGGCGCAACCCCACCCAAAGGCGCTACCTCTAGCGACACATCTGGCGAGCGCAAAGCCCCGATTCGTGGCGGTGTGGGCATGGGCAAAGCTGATGGCATGGGAATGCGTGAAGCCAGCCACATGGGTATGCATGATGGTCGCAAAGGCGAGATGAAAGGTCACATGGGCGAGAAAGTCGTCTATGAGCACAAGCGCATGGCGCACGAACAGGACGGTATGTAAAAAGCGAAACGCCCAAGGGGAACAGACCCAAGGGCGCTTCTGGCCAAACAACTGAAAGGAGTTGATGTGGTTGACTTGAATTGTAAGTCCTGCAAGTTTTTCAACAATATTGGCGCTTTAGGGCAATGCCGCCGTTACCCTGTCTTTCAAAACAGGCACTTCAACGAGTGGTGTGGCGAATTTACATCAGCATCTGCTGAAATAATCCCTATCAAGCGCCGTGGCAGACCAGCAAAGGAGGCAGACAATGATTCGACCTCTGCGTGACCGTGTTGTGGTTAGACCACAGGTGCGGAACTTATCTGACATAATCTACGTTAACAACAAAGAATCGTTTAATGAGGGAACAGTCGTGGCGGTTGGCCCTGATTGTGACCAGACCAAGGTTGGCGACTTCATTAAATACGGGAATGGTGATTACCTGAACTGGCCTGTTCACAGGATTAATGGTCAGGATTACCAAATCATTCAAGAGGCAGACATTTGTGCAGTGGTAGAGGATTTATGAGCAAAGAATTGATCCAGTTAAGAATTCAGGACTTGATGGCAAAAGGCCGCGAGTTGGAACAACAAATCCACCAGATTAATGGTGCATTGCAACAATGCCAGTGGATGCTGGCTGAAATGGAGAAAGACGATGTTAAAGAAGTCGACCAGCCCCAAGGCGTTTAAAGAAAACATCAAGACCGAAATCAAGGCTGGAAAGCCTGTAAAGCAAGCCGTTGCCATCGCATACAGTGAAAAGCGCGAAGCTGAAAAAGCCAAGAAAAAGAAATGAAAGCGCACGACAAGCCAATCCCGCACAAAACCACGGGCAAGGGTAAGACCTATAACCCTACTGAAAAGGGTGCAGGCATGACCGCTAAGGGTCGTGCTGAGTACAACGCAAAGAACAATTCGAACCTCAAACCGCCAGCGCCAAACCCCAAGACTAAGGCAGATGAGGGCAGAAAAGCCTCATTTTGCGCCCGGATGGAGGGTGTGGTTAAGAACGCCAAAGGCCCAGCAGAACGGGCTAAGGCATCATTAAAGAACTGGAATTGCTAATGAAAACAGGACTTTACGCCAACATCCATGCCAAACAAGAGCGCATTAAGCGTGAAAAAGCAGAGGGAAAACCTGTGGAAAGAATGAGGAAAGTGGGAGAAAAGGGCGCACCCACCGCCAAAGCATTTAAGGAATCGGCCAAGACCGCAAAGAAATGACTGAAGTTACCGAAAAGCGTCCAGTTGGCAGACCAAGCCTGTATGACCCCGCATTTTGCGAGAGGGCAATAGAACTTGGGCGCATCGGTAAATCAATTGAGCAAATAGCCGCAAATCTAGGGGTTTCTACTAGGGTTTTATTCGATTGGAGAGATAAGCATGAGGAATTTCTGCACGCCTTGGAATATGCAAAGGAATTAGAGCTTGATTGGTGGGAAACAGTAGGCCAAACGCACATGATTGAGGAGAAAGAAAGCGCCAAGCTGAATGCCTCAATCTGGTCAAGATCAATGGCGGCAAGGTTTCCGAAGAAGTACAGGGAAAGCACAAAGCAGGAGATTACAGGCGCAGAGGGCGCACCGCTATTGCAGGGCATCCAAGTGACATTTGTCAAACCAAGTGAGTGAAGTCAGCAACGCCCAATTCCCTCTAAAGCTGGCGTGTTTATTTGACCCGCCTAATTCCCGATACCGTGTCTTATACGGTGGGCGAGGTGGCGCTAAGTCTTGGGGAGTAGCCCGAGCATTGCTAATCAAAGCCGCCAAAGAACCGCTACGCATACTTTGTGCGCGAGAGTTTATGACCTCGATGAGGGATTCTGTCCACAAACTGCTGTGTGACCAGATCATCGACCTTGGTTTGCAATCGTTTTACGAAATCACCCAAGCCAGCATTCGAGGCAGGAATGGGTCGGAATTCAGTTTTGTTGGCTTGAAGAACAATGTAGCCAATGTAAAAAGTTATGAGGGGGTCGATATTTGCTGGTGCGAGGAGGCACAAAGCATCACCCGATTAAGTTGGAATGTCTTAATCCCAACGATTCGCAAGGTCGATTCTGAGATATGGGTCACATTTAACCCAGAGTTGGAGACAGACGAAACTTACCAAAGATTTGTAGTCCACAAGCCTGACAACGCGGTGGTGACTAAGGTTAACTGGTCTGATAACCCGTGGTTTCCTGACACCCTAAAGCTGGAGATGGAAAGCCTCAAGTCCCGCGACCCAGAGGCGCACCGCACGGTTTGGGAGGGGTTTTGCAGGCAAACAGTGGATGGGGCTATCTTTGCCAAAGAAGTTCAGTTAGCTGAGTTGGAGAACCGCATTACCCGCGTTCCTTACGATGCCACAAAGCCTGTCCACGCGGTGTTTGACCTTGGGTGGGCTGATGCCACTGCCATTTGGTTTGTCCAGTTTATCGGCATGGAAACCCGCTTAATCAGGTACATGGAAGACAGCCAGCAGACCATCAGCCATTACTTGTCTGAGATGCAGAAGTTTGGTTATGTGTACGACACCTTGTGGTTGCCACACGATGCTGAGAACAAGACGCTGGCGGCAAATGGGCGGTCGATTGAGGAAATTGTCAGGGCGGCAGGGCATAAGACCAAAATCATTCCTAAAACGCCCGTGGTGGACAGCATTAACGCGGCAAGAACAATATTCAGGTCGTGTTATTTTGATAGAGAAAATTGCTATGATGGTCTACAATGTCTCAGGCACTATCGTTATGAGGTTGATCCAGACACCAAACAATTCAGCAGAACGCCTTTGCACGACCATTATTCACATGGCGCAGATGCGTTCAGAATGCTAGGGTTGATGGTGAATGAACCGAAAGAACGTAGGAAACCAAAACCAATGCCGCTGTATGGTGGCGCAAATAGTTGGATGGGCTAAATGGACGATTACGACCCAATAATTCAAGAGGCGGTAGATTTCCTGAAGTTCTGCAATGACGCAGACACGAATAACCGCCAAGAAGCCCTAGAGGACTTGAAGTTTGTCAATGGCGACCAGTGGCCTGTGGAACTGCAAAACAGCCGTAACCTTGAATCCCGCCCTGTCCTGACTATCAATAAGCTCGACACCTACTGTCGTCAAGTCACAAACCAACAGCGCCAGCAACGCCCACGCATCAAGGTTCACGCCACCAACACCCAAGCTGACCAGAAGGTCGCACAGGTCATTTCAGGGGTGATTCGCCACATTGAGGTCAACTCCAACGCTGACCATGCCTATGATAATGGGTTTGATTACGCTGTTCGCATGGGTTGGGGCTACTGGCGGGTGAATACAAAGTACATTCGCGAGGACAGTTTTGACCAAGAAATCTGCATCGATCCTGTGGATAACCCATTTACAGTTTATTGGGATCCAAATTCAATCGCGCCAGATGGTTCAGACGCTGAGAAATGCCTGATAACCACGATGATTCCAAAGGATGTGTTTCGGGCAACGTACCCCGGACTCGATGACGGGACATCCTTTACCCAGCGCGGCACAGGCGACAGTCAGTCAGAATGGATTACCAAAGAGGATATTCGCATTGCCGAATACTTCTACACCGTGCGCGAGAAAGCCACCCTGTACCAACTTTCTGATGGCACATCTAGATTCGCTGATGGCAAGGATTTCTTTGAGCGCATTGATTTGGCTGGCTTAACAGTCATTGCAGAGCGCCAAAGCTATAAGAAAACCATCAAGTGGAAGAAGATGACCGCAATTCAGGTCATTGAGGAACGCGATTGGCCGGGTCGTTATATCCCTGTTATCCCTTGCTACGGTCGTCATGTGGTCATTGGCAACAAACGCAAGAAATTTGGCATGATTCGCCACGCCAAAGACCCACAACGGATGTACAACTTCTGGCAAACCAGCCTGACCGAGAGCATTGCCCTTGCACCTAAAGCCAAATGGATCATGGCAGAGGGTCAGGATGAGGGACACGAAAACGAATGGGCGCAGGCAAATATCAAATCCACAGCCTATTTGCGTTACAAACAATTGGACATTGATGGTCGCCCTGCACCACCTCCACAGCGCCTGCAACCTGAACCACCACCATCTGGTGTGATGGCGGCGGCTGGCGCAATCAATGAGGATTTGCAGGCCATCATGGGCATTTTTGACCCAAGCCAGATGCCCACAGGCAACATCTCTGGCAAGGCGTTGAATGGTCAGCAACAACAGATTGACCTGACAAACTATGACTATTACGACAACCTGACCCGTTCCATTTCCCACACAGGCAAAATTATTCTTGACCTGATTCCCAAGATTTACGACTCTGAGCGTGTAATGCGGATCATTGGGGATGATGGAAAGCCTGAACTGATAACGCTGAATGAGCGCAATGCGGTGGGCGAAGTGATGAACGATGTGACGGTGGGTGAATACGATGTGGTGATGGAGACAGGCCCCGGCTACAACAGCAAGCGCCAAGAAGCTGTGGATTCCATGCTGGGTATGCTGACCGCTGACCCAACGCTGATGCAGACTGCGGGTGACTTGATCTTTAGGAACATGGACTTCCCCGGTGCGGACATCATCGCAGACCGCTTGGCTACCCTTAACCCGTTGTCTCAGGTCGATGAGAAAAGCCCTGTCCCGCCGCAAGTCCAGATGCAATTGGCGCAAAGTCAGGCGCAGATGCAACAAATGGCACAGCAGATACAGCAGTTGCAAATGGTCATTAAACAGCGTCAGGACATTGAGCAGGTTAAGCAAGACAGCGAAACCAAACGCGAGCTGTTGCGCCAAACCGCCAAGGCACATAACACTGAAACGATGGCAGAAGTTAAGGTCAATGACCAGAATACCCGTGCGGTGACAAGCCAGAATAAGATGGAGATTGAAGCCATCATGGAACTGCTGTTACACCACATGGACACTGCCAGACTGAATAAAGAAATTGCCAAGCGCGACCGTGAGCAACAAAGCGCTATGCGGTTCGCTGAAACTGACATTTCCTCTGGCGCAAACCCATTAATTCAGCAATAGGAGTAATCATGCCTACCGTAACCAGCAAAAACCGTGAAGAATTTATACGCAAAGAAATGGAAAAAAAATCTCCTAAAAAAGAAGAATCTGAAGATAAGCATAAACATTTAATTGAACATGGTTTTAAAGAATTAAGCAAAGGCTATGAATACGCAAAAAGCCATGAATTGGAAAATAAAACCAAGCACCATTTCAATGTTAAATATGCAGGGTCACCTGAAAAATATCATGTAAGACGGTCTTTCAGCGTTCCCGGCATGACGGGCGCAAGCGAAAAAATGGGTGAATTTCAAACACCACAAGAGGTCACTAGTGCTGTTGATAAGTACATGGCTACCAAAAAATAACATTGACACAGCAATAATTTCGTGGTAAAAACCACAAAACCTTACTAGTTGGGTCAACTAGGTTAATTCTTGAGGTAACTCATGTCAGAAAAAGAAGCAGGGTCAGTATTGACCAGCGAAAATGCGGCAGATTTTTATGCACAAAGATTAGGTTTAGCTGATCGAAGTGAAGCACCCGAGGCGGTTGTCAAGGAAACTCCAACCGAGCCGAGTGCGGAAGATGACCAGAGTGAACCTGAACAGCAGGAAGAAGCCAAACCCACAGAGGAAAAGAAGCAGAATCCTAAACTTGAGAGGCGTTTTTCAGAGATTACCAAGCAACGCGAGGAAGCCAGAGCAGAAGCAAGGCGAGAGCGCGAAGCAAGGGAAGTTCTAGAGGCAAGGATTAAGGCGCTTGAGACACCAAAGCCCACCGTGGTGGAGGAAGACCAAGAACCGCAACCAAGTCAGTTTCAGGATGCGTTTGAATATGCCAAAGCTCTCGCAGAGTACACGGCAGACAAACGAATCGCTGAGATGAAAAAACAAGATGCTGAGGAACGTGCGGCACAACAGCGCCAACAGGTCATCCAGACTTGGGCGAACAAAGTGCAACAAGCCAAAGCAAACCTGCCAGATTTTGATGAGGTTGTAGCGTCTAGTGATGTTGTTGTAAATGATGATGTCAGGGATGCGATTCTGGAGAGTGATGTCGGGCCACAGGTCTTGTATCACCTAGCTGAAAACGAAGAACTTGCCAAAAAGATAGCAGGGATGTCGCCAAAAGCGGCGCTGAGAGAGATTGGGAAATTGGAAGAACGGTTAACCGCGAAGCCAACTGCTGAAAATAAGACTGTGGTTAAAAGTAGAGCACCAGCACCGATCAATCCGATTCGTGGTGGGACAACCGCGGCAGATGTACCGATGGGTTCCGATGGGGAATTTCACGGCACTTATGCACAGTGGAAAGCCAGCCGCAAGTCAGGAAAGATCAGATAAACCTAATCTTTTTGGAGAAATCAAATGGCAAATCAATTGCTAACCATCTCCAAGATCACCAACGAAGCGTTGATGGTTTTGGAAAACGAATTGACTTTCACATCGGAAGTCGACCGCAACTATGACGACCAATTCGCAGTCGTAGGCGCAAAAATCGGTAACACCGTGAACGTCCGCAGACCCGGTCGTTTTATCGGTACAACTGGCCCTGCCCTGAACGTTGAAGATTTCAACGAAACATCAGTGCCTGTTACCCTGTCCACACAGTTCCACGTTGACACACAGTTCACTACACAAGACTTGGCTTTGTCCTTGGATATGTTCAGTGACCGCGTGTTGAAGCCTGCTGTGGCGGCTATCGCCAACAAGATTGACCGTGATGGTCTGTCAATGGCAACCCTGCAAACCGCGAACATCGTTGGTACTGCTGGCACACCACCCACAGGTTTGATTACCTACCTGACCGCAGGCGCATACCTCGATGCTGAAGGCGCACCACGCGATGGCCGCCGTTCATGTATCGTTGAACCTTTCACATCTGCAACCATTGTGGATAGCTTGAAAGGTTTGTTTGTGCCTCAAGAAGCCATTGGCGAGCAATATCGCAAGGGCTTGATGGGTCGTGACAGCGCAGGCATGAACTGGAAGATGGATCAGAACGTTGTGTCTCAGACATTCGGTTCTAACTCCACCACGACCGTGACTGCATCTGTCAACACCACCACTGCAAGCGGATTCTTGACCTCTGGTTGGGCATCATCTAGCACCATCACCGTGACAGCCGCCAACACAGGTACATTGAACCTCAACGCTGGTGACACTTTCACCATCGCTGGCGTGTACGCAGTCAACCCACAAAACCGCCAAGCCTACGGTTCTAACAAGTTGCGTAACTTCGTTGTTAAGTCAACTGTTGCAATCGCCTCTGGTTCGTCTGGTAGCGTGGTGGTCAGCCCTGCTGTTATCACTGCTGGTCAATTCCAGAACGTGTCGATTCCCACAACCTCAAGCACTGCCGCTGTGACTCAGTTCAACAGCACAGGTACAGTTTCTCCGCAAAACATCATCATGCACCGGAACGCCTTTACGCTCGCCGTGGCTGATCTCGAGTTGCCGGAG
>Ga0213920_1000913_pt1 | contig 18350 bp, 18 predicted proteins | sample McNCre1117MG_FD_161054 | JGI IMG/M metagenome (GOLD analysis project Ga0213920, IMG submission 161054) | Freshwater microbial communities from McNutts Creek, Athens, Georgia, United States - 11-17 MG | ecosystem: Environmental > Aquatic > Freshwater > Creek | place: USA: Georgia | collected...
CGCTACACGCATGGCGAAGAAGGCATCGTGGCCAAGCTCACCCGCGCCATCGTTGTGGGGCCGATTGCCCGTTTAGAGTTGGTTGCAGCCGAAGGCGATAGCCCATCGGACGAGCAGATTATTGAAGCGCAAATCCCTGCATCGCAGTTTTACGAGCAGGGATTCGCAGAGGGTGAGACCTTGGTGCTCACGCCGCGCAAAGCGCGGGTGTTTGTCGCTTAAGTTGTAGCGTTCGGCTTAGACGTATTGCTTCATCCATGCAATGGCGCGGCGCCAGCCGTCTGTTGCAGGCGCTGCGCGATAGCTAGGACGGTAGTCTGCGTGGAAGGCGTGTGGCGCGTCTGGGTACACCACAAACTCTGAGGCCTTGGCCGCTTTGTTGCCCTTGTCGGCAGCTTGCGCCAAGGCTTCTTTCATGTGGTTGACGGATGTCACGGGGATGCCCGTGTCTGCCCCGCCGTATAAGCCCAGCACAGGGGCTGTCAATGAGGCCACCAAGTCGATCGGGTGCTTTGGGTTATTCGCATTGGTCTGGCCTTCCATGCGGCCATACCAAGCCACACCAGCTTTGACCTTTGGGTTGTGCTCGGCGTAGAGCCACGTGATGCGCCCACCCCAGCAAAACCCTGTGATGGCTAGGCGATTCGTGTCGCCGCCATGGTTAGATGCCCATGCCACCGTCGCATCTAAGTCGTTCATCACTTGCGCGTCTGGGACTTTGGCGATGAGCTCGCTCATCAGCTTGGCCAATTCACTGAAGGCGCTTGGATCTCCTTGACGCACAAACAACTCAGGCGCGATGGCCAAATAGCCTTCTTTGGCCAAACGACGTGTCACGTCGGCAATGTATTCATGGACGCCAAAGATTTCCGAAATCACCAACACCACGGGCAAGTTGGTTTTGCCTGCGGGGGCCGAGCGGTAGGCTGGTACTTTGAACCCGTTCACATCAATCTCGATGCGCCCGGTTGTTAAACCTTCTGCTGAGGTTTGAATCGCGGTTTGCGCCATCAGCGGCATGGCCGCGGCTGCGTAGCCAATGCCTAAAGCTGTTTGCAAAGCTAGGCGGCGTGTCGGCGCATGCGATGCAGACGTGCTGTTGAGCAGGGCGTGGGTATCTTCAATGTGGTTGTGGTTCATGGGTGGCTTCGAATTCAATAAGCGAACAATAATATAGGCTTATTGAAGAGATGAATCATGACCATTGATTGGCTTAATTTCACACCGCTGACGTCGCTGATCGGCGGAGTTTTGATCGGTGTGGCTGCGTCGTTGCTATTTATGAACAGTGGACGCATTTTGGGTGTCACTGGTATTTTGGAAGGATTGCTGCGCTCAAGGGTGGGTGACAAAGCGTGGCGTTTATCGTTTGTGTTGGGTTTGTTCGCTTCAGGGTTAATCGCTCAATGGTCGTGGCCTGCCGATTGGATCCATGCGCCACGAATAGACGCTAGCTGGTCGCTTTTGATGCTTGCGGGTTTGTTGGTGGGTTTGGGGACACGTTGGGGTGCTGGTTGTACCAGTGGCCACGGCATTTGTGGGTTAAGCCGTTTTTCTCTGCGGTCGTTGATCGCGACTTTGTCGTTCATGGCCACTGGCTTTTTGACCATTTTTTTGATCCGCCATATTTTCTAAGGGCCAGACTGTGCAACGCGTCATTGAGTTTTTTATCGGTCTCATTTTCGGTTTTGGCCTTTTGTTGTCGGGGATGACAGATCCTGGAAAAGTTCAGAGCTTTTTAGACCTTGCAGGGCAGTGGGATCCGTCGTTGGTGTTTGTCATGGGCGGTGGTGTGTTGATTGGCATCTTGGGGTTCGGTTTAGCGAGAGGAAAAAAAGCAAGCTTTTCGGGCACACCATTTCACTGGCCAGAATTGAGTCACATCGACAGATCCTTGGTTTTGGGTAGCCTAACTTTTGGTGTGGGTTGGGGATTGGCTGGTTTTTGTCCGGGGCCCGCATTGGTGTCCATGGCATCAGGGGAAGCCAAAGCATGGGTGTTTTTTCTTGCGATGCTTTTAGGTATCTTGTTGTTCGATCAAGTCGACAAGCGATTGAGACGTGTGCTTGAGTACACGCTATGAGGTCTGAGCTGTTGCTCTGCAGCAGCTCATCATTCAATAAGACTTATTCTTTGCAGCAGACCGTGCCATCCCGAACCCCGAGTTTGCGCAAAAGGATGCCCATGGGACAGAAGTTGGTAAAACCGAATTGAAATAAGTTGAGGCCGACAAATGCGGTGAACGCGAGTGCCCATCGTGAAATGAAGAATGGGCTTTCTTCCACACCGAGTGCCAATGACACCATGATGAATAAGCCAGCGAAGATGCGGATGTAACGTTCGACGGTCATAGTGATTCCTTATCTGAAAAATGAAATTTAAAAAATCGAATGCCTGACTTATTTCAATAAAGCATTGATTTCCTGAAGTTGCTGCTCACCCAATACACCTGTTGCAGCTTGTAAGCGCAAACGATCCAGCGCAGTTTGAATGCGCAATTGCACCACTGCTAATTCGGCTTGTGCTGCATCGTGCTCTGCGCCGAGCCATTCGTTGGTGGTGCGTGCACCTGTGCGATGTGCTTGGCGTGTGGCGTTCAGGCGTGCTTTGCTGGCTTGCTCTGATTGCGCCAAGGCTTGTAAGCGCGCTTGTGCCATGCTGAGGTTTTGCCATGCACCGCGAACTTGTTGCTCTACTTGCAGTTCGGCTGCTTCTTGGTCGTAGCGAAGTTTTTCTACTTGTTTCAAGGCTTCGCGTTCACGTGCCTCTACCATGCCTCCTGTACTTAACGGTGCATTGAGCTGAATGCCCACCACATACTGCGCCATTTGGTTGCTGGCAGAACCATACATGCCTTGACCAGACAAGCGATCCATTTGAGCTTGAGCTACCCAGTCAACGGTCATCGCATTGCCCGCTTTGACGCGCTTGGCCTCTTGGGCTTGGATGGCCTGTTGTAAGCCCATTATTTTTAGAGCAAGTGATTGTTGTTTGGCGCGTTGTACCCACGTGTTCGCATCAGCTAAGTTTGTTGGGGCAAGGTGGACATTGGCAATCGACCTTAGTTGTGTGGGTTCTTGGCCGATCAATTGGCGGTAAGCAACTTGCCTCATCGCCAAGTTGTTTTCTTCCGTTAGCACATGAGCACGAATTTCAGCCGCGCGCGCATTCGCTTCTTGTACATCCATCACGCTTGCATCTCCCACGGATTGGCGTTTGCTGATCTCTACGGCAGCTTCTTGCACAGTTTTTTGTTGGCGTTGCAGCACAGAGAGAGTCAGTTCGGTACCGACCACATCAAAGTAGCGTTGCGCGGTGCGCATGATGAGGGTTTGTTGTGCTTGCTGCCATTGCGCTTGGGCGATTTGAGCTGAAAGTTCCAGTTGCTTGCTTTGTGCTTCGCGTTCGGGGCTGATCCAGGCTTTTTGTGCGCCGATGCTCGCACGGGTCAAGGCGCCTGCGTTGACGTTGGTTTTGAACGTCACGTCGTTTTGGCCCAATGCCTGCGCACCTTGGGTGCGGCTGTCTGCGCCGCTCAACCCAAGTACGCCACCTGCTGACAATGTAGGCGCCCACAAGGCTTGAGCTTGTTCTTGACGGAATGCGGCCTGTTCATGTAGAGCACTTGCAGCTCCAATTTCGGGATCACGTGTTTGTGCTGCTTGCCATGCGCTCATCAGGTCAGCGGCGTGCGTGGTGCAGACAAAACCTGCAAACGCTAAAGCGGCAGTGAGTGGCAAGTGTTTCATGCGTGTTCTCCTGATGTGTTTTTGAATGCCATGAAATAAAGCAATGGAATCACCAATAAGGTGAGCACAGTTGAGACAAAAATTCCGAAGATGAGCGAGATGGCAAGGCCATTAAAAATCGGGTCATCCAAGATGAAAAACGCACCCATCATGGCGGCCAACCCTGTCAACACAATCGGTTGTGCGCGGGTGATGGCCGAAGTCACCACTGCCTCTTTCAAAGTCACGCCTTGCGAGACTTGCAATCGTATGAAGTCCACCAACAAAATCGAGTTACGCACGATGATGCCGGCCAGTGCAATCATGCCAATCATGGAGGTGGCCGTGTAGGGTGCACCCATCAAAGCGTGGCCAGGCATGACACCGATGATGGTGAGTGGGATGGGGGCCATGATGATGAGAGGCACAAGGTAAGAGCCAAACTGCGCCACCACCAACAAGTAAATCAACACCAAGCCAACGGCATAAGCAGCACCCATGTCGCGAAAAGTTTCATAAGTTATCTGCCATTCGCCATCCCATTTCACAGCGTAATGTTGGTAAGGATCTGTGGGTTGCTGAATGAAGTACTCATCCAGCGGGAGGCCGTTGGGTGTGTGTAATTGGGGCAAGCCGCCGCGCATGCCAAACATGCCATACAAAGGGCTATCGACTTTGCCTGCCATGTCGCCCACCACGTAGGTCACGGGTAGCAAGTCTTTGTGATAAATCGGTTGCTCGCGTTGGGTGTTGCTGGTAGTGACCAATTGACGAATGGGTACGATTTCCCGCTGCGAATTACGCACGCCAAGGTTGAGAAGTTTGTCTAGAGAGTCTTGCTCGCTTTTGGCCAGACGAATGACGATGGCACCTGCGTATTTGTTTTGATCATGCGCGTACACGCTTGATTCACCAGCCAACGCTGCACGTAGGGTGCTGACGATCGCTTGCTGCGACACCCCCATTTGCGCTGCTTTTTGCTTGTTGATCAGCAGCACTTGTCGAGGTGCGGTGCTGATGGTGCTGTCGTCGACATCCACCACACCGGTTTGTTGGTTGAATAAGGCCCGTACCGACTTGGCCACCATGTTGCGCCCCTCGTCTGTAGCGCCATACACCTCGGCCACGATGGGGGCCAGCACGGGCGGGCCAGGAGGCACTTCGATGACTTTGACATTCGCATTGAACTGTTTGCCAATCGCTTGCAGTGCAGGGCGCTCGCGCATAACAATGCGGTGACTTTGTGCTTTACGCAGATGCTTGTCTTGCAAGTTGACTTGAATGTCACCCACGCTGCCGCCGCTACGCAAATAATATTGGCGCACCAAACCGTTGAAGTTGATGGGGGCACTCAGGCCGGCGTAGGCTTGGTAATTCGTTACTTCGGGCACGGATGCCAAGTGGGCGCCTAAGGCGTGCAAAACTTTTTCGGTTTCTTCCACGCGTGTACCGGCTGGCATGTCGACCATCACTTGGAATTCTGATTTATTGTCAAACGGCAGCATCTTCAGGGCAACCAGACCGGCCATGGGTAATGCCATTGACACCACGATTGCGCCTAGTACAGCCAAGCCTAAGCGCCAACGGTTACGGTGGCCGCTGTGTTCATTGAGGAATGGGGTAAATACACCGTTGAAGAAATGCTCGAGCCAGTTCTTCAACGCACTGGTTTCTTCGTGGCTTTGCACATGTGTCGATTTCATCCAAATCCGCGCTAGCCAAGGTGTGACGACAAAAGCTACCGCGAGCGATAACAAGATGCCCATGCTGGCATTGATCGGGATGGGGCTCATGTAGGGTCCCATCAAACCCGAGACAAAGGCCATGGGCAGTAGCGCTGCTATCACGGTCAGTGTGGCCAAAATGGTGGGTGAACCCACCTCGTCGACTGCACCTGGAATGATTTGCGTCAGCGTTTTTTCTGGGAAAAGCCTATGGTGACGGTGGATGTTTTCCACCACCACAATGGCGTCGTCTACTAAGATGCCAATCGAAAATATCAAAGCAAACAGCGACACGCGGTTAAGCGTGAAGCCCCAAGCCCACGAAGCGAATAGCGTAACGGTCAATGTCAAAATCACAGCTGTGCCGACGATGGCGGCTTCACGACGGCCCAAGGCTATGAACACCAAAGCCACCACGGAGGCGGTGGCGAACAACAATTTTTGAATCAACTTCTTGGCTTTTTCGTTGGCGGTTTCGCCGTAGTTGCGCGATGTAGTCACTTCCACATTCGCCGGAATCTTGCTTTGCTTGAGCGATTCCACTTGGCCCAAAACGCTATTAGCTACATCAATGGCGTTCTCCCCCGGTTTCTTGGTGATGGCTATGGTCACCGCAGTTCGTTCGGCTGGTGTTTGACCTCCTACGCCATGCCATACGGCAGTGTTGGCTTGCGCACTGCCATCGCGCACTTGGGCGATGTCTTGAACATACACGGGGTTGCCAGCCCGCACACCGACGACCAAGCTGGCTACGTCTTTTGCGCTGCTCAAGAAGGTGCCGGATTCAACGGCGATGGCTTGTTGACCTTGCAACAACTCGCCCACAGGAGCGCCCAGGTGTGCTGACTGCAATGCCATCCGCAGTTCGTGCACTGTGATGCCTGCAGCTTGCATGCGTGCGGGATTGATCTCAATTTGGATGATGTGAGTTGGGCCACCTATGGTGGTGATTTCGCGCGTGCCTTTGACGCGTTTCAAGTCGATTTCAATCGATTGAGCGATACGTTCTAATTCAAATGCAGTTAGATCGGTGTTTTTTCCGTGCAGGGTTAGTGACAAGATGGGTACATCGTCAATGCCCTTGGGTTTGATGAGAGGTTGCAGCACACCTAGCGCTTTGGGCAGCCAATCTGCGTGAGAGCTCACTGTGTCATACAAACGTACCAAGGCTTCGGTGCGTGGGATGCCCACTTTGTATTGCACGGTGAGGACAGACAAACCGGGTTGAGATACCGACATCACATGTTCTACGCCCGCAATTTGCGACAACACTTGCTCCGCAGGGACCGACACCATTTGCTCGACGTCTTTGACGGATGCACCTGGAAAAGGGATGAGCACGTTAGCCATGGTCACATTGATTTGCGGCTCTTCTTCGCGCGGCGTCACGACAACTGCAAATACCCCAAGGAGAAAACACACCAAAGCCAGCAGTGGTGTGATTTGTGAAGCTTGAAACAGACGGGCCAGTCGACCTGAAATGCGGAGGTTTGAATCAGTCATGGCGTGTATTTTATAAATAATTGTTTGATTATTTAACCAAACAATTAAATAATCAAATGCTTAACTAAAGATATACTGCGAATCATGATGCAACTTCCAAATCAAGCCATTGACCGCGTGGCCAGCTACTTTCAGGCGCTTGCTGAGCCCACGCGTTTGCGAATTTTGAGTCTGTTGCGTCAAGAGGAACACAACGTGGGTGAGCTGGCTGAGGCGTGTGGTTACACCGCTGCCAATATGTCGCGCCATCTTGCTGTGCTGATGCAGCAAGGCTTCGTCAAACGCGAAGGACGTGGCACCAGCGTTTACTACCAAATTGCAGATCCCACCATTTACGCCTTGTGCGATTTGGTCTGTGATCGTATCGCTCAACAACATTCAGCTCAAGCTTGGCCTTCAGTCATGCCTGTCAAAAAACGTTCTATTACTGCAAGGAGAGTCGCATGAAAACAGCCCATGACTTGGTGGTTGCAGCCAAGCAATCCGTTGAAGAAATTTCCGTGGACCAAGCCATCAAGGCCATCCAGACGTGTGATGCTTTGATCGACGTACGCGAAGCCGATGAGTATTTGGCGGGGCATTTGCCAGGCGCCATTCACATGTCACGTGGCATGTTGGAGTTCAAGATGGCGGCTCATCCCCAAATGCAATCGCGTGATTTAAACATCGTGCTTTATTGCAAAACCAGTGGCCGTGCCGCTTTGTGCGCGGCTTCGTTGGCCGAGATGGGTTACACCCATGTCAAGTCTATTGCTGGTGGTATCGATGCGTGGCAAACAGCTGGTCATGATGTTTTCAAGCCTATGCAACCTTCATTTGAATGAGAACGTCATCATGAGTACGTTTGATCATGCGGGCTTGATTCAAAACATCAATGAATCGTTGGGCCCGTTTCGCAAATCTCAATCTGATGCCATGCAAGGTTTTGGGCAGCTAGCGCGTGCTTCGATGGCCGAAGGTGTCATCAGTGCTAAACACAAAGAACTCATGGCTCTGGCGATTGGTATTACCCAACATTGCTCGGGTTGCATTGGCTTTCATGTCAAGGCCTTGCTGAAGTTGGGTTGTACCCGCGAAGAGTTAGAAGAGATGTTGGCCATTTGCGTCTATATGGGCGGCGGTCCTGCCTTGATGTATTGCGCAGAAGCCCTCAAAGCATGGGACACATTGGCATGACTGCTTTTCAAAACCCCAAAGAGACGTGGGACCAACGCTTTGCTGGCGACAGTTTCTTATTCGGCGAGCAACCGAATCAGTATTTACGCAATCAATTTCATCACTTGCGACCTGGTAATGCGCTGTCTATCGCTGACGGCGAAGGCCGTAACAGCGTATGGATGGCCACGCAAGGTTTGAAATTAGAGGCCTTTGATTTCTCCGCCAATGCCTTGAGCAAGGCCAAACGTTTGGCTCAGCAGCACTCGGTTGTTGTGAATTTTTCGTGCAGCGACTGGCAGTCGTTTGATTGGAAACCTACGTATTACGACAACATCGTGGGCGTGTTTTTCCAATTTGCGGGAACTGATGATCGGGTTCAACTTTTCAAGTTGATCGATGCTTCGCTCAAACCCGGTGGTGTGGTACTGATTCAGGGGTACTCGCCTGCGCAGCTTCAATTCAACACAGGTGGCCCAGGCAAGCTTGAAAATTTGTATGACAAGCCCATGCTGATCTCTGCATTTCCGAACTATCAAGTTCTGGATCTGCAAGCCTATGAAGCCGAAATTCACGAAGGTACGGCCCACAATGGCATGTCTGGCCTGATTGGATACGTGGCTCAAAAGCCCTTGTAAAAATAGAAATTGACAGCAATGACTACCGATAACAATTTAGCTCACAAAATAATTCCTATTCAAGCCGTTGCCCAAGACGACAACGAGGAGATGGTGTCACTTTATGCGGCAGCCAAGAAAATTTATCCGCGTTCAGTCCAAGGCATCTTTGCCTATTGGCGTTGGGTGGTCGTAGCCATCACGCAAATCATGTTTTATGGTCTGCCTTGGTTGGAATGGGGTACACGCCAAGCCGTGTTATTTGATTTAGAAGCGCGGCGTTTTTATATTTTGGGCTTGGTGTTGTACCCGCAAGACTTCATCTATTTGACGGGTTTGTTGGTCATCGCCGCGTTGTCGTTGTTTTTGTTCACAGCGGTAGCAGGGCGTTTGTGGTGTGGTTATGCTTGCCCACAAACGGTGTACAGCGAAATTTTCTTATGGATAGAGCGCAAGATTGAGGGAGATCGATCGGCACGCATGCGTTTAGATGATGCTAGCTTTTCCGTCAAAAAATTAGCCAAGAAGACCTATAAGCATGCTGCGTGGATTGTGTTGTCGTTGTGGACTGGTTTCACCTTTGTAGGCTATTTCACACCGATTCGTGAGTTGGTGGTGTCAGCGATGGGTTTGCAGTTTGGTCCTTGGGAAATTTTTTGGGTTTTCTTTTACGCCTTTGCTACATATGGCAATGCAGGGTTCATGCGTGAGCAAGTGTGCAAATACATGTGCCCGTATGCACGCTTCCAAAGCGCCATGTTTGACCATGACACGCTCATCGTGACCTATGACGAGGCGCGTGGTGAGCCCCGTGGCCCACGCTCTAAGAAGACCGACTTGGTTGCTGCCAACTTGGGCTCTTGCGTGGATTGTTCGCTTTGTGTGCAGGTGTGTCCCACAGGTATTGACATTCGCAACGGCTTGCAATACGAGTGCATCGGCTGCGGTGCCTGTGCCGACGTGTGTGACACCGTGATGGATAAGTTGGGATATGCCAAAGGCTTGGTGCGCTACACCACACAAAACGCAGTGAACAACAAGTGGACCTTGAAGCAAACGTTGATGCGCGTTGCCCGTCCAAGGGTGCTGGTTTACACCTCGATCTTGATGGCCTTAGTCATTGCATTAGGCACCTCCTTGGCAATGCGCACGCCTTTCAGAGTGGATGTGGTGCGCGACCGTGCTACCTTGGCTCGTATCACAGAAAATGGAGCGCTTGAAAATATCTATCGCTTGCAAATCATGAATGCTGCGGAGGTGGACAAGACTTACGCGTTGTCAGTCAACGGCATAAACGGTATCGAGATTGTCACTGACACCCAAGTCAAAGTGGCTGCTGCTCAGGCGCATTGGGTGGTGCTACGCGTCGATATTCCTTATGAGGCGGCTGAGGCTGGATCGCACAAAATTAATTTCGAAATCAAAGACACTTCAGGTAAATATGTGGTTCATGAAAAATCTGTATTCTTGGTGCCTCGTTAAACCAAGCCACTGAGCCCGTGTCATCTTTTTTACTTCAACGCCAAACGCACCTTCCTTGGCGCACTTTGGTGCGAATGACACGGCCTGGATTTTTAGCCATCACCGCGGTGGCATGCTTGCTGGGTATTGCTGTGGCTTCAGCCTGTGGCTATGGCCCTCACCTGTGGATCGCGATGGCGACGATGGCTTTGGCGCTGCTCATGCATGCTGCTGCCAACGTGTTGAACGATTACCACGACGCATTGAACGGCGCGGATGAGGCCAATACGCAAGGTTTGTTTCCATTCACAGGCGGTGCACGTTTGATTCAAAACGGCCATGTCACGTTAGATGACACACGTCAGTTGGCCTATGCTTTGGTGTTGTTATTCGTCCCTGCTGGTTTGTTGTTGGTCATCAAAACCGGCGTCGGTCTGATGCTGCTGGGCATGTTGGGTTTATTTTCTGCTTGGGCGTATTCAGCACCGCCCTTGGCTTTGATGAAGCGCGGCCTCGGTGAGTTGACCGTGGGTTTGACGTGGATGTTGGTTGTGGTCGGTGCCGACTATGTTCAGCGCGGTCATTTCTTTTTCATGCCGTGGGTGGTGGCACTGAGCTTTGGTTGTCTGATCAGCAATATCTTGCTCATCAATGGTTTTCCTGATGCGCAGGCCGATGCCCTCGTGGGCAAGCGCACCTTGGTGGTTCGTATGGGGCCGCGTCTCGCGGCATATTTGTATTTGTGGCATGCCGTTTTGAGCTATGCATGGTTGGTGTGGGGTGTCTGGGCATTCATTCACCCAGCACCTGTGTTGTGGGGGTTGGTTTCAATGCCCTTGTCGCTCTCGGCTTTTGTGTTGCTGTTCAAATATGAGAATAAACCTGAGCACTTAACGTCAGCAATTGTGCTGACCATCGCTGCTGCTATGTTGCATGGACTGGCCATGGCGGCGGGCCTGCTCTCTCTTTCCTTAAGTTAGTTCCCATGAACCGTCATCTCATACTGCTTTGTATTGCGCAGGGTTTGTTCCTGACCAACAACGTCACCTTCATTGCGATCAATGGCTTGGTGGGTTTGAGCTTGGCGCCTGTGTCTTGGATGGCAACTTTGCCTGTGATGGGCTACGTGGTGGGTGGCGCGCTTAGCACGGGCTTGGTCGCTCAGTCGCAACAACGTTTTGGCCGCAAGGGTTCATTTCAATTGGGATTGTTGGTGGCTTTGTTGTCTGCAGCTTTGGGGGCATGGGCGGTGCTTACTCAATCATTTGTGCTGTTGGTCACGGCCACTGTGGTGGCTGGCTACTACAGCGCGAATGGTCAGTTGTATCGTTTTGCAGCTGCCGAGTTGTGCAAGCCCAACTACCGCGAGAAAGCGGTTTCGTTGGTGATGGCGGGTGGTTTGATCGGTGCCGTCATTGGCCCTAACTTGGCGATTCGCACCAAGAGTTTGTTTGATATCCCGTTTGCTGGTGCATACGTGGCTTTGATGGTGGTGGCTCTGTTGTCGATGGTGGTGATGAGCTTCATTCGCTTTCCATCAGCAGTTGCGTCCCAAACGAGTGATGACACTGGGCGCCCTCTGAGCATCATCATGCGCCAACCCGTGTTTGCTGTGGCGGTCATGGCTGCCGCTTTGGGCTACGGCGTGATGAACTTGTTGATGGCTGCTACGCCATTGGCCATGCAAGTGTGTGGCTTTCCATTCGAAGATACGGCTTGGGTGCTGCAATGGCATGTGATTGGTATGTTTGCACCGGGGTTTGTCACGGGACACTTGATCAAACGCTTTGGTGCATTGCCTATTATGGGCGTGGGCGTTTTGCTTAATGTCGCGTGCATTGCGGTGGCGCTGTCGGGCGTTGATTTGCACCAGTTTTTATTCGCATTGCTTATGTTGGGCGTGGGCTGGAACTTCTTGTTCACAGGCAGCACGACTTTGTCGATGCTGGCCTACACGCCGCAAGAAAGAAATCGCGCTCAAGCCGCCATGAATTTTTGTGTGTTCACCACCATGGCGTTCACGTCGTTTGCCTCAGGTGCCCTGGTGACAACACAAGGTTGGGGTTGGCTCAACTGGGGCTCGTTGGTGCCTGTGTTGTTGACAGGGGCTGGCCTCTTGTGGCTGGTGCGTAAAAAAGCTTCAGCCCCTTGAGAGGACTGAGGCTTCCATGAAGTGAATTGCCGCTTATTAGGTTTTTTCTTCTTCCGCAGGTTTCACAGCGCAAGTGTTGATGCCTAGCAAGCTGTAAACGCCGCAAAAGCTGAACACGCCAGTTGCCAAGACAATCACGCCCAAATAACCCCAAGCACCGACAACGCCAGTGGCTGCCAAAGCGATGAGGGTCAAGCCTGCGACGATGCGCAAAATCCGGTCAATACCGCCAACGTTTGATGTCATGTATTTCTCCTAAGTGAATATCGCATTGGACATCCGAGTCACGCACTTGTCGTTGAGGTAAGTCAATCATTACAAATGGTTGTGTCGTGCTTCAGTGTTAATTACGGCAAGCTGCGCGCATACACAGCCATAGCCTCAATTTCTTCATCTGTCAGGCTGCGCGCTGCGCTGGCCATCGTGCCGTCCATATCTGCGCGCGCACCTGATCGGAGATTGCGAAGCTGGCTGACAAAATATTCACTCGACTGTCCCGACAAACGGGGAACATGTTTTTGTCCTTGAAGCTGTGCACCATGGCAAGACGAGCAATATTGCTGCTGCGCAATTTGTTGCCCTTGTGCAATCTTTTGCGGATCTCCACCCGTATGCGGTGCAGGGGCTGGCTGTGCGGCAAAGTGGGCCGCAATGTCACGCATGTCTTGTTCGGTCAAGGCGGCTGCGATCGCTTCCATGCCCCCGCCTAGGCGGCGTTTGTCACGGAATTGCAGCAATTGATAAAAGATCGACAGCTGCGGCTGCGCGGCCAAGTGGGGTGTGCCTGCGATGGATGACACACCGTTCTCGCCGTGGCACGCCCCACAGAGTTGTGCCTTCGCTTTGCCTGCAATCGCATCAGGCGCTGCCCATGCTTGTTGAAGTGTGAATGCTGCGAAAAAAAAGGCCACTCCCTGAATGGCCTTAGAAAAACGCATCAACATTATTTGTTGTGCGAGATGCGGAAGATGGCACCCGCCACGTCGTCAGACACGAGCATGGAACCGTCTTTCATGACGTGGACGTCCGCAGGGCGGCCCCAGAAGTCATCGCCTTGAATCCAGCCAGACACAAAGACTTCTTTCTTGGTTGGATTGCCTTTGGCATCGAGTACCACACGCACCACATCAAAGCCAGATTTCTTGCTTCGGTTCCAAGAGCCGTGTTCAGCAATGAAGATGTTGTTGGTGTACTCAGCAGGGAACTGTTTGCCGGTGTAGAAACGCATGCCCAAAGCAGCCACGTGGGGGCCAATCTTCATGACAGGCTTGTCAAACTCGTCGCATGAACGGCCCTTGCCGAATTCGAGGTCGAGCAAATCGCCTTGATGACAGAAGGGGTAGCCAAAGTTCATGCGCTTGGCTGTAATGCGGTTGAGCGTGTCGTTGGGTAAATCATCGTTCACCCAATCTCGGCCGTTGTTGGTGAACCACAGTTCTTTGGTGACGGGATGAAAGTCCATGCCAACGCTGTTGCGCACGCCGTTGGCAACAGTTTCTAAGATGTTGGTCTTGAGGTTCAATCGAACAATCACCGCATGTGTCACAGGCTGCACCGTGATGTTGGCGGGTGTGCCGATTTGGAAATACAAGTAATTGCCGTCTGGGCTGAGCTTCATGAACTTCCAGCCGTGTGCTTCATCTTTGGGTAAGGCATCAAACACAACCACGGGTGTAGGTGGGTTGTCCAAGTTGGCTTCGATGTTGTCGTAACGAATGATGCGTGACAGCTCAGCCACATACAGCGAACCATCTTTGAAAGCCACGCCGTTGGGGCGATGCAGACCTTTGGCAATCGTCTTCACTTCTCGCTTGCCATCTTTTTCAACCACGGCATACACATTGCCAGGGAAACGTGTGCCGACAAACAAAGTGCCTTTCGGTGTTTGCACCATGGAGCGTGCGTTGGGCATTCCTGTGGCCCACAGCTCTACTTTGAAACCAGCCGGGACTTTGAGTTTGTCGGTGGGGATGTCTTCAGCAGGCAGGGCAGTCATGCCTGGAGGATGTGGCACCAAATTCAGTGCGACTTGCTCAGGTGTGCGGCCTTGTGCCCATGTCGGTGGAATGGCAGAGGCTGCTGGAGCGGCAGGCGTTTGGGCCATGGCCAAGCTGCTCAAGGCCATCCCCAGTGTAAGCATGGCATTTTGTAGGGTGCGGGTAAAGCGTTGAAGTTTCACGAATGTCTCCTTTGAAGGTTTCGAATTAAAAACGCAATTGCTTCTGCTGTGAGTCACCAATGCGATTCGGGTGAACCCTTCTTTAGGAAGGTGATAACCTTGAACAATGACGTCTTCTCAATCAAAACTATCTCGTGCCAATCTCTCTGGCGACATCTGGGGCGGCTTTGCAGCCATGTTGGTGGCCTTGCCATCGGCCATTGCTTTTGGCGTGACTATTTTTTCGCCTTTGGGTGCTGACTTTGGCGCTAAGGGCGCGTTGGCAGGCATGCTGGGAGTCACTGCGTTGGGCTTGATTGCCGCCACATTTGGTGGCACACAGCGGTTGATCTCTGCTCCATGTGCGCCTGCAGCTGCGGTGTTGTCTGCGTTGACGATTCAAATGACCCAGCAAGGTTCAGGTGTGGGTGCCGTGGTGTTGACGTTGTTTTTGGTGGCGTTCCTCAGCAGCTTGGTGCAAATCTCATTTGGTTTGCTGCGCATAGGTGAACTGATTAAGTACATGCCGTTCCCAGTGGTGAGCGGTTATTTGAGTGGTGTGGGCCTCATCATCGTGATGAGCCAATTGCCGAAATGGATGGCATTGCCCAAGGGAATGAACTGGTGGCAAGGTTTTCAAGCGGTGGAACTTTGGCAAACGCCTAGCTTGATCGTGGGGGCAGCTACTGCCGCCTTGATGTTGTTGGCCCCACGCATTTCTAATCGTGTACCTGCGGTGATTGTTGGGTTGATCGGTGGTATCGCGGCTTATTGGATGCTGGCGTTTACCGCATGGCCTGAGTTGCGCAACTTGCACGACAACTCATTCATCATTGGCCCCTTGGCAGTCGGCGGTGAAGGCTTCTTTGAGTCATTGTTAGATCCTTTCAAAAGTCTGAGCGAATCAGGCATGCCATCGTGGACACATATTTTTTTTCCCGCGATGACCTTAGCCGTTTTGCTGTCCATTGACACGCTCAAGACGTGTGTGGTGTTGGATGCTATGACAGGCTCACGCCACGACTCGAACAAAGAACTCATTGGCCAAGGTCTGGGTAATTTAGCGTCCTCGCTCATTGGTGGTGCCCCTGGTGCGGGCACCATGGGCGCGACTTTGGTGAACAAGGCCAGTGGCGGTACCACCTATTTGTCGGGTGTGTTTCAGGGTGTGTGGTCGTTGTTGGCAATTCTCTTGCTGACTTCGCTCATCGCTTGGGTGCCTGTGGCTGCATTGGCGGCGTTGTTGATCGTTATTGGCTTCAAGATGATTGACTGGCATTCGCTGCAACTGCTGCGCGCCAAAGACACGATGCTTGACTTTGCTGTGATCTTAATTGTCATCATTGTGGCCAACACCGTGAGCTTGATTGCTGCGTCAGGTGTGGGTGTGGCCATGGCCATCATGCTGTTCTTGCGTGAGCAGATACACACAAGCACGATTCGTCGCAAATCGTTTGGTGATAAGGTTTTTTCATCGCGCGTGCGTGGTCAGCGCGAACGTGATGTGTTGGCTGAAACAGGTAGCCATACTGTGATTTTTGAATTGCAAGGTAGTTTGTTCTTTGGCACAACCGACCAGCTCTATACCGCCATTGAGCCAGAGTTGAGCAAAGCTAAGTTTGTGGTGCTCGACTTCATGCGCGTGCAGTCGATGGATATGACGGCTGGCCATATGATCGAGCGCATTCGCAACATGCTGGCTGAGCGTCACGCCAAGCTGCTGTTGACCCGCGTGCCTGAGCGCTTGCCCAGTGGGCGTGACTTACGCACGTATGTAGATCACATTGGTTTGTTGTCTGACAGCACCGCCAAAATATTCGATGAGTTCGATGAAGCCCTCGAATGGATTGAGGACGAAACCTTGGCGCTTGCAGGCCATGCGCATGTGTCGCACGAAGGCATTCCTTTGGCTAAGTTTGAAATCTTCCATGGCATGAATGAGCAAGAAATTGAGTCCTTAGCGCGCTGCACGCAACACCACGTCTATCAAGCGGGTGATTTGATCTTTGGTGCCGACTCGACTGGCCACGAGTTGATGCTCATCAGCCGAGGCGAAGTGAAGGTGAGTCTGCCTCTGGCAAACGGCAAAACGATTCACCTGACGACTTTCAGCCGAGGTCAGTTCTTTGGCGAGATGTCATTCTTAGACGGCCGTGCGCATTCGGCGGATGTGTTTGCCACACGCGAAACCGAGCTGATTGCAATTGACCGCAAAGCCTTCGCCGTTGTTGCAGCTGGTGACCCCGTGATGAGCATCAGCGTCATGCGCGCGGTGGCGTTGGCGATCGCTGATCGTTTGCGCCATGCCAATGCGGAGCTGCGTGAGATGCGACAGGCTTAACTTGTTGCGCGACACATTTGGTGCCTCCGACATGCATTCACAAGGAACAACACGTATCAGTCTCTGGATAAATTTCGTGATCTCGAAGCTATCGCAAAGTCACGGATAGCCTCAGTTTGGCCTAATCCTGAAAATTCTTCGTGTTGTTCCTGAATGTCATAGCTGGGTTCTCATAACTCTCTGTGTTGATTATTCCGTGGTAATGGTTTTTAACTTCCATTTCCACAAATCATGAAAAAATCAACTGACATTAGAACGCTGAAATCTCTCGACAAACCACAACGCTATTCGATAGCCAATGTGCGTGGATTGCATTTATGGGTACGGTCACCTGATCTGAGCAAATACTGGATATGGCGATTCAGTTTTCATGGTCGCAGGTACGACATGTCACTTGGCTCATTTCCTGCTGTCTCATTGACTCAAGCCTCTGAGAAAGTCATGAAAGCTAGATCTTTGCTGATGGATGGAATCAACCCAATTGCAGCAAGAGCGGAAGAACGAAAAGCCAGTTGGAAGAGAGAATCCAGAAAAGTGTTTTTCCGTGACTATGCAATTCAATATGTGAAATCTATGTCTCCAAAATGGAGTGGGGAGAGGCAAGAGCAACGGTGGGTTAATTCAATTTCTACATATGCATTTCCAGTGATAGGTCACCTCTCACTAGAAGATATTTCTACGCATCACATTGTCGAAATTCTCAAACCAATTTGGACCACTCGTAATGAAACAGCCTCTAAATTGCGTGGTCGGTTGCAGAAAATTCTTTCAGCCGCAATAACGAGTGGATTGAGAACTGGCTCAAATCCAGCCGAATTCAAGAATCACCTAGAGAACATCTTGCCTTCAATTAGGAGGCAAGTTAAACATCACAAAGCTCTGACTTTTCAAGAGTTCCCAGCATTTTTCAAATTCCTCATGTCTTCTAATGCAGTGTCATCCCTGTGTCTGCAATTCACGCTTCTCAATGCCACTCGAACTAGTGAAGCTCTGTATGCCAAGCGAACGGAGGTTGTAGGTGATCTTTGGACTATTCCGTCAAACCGAATGAAGATGCGTGTTGAGCATCAGGTTCCATTGTGTACTCGGTCCATGGAAATCATCGATCAAGCGGCATTGCTTGACCCAGATAGCGAGTACCTGTTTTCAATCAAAGGGAAGCCGCTATCGAATATGGCTATGTTGATGCTTTGTCGCCGTTATCAGAAAGGCTTAACTACTCATGGTGGAAGAGCCACTTTTCGCACATGGGTTAGTGATGCGACAGAACACAGTCCAGAAATTGCTGAATCTGCATTAGCTCATAGCGTTGGTGACGCAATTGCGAAAGCATACAACCGTGGAAAGATGCTCGTCAGACGTAAGCATCTGATGCTTGATTGGGAGGCTTTTTGTTTAGGTAAGACCTGATGACGGAATAATCAACACAGAGAGTTATGAGAACCCAGCTATGACATTCAGGAACAACACGAAGAATTTTCAGGATTAGGCCAAACTGAGGCTATCCGTGA
>Ga0213920_1000914_pt1 | contig 18344 bp, 19 predicted proteins | sample McNCre1117MG_FD_161054 | JGI IMG/M metagenome (GOLD analysis project Ga0213920, IMG submission 161054) | Freshwater microbial communities from McNutts Creek, Athens, Georgia, United States - 11-17 MG | ecosystem: Environmental > Aquatic > Freshwater > Creek | place: USA: Georgia | collected...
TTCCAGACTTGTTCGTCTTGGCCACCAAGAATGTAGCCATTTACCAGCGAGACTTCGCGCCAGCTGCCAGCCTAAAGATGGTGGGACAGCACGGTGCCCTGAGCTCCGCGGAAATGATGATCCCGCTGCTGCGCTTCGGTCGCTAGTCGTCGGAGCGGGTGTTGAAGACGATCTCGTCCCAGCTCGGCATAGACGTGCGCGGCCTAGCCTTGGGCTTCTCGGGCTCCTCAGCGGGCGCCTGAACCTCAATCTGGGCAGTAGGCGTCTCAGAGTCGAATACATCCTCAGGGTCCTGAGAAATGTCTTCTTCCGCAACCACGTTCGCCAAATCCGCGGACTCGGCATCGGGGATGATCGCCATGGAGCCGGTGTTTGTACTGATCACGTCTCGCTCGCGCTCGATGCGGCGCTTGCGAAGTGCATCCAGTAGATCCGCTGTATTAGTTAGGTCACTTGCGTCAGCAGAAGCCGGTGCGGGTTCGGAACTCTCGCGTCCGAAAGGAACCACTCCGTCGAACTCGGCAGTGCGGCCGAGGTCTTCGGTTATGGAACCAATAACTGGCTTAATTGGGCTGACGGGCTCCACGGAGCGGGGAATCAGTGGGGTTGGCACTGCGGAAACGCTCGGAGTAGAAACTTCCGTTGCGTCTTCCTCGATGGCAACAGGCGCTGGGCTTGGCACCGAGGTGAAAACTGGGGGAGTGACCAGCGACACTGGAGAAGCAGTTGGGGCAGCGGGAGTAGCGGTCTCTGCCGGGGCGGCGGCTACTGGTGCCGAAACTGGCATGGATACCGGGCGGAGCTTAGGTACAGCTGCCTCACCGAGCGTGCCGGCAGCACCTAGCTGAACGGCAAGCTCATTCTCGGGAGAGAGTAGGAGCTTGCGAGGATCGAAGGCCCACGAGGCTTGGTTGTCGCCAAAGCGGCAGTGAATCTGCCAGCCGTTGTTCTCGGTCTTGCGAGACGACCAAAATGGCTGAACAACACCCTGTGATGCGAGTCGATTGGCTATGACCTCACCGAATTCAACCTGAGTGGTTTCGGAGTATCGATCGCCTGCCATCGTAATTCGCACCGCAAGAGCAGAAGCCACGATGTGAGCAAGCTCGTCAATCACCGGTGCAGCAAACTTCTCGATGTACGCGAGGCTGGCTCCGGTCTGCTGTGCCAACTCTTCGATAGTGACACCGGCGCGAACCTCAAGCTGAATCTCGCGTGGGCTGATCTTTTGCGAGTCATCTTCGCTAACAGACTCACGCTTTACCGCGCGCCGCAGCGACTCATCGATGAGAAGGCGGTGGGTGACGCCATCGGCGGTCTCCAGGATGAGGAACTCGCCATCGGTGCCTTCAAGCCTCAAATCAACCATTTGTCACGCCTTTCTTGCCAAAAGTTTGCCACCTGAATGGGCAAAAACGGTGGTTTTAGGGTCTTCCGGCTGGGGTGTGTTTGCGAAAACCTAAAAAACTTTGGACTTGCGGCGTGTTTGATGAGGTATTCTGCCTATCTATGTTGCAGACTATGCACGTTCGATAACAGCACCGAGAGGCGATCGCAGTGGCTACTGACTACGATGCACCCCGTAAATCCGACGACGAAACTACTTCGCTCGAAGAGGTCAAAGAGGGTACTCAAACACCCGTCCATGCATCCGCAGACATGGACGAGTCCGACGCCGGCACTAGCCTGCTATCCGCAGACATTGAGCACGACGAACTCGAGGTTGTTGTTGTTCCGAAGCAGGAGGACGAGTTCACCTGCATGGAGTGCTTCATCGTGAAGCACCGCACCCAGATGGCACCTGGCAAGAAGCAGATTTGTTTGGAGTGCGCCAGCTAAGGCCCACCCCAAGCGAAAACGCGCCGAGATTTCGGCGCGTTTTCGCGATTCTGGGCTATTTCTTGGCCAGTTGCACCAGGCAATCGGCAATCTGTTCCGGTCGGCGAGTGGCGATCAACCAGTAGGGTGTCCTGTCATCGGGGTCAACCACCTGAAGTTTGATAAGGGTGTTGACCGAGAGTTGGAAACGCACGTAGGCGCCAGGGTCTAGGTTGCTGCCCCGCTCCACGAAGGCACGCTCCTTAGGAACCACCTCGTACCCTCCGATTGCGCTTAGCGGCAGGAGTGTTTCGCCTACGGCGAAGCCGGTTTCATCCACTTCGATGACTGGAGCCGCAAACCAAATGGAAACCAAAACTGCGATCGTGATGAAGAGACCGATGCCGACTCCGGTGAACTCGCCAAGTTTTTCGACAAACGGCAAAAACGTTAGCCATGCAACTGGAGTGACTAGCACGAGTGACCAAATGGATGCCACGCTGGGTAGAACCCGTTCACGATAGACGGGGCCTGCACTGCGTTCTTCAATCACCCAACTAGATTACGCTCTTAGGGTGACCGATTTACCCGTACTGACAGTAGCCGAGCCCGACTTTGTTCCGCTCTACGCGCACCCTGGCGATGCCGGTGCCGATCTGCGTTCGGCGGAGACTCTTGTTATCCCTGCGGGTGAGCGTCGCACCGTTCGCACTGGCGTCTCAATCGCGCTTCCGGCAGGTTACGTTGCCCTGGTGCACCCTCGTTCCGGGTTAGCCGCAAGATACGGCATCACGGTGCTAAACGCTCCAGGAACCGTTGACGCCGGCTACCGCGGTGAAATTTCGGTAACCCTCCTGAACACTGACTCCGCCAATGCCTTCGAGGTCACTAGAGGCGACAGAATCGCTCAGCTAGTGATTCAACAGGTGGAGCGTGCGCACTTTCTGATCGTCGAGCAACTGCCTGGCACCCATCGCGGTGAATCAGGCTTTGGTTCAACCGGAACCAAATAGGAGCAACGCATGACCATTTTCAATACCGCCAAATCGGCGCCATCGTCCCGCGCGCAGACCGGTCCGTTCGATTCGTCCGAAGTGCCCAACCTCGACAACTATGCGGACTTCGGAGCCATCAAATTGCGCCCCGTTGACGGCATGGATATCAGACTCGAGTTAGACGAGGGTAGCGGCCGCGTAGTGGCGGTTGTGCTGGACTTCTACCAGTCGGCACTTCAACTCCAGGCATTCGCTGCACCCAAGACCGAGGGACTTTGGTCGGAGGTGCGTGCCGCACTGGCAAACAGCATCCGAGAACAGGGCGGTGTAGCGGAGGAACGACTGGGTTCTTTTGGCCCAGAACTTGCCGCTCATGTACCGACCATCGACGCAAATGGTGCCGAGACCGGCCGCAGAGCAATACGCTTCATAGGCGTTGACGGCCCTCGCTGGTTCTTGCGGGGCATGATCTCCGGCGCCGCCACCCAAGACCCGGCGGCAGCCAGCCTGGTTGAGGGCCTATTCAGGTCGATCGTCGTAGAACGCGGTGGTCAGCCCATTCCGCCGCGCGAACTACTAGACCTTCACGTGCCCGCAGGTGTGGTCACCCCGCCAATGGGATCGTTGGCATAGTGGCCGAGATTCAAAAGCCTGAAGGTTCCGAACCGCAGGAAACAAACTTCGCCGATGCGGCGGCTAGACGTCTTGGACTGCGGGTGGATGGTGAAGGCAAGGCCGTATTCGACGGCGAATCGCTACTCCTAAGCCTCGGCGGCTGGATTGGAATAGTCGAGTCGGCTGTTCCACCTACGGCGTTCCTTCTCATCTACACGATTTGGCAGAGTACGCTCTGGGCCGTCATCGTAGCGGGAACCTTCTCGGCGGTCTCAATTCTTAAGCAGCTGATCCAGCGCAAGCCAGTCTCGCAGGCCATCGCAGGCGCAGTTCTCACTGGTATTTCGGTCTGGTTGGCCCTCAAGAGCCCGGATGGGGCCAAGGACTACTACATCCCGGGCTTCTACACCAACGCCATCTACGGGGGAGTCTTGCTACTCTCGGTTCTCGTGCGCTGGCCGGCCATTGGCCTTTTGGTTGGATTCTTCAAGGGCTGGGGCGTCACCTGGCGCAAAAATCGCGCCCTGCTAACACGGTTCGACCTCATCACGGGCATGTGGGTTGGACTCTTCGCCCTCCGGTTAGGCATCGAGCTGCCGTTGTATTTTGCTAACAATGTCGAGGCTTTGGGAGTAACAAAACTGATTTTGGGCACACCCACCTATGCGGTTTGCATTTGGTTCACCTGGTTGGCCTCCAGAAGCGTCATTTTGGACAATGCCTAAGTGGTATTTTTTAACAATCAGTCGCTGCAACATTTAGGAGTGGACTTTTGTCCAAGGTAAACAGTTTCGGGTCTTCCGACATTCTCAAGGTGGGCGACAAGTCCTACCGCTACTTCCGCCTCAACTCGGTTGACGCCAAGACCCTTCCATTCAGCCTCAAGGTGCTGCTTGAGAACCTGCTTCGCACCGAGGATGGCGCGAACATCACCGGCGACCACATCAATGCACTGGTCAACTGGGACCCAAGCGTCGAGCCTGACACCGAGATTCAGTTCACCCCAGCCCGTGTGATCATGCAGGACTTCACCGGAGTTCCTTGCGTGGTTGACCTTGCCACCATGCGTGAGGCCGTTGCTGAGCTCGGAGGCGACCCGAAGCGCATCAACCCGCTGGCACCAGCCGAGATGGTCATCGACCACTCCGTTGTCATCGACGTAGCTGGTTCGGCCGACGCCTTCGAGAAGAACGTTGAGTTTGAGTACCAGCGCAACGGTGAGCGTTACCAGTTCCTGCGCTGGGGCCAGACAGCATTCGACGACTTCAAGGTTGTTCCTCCTGGCACAGGAATCGTGCACCAGGTCAACATCGAGTACCTGGCACGCACCGTTATGACCCGCGAGGTAAACGGCGAGCTCCAGGCTTACCCTGACAGCTGCGTTGGCACCGACTCCCACACCACCATGGTCAACGGTCTCGGCGTTCTCGGCTGGGGCGTTGGCGGAATCGAGGCCGAGGCTGCGATGCTGGGCCAGCCGGTTTCCATGCTGATTCCTAAGGTTGTCGGCTTCAAGCTCACCGGTGCCATCCCAACCGGCGTTACCGCCACCGATGTGGTGCTCACCATCACCGACATGCTGCGCAAGCATGGCGTTGTCGGTAAGTTCGTTGAGTTCTACGGCGCGGGCGTCACCTCAGTTCCACTTGCAAACCGCGCCACCATCGGTAACATGAGCCCGGAGTTCGGTTCCACCGTGGCAATCTTCCCGATCGACGACGTGACACTCGACTACCTGCGAGTCACCGGCCGAAGCGAAGATCAGATCGCCCTCATCGAGGCCTACACCAAGGCTCAGGGACTCTGGCACGACCCATCGATTGAGCCACGCTTCAGCGAGTACCTGGAGCTCGACCTCTCCACAGTTGTTCCAAGCATCGCTGGCCCGAAGCGCCCACAGGACCGCATCGAGCTCTCGAAGGCCAAGGAGTCGTTCCATCAGGTTCTGCCAACCTACAGCCCGGAGGCACACAAGCCTGCGGCTGTAGCCGGCAAGGACTACTCGATCGACAACGGTCACGTGACCATCGCATCGATTACCTCCTGCACCAACACCAGCAACCCATCGGTGATGCTGGCAGCTGGTCTGGTTGCGCAGAAGGCTGTTGCAAAGGGCCTCAAGGCTAAGCCTTGGGTCAAGACCTCGCTGGCTCCGGGCTCCAAGGTAGTCACCGAGTATTACCACAAGGCTGGTTTGAACGACTCGCTGGACGCACTCGGCTTCCAGGTTGTCGGCTACGGCTGCACCACCTGCATCGGAAACTCCGGCCCGCTGGACGAGAACATCTCCGCCGCCATCAACGACAATGACCTCGCGGTTACCGCAGTGCTCTCGGGCAACCGCAACTTCGAGGGTCGCATCAACCCAGATGTGAAGATGAACTACCTCGCTTCGCCCCCTCTGGTCATTGCCTATGCACTGGCCGGAACCATGGACTTCGACTTCGAAAACGACGCCCTTGGTCAGGACCAGAATGGCAACGATGTATTCCTGAAGGACATCTGGCCAAGCGCCGACGAGGTTCAGAAGACCATCGACGAGAGCATCAACTCGGACATGTTCAAGACCCAGTACGCAGGCGTATTCGAGGGTGACTCGCGCTGGCAGTCGCTCCCAACGCCTAAGGGAGACGTTTTCACCTGGGACGAGAACTCCACCTACGTTCGCAAGGCACCGTACTTCGATGGCATGAAGGCAACCCCGGACCCAGTGACCGACATCACCGGTGCCCGCGTGCTTGCAAAGCTCGGCGACTCGGTCACCACCGACCACATCAGTCCTGCCGGAAGCATCAAGGCAGATTCGCCAGCAGGCAAGTACCTTGCCGAGCGCGGCGTCTCTCGCGTTGACTTCAACTCCTACGGTTCGCGCCGCGGTAACCACGAGATCATGATTCGTGGAACCTTCGCCAACATCCGTCTGAAGAACCAGCTGCTGAACGGCGTTGAGGGTGGCTACACCCGCGACTTCACCCAGGCAGACGGCCCACAGTCGTTCATCTTCGATGCATCGGCCAACTACCAGGAGCAGGGCACCGGCCTAGTCATCCTTGGTGGCAAGGAGTACGGCTCGGGTTCGTCGCGTGACTGGGCGGCGAAGGGAACCCGTCTGCTCGGTGTTCGCGCGGTCATCACCGAATCGTTCGAGCGCATCCACCGCAGCAACCTGATCGGTATGGGTGTTATCCCGCTGCAGTTCCCAGCCGGCCAGAGCGCCGACTCGCTGGGTCTGGACGGCACCGAGGTGTTCGACATCACCGGTATCGAGGCACTCAACGCCGGAGTGACACCGAAGACCGTTCACGTTGTGGCCAAGCCAAGCGCTCACTCGCCTGCAGGCAAGTCTGTCGTGGAGTTTGACGCAGTTGTGCGCATCGACACACCGGGAGAGGCCGACTACTACCGCAACGGCGGAATCCTGCAGTACGTTCTGCGTTCCCTCGCTTCGGAATAACCTAAGAGAAATCGACGTTAATCTCCCCATGGGCATACTCGACCACATCAACGGCCCGCGCGACCTAGACGGTCTCAGCGGCAACCAGTTGGTTGAGCTCTGTGGGGAGATTCGTCAATTTCTGGTGCATGAGGTTGCCCGCACCGGCGGTCACCTCGGACCAAACTTGGGCGTTGTTGAGACCACGGTGGCAATCCATCGTGTCTTCGACTCGCCTAAAGATTCGATTATCTTCGACACCGGTCATCAGTCATACGTGCACAAGATGCTCACCGGTCGCCGCGACTTCTCACGCCTCCGCCAGAAGGACGGACTTGCCGGTTATCCGCAACGTTCAGAGTCCCAACATGACATCGTGGAGTCTTCGCACGCTTCTTCCTCGCTGAGCTGGGCCGATGGCATCGCCAAGGCCTACAAGGCCACGGGTCAGACCGATCGCCACGTAGTTGCGGTTGTCGGCGATGGCGCGCTCACGGGCGGCATGACCTGGGAGGCGCTCAACAACATCTCCCACGACAACGACCGCAAATTGGTCATCATCGTCAACGACAACGGACGCTCCTACGCGCCTACTATCGGCGGTTTTGCCCGATACCTAAACTCCATTCGCACCCAGACCGCCTACCGCAAGGCTTACAAGGCTTCTAAGCGCTTCTTCGAGTCCTTCGGTTTGCTGGGTCGTCTCACCTATTCGGCCGCGCGGGGAGCCGGTCGCGGACTGCTCACCTCGTTTGCCCCCGGTGGCCTGTTCCCAAACCTGGACATCAAATACATCGGCCCGGTTGACGGACACGACCTAAAGGCCATGGAGAGCGCCCTGCGCCAGGCGAAACACTACGGCTATCCAGTGATTGTGCACGCCATAACCCAGAAGGGTCGTGGCTTCGATCCGGCGATGTTGAACGACGAAGACCAGTTCCACGCCGTTGGCCAGATCGACCCAACGACCGGTGAGTCTCTGGAGAGCAAGTCTGGCCCAAGCTGGACCTCGGTTTTCTCCGATGAAGTGGTTCGAATCGCAGACAAGCGCAAAGACATCATCGGCATAACGGCCGCCATGCTCAACCCGGTTGGATTGGCTGAGTTTGCCAAGAAATATCCGGCACGTGTTTTCGATGTTGGAATCGCCGAACAGCATGGTGTGACCAGTGCCGCAGGCATGGCCTTTGGTGGCCTGCACCCTGTAGTTGCCGTCTACGCAACCTTCATGAACCGCGCCTTCGACCAGGTGCTCATGGATGTGGCGTTGCACAAGGCAGGAGTAACCTTCGTGCTGGACCGAGCCGGTGTTACTGGCCCCGACGGTGCCTCGCACCACGGCGTTTGGGATCTGGCCGTCTTTCAGTTGGTTCCAGGCATCCGCATCGCTGCCCCTCGCGACGGGGCGCGGCTGCGCGAGGAACTGAACGAGGCAGTTGCGGTTTCAAATGCGCCGACCCTGCTTCGCTTCCCCAAGGGAGTTGCCAGCGCCGAAATTGCTGCGGTTCGCCGGCTGAACGATGGCGTTGATGTGCTGTTCGAATCCGCCGCCAAGGATGTGCTGCTTGTTGCAGTTGGCTCGATGGCAACCACCGCCCTTGAGGTAGCCAAGCTAATCTCGGCACAGGGTATCGGCGTTACGGTGGTTGACCCGCGCTGGGTGGTACCCGTTCCTCAGAGCGTTGTCGCGCTTGCAGAGGCTCATCGTCTAGTTGTATCAATCGAGGATGGCATCAAGGTTGGGGGAGTTGGAACCAGAATCCGTCAAGATCTGCGCTCCGCCCAGATCGACACTGCCGTTACCGAAATTGGCCTGCCTGACGAGTTCCTAGAACACGCGAGCCGCAACGAAATTTTGGAGCGAGTGGGACTGACGCCACAGGCTATGGCCCGCGACATAGTGGCCCAGGTGGTTGGCGCTCGCGTGCCTCACGCACGCCCCCTCGCCGAAGAAACCGCTACGGCTAAGGAAGCTCGGTTATAGCGGCCGAGAAGCCCGCGGCAACCTGCTGAACCTGCCAGACCCTCGCACCCAGCGAAAGCAAGAACGCGCTAATCCCATTTGGGCTGCGGTCTGCAGGCGGTTCCCAGGCAAGCTGACGCATCAGGTCTGGGGTGAGCACGTTCTCAACGGGCATGTTTAGCGCCTCGCGCCGGGCCTCAACCACAGGCTTTAGAGCAACCAGGCGAGCATCGGCATCGGGGAACTTGTTAGCCCAGTTGCGGTGGTTGGGTATGCCCGTCGCTGGAACACGAACCGGTGGTAGGTCTCGCGCCTGCAAGCCATCCTCGATGGCGCGCCACCAGGTGTCCAGGTAGGTGCGCGATGCGCGTCCACTGAAATCTTTGCGACCAGCCAGTTCACTGCGGCTTCGCGGCGTCTCTCGGGTGACTGCCATGATTGACGAGTCCGGCACCAGACGGCCCGGTGAAACATCCATTTTTGCGGCCAGGTTCTCGCGAGCCTGCCAAATGGACCTAGCGACGGCTAGCTTCTGCTGATCCTTAACCTCGTGAAGGCCGGTCATTCCGCGCCAGCGGTCTATCTTTGGTGGCTTAGGCGCAAAATCAACCAGGTGTTCAAACTCCTGACGAGCAAACTCCGCCTTGCCGGCTTCGGTGAGAGCGTTGCCAACTGCGGCGTGCAGTTCGTGCAGCACATCCACGTCGAGGGCCGCATAGTTGAGCCAGTCCGCGTGCATGGGGCGTTGGCTCCAGTCAACCGCGGAGTGTTCCTTGGCAAGCCTGAAACCCAACAGCGACTCTGTCATCGAGCCCAGGCCAACCCGAGGGAACCCGGCGAGACGACCGCCCAGCTCGGTGTCGAATAGCTCGCTTGGCTTAAGACCAAGCGCCGCGAGGCATCCCAGGTCCTGTGTTGCGGCGTGAAGAATCCAGACATCGGTGGCAAGCAACTGCGCCAAACCAGAGAAGGGCTCGAGTTCGCCATCGCCGGCGATAGCTGGAGCATCGATAAGGTAAATAGCCGATTCCCCGCGCTGCACCTGAACCAGGTAGGCGCGCGACGAATACTTGAAACCGGAGGCGCGCTCGGCATCGAGGGCGAAGGCGCCATCGCAGGTTGCCAATTCGGCGACAGCCGCGTCCAAAGCATGCTGATCCGCAACCAGGATCACTCGCTGATTTAGCGGCTCGCCACGCAATGGTAGGGGAGTGGCAACGACCTCGCTGGCCGTGTTCTCATTGTTTTGAGTCTCGCTCATCGCTTCTTTCCGTGTAGCGAGCTGACGGTGTTCGGCAGCAGAGGGTAGCCGCTCATCATGCAAACCAGATCCTGCCATGCCTCGATGTGCGGCCCAAAGTCGCCAGATGGAGTCCAGGAGGCGCGCATCTCGAGTTCGGCGTGTTCGCTCTGACCTGCGAGCGAACCAAAGCCGGTGTTTATCACGCGGGTCACGGTGGCAGCCTCGTGACTGAATTCGGCACCGCGATTGCGCAACGCTTCCATGAGCCACGCCCAGGCCACATCGGCGATGCGCTCGTCATCGCTGATGAATGCCTCCATTGGGCTTTTGGAGAATGCCACGATGCGGAAGTCGCCGCCCCACTGCTCGCGCGATGCAGGCTCGTGCATCAAAACAAGACGGCCGGTTCCCGCGTCTATGTGGTCACTCGCCTCGGGGCCGGTGATGTCGGCGGCGAAGGAGACCGATTCCTTGGCCAGCTGCCCGGGAGCCGGAATCTGAGTGAGGGTGAGTTCCTCACGAACATCGGCGTGCCGCATTTGCTGCACTGCCAGCTGGAAAATTCCGCTGGTTTCGCCGATTTCGATTTTAATCACAGGTAAAGAATATTTGCCGCGCAGGGGCGAGGCCTACTGCCACGCCGCAACGCTTTTCAATCCTTTAGCGCGTGGAGTTTCAGGTCTCGGAATCGAACCAAGAAAGTGTTATCAACCCTGGCCATGTAGGCGGGTGTGGCGTCGTCGAGGCCCAGCAAACGCAATGCTCGCCTAACAGCACGGTTTGGCACGCTACGTACTCCAACCACGCTGATGGCTATCTCTTGGATGAGGCCTGACGAAATAAGGATTTTGCTCAAATAGAGTCCGGTCTCGGCCACCACAAAGTTGGCCGACGAGAACATTTTGCCCACCTCGGAAAATTCGATGACGCGAACCCAGGGCTGCGAATATCGGATGTTCAAATCTCTAGGGCCGTCTTGTTCCCGCACCAGATACACCAGCGAGTCGTGCGGTCCGGCTTCCCAATCCACAACAGCGGGAATGTCATCGAAGTTGCCTGATTCTGACATGAGTACAAGCGGAGCCATGCGGCTGCGACGATACTTCTCAACGCGCGCTGTCTTGGCGGAAGTGAGGATGTAGTCGGCGTGACGACGCAGCGCCATCAGGCTTTGGTAGTCGATCTCATTGCTGATGTCTCGACTGGAACCGGTGTTACCAACGGTCCGCCCACGCCGATCAACCACCAGGTTGAGCATGGTCGCGCCACGAGTGATGGGCACTTGCTGCAGGGCCTTCCTCAGTCCTGGCAAACCATCGCAAAGAATCGCTTGCTGTTCCGGGAGATACTGCAGGAGGATCATGCGGTCTTCTCGCGTACCTGTCTCTTGATGCGTGCGAGCATGGCCCGCATTCCGTTCATCCTTAGAGGTGAAACAGCTTCACTTAGGCCCAGCTGGTCTGGAAACTGCGGATCGACAGCGAGAACCGCTTCGGCCGACTGACCGTCAAGCGCCTCGTGCAGGACGGAAGCAAAGCCGCGAGTGGTCGGCGCCTCCTTAGGCGCAGTGAAGAACAGGTGCACATCCTTGGCGTCGTCGACCTCAACAAAGAGAAAGACGGGCGACTGGCACTCCTCAACGCGCTCTAGCAGATCTGGGTGGTCTGCGTAACGCTCCGGCAGCTCGGGCAGGTTATCGCTGAACTCAAGCAGGAGAGTTAGGCGTTCCTTTAGAGGCAGGTCGTGAAAATCGGCGATGAGGTCATCGATGGCCGGGATGTGCGTCAAGTTGCGGCCTAGCGACGAACTGGCACGGCGCCAGGCTCGGCACCCTTGACGATTGGTACGCCGACCAGGGAACCCCACTCCGTCCACGAACCGTCGTAGTTGCGGACGTTCTGGAAGCCCAGCAGATAGGTGAGCACAAACCAGGTGTGGCTGGAGCGCTCACCAATTCGGCAGTAGGCGATTACGCTGTCGCCAGGCTTAATGCCGGCCTCGTCGAGGTAAATGGCCTTGAGGTCTTCAACGCTCTTGAAGGTCTTGTCCTCGTTAGCGGCACGCGCCCAAGGAATAGATACCGCCGACGGAATGTGTCCGCCGCGCAGCGCACCCTCCTGAGGGTAGTCGGGCATGTGAGTGCGCTCTCCGGTGTATTCCTGAGGCGAGCGAACGTCAATCAGCGGGCTACCCAGGTGCTTCAAAACGTCGTCGCGGAAAGCGCGAATGGGGGAGTCGTTGCGCTCGATGACCGGGTAGTCAGTGGTCTCAAATGAATCCTCATCCCGGGTTAGCTCGCGGCCTTCGGCGATCCACTTGTCTCGACCACCGTTTAGCAGACGAACGTCCTCGTGGCCAAACAGCTTGAAAACCCAAAGCGCGTAGGACGCCCACCAGTTGCTCTTGTCGCCGTAGAGAACCACGGTGTCGGTGCGCTTCACACCTTTGCTGGACAGCAGCGCTGCAAACTTTTCGCCGTCAAGGTAGTCACGCAGCACATCGTCGTTTAGTTCGGTGAACCAATCAATCTTGCGCGCGGTTGGAATGTGGCCGGTCTGGTAAAGCAGAACATCCTCGTCGGACTCAAGCACCACTAGACCTTCGGTACCAAGGTTGGATGCCAGCCACTCGGTGGTCACCAGCACCTCTGGGTGCGCGTATTGGGCAAGGCTGGAACTAGGGTCAAATGCAACCGACACAGGGAACTCTTTCGTAAGCGGATGTCTAAACTTAACATCGTCTGGTTCAAGGATATTCCTACTTGGCCGTGCCAACAAATGATGACCAAAGATTTCAACGCTTAAGGCGATATGTCTATTCCAATGGGGCTTTACCCATCACTTTCCAGCATCAACCCACAGGTGAGCACCGCCGAATTGCTTGCGCAACTGGTGCCCCCGCGCGAATTTGAAAAGGCCAGATTCGCAACATACATTCCGGACCAGCGTTTTGCCAGTCAGCAGGATGCCGTGGCCGCCTGTCAGCTCTTCGCAGCCGGTGGCAAGCCCAGCGGTGGCCTCTTTGCCAAGCGCTTAGAGCAACCAGCGGGTGTCTATCTCGATGGTGGCTTCGGCGTGGGTAAAACTCACCTCCTGGCCAGCATCTGGCACGAGTTCAAGGGCCGCAAGGCCTTCGGATCGTTCCTTGCCTTCACAGGCCTCATCGGTGTTCTGGGTTTTGCCAACGCCGTAAAGGAGCTCAAGAGCTTCAACCTGATTTGCATCGATGAGTTTGAGTTGGACGACCCGGGCGACACCATGATGTTGTCACGACTTCTGACTGAACTGGACGCAGCGGGAGTCAAGTTCGCCGCTACCAGCAACACCCCGCCGAACGCGCTCGGCCAGGGTCGCTTTGCGGCGGCCGACTTTGCGCGTGAGATCGCCGCAATGTCGGACAAGTTCAAGATCATCACCATCGATGGCGAGGATTACCGCCACCGACCAGTAGATGCCAGCCCAACCAGCATTTCGGCCGATGAGCTGGCGGCTTGGGCGATTGCCGCCACGAACAGCGGCAAGAGGTTGGCAAACGACAACTTTGGCACGCTGTTGACTCACCTCGGCACGCTTCACCCAAGCCGCTACCTGCAGTTACTGAAAGGTGTGGACGCTCTCGCCCTGGAGAACGTCACGCTATTGCACGATCAGGTATCGGCACTTCGCTTCGTTGCACTGGTGGATCGCATGTACGAGAGCCAAATTTCGATTCGCAACACCGGTCATTCGCTAACCTCGGTTTTCTCTGAGGAAATGATCGGTGGCGCATACCGCAAGAAGTATCTACGCGCCGTCAGTCGCCTTGGAGCGATGACCAGCAACTAGGGCCATTGCTCCGAGAAGCATCGAGGCTCCGGCCGCCACGAAGGTGCCTGCGACCGCCTGCTGATGCAGTTGCGGTTGTTTTGCGAAGCTGAGGTCCGCCACCAGCATTGCAACGGTGAAACCGATGCCACCGAGTGCAGCGACTCTGGCAATCACGTTAATACCGAGTCGCTCGGCTCTTGGCAAAGCCAAACTGCCAAGGAAACCACCAAGTGTGAGGCCAAAAAACTTGGTGACAGGGCGCACAGCAATACCCACGAATACCGCGCCGAATGCCACTGCCCCGAGTTGCGTAGCGGTTGCCTGGAAAGCAAAAAGTGGCAACGCTAGGTACACCACATACGGGTGAATGCGCCTTTCAACCGTCACGGTGCGCTCGGCAGGTACAAGAAGACCCAGCCACACCGCCATCAGCGCGGCCTCGATTCCAGAGGTCTGAGTGAAGATGACCGCCGCCAGCCAAGCCGGCAAACCCAAGAAGAACACCCACCGGCTTCCCATCGCCTGAGAGAGCGCGAAAACCGCCGCACAAACCAGGGCCAGAAATAGAAACAGCAGATTTGGTTTGGCGCTGAACAAGAATGTGACCAGAAGAACCGCAATCACGTCATCGATGACAGCGAACGCCAAGAGGAACAACCTGGCGCGAGAACCCAGCCAGGAACCAAACAGGTTGAAGACCGCCAACGAGAACGTTAGGTCGGTTGCGGTTGGAATGGCCCAGCCGTTGCTACCAACGTCGCCTCGAGTGATCGCAAGGTAAGCCACGGCAGGGATTAGCACGCCAAGTGTCGCCGCTGCCAGCGGAGGAACGAGTCTCCGACGTTCGGCGAACATGCCGTGCGTGAGCTCGCGCTTCAGTTCGGTTCCGACCAAAAAGAAGAAACCTGAGAGGCCAATCGTGACCACCACGAAGCGAAGTGTGACAGGCAAGTCTGGGTGCTCGAAATCAAAAATCGCGGCCACCTGGTGGGCCGCAGCAAACCAGTTGGCCGCAGCAAATCCGCAAACAGCCGCCACCAGTAGCACCAACGCCGCCACGTTCTCGAGTTTGAAAAACTTCACAAGACAATTCTTGAGTCTCAACTTCAGGGATTGTTTACAAATCCGAAACATTTCGCGCGTTCTTTTGAAATACCTCTAACCGAAACTTATGGAGTTGCATAGGCAACATTTGTTTATTAGAGAGAGGTAAACAAATGCACTTGGATCAAGGAAATACCGCATTTGTGCTCATCAGCGCTGCCCTAGTTCTGCTGATGACCCCCGGTCTTGCGTTCTTCTACGGAGGAATGGTTAAGGCAAAGTCCGTTGTGAGCATGATGATGCTTTCGTTCGGATCCCTAGGAATCATCGGTGTGCTGTGGGTGCTTTACGGCTACGCCATCGCATTCAGCACCGTGACCAAGGGCGGCACCGCCGTTGGAATTCCTCACGTGTTTGTGTTCGACCCAAGCTACGTGGGCCTAGACGCCCAGCTAAAGGATGCACTTAGCCCAAGCGGCGCCTATCCGCAGCTGGCGTTCGTAGCATTCCAGGCTACCTTCGCCATCATCACCGTGGCCCTTATCTCAGGCGCTATCGCAGACCGCGCCAAGTTTGGTGCCTGGATGGTGTTCGCAGGTGTCTGGGCTACCCTTATCTACTTCCCGGTTGCAAACTGGGTGTTCAACTTCACCCTGGACTCGCACGGCAAGGTAATAAACGGCGGTTGGATCGTTTACAACCTCGGCGTAATCGACTTCGCGGGTGGAACCGCTGTTCACATCAACGCTGGTGCGGCAGGTCTTGCGCTGGCACTCATCCTCGGCAAGCGCTTCGGCTTCTCCAAGGGCATGAGCCAGCCGCACAACGTGCCACTTACCCTTCTCGGCACTGCGCTGTTGTGGTTCGGTTGGTTCGGATTCAACGCCGGCTCGGAGATTGCCGCTGACGGACTCGCATCGATCGCCTTCATCAACACCCTGAGCGCACCAGCGGCGGCTATGCTCGGCTGGATCATCATCGAGAAGATCAAGCACGGCAAGGCCACCTCGATTGGTGCCGCTTCCGGCGCAGTTGCCGGCCTGGTTGCCATCACTCCGGCCTGTGAGATCCTCGACCCAATGTGGGGCATCCTGCTTGGGCTAATCGCTGGTGTGCTCTGCGCCCTGGCTATCGACCTCAAGTTTGCTCTTGGCTTCGATGACTCGCTCGATGTTGTGGGTATCCACCTGGTTGGTGGAATCGTTGGAACCCTCTACATTGGTATCTTCGGTCGTGGCGTTGGTGCAGCGTTTGGTAACGGCTGGCACCAGTTCGCCATGCAGGCGCTCGGCGCAGGCTCGGTTCTGGTTTACAGCTTCGTTGGTGCACTGGTCATCGGATTCATCATCGAAAAGACAATCGGATTCCGTGTCCGTGCAGAAGACGAGATCGCCGGCATCGACACCGTGGTTCACGGTGAAGAGGCCTACGCCTTCGGAGCAGACCGCTAAAACTTAATAAGTAAAACACCTAAAGTGGAGCCCGAAAGGGTTCCACTTTTGGTGCGTTCGAAAGGAAACCATGAACAACGACTCCACGATGTTCCTCATCATCTGCTCCGCCCTGGTGCTCTTCATGACGCCGGGTCTGGCGTTTTTCTACGGGGGACTGGTTCGAGCCTCCTCGGTCGTCTCCATGATGATGATGTCGTTCGGCTCTCTCGGCTTGATCGGTGTTCTTTGGGTGGGCTACGGGTACGCAATGTCCTTCGGAAACGCTGGCAAAGGCAACTTTGTGGGCATCGATGGCATTTTCGGCATAGATCTGAACAAATTGTTCATGAACGACGTGGTGACTCAATCTCTCGGGCACCCCGGTGCACCAGGAGATGGCTCATCCCTGGCTTTCGCCGGCTTCCAGGGCACCTTTGCCATCATCACCGTTGCTTTGATCTCTGGCGCAATTGCGGACCGAGCAAAGTTTGGCGCCTGGATGATTTTCGCAGGCGCGTGGGCAACCTTCGTTTACTTCCCGGTTGCCAACTGGGTATTCAACTTCTCCACCAACGCGGCCGGCAAGGTAATCGACGGTGGTTGGCTGGTTTACGACATTGGCCTGAAAGACTTTGCCGGCGGAACCGTGGTTGAGATTGCCTCGGGTGCGTCTGCTCTAGCGCTGGCGCTCGTAATCGGTAAACGGTTCGGGTTCGCAAAGGGCATGCATGCTCCACACAGCATTCCGCTGGTTCTGATTGGCGCCGCTATTCTCTGGTTTGGCTGGTTTGGCTTCAATGCGGGTAGCGAAATGCAGGCCGACGGAACTGCGTCGCTCGCATTCATCAACACCGGAATCGCCGGCTTCGGTGGACTAATCGGCTGGGTCCTCCTAGACCGCATTCATCTGGGCAAGCCAACGGCCGTGGGGACGGCATCAGGCGCAGTTGCTGGCATGGTTGCCATTACGCCTTCCTGCGCTTTCCTGGACCCATGGTGGGCGCTTCTGTTGGGCTTTGTGGTGGGCATCATCTGCGGCCTAGCAGTGGAGCTCAAATGGAAACTTGGCTTCGATGACTCCCTGGATGTGGTTGGCGTTCACCTGGTTGCCGGAATAGTAGGAACACTCTGGATTGGCCTGTTCGGAAACGGCTGTGGCCTGCTCCTCGGCTACGGGCCAGCACAACTCGGCCGACAGGCCATCGGTGTGGTCGTCGTTGGAGTATTCGCCTTTGTCGCGTCCTGGCTCATTGGGATGGCGATTCAGAAGACCATCGGTTTTAGAATTACCACCACCGATGAGATTGCTGGAATCGACAACACCATTCACGGAGAGTCTGGATACAACGAGGCAGACCCACGTTGGAGCTGGGGAAGGGTAGACCGCTAGGACTACTTGGACGCTACCTTGATGAACAACCCCATCGAGGTAAGAACGATTACACCAACTATGCCAGTGGTCCAGGCGATGAACTTCCAGCGGGCCACACCGGTTTCTTTCTGGATCTTATTAACGATTTGTTCCGTGATCCAATACAAGCCAACGGCTAGGGTAGCGAACAACGCCAAGAACAGCAGGATTCCCCAGCCGAAGCCAAGGATGAAGGCTAGCGGGCCACCGTGGTTGATATCGATATTCATCGTGGGCGTAACTGGGATCGAACCAGTGACCTCTTCCGTGTGAAGGAAGCGCGCTACCACTACGCCATACGCCCGAGAACTGGTTTAAGTTTAACGCCGAGCGACACACCCTGAGCCCGGTTTGCGCATGGCCAAGTTTTTCGGTAATGTAGAGCGAGTGTTCGGAAGAACACAACGCGGATGTGGCTCAGTTGGTAGAGCATCACCTTGCCAAGGTGAGGGTCGCGAGTTCGAATCTCGTCATCCGCTCGCATAGGGCGCAAGCCTCAAAGCTTGGTGGAGTGGCTGAGCGGCCCAAAGCAGCAGCCTGCAAAGCTGTATAACCACGGGTTCAAATCCCGTCTCCACCTCCA
>Ga0213920_1000916_pt1 | contig 18336 bp, 17 predicted proteins | sample McNCre1117MG_FD_161054 | JGI IMG/M metagenome (GOLD analysis project Ga0213920, IMG submission 161054) | Freshwater microbial communities from McNutts Creek, Athens, Georgia, United States - 11-17 MG | ecosystem: Environmental > Aquatic > Freshwater > Creek | place: USA: Georgia | collected...
CGAGCCAGCCATGGTCCAAAAGTGGGGATCAGCCAAGGGAATGTCCACGCTTTGCAGTGAGAGCGAATGCACCATTTGTCGCCAATCGGTGGCCACCATGTTGGTGGCTGTTGGTAACCCAGTTTCGCGACGGAACTCAGCCATCACTTCACGGCCGCTGAAGCCTTCTTCAGCACCACACGGGTCTTCGGCATAGGCGACGACGCCACGCATGTCGCGCATCAAGCGAACGGCGTCTTTGAGTAGCCAACCGCCATTGGGGTCTAGCGTCACGCGAGCTTGGGGGAAGCGTTGGTGCAGGGCCGTGACCGCTTCAATTTCTGCCTCGCCCGCGAGCACGCCGCCTTTGAGTTTGAAGTCGTTGAAGCCATATTTTTCACGTGCCGCCTCAGCCAAGCGCACGACCGACTCAGGTGTCATGGCCTTTTCGTTGCGCAAGCGAAACCATGCATTGTCGGCATCGTGCTCGGTGCGGTAGGGTAGATCGGTTTGTGTGCGGTCACCGATGAAGAACAAGTAGCCCAGCATTTCAACCGAGCTGCGTTGTTGGCCTTCGCCCAAGAGCGCGGCCACTGGCACATTCAAATGCTGGCCAAGCAAGTCTAGCAGTGCAGATTCCACTGCTGTGACAGCATGGATGGTGGTGCGCAAATCAAAGGTTTGTAGGCCACGTCCTCCTGCATCGCGATCAGCAAATCGGGTGCGCATGGTGTTGAGCACCGCTTGCACATTGCCAATGCTTTGACCCACAACCAGCTCAGTAGCGTCTTCCAGCGTGGCGCGGATTTTTTCGCCACCAGGGACTTCGCCAATGCCGGTGCGGCCTGCGTTGTCGGTGAGGATCAGCAAGTTGCGTGTGAAGAAGGCGCCGTGTGCGCCAGAAAGATTCATCAACATGCTGTCATGCCCCGCAACGGGGATGACGCGCAACTGTGTGATGACGGGGGATGAGTGAGGCATGGCGTGATGTCGATGTGCAGTTAGCTCAGTCCGCTTTGATGTCGCGGCTTTGAATCAGTTTTTTCCAACGCGCGAACTCAGCAGCTTGGTAGGCCGTGAATTGTTCTGGCGTGCTGGCCACAATTTCAAACCCCAAATCAAGCAACTTGGCTTTGACTTGTGGGTCATTCAAGCCCGCCACGATGGCAGCATGCAGCTTGGCTTTGATGTCGGCGGGCAAGCCTTTGGGGGCTGCAATGGCTTGCCATGAATACACATTGGCTTCTTTGATGCCTAGCTCTTCGAGTGAGGGCACATTAGGTAGGAGTGGTGAACGCTTGGTGCTGGTGATGGAGAGTGCACGCAATTTGCCAGACAAAATTTGTGGCATTGCGGTGTTGATGTTCATGAACGAGGAGTCCACTTGCGCACCTAACAAATCACTCATCACAGGACCACCGCCTTTGTAGGGCACGTGAATACCAGTGGTACCCGTTTGTAACCAGAACAATTCAGCCGTCAGATGGTCACTGCTGCCGTTGCCTGATGAAGCAAAGGTCATTTTATTGGGATTGGCTTTCAAGAAAGCAATCACATCTGTCATTGATTTATGTGGAGAGCTAGCAGGCACCACCAACACATTGGGGGCTTGTACCGCGATGCTGATGTAGTCAAAGTCTTTCAACGCGTCATAGGGTACTTTGCTCAACAGATGAGGGGCAATCACATAAGGACCAAGCGATGACACCAGCAGCGTGTGCCCATCTGCTGGGGCGCGTGCCACAAAGCCTGCGCCAATCGTGCCCGTGGCGCCGGCCTTGTTGTCGGTGATGAAGTTGCCACCCAGTTTGTCTTGCAGCTTAGGTGCCAAGGTGCGCGCAATCAAATCGGTAGCGCCACCAGGGGGGAAGGGTACGACCAAGGTGACAGGTTTGTCTGGCCAGGCATGAGCAACGCCCATGGCGCAAAGGCTAGTCAAGATGGCCAATAGCAAATGACGCTTTCTCATTGTGGATCTCCTTGTATTGGTGTGCGGCGGTAGTGTTTAGATTGCACCGCGCGTATTCGTATAAATGGCATACAGCGAATGGCTGCTGGCCATGAATAGTCGGTTATTTTTTGCGCCGCCAAAACACAGATTGGCGCAACGCTCGGGCAAATGGATGTGGCCAATCGCGGTGCCATCAGACGCAAACACGCGTACACCATCGAGTTGTTCAGGCTTGGCATCGATCGAACCATCGCTGCCCCAGCCGCACCAAATGTTGCCTTCTATGTCGATGGCAATTCCGTCTAATGCGCCAGGCCCTTGGGCGTCAATCACCAAACGTTTGTTTGACAAGTTGCCGTGTGTGTCGATGTCGTACGCCCAGACTTTGCGATGCGGTTTAGCACGGCTTTCAACCAAATACAAAACAGATTCATCGGGTGAGAATGCCAAACCATTGGGACCCTGCACATCTGTTAAGACTTGATGCAACTCACCATTGTGAGTGTCGATGCGATACAGCGCGTGTGGCAACTCAGCCTCAGCCGCATCGCCTTCCCATTCGCCAGAAATGCCAAACGGTGGGTCTGTGAACCAGATGGTGCCATTGCGTTGGCAGGCGATGTCATTGGGTGAGTTCAAAGGCTTGCCATCGAATGCATCAGCCAGCACGGTGATGGCCCCTGAGTATTCGGTTCGTGTGATGCGTCGTGTTTGGTGTTCGCAGGTCAGCAGACGACCTTGTGCATCGCGTGCTAAGCCATTGGCATGGTGTGAGGGTTTGCGAAACTCGCTGACGTGGCCCGAGGCATCATCCCAACGCAAGATGCGGTTGTTGGGGATGTCCGAGACCAACAAGTAGCGACCATCACCAAACCACACAGGCCCTTCAGCCCAGCGCATACCTGTGGCCAACTGTTCAACGCTGGCGCTGAATAAACGCAATTTTAAAAAGCGTTCATCCAAGACCTCGATACGTGGGTCGGGGTAGCGTGCGTTCGTTTCAAAGGCAATGTCAGGTCCAGTGGTCATGGTTTTATTTCAAAATCAAATCGGGTAGCCACATGGAGAATGCGGGAACATAAGTCACCAGCATCAATGCGGCAATCAATCCGCCATAGAACGGCCAGATGGTTTTCATCACAGTGCCCACAGACACTTCACCAATGGTGCAGCCTACAAATTGGGTGGTGCCCACAGGCGGTGTGTTCAAACCCAATGCACAGTTGATGAGCATGACGATGCCGAATTGCTCGGTACTCATACCCATTTGTTGGCAAATGGGCAAGAAGATGGGCGTGCAAATCAAAATGGTGGCAGCCATGTCGAGGAAGGTGCCCAACACAAACAAGATGATGTTCACGCACAAGAAGATGACCCATGGTGTGGCGCTGATGCTTGACAACATTTGCCCAGTCAACTCGGCCACGCCATACAAACCAATCAGATAGCCAAACATAGAGCTGATGCCAATCAATAAGAGCACTGCTCCTGTGCTTTTCACAGCTTTGGCGGCGGCTTTTAAGAATTGATCGCGTGTGAGTTTCTTGTACACCAAGGTCGCTAAAAACAATGCCCAAATGACAGCCACTGAAGCAGATTCTGTTGCGGTGAACGCACCTGACAAAATGCCCACAATGATGATGACCACAACCAACAAGCCCGGCAGCGACTGCGCAAAGGAGCGGCCAACAACTGCCCAGCCAGGAAATGTGCCAGCAGGGTAGCCACGTTTAACGGCCACTGCATAGGCCGCAACCAAGTTACAAATAGTCAACACAATGGCGGGCACGATGCCAGCCAAGATCAAAGCCGCAATGCTGACCTTCCCGCTGGCTGCTAGCGTGAAGATGATGAGGTTGTGACTGGTGGGCATCAAAGCGCCGACCAAAGAGGCATGCGTGGTGACGTTGACGGCGTAGTCAGCGTCATAGCCTTCTTTTTTCATCTGTGGAATCAATACCGCGCCCATCGCGGATACGTCGGCCACAGGTGAGCCAGACACGCCACCAAACAAGGTACAGGCCAGCACATTGCTCATGCCCAAACCGCCACGAACATGGCCCGCGAGTGATTTGGCGAAATCCACAATCTTGTCGGCAATGCCGCCGTACATCATGATTTCACCCGCGAAGATGAAGAAGGGGATGGCAAGAAATGAAAACGGATTCATGCCCGAAATCATTTGCTGAAAACCCACGGCAAGCGGTAAACCTTCAAACAGCAAGGTGGCCAAAGAAGACAAACCAATCGAGAAGGCCACAGGCACGCCCAGCAGTAACAGCAGCGTGAAGCTCACACAAAGAATTGTCAGTGCCATGATGGCTCCACCTCTTCACCGCGCACCAAAGCGATGATGTGTTCTAAAGAAAATAAAGTGATCAAAACGCCCGCCATGGCTGGCGGAACGTATTTGAATGCCTCGGACAAGCCGAGGGTTGGGATTTTGTAATCCCACACGCTTTGTGCCAGCACGGCGCAGTTGTAGGCCATCACCACACCAAATCCCAATACGAGGACGTGGATCAGCAGCTCCATCTTCAGGCGTATGTCTTCTGGCACAAGCACCAACAAAGATTCCAAGCCAATGTGACCAGCATCGCGCACACCCACGGCCATGCCTAGCATGGTCACGTAGAGCACGAGCAACACAGCGCCACTTTCCGCCCAAGTCGGCGTGTCGTTGAACACGTAGCGGCCTATGACTTGGTAGAGCACTGCGGCAATCAGCAGCATGAGGCCACCAACGCCAACCTTCAAACAAAGCCGCGCAAGGGCGGCACAAAAGCGTGTGTACATGATTTATTTCACGGCGTTGATACGTTTGACCATGTCTTGCAGTTTGGGGTCTTTCAAGAACTTGTCATACACAGGCTTCATGGCAGCTTGGAAGCTGGCTTTGTCCACGTCCACAATTTCAGCGCCGCCTGCTTTGACGATGGCGAGTGATTTGGTTTCGCGCTCATCCCACAGCTTGCGCATGTAAGTCACAGACTCTTTGGCCGCTGCGCGGATTTGTTTTTGCTCATCAGCAGACAGTGTGTCCCACACCTTTTTAGAGAAGAGCAAAATTTCGGGCGCCATCGAGTGCTCAGTCTTGTTGTAGTACTTGGCGACTTCAAAGTGGCGCGAGCTCTCGTAAGAGGGGTAGTTGTTTTCAGCAGCGTCGACCAATCCCGTTTTGAGCGCGGTGTAGACCTCGCCATAGGGCATGGGCGTAGCGTTGGCACCCATCGCCTCAAGTAAAGATACCCACAAATCGCTTTGCTGCACACGGACCTTCAAACCTTTGGCGTCGGCCAAAGTTTTGATGGGTTTTTTCACGGTGTAGATCGATCGTGCGCCTGAGTCATAAAACGCCAAGCCCACAAAGCCTTGGGCTTCGCAGTCTTTCAAGATTTCTTCGCCAATGGGGCCATCCAGCACCTTGCGCATGTGTTCGGTCGAGCGGAACAAGAAGGGCATGGTAGGCACCATGGTGGCAGCACAGATGTTGTTCATGGGGGCGACGTTCACGCGGGCCATCGCGATGGCGCCGAGCTTGGTTTGCTCGATCGTGTCTTTTTCGTTGCCCAACGCCGACTTTGAAAACACTTTGATGCTGTGTTTGCCGCCTGTGGCCTTGTTGAGTTCTTCTCCCATGTGGCGCACGGCTTGCACGGTCGGATAGTCGTCGGGGTGAATGTCCGAAGAACGGAATTCAGTGGCTTGCGCGCCAAACGCAAACAGCGAAGCAGCTGCGTTGGCGACCAAGGTCTTGAGCAAATTCGAACGAGCTTTCATGGGTGTCTCCTGTTGTGGTTTGAAATTCAGAAAGGACCAGCTTTGACAAAACCGCCGCCTTGGTAAATCACGGCGGGGTCATTCAAATCGAGGGTGAGTTGCTTGGCTTCTATGTCTGCACGAAATGGTTCAGAGCTGTCGAGGGGGCGGTAGCCAATGTGTTTGGCTGGCGTGTTGTCCCACCAAACATGGTTGTTGTCAGACATGCCGTAAATCACGCTGTAGCCGACGACGGGTGAGTTCAAGCTGGCAATCACTAATCGTTCCAAGTCGTCATAGCTCATCCAAGTGGCAAGCATTCGGCGGTCTTTGGGTGCTGTAAATGAGGAGCCAATGCGCAGGCAGACGGTTTCAATGCCATAGCGGTCAAAGTAAAAGCGGGCGAGGTTTTCACCAAAGGCTTTGCTCAGGCCGTAGTAACCATCAGGACGTACCGGCATGGTGGGATCGACCACTTCATCTTGACGGTAGAACCCAGTGACGTGGTTAGAGCTCGCAAACACAATGCGGCGTGTGCCGTGTGTGCGGGCAGCTTCATAGAGGTTGTACGCGCCAATGATGTTGGCTTGCACGATGTCGTCAAAAGGCTGCTCGGTGGAGATGCCACCCAAATGCACCACAGCGTCTACGCCTTCGAGCAGTTTGAAAACGGCGGGGCGGTCTTGCAGGGGGGCTGGCATCACTTCTTCGCCAGTATTGGCAGTGCCCAAATCTCCTAAGTCGCTGACGCGCAGCACATCGCAACGTGTTTTCAGGCGAGGACGTAATACGCGCCCCAATCCTCCGGCTGCCCCAGTCAACAGCAGTCGTGAGTACATGTGTGAGGTGGAAGCCATAGGTAGGTGCAGAAGTTAAGGTTTTCGAAATTTGTCTTTTGATTCAATTTGGTAGCGCTACCAATTTGAATGAACGCATGTTAGCCATGCCAAAACTGGCCGTCAATGCTTTTGCATCAGGGTTTTCGCTAGGGGCGAGTGCTATCGCGCTCGATGATGGAGAAGCCCACATCCACGATGCGTGGGTCAACTGTGCGGTCTTCGGCGCGGTCCATCAAAAAGCGAGCTGCGAGTGTGCCAATTTGCCCACCATTGATGCGCACGGTGGTGAGTGCAGGCACCATGTCGGCCACAAAGGGCACATCGCCAAAGCCCATTACCGCGATGTCATCTGGCACTGTCAAACCACGTGCGCGAGCTTCTGTCATCACACCCAAAGCCAGCAGGTCGGAGCTGCAAAAAATGGCTTCTGTGTCTGGTGCTTGAGCCAAGATACGCGCTAGGGCTTCGCGGCCACTTTTGAGTGAACGTGAGGCGCCCACGTTGGTCACAAATACGGGGGGCAAATTTTGCTGAGCGACGGTCTCTACAAAGGCAGAGGTGCGGCGATCAGCTCGTTCATCTTCGGCGCGCACGATGGCGAATTTTTTGTAGCCTTTTCGCATAAGGAATTGAGCCACTTCGCGACCGATGTCCGAGTGAGAAAACCCAATCAACATGTCAATCGGCGTGGGGGTCAAGTCCCAAGTTTCGACAACAGGAATGCCTGAGGCTAGCAAGCGTGTACGCGCCTTGCCCGGCGGCAAGATACCGGTGATGAAAATGCCGTCGGGGCGGCGGCCAATGATGGCTTCAAGCAGCAGCTCTTCGCGCTCGGCAGAGTAGCCCGATTGGCCCAGCATCAGTTGGTAGCCTGCATCAAACAAAGTGCCGTTCAAGGACTCGATGGTTTCCATGAACACCGACACCACGGTGCTGGGCACCACGGCTGCAATCAGGCGACTGCGTGAGGAGGCAAGTCCACCCGCCATGCGGTTGGGCACATAGCCGGTGCGCTGCACAGCTTCTTGCACTTTGCGCAACACATCGGGTGAGACTTGGTTGGGCGTGTTGATGGCACGTGACGCTGTGATGGGCGCTACACCCGCGAGCATGGCCACATCGCGCAAGGTGATGGCACCGCTGCTGCGGCGTGAACGTTTGGGCTGTTCTTTGTCGGTCATGGATCTACTGGCGTGTCTGTGTTGCGTGCTTGTTATGGTACCGCTATCATTGCGCTTGTAAAGGCTTTGAATTCAAGCCGAATGATAGGAGACCTTGATGACCCCACTCACCATCCGCATGCAGCCGCAAGACAACGTGGCGATTGTGGCCAACCACGGTGGTTTGCCCAAAGACACGGTACTGCCAGACGGCTTGTGCTTGCGTGACGCAGTGCCCCAAGGGCACAAGGTGGCGTTGGTTGATATTCCAGCGGATGGCGCGGTGCTGCGTTACGGCATTGCGATTGGTTATGCCTTGAAAGATATTCCAGCTGGTAGCTGGGTGCATGAGCGCCTGCTGCAAATGCCCTCAGCACGTGAGTTGGATAACTTGCCCATCGCCACTGTGAAGCCCAAAGCGTTGCCGCCCCTAGAGGGTTACACCTTCGAGGGCTACCGCAATGCCGACGGTTCGGTGGGTACGCGCAATATTTTGGCTATTACCACCACAGTGCAATGTGTGTCAGGCGTGGTGGAGTTTGCTGTGGAACGTATCAAAGCCGAGCTGCTGCCCAAATTCCCGCATGTGGACGATGTGGTCGGTCTTGAACACACCTACGGCTGCGGCGTGGCCATTGATGCCGATGGTGCAGAGATCCCAATTCGCACCCTGCGCAACATCAGCCTCAACCCCAACTTTGGCGGTGAAGTGATGGTCGTCAGCCTAGGCTGTGAAAAGTTGCAGCCCGAGCGTTTGATGCCACCTGGCGCCATTCCCATCAACGACCAACGCGGCGAGGCACTCGATGTGGTGTGCTTGCAAGATGATGCGCATGTGGGTTTCATGTCCATGATTGACAGCATCATGAAAACGGCAGAGCAACATTTGCAGCGTTTGAACCAACGCCGTCGTGAGACTGTGCCAGCCAGCGAATTGGTGGTGGGTGTGCAGTGCGGTGGCAGTGATGCGTTTTCAGGTGTCACGGCCAATCCTGCGGTAGGCTATTGCACCGATTTGTTGGTGCGAGCGGGCGCAAGTGTGATGTTCTCTGAGGTGACGGAAGTGCGCGATGGCATTGATCAACTCACTTCACGTGCAACCACGCCAGAAGTGGCTGAGGCCATGATTCGCGAGATGGCTTGGTACGACGCTTACTTAGCCCGCGGTCGCGCAGACCGCAGTGCCAACACCACGCCGGGTAACAAAAAAGGTGGCTTGTCCAACATTGTGGAAAAGGCCATGGGCTCTATCGTCAAGTCAGGTACTGCGCCAATTTCTGGTGTGTTGTCACCAGGCGAAAAGCTCAAACAAAAAGGCTTGATTTATGCGGCTACGCCTGCGAGCGACTTCATCTGTGGCACGCTGCAATTGGCCGCAGGTATGAATTTGCATGTGTTCACCACAGGGCGTGGCACGCCTTATGGCTTGGCGGAGTGTCCCGTCATCAAGGTGGCTACTCGCACTGACCTCGCCCGTCGTTGGCATGACCTAATGGATGTCAATGCGGGCACCATCGCAGATGGGGCCAAAACGATTGAAGAGGTGGGCATGGAGTTGTTTGAACTCATGCTGGACGTGGCCAGCGGTCGCAAAAAAACATGGGCCGAGCACTGGAAGTTGCACAACGCCTTGGTGTTGTTCAATCCAGCGCCCGTGACCTGACTTAGACGATCTTCACACTCAAATTAGGCAAGCCGTCGATGTGCATTTCGATCACATCGCCGCGCACCACAGGGCCTACGTTTTCTGGCGTGCCTGCGTAAATGATGTCGCCTGGAAACAATTCAAATGCTTCAGAGAGCTTGTTGATTTGTTCAGCCACTGACCAGATCATTTGGTTCAAGTCTGCTTTTTGTTTGACTTGACCGTTCACCTTCAGCCAAATATCGCCTTTGCTGAAGTGCCCCGTTTGTGTCACTTTGTGCACCGCGCCGATCGGGGCAGATTGATCAAAGCTTTTGCCAATTTCCCAAGGCTTTTTTTGGTCGCCCATGCCGCGCTGCAAATCACGACGTGTCATGTCAAGGCCCAAGGTGTAGCCGTAGACCAAGTCGAGTGCTTTATCCACAGGAATATTGCGGCCACCTTTGCCCAGCACGGCCACCAGTTCTGCTTCGTAGTGATAGTTCTTGGTGAGTGAAGGGTAGGGGTGGTTTGCCACAGTGCCGGCAGGTACATATTGAATGGCGTCGGTCGGTTTTTGGAAAAAGAAAGGTGGTTCACGCGTGGGGTCCGAACCCATTTCGCGCGCGTGTGCCGCGTAGTTACGGCCGATGCAGTAGATGCGGCGTACGGGAAACATCTCATCTGTGCCCACAATCGGAATGTAGGTGGCAGGCACTGCAAACGGAGTTTTGGGGGCGTTCGATGCAATACCTGGTGTGGCACAACCGACCAAAGCACCAGATGTGACCAGGGCTGAGTTTTGAAAAAACTGACGACGTTTCATGGCTTGTCTCCTTGACTGACTGAGTCGTTTTAAGATGCTTATGGATTCTTCATGAACGCCGTTGGTTTAGCCACCACGCACTGACACCTTGGTTACTCACACCCACATGCCTGTTCTTTATTCGTTTCGACGCTGTCCCTACGCCATGCGCGCGCGTTTGGCATTACAAGTGAGTGGGCTGAGTTATGAGCACCGTGAAGTCGCGTTGAAGGCCAAGCCTGCTGAGATGCTGGCTGCCTCACCTAAAGGTACGGTGCCCGTGTTGTGTTTGCCCAAGGGGGAGGTGTTAGAGCAAAGCCTAGACATCATGCTGTGGGCTTTGCAGCGACATGACCCTGAAGCTTGGTTGCCCAGCTCGCCTGAAAATTGGACGCTCGCACACGAAGGCATTGCCTTGAATGATGGTGAATTCAAAGCCCATCTAGATCGCTACAAATACCCGCAGCGTTTTGGTTTGGTGGATGGTTTGAGTCACCGCACGCAAGCCGCCAACGTGTTGATGCAATGGCAAATGCGTTTGCAAGCGCAGGCTTTTTTATCGGGCTCTCACTGGGGTTTGCTGGATGCTTGCGTGGCCCCGTTTGTACGCCAGTTTGCGCGCACAGACCGTGTGTGGTTTGACGCGCAGCCTTGGCCTGAATTGGCGCAATGGCTGTCTGCTTTTGAAAACTCAGAGGCGTTTGCGGCGGTGATGCACAAGCACCCGCTATGGGTGTCGCCGCAGGTTTAAAACCGCTCAGCCGACAGATTTCAAGAAATCCATCACCAGTGCCCATTGCTCTGGCACATTCAAGGCGGGCGCATGGCCGCAGCCTGCAATCTCCTCCGAGCGCAACAAACCCTTTGCACCAGGCCCGCGTGTGCGCATGGTTTGAATGGTGTCAGGTGAAATCAAATCTGAATTTGCACCACGCATCACCAGGACGGGAATGTCGAGCGTGTCGTACTCGTTCCACATGGGGTACTCTGGCACTTCGCGGAAAAACTGCAGGGTGATATTGGGGTCGTAGTGCGGTGTCACGCGGCCATCGGGCAGGCGGCGGGTGGAGGTTTCGGTCAGGTGTGTCCACTGCGCATCGGTTTGATGGCCAAACGGCGCATAGGCTGCACGGAAGAAAGCTTCTAGTTCGGGCACGGTGCCAAACGCGGGGGGCTGGCCTGCATAGGCTTTGATGCGCTCAACGGCAGCCACAGAAATTTCAGATGCAATGTCGTTGAGCACCAAGCTGCGAATGCGTCCTTTGAATGCAGGTATTTCTAGTGCGGCTGCACACACCAAACCCAAAGCACCGCCCATGGATGTGCCAATCCAGTGCGCTTGTTGAATGTGCAGCGCATCCATCAAGTCCAAGGTGATGCGGGCGTAGGTGGCAAAGCTGTAGTCGTCTTTGGGTGCGCTGCTCCACTGGCTCAGGCCTCGGCCAATGGTGTCGGGGCAAATCACGTGATAGTGCCCACTGAGCTGTTCGGCCAACGCGTCAAAATCGCGGCCCGTGCGAGCCAAGCCGTGCCAAGCAATCACCACAGGTAGCGAGGCATCGCCCCATGCGGTGTAGTGGATGTTGAAGCCGTGGCATTGCAAATAGTGTGAGCTGGGTTTCATGGTGCGCCTTTGTTTGAACGCATTTTGCCTTTGGCATCAATGCCCTGGCTGACGCGCTTGCAGGCACGGTGAAAGCTTGAGCGTTTACGATTGGCCTATGCAATTGCAAGATATTTTGTATTCCCAAGGTTTTGGCACGCGCCGTATTTGCGCGGGCCTCATTCAACAAGGCTACGTGCAGGTCGATCTGGGCGAGGGCTTGGTCACCTGTGATGATGCGCTTGAAGACGTCGATGTGCATGAAGGTCTTCAGTATTCGGTGCAGGGCGTGTTGTGGCCCTATCACGCCAAAGCCTATGTGTTGCTGCACAAGCCTGCAGGCTACGAGTGCTCTCACAAACCATCGGCTTGGCCCAGCATGTACACCTTGCTGCCACCGCCTTTGCGTTACCGCCCGCAAAAAAGCGCGGTGCAAGGCGTGCAAGCGGTGGGGCGCTTGGACCAAGACACCACGGGCATGTTGGTGCTGACAGATGACGGCCCGCTGATACACCGCATGAGTTCGCCCCGTCACCACGTGCCCAAGGTGTACGAGGTGACCACCGATGACCCGCTGGACGACAAACAAGTGCAACGCCTGCTCGATGGTGTGGTGCTGGATGATTCGCCCAAGCCCGTCAAAGCCGCCGCCTGCGTGGCTGTCGCCACACATCACCTGCGCCTGACGTTGACCGAGGGCAAGTACCACCAAGTCAAGCGCATGCTCGCCGCGGTGGGCAACAAAGTGGTGGGTTTGCACCGTTCACAAATTGGTGCGATGCCATTACCGGCCGATTTGGCGCCAGGTCAATGGCGTTGGATCAGTCAAGATGAATTGAAACTGCTAGCCACAAACGTTTAAGTTCTTCGAACTTTGCAACTTTTTTGCTTTGGATCAATCAGTTTTTGCTTGGTTTGAAGCCCTTACGAGCCCTAAGTCTGGGCCTGCTCGTTACACTGGGCGTAGATTTTTCAAGGTGTTTTTGTGTTTTTGATTCAACGTTTGTCGCTGGCTTTGACTGGCGTGCTGCTTTTTGCAGTCCCGGCTGTGCAAGCAGCCAATCCTATTTTTGTGCTCAATTCTTTGGATGCGAACGTCAGCGTCATCGATCCAGCCACTTGGCAAGAAACCCGTCGCATTCCCACGGGTAAAGAGCCGCATCATATTTACCTCACGCCTGACGAAAAATCAGTCATCGTGGCCAATGCCGGTAGCGATTCACTCACCTTCATTGATCCACGCACAGCAGAAGTACAGCGCGTGGTGCGCGGCACGATTGACCCATACCAGTTGCGCTTCTCCCCTGATATGAAGTGGTTTGTGACGGTGGCCAATCGTTTGAACCACATTGATATTTACCGCTGGGATGGCAAAGAGCTGACGCTGGCTAAGCGTATTCCTTCTGGCAAAACGCCAAGCCACATTTGGATTGACACCAAAAGCACCACGGCCTACGCCACCATGCAAGACAGCGATGAGTTGGTGGCGGTGGATTTGGCCACGCAAACTTTGAAGTGGCGTACCAAAACAGGCAAGATGCCCGCAGACGTCTTTGGCACGCCAAACGACAAGTATTTGCTGGTGGGTCTTACGGGCGACGACCATGTGCAAGTGTTTGATGTGTCTGGTGCTCAACCCAAGTTGTTCAAAACCATTGCAACAGGTGAGGGAGCTCATGCCTTCCGCGCTGTGGGCGATGGACGCCATGTGTTTGTCGGTAACCGTGTGGCCAACACGATCAACAAAATCGACTATCTCAACTTAGAGTCTGTCTTGCAGTTTGTAGCGCCTGGCGGGCCTGATTGCATGGAGGTGACGGCTGACGGCAAGTTGTTGCTGGTGTCGTCGCGCTGGATCAAAAAAGTCAGCGTGATTGATACCTCGACGGGTCAACTCGTACGCCAAGTCAAAGTCGGCAAATCGCCTCACGGCATTTGGACTTTGGATCACGCCAAACGGTATTGACGATGAGCCAGCCGCACTTGCACTCTGTGTTTTTGAAACGCCTCAGCGTTTCATGGCAAGCATGTGTGGTGGCAGGTTTGGCGATGTGTGGTGGTGTTGCCCATGCTGATGCGCCTTGCAGTAAGCCCTTGTACCTGACGTTTGACACAGGCCACATGGGCGTTGCACCTCTGATTGCAGATGTGTTGAATCGTCAGCATGTGAAGGTCACTTTTTTTGCAGCCAATGAGCCCACCAAAGAAGGCGATGGCTCGTTGGGCGAGCATTGGGCGCCTTGGTGGAAGGCCCGAGGTGCAGAAGGCCACGCTTTTGCTTCGCACACGTTTGACCATGTGTATTGGCGCTCAGACTTGCCTCGTGGCAGCTGGCAGATGCGCCCCACAGCAGGTCCAAGCAAGGGGCAAACTGAGGTGTGGACCAGTCAACGCTATTGCGATCAATTGCAGCTCTCGAACACGCGTTTAGAGCAAATCACTGGCGTTAAGCCGTTGCCACTATTTCGCGCGCCTGGTGGAAAAACATCACCTTCTTTGCTGACGGCGGCCAAGCAGTGTGGTTTTGCGCATGTGGGTTGGGCCGATGCGGGCTTCTTGGGTGATGAATTGCCTAGCGATAAGTTCCCGAATGCGGTGTTGCTGCAACGCGCGTTGAACAACATCCGTGCGGGTGATATTTTGATGGCGCATTTGGGCATCTGGTCACGTCAAGACCCATGGGCACCTGCAGTGCTTGAACCATTGATTGAAGGCCTCAAAGCCAAAGGGTTTTGCTTTGCCACACTCAAAGAGCACCCACAATTCAAACCATGGATACGCTGATCGATCTTTTTGCGAACACCCAAGCCGCTTTGTATGAGAGCGTCATGCAGCCGATGGCCTTCGCACTAGGCTTGGGCAATCGTTTAGAAGATGTTTTCAATGGAACGGGCTGGCTGTTGGTGGGCTTGCTTCAAATCATCGTCATGGTGGCGGTAATTGGCCCTTTGCAACGCTGGCGTCCTGTCGAGCCGATGACAGATCGTCAAGCCGTTCGTACCGATGTGATTTACACACTCATTCATCGCTTGGGCTTGTTTCGAGTGGCCTTGTTTTTGTTGGTCGATCCCCTGTTGGATACGTTGTTGGGCGAGCTGCGTGTGCAAGGTGTAGGCACGTTCCATTTGGAAGACCTATGGCCAGGTGTGACAGATGGCCCATTCATCAGTTTTGTGATGTATCTGGTCGTGTTTGACTTCGTCAACTACTGGCTGCACCGCGCACAACACCAATGGAACTGGTGGTGGGCTTTGCATGCGGTGCATCACTCGCAACGCCAGATGACGCAGTGGACGGACAACCGCAACCACTTGCTGGATGATTTGATCGGCGCGGTCATTTGGGTATTGATTGCCCAAGTGATCGGCATTGCGCCCACGCAGTTTGTGGCGGTCGTGGCCATTACCCAGTTGTTTGAGAGTTTTCAACACGCCAATGTGCGTGTGAGTTTTGGCACATGGGGTGAGCGCCTGTGGGTCAGTCCGAGGTTTCACCGATTGCACCATGCGATTGGTTTGGGGCACGAAACATCACAAGGTGCGCAAACAGTTTTAGGCGGGCATAACTTCGGGGTGCTGCTGCCTTGGTGGGATGTCATGTTTGGAACCGCTAACTTCGATTTACGCTTTGAGCCCACGGGTATCCGTGATCAAGTGGAGCAGGGGGTTGATTACGGCGAAGGTTTCTGGTCGCAGCAGCGATTGGGTATCAAACGCCTCATGTGCGCTTTAGGTTTTTCATCCAAGCCTTGAATAGCTGCGGTATGCTTTTGGCATGCGTTTGTTTTTGGATTCTTTTTGGCGTGCGTTTGCATATTGCTTGATGCCGCGCGTGATGGTCCTCTCACTACTTCCGCTGGCGATGTTGCTGGTGCTGTCCGTGAGTTGGGGCTATTTCTATTGGGCACCCACCCAAGATTGGGTGCGCGACATGCTGGCCTCGTGGCAAGTTTTGCAAGGTATGTTGACTTGGATGCAAGAGCAAGGTGCGGGCGAGTTGCAAGTGGTCATGGTGCCGTTGGTGGTGATTTTTGCCATCACACCTATTTTGGTGATCATTTCTTTGTTGGCGGTGTCATTGATGATGACGCCTGCCCTGGTGGACTTGGTGGTGCAGCGCCGTTTTGCACATTTGGCCCTCAAGCGCGGAGGGACCACTCTGACCAGCTTGGCGTGGACGTTGGGCTCGACCATCATCGCCATGGGGGCGATGGTGATTACTTTGCCCTTGTGGGCCGTGCCTCCTTTGATGTTCATCGTGCCGCCGCTCATTTGGGGATGGCTGAGCTACCGTGTCATGGTGTTTGATGCGTTGGTTTTGCATGCGAGCCGTGAAGAGCGGTTGGCGATTGGTCGTCAGCATCGGATTTGGTTGTTGATGATTGGCGTTTTGACCGGTTACTTGGGGGCGTTGCCCAGCATCGTGTGGGCATCTGGTGCTGTATTTGCCGCCGCATTTTTGGTGCTCATTCCAGTGGCGATTTGGATTTATGCCTTGGTGTTTGCTTTTACCTCGCTGTGGTTCACGCATTACAGCTTGGCCGCTTTAGAAGCCCTGCGTGCGGAGTCGGGCACTGTGGTCATGGGCGCCTCGGTGCCGCTACCCACGGTAGCATCGGCAAATGACCCAAGCACACCCACACCCCCAAGCATCTAAAGTTAGGCCAGAGTTTGGCCTCATCATCGTTGGCGATGAAATTCTCTCGGGCAAGCGTGCCGACAAGCACATGCCCAAACTGATTGAGCTGCTCAGTGCACGTGGCTTGTCCCTAGACTGGGCCGATTACGTGGGTGATTCGCCAGACCGGATCACGCGCACCTTGGCGCGTGCGTTTGAGAGCAACAGCATTGTGTTTTCTTGTGGCGGAATAGGCGCCACACCGGACGACCACACGCGTCAATGTGCCGGTAAAGCTCTGGGTGTGGACATCGTGTTACATCCGCAGGCTGAAGCCTTGATTCGCGAGCGCATGCAAGACACGGCCAAAGAACAAGGTGTGCCATACGAGCCCGACCGACACGACAACATTCACCGTCTCAACATGGGCGTGTTCCCTGTGGGGGCGAACATCATTCCTAACCCATACAACAAGATTCCGGGCTTCACATCACAAGGAAGCGGTGGTGGCGTTGTGCACTTTGTGCCGGGCTTCCCGGTCATGGCATGGCCCATGATGGAATGGGTGCTCGACACGCACTACCCGCATCTGTTTCAGCACGATGCTTGGGTGGAGCAATCGATTGTGATTTACGGTTCTATGGAGGCGACCATCACGCCGTTGATGGAAGCCTTAGAGCGCGATTTTGAAGGTGTGAAGGTCTTCAGTTTGCCCAGCGTGGATCACCCAGTACATGGTCGTCACATTGAGTTGGGTGTCAAAGGGGCGCCTGAGAAAGTGGCGCCGGCATATGCCGCCATGTTGGCCGGTCTTCAGCCGTTCGGCTTCAAACTTGGCCCAGAATTGGTGCGCAAATGAGTAAGAACCAATTTGGTGCAAAATAGCACCAGATGTGTGCGTGCTGATTTCTTCGATTTACGCACCAGAATGCGTTTCTGTGGCCAATTTGCTTCAATCTCGGTGCAAAATATGCGACTAGATGGTGAGTCGGATGGCGTTCTTCGTTCGACGTACGTTGGCACAGAAACTGCATCTTCTCACCTCGAAACACTTTTTAATCCAACCTACCCTAGCAGGAGAACTTGATGGCCAAGACCGTCGCAGACGTAATGAAAATGGTGAAAGAGAACGAAGTTAAATTCGTTGACTTCCGTTTCACCGATACCCGTGGCAAATGGCAGCACATCACTGCGCCCGTGTCGCAGTTTGACGAGAGCAAGTTCGAAGAAGGTCAAGCGTTTGACGGTTCTTCTATTGCTGGCTGGAAAGGCATTGAAGCCTCTGACATGTTGTTGATGCCTGATCCAAACAGCGCATTGATCGACCCATTCTTCGAAGAAATCACTTTGGTTTTGATCTGTGATGTGATCGAGCCAACAGACGGCAAAGCTTACGAGCGTGACCCACGTTCGATCGCCAAGCGCGCTGAAACTTACCTCAAGCAATCTGGCTTGGGCGATACAGCATTCTTCGGTCCAGAGCCAGAATTCTTCTTGTTTGATGAAGTGCGTTGGAGCACTGAGCCAAACAACACTTTCTATTCGATCAACGAATACGAAGGCCCATGGAACAGTGGCGAGAAAGTTGAAGGCGGCAACCGCGGTCACCGTCCTCGCGTCAAAGGCGGCTACTTCCCAGTGCCTCCCGTTGACAGCACACACGACATGCGCAGCGAAATGTGCTTGTTGCTCGAGTCAGTGGGTATCCCAGTTGAAGTGCACCACCACGAAGTGGCGGGCGCTGGTCAATGCGAAATCGGTACAAAGTTCTCTACTTTGGTCGAGCGCGCTGACTGGACACTGTTGCAAAAGTACGTGATCCACAACGTGGCCAACGCTTACGGCAAAACAGCTACTTTCATGCCTAAGCCATACGCTGGCGACAACGGTTCTGGCATGCACGTTCACCAGTCCATCTGGAAAGACGGCAAGAACTTGTTCGCAGGCAACGGCTACGCTGGCTTGTCTGATTTCGCCCTGTACTACATCGGCGGCATCA
>Ga0213920_1000917_pt1 | contig 18331 bp, 18 predicted proteins | sample McNCre1117MG_FD_161054 | JGI IMG/M metagenome (GOLD analysis project Ga0213920, IMG submission 161054) | Freshwater microbial communities from McNutts Creek, Athens, Georgia, United States - 11-17 MG | ecosystem: Environmental > Aquatic > Freshwater > Creek | place: USA: Georgia | collected...
GTCCGCCGAACTTCGAATTCAAGAGATCGAGCAGGAATTGAGAGCAGTACAGGCCAGATTGGAGTGGGAGAACTCCCGGGTTAGCGAAATTAAGCGACAACAAGCCCGCGCGCTCTCGATTGCCATTCACGGCCCAGTGCAAACGGCGGTGGGAGCCGCCATCATTCGGTTGGAACTTGCGTTGAAGAAAGGGCCGATTTCAAGTGAGTTAGTCGAAGAGGTCACTGAGCTCATCTGGCAGAGTCTGGAAAGCCTGGGAGAGAACACCCAGAGCGCAAACCTGAGCGAGGTTTTTGAAGAGCTTACTGAAACTTGGCGTGATGTCTGCGAGATCAGTGTTTACGACCCAGAGGATTTGGTGCGTAAGATTTCCACCGATGCCGTGGTCACTCAACTCATCGCCGAAACCGTTCCCGAGCTAATTTTTAACGCAATCAAGCACGGTGGTGCCACCCGGGCATCGGTCGAACTATTTGAGCCAGACGCCGATTCGGTGACCATCGAGGTTAGAAACAATGGCGCACCATTTGAAGATTCGGGAACACGTGGGCTAGGTCTGCGCTACCTCGCTGATGCCGCACTTTCAGTGATGAATCTTCATGAATCCGGGGAAAACATCACCCTTGTGGTTTTGCCATTCGAGAACACCGAAATCTCCCCCCCCCCCCCCCCCCCCCCCCCCCCCCCCCCGAAGGCCGGCACATGAGGGTAAACCCTTATTTAGACGCTCTGTCTAAAATCAGGGCTATAGATTGACTTTGAAGCGTTAGCAATATCGTTTCTAGGGGTTTGCCAGAACCCCGAGATTTTCTGAAATGCTCCGATTAGGTTCTACCTCCCCTGAACCTGGTCGGGGCATTTCGCCTTTAACGGTGAAAAAATGGCATTCCTGAGAACACTTTGTGACCAGTCTGGAAGAAGCCTGCCAGTACTCTCGGAGAAGTCTGCATTTGGGCCAGCGCCCCGAAAAACTCTTCTAGCCTCAGATTTGTAGGAAACCCCAAACCAACGAAAGAGGAATCCCATGAAGAAGAAATCAGTAGTGGTAACCACCACCGCCGTAAGTCTCGGCCTAGCCACCATTCTCACTGTCGGTGCGGTCGCACCATCGTACGCCAAGACCCTCAAGGCCACCGGAAACGCCTTCAGCAGCTCTAGCACCGCAGCACCAACTGCTTCGGGCAAGTCAACCAAGGTTGCACCTGCTACCGTCTCGGTCAACTTCACAGTAACCAACGTTCCAACTAGCTACACTGACGCAGCAACAGCTGCCAAGCACCTGCTGTTCAAGGTAGTTCCTCTGGCCGCAGATGCCACCAGCGCACCAGCCACACCTCCTGCTCCAGCTTTCGGCGCTAAGGGCGCTAAGGGTGCTCCAGACAATGATGGCGATGGCCCCGGTGCCAACGGTGGTGCATGGACACCAAGCACTTCAACCACTGCAGCGCCAACCACGTCCACTACCGCAGCGCCAACCTTCGGCGATAACGATGGAGACGGTCCAGGTGCAAATGGCTTTGGCGAGGGTCGTGGCCGTGGTCATGGCAAGGGAGGGTTTGGATTCGACAAGCAGTTCAGTAACCTAACACTAAGTAATGGAACCCTTACCGGCACCATCACCATTCCTGCTGGCCGCACCGCAGGTGTTCAGAAGATTGGCGTCTACCCATACTTTGCCGCTGATTCGGCAAATAACGTGGCCGCCAAGTCAGGTACCCCGGTAATGCTAACGATCACCACCGTTGCCGATGCCACCACCGGAGCACTTTCGGCCAGCGTGACCGCAAGCTCGGCAAACATTACTCTCAGCCTTAGCTAAACCTAATGCTTTAGAGGCTCCCCGGGTTTAGGCCCAGTTCAAACTCCCAGTCAGCGATCCCCTTGCGCCGACTGGGAGTTTGCCATTTAACCGACCGGCATCGGCGGGAGTAAACTGAAGAGGTACGACAGGGGAGCGCCGGAAGGCGCTGAGAGTGTGGTGAACCACAGACCCTCGAACCTGAACCGGTTAGCACCGGCGGAGGAAGTCGAGCATCTCAGTTGGTGTTAGCGCACCGCTCTTCTTTGAAGCAATCAGTCAAGGAAGCGAAATGAATCAAGTACAAAACAACAAGCCAAGCGTCTGGGCCAAGTGGCGCACAATCGATCTAGTCACCGTGGCAATTATCGCCGTGGCCCTTGGAGTTGCCTTTTGGGGTTACGACACCTTTGTTTGGCCGTGGGTGAGCGCGATCACCGCAGGCTACCCACCAGTAGGTGAATTGCAGCTGGGTGTCTGGATTTTGCCAGCGGTGATTGGTGCCCTGTTGGTTCGCAAGCCAGGTGCCGCACTTTTGGCAGAACTAATCGCCGCCAATGTCGAACTGCTTTTGGGCAATACTTGGGGACCCACCGTAATGATTTCGGGCCTTTGCCAGGGCGTTGGCGTCGAAGTGGTATTCCTCATCTTCGCCTATAAGCGATTCGGTCCGATGGTGGCGGCTCTTGGCGGTGCGCTGTCGGCGCTGTTTGAGGTTATCTACGAGTTCTACAGTTACGTGCCTGACTACAGCGTTGCCAACAAGACCGTGTATCTGGTTGCGGGCATCCTTTCCGGTGCCCTGATTTCTGGTCTCGGCGGTTGGGCCCTGCTTCGATCGTTGGCCAGCACCGGAGTGCTGGGTGCCTTCGCGGTCGGTCGCAGGTAGCAGCAAATGACCATCGTCGTTGAGAATCTGACAGTCAAGCCTTTTGGGGCCGACTCTCCGATTCTCAACGACGTCTCGTTCCAGGCCGCCCAGGGCCAGCACACTCTGGTCTTGGGCCCCAGCGGAGCCGGTAAGAGCACGTTGCTGTTGGCCCTCAGTGGCGCGCTGCAATCGCTGGAAACCACGCAAATTTGGGGAACGATTGAATCACCTGCGGCCGGACTGCTGCTGCAAAATGCCATGGATGCGGCCGTCGGCGAGACGGTCTTCCGCGATGCGGCCTTCGGTGCCGAGAGCGCAGCAATTCCCAGGCTGCAAATTTCGCAACTGGTTGCAACGGCGCTGGCACAGGTTGCCATTGCAATCGAGGGACAACGGCCCATAACGCAGGTATCTGGTGGCGAGCTGCAGCGAGTTTGTCTTGCCGGTTTGCTGACGCTGCAGCCCCAGGTGCTGTTGCTGGATGAACCAACCTCAATGCTCGATGACGCTGCTGCCGGCGAGGTGAGGGCGGCCGTCAGTGGCTATCTCGAAATCAGCGGCGCAACCGCGATCATCGCAGAACACCTTTTTGAGCCCTGGTTGCCTATTGCGAAACAGATTTTGGTACTGGATCAGACTGGGCGACTGGTCGATTCTGGTGCCACCGAACAGGTTTTGAGCCAACAGGCTGAGCGCTTGGCGGAATGGGGTCTCTGGTTGCCCGGGTCACACCCCCGGGTACTCGCTGAGAGAATCGAGGCTGCCAACGACCAAGCTCAAGACACAAGTAGTCAAGAACCGAGGGGCAAAATCACCGCACTTGTTGGGCCCAGCGGTGCCGGCAAGAGCACCAGGCTTCAGGCTCGGTTGAGCGAATTGCTAGCCGCTGTGCCGGCAACCCAGATTGGCTGGGTCCCGCAAAACGCAGCCCTGGCCCTGACCGGAAACACCGTATTGAAAAATGCTCCCGAGGAATGGTTGGAGCGGGTCCGCTTGTCCGCTCACGCAAGCCAACAGCCGCAACAACTTTCTGGTGGAGAACAACGCAGACTCGCTTTGGCGGCGGCACTGAAAAAGCAGCCCCGGTACCTGCTGCTGGATGAACCAACCGTTGGTCTCGACACCAAGAACTGGGCCATTGTCGCCGGCCAACTCGTGCAAGCTAGAAACGCCGGCGCCGAAGTCTTGCTGGCAACCCACGATGCACACCTATTGCCGCTGGTCGATGAGGTCATCAGGGTTGAACCGGTTAAACGCCTGACAGTCAGTCGGGCGCCACACTCGGTGAGCCCGCTCGCCGTGGTGGCCGTTTCGATGCTGTTGCTTGTTGGTTCGCTCAGGTTTACAAATCTGATCGGCTTGGGCGCAGCCCTGGCGTTTGAGTTGGCAATCTACCTGGGCACGGCACTTAGGTTGAAGCGATGGGGAAACCCTAAAGTACTGTTTCCCGTGGCCATTGGACTTGGCTCAATCTTCTTGACCAACTGGTGGTTGAGCAGCCAACCCGATCTAGCGCGGGCCGCCTTCGACGCCCTGCGGGCGGCCTACTTTGTCTTGCCCTCAGTGCTCTTGGTTGAGACCATCCAGGCCTCGGTGTTCGGAGATCAACTGGGCCAGATTCTGAGGTTACCGGCCCGACCGGTGGTTGCGGCCATGGTGGCAATCGGCCGCCTTGAGCGCCTGCAGTCCAGCTGGCGCACGCTCGCGATAGTGCGCAGCTTGCAGGGTCTGACCTACAAATCTGGACCGATGTCGAGGATTCGCGAGGCCGCTGCGATGACACTGGCACTCACGCTCGATGCCATCCGGGCGGCACAAACTGCATCGGTGGCCATGGAGGCTAGGGGCTTCAACAACCGCGACTCCGCAGGTCGGCTGATTAAACGAACCTGGGCGGTGGCCGCAAAATGGGGGCGCCTGGACGGCTGGCTGACAGCGGCAGCGGTCGCCTCGCTATTGCTTGGCTTTACGCTAGGGCGGCTCTGAGGTTCATTGTCGCAGCGCCAACATCGGCGGCTCGGCAGATTTCTCCCAAGACCACAACGCCGGAGGCCGGAATGCCACGAAGTTGGCCAGCGTTGGCGGCGGTGATTCCGCCGATCAACATGGTTGCAAAAGGACTGGTTTCGGCCCTGCGGCGAGCCTCAGCTACGCCAATGGCACTGCCCGCGTCCGGTTTGCTTACGGTCTCCCAAACCGGACCAACGCTCAGATAGTCCACATCGAAATCGGCGCCAACATCGGCTACCACCGCAATTGGGTCGAACCCCGAAATACCGAGCAAAGCATGGCGGCCAATCTCCTCGCGCGCCGTGCGGATGTCGCGGTACTTTTCACCGATGTGAACTCCGTGCGCACCCAATCGCGGTACCAGGTGTGGGCGCTCGCCAACAATGAACTTGGCGGAGGTTCCTGCGATGGCAGCCATGATCTGGCTTGCGGTCTCTAGGTACTCGGCATCGTGCGAGCGAAAGTCGCGCAGTTGAATGAGGTCTACACCGGCGGCGGCACCTAGGCGGGCGGTTTCTACAACGCCTCGCTCGCCGCACGCGGCAGCGTCAACAATTAGGTAAAGGAGCACGGCGAAGTCTTGCTAGCCGGCGATGTCTAGGTTACGACCACGAGTGTGTTCGTGGGTGCAAGACAGGTTTGCCTGATCTGTTGCGCAATCTTGGCAGAGCAGAATCAGGTCGCGGCAAGCTAGGTTGGCGCAGTTATAGAACTGGCTCGTTGGGGCGGCGCACTTCTCGCACTGACCGATGGTCTTGGCCTTATCGGTGAAGTCGACATTCATGCGCTTGTCGAAGACATAGAGCGAACCCTCCCACAGGCTGTCATCGCCGTCGCCGAAACGCTCTCCATAGCGGACAATGCCACCCTGAATCTGATAAACCTCTTTGAAGCCGCGGTTACGCATGATCGGGGAGAGAATCTCGCAGCGGATTCCACCGGTGCAGTAGGTGACAATCGGCTTGTCCTTGAGGTGATCGTAACGACCGCTCTCCAGGTCGGCGATGAAGTCGCGGGTGGTCTCGGTGTTTGGAATGATCGCGTTCTTAAACTTGCCAATCTTGGCTTCGAAGGCGTTTCGTCCATCGAAGAACACCACATCGTCGCCACGTTCGGCAACCAGTTGGTTTACCTGCTCAGGCTTGAGGTGAACTCCGCCGCCCACAACACCCTTGGCATCGACGATCAACTCTTCTGGGGCACCGAAGGCAACGATCTCGGCTCGAGCCTTGACACTGAGTCGAGGGAAGTCATCGCCGGTGCCTTCGCTCCACTTGAAGTCAATCTTGCGGAAGCCGGCATACTCCTTGGTCTGGCGCACATACTTCTTGAGGGCGCTCATGTCGCCACCCAGGGTGCCATTGATACCGTGCTTGCTAATCAGCACTCGACCCTTGAGACCGAGGCTTTCGCACAGGGTCTTTTGCCAGAGCTTTACGGCCTCAGGATCCTCGATGGGAGTGAAGCCGTAGTAAAGAATGATTTTTTGGAGTTCCACCTTGCAATTTTACCCAAATAGACTTGCCTTATGACAGACCAATATGGCATCGATGCCTCTGCCAAAGACTTTAAAGTAAGCCCGAAGGATGATTTCTTCCGTCACGTCAACGGACGTTGGCTGAATGAAACGGAAATTCCCGCGGATAAGTCCATCTATGGGGCGTTTTCCATTCTGGCCGACGAGGCCGAAGAGGCGGTAAAGGCCATTCTCGAGGAGGCGGCCGCAAATCCGCTTCCCGGAGTTAGCCAGCAGATCGGTGACCTCTACGCCTCATTCCTTGATGAGGAGCGGGTAAATCAACTTGGAGTGGCACCGATTGCGCTGGAGCTAAATCTCATAGAGTCAGCAACCGGCATCGACGACATCACCAAGTTGCTCGGCAATTTCGAACGCAGCGGCATCGGCGGATTGTTCGGTTCGTACATTGACAACGACCCCGGCAACCCTGATCGCTACCTGATCAACCTGCTGCAGGGCGGTCTCGGCCTTCCAGATGAGGCTTACTACCGAGACGTCAAGCATGCCGAGATTCTGGACGCCTACCTTCCCCATGTCACGCAGATGTTCGTTCTAGCCGGCTGGGAAATCGCGAAGGCCGAAGATGCGGCCAACCTAGTTGTGGCCTTTGAAACCAAGCTGGCGGGTCTGCACTGGAGCGTGGTGGATAGCCGCGATGCCGAAAAGACCTACAACCTCACCACCCTGGCCGAGTTGCGTGCGATGACACCTACATTTGACTGGGATCTATACCTATCAGGTGCACATATTCCCGAGGACGCGTTGGCCGAGACTTCAGTGATGATGCCTTCCTTCTTCGGCCAGTTGGCAACCGTCTACAACGTCGACCACTTGGTGGCAATCAAGGCCTGGGCCAGCTGGGTGGTTATTCGCTCTGCGGCCCCTTACCTCAGCCAAGACTTCATTAACGAGCGTTTTGACTTCTATGGTCGCAAACTGACCGGCGCCCCAGAGAATCGGGCACGCTGGAAGAGAGCCGTTTCGCTGGTTGAAGGCACCCTGGGCGATGCCGTTGGCGAAATCTACGTTCAGAAGCACTTCCCTCCAGCCGCCAAGGAGAGCATGGACAAGCTGGTGGACTGGTTGATCGAGGCCTACCGCCAAAGTATTCAAAATTTGGAATGGATGACTGTAGAGACCAAGGAGAAGGCCCTGGTCAAGCTGAGCAAATTCACCCCAAAGATTGGATACCCAAAGAAGTTCAAGGACTACTCGTCGATTGAGATCATGCGTGACGACCTGTTTGGAAACATTCGCAGAATTTCCGAGTGGGCCACCGCGCGCGAAATCAAGAAGATTGGTTCGCCAATCGATCGTGACGAGTGGTTTATGAACCCACAGACGGTCAACGCCTATTACAACCCAGGTTTCAACGAGATTGTCTTCCCAGCAGCCATTCTGCAGTGGCCTTTCTATAGCTTGAACTCTGACGCAGCCGTCAACTTCGGTGGCATCGGTGCCGTAATCGGACACGAGATCGGTCACGGATTTGATGACCAGGGAAGCAAATACGACGGCGATGGCGCACTCATTTCATGGTGGAACGAGGAAGACCGAGCCGCCTTCGAACAGCGCACCAAGAACCTCATCAAGCAGTTCAATAGCCTAAGCCCGGCTCAGCTGGATGACTCGCACAAGGTGAACGGCGAACTCACCATCGGTGAAAACATCGGTGACCTTGGCGGACTGGGTATCGCCTACAAGGCATACAAACTGGCAACCGCCGGGCAGCCAGACGAGATTATTGATGGACTAACCGGAGACCAGCGCTTCTTTGAATCGTGGGCGCAGTCCTGGCGCACCAAGGGTCGCGACGAACTTGTGATTCAACGCTTGGCAACGGATCCACACTCGCCACCTGAGTTCCGGGTGAACCAGATTGTGAAGAACATCGACGCATTCTTCGATGCCTATGACATCAAGCGCGACGATGAGATGTGGCTTGCTCCCAGCAAGCGCGTGTCAATCTGGTAGCCGTATTCCTAAATCTGCATATATAAGGAAAATGGCATGAATCTCTGGCTTCGTTTGGTGTGGGCGCTACTAAGCTACCGCCGTAGGGGAGCGCTCTCGGTGTGGGATCTCGGCACTCGATCATTTCGGATCTGGCCCTCAGACCTAGACATCTTCAACCATTTGAACAATGGCAAGTATGGCAGCCTGATGGACCTCTCGCGCTTTGATTTGCTGCTGCGATCTGGTGCCTGGAAGCAGTTGCGCAAAAACCGCTGGTATCCGGTGGTGGTGGCCGAGACCATTACCTTCCGAAAGTCTCTAGCACTATGGCAGAAATTCGAGATGGAAGCCCGGATCGAGGGTTGGGATACCGAAGCCATTTACGTGCTGCAGCGATTTGTGGTTGCTGGAGAAATCTACGCGGAGGCCTGGGTGCGAATCCGCTTCTTGCAGAACCCGCGTGGAATTGTGACCCCAGACACGATCTTCGAGACCTTTGGCAAGCCAAGCGACTTGCGCCGGGTACCGGCATGGGTTTTGGAGTGGGCCAAGAATACTTCGCTGCCCAAGGGGAAACTTCCTGCCCCAAGCATCTGGGACACGGGCCTCTAGTCCGCAGAATCGGGCTTAGCGAAAAGCTCGATGAATCCTTCGGTGGCATTCAAATCGCCATCGAGGTAGACCACCACCACCTGGATTGAATCGTCAGGGTGCGCTGCGTTGTAGGCATTCACCTGCTGCACCGCTCGAGGCCCGTGGGCAAAACACGCGGTAGCCCAGACATCTGCCTGAACCAGGGTGCGGGCAACGACAGTCACCTGGGCCAGGCTGTTGGCAGCGGCTTTCTCGGGTGCCTTAGGGTCCCAGATGTGCAGGCCGCGCTCGGCGGAGCCACTGGTGCAGACGGCTCGGAACGGCGTATTCTTCAGGTCGATTACCGCGAGCACACCTGCCTCTGGGCTGGTAATGGAAACCGGCTTGTGCAGTGCAACTCGCCAGTCATCCCTTTTGGTCAGGTCATCGTCTAGCAGGATGTCGCCACCGGCGTTCATAAGTATTTGAGTGAAACCCTGTGCCGCTAAAAAGTCGTAGGCCTCCTGTGCCGCCCAGGTCTTAACCAAACCCGATGGATCAAAAGTGTTTTGCGGCGTGAAGGCGCTGAACCAGCCATCGGTGATTTTCTCCCATTCCTCGCAGGCATCCCAGACCTCGGAAACCACCGGCGGGCATTCGGCCACCGAGGTCTCGCCGCGTGCTAGTCGGCTAAGCGGAGAGTTCTCCTTGTAGAGGCTGAAGGTGCGGTCCGCCTCGTGAAGGATATCGCCCGCCTGTTCTAGGCGGTGCTGGGTGTCGGCTTCATTGAGGGGAGATTGCCCCGAGAATACGAAGACAGTACCCATGCAATTTTCGGAATACAAAAAGTGCCCGTTTTGGAATGTATAGCGGATTGGTGCGTCGGTCATAATGTCTCCCCCAGGTTTAGCTGACTAGCCCAGTTTTGTAATGGCCGAGCTCAGCGCCTGCTTGAAGGCGTCGGTGGTGTAGGTGGCTCCGGAAAGATTGCTGAAGTTGCTGCCCTGCGATTTGAGGGCGTACTGAACCAGGTATGGGAATGCCGAGGCGCGCCCATTGGTTGCGCTTGAGTTTCCGTAGTCGATCTTGGCTATTTTGCCCGCTGTGCGAGTAACAGTTAGTTGGACGACGCCAAACTGGTATGGCACCGCGTCCGAGGTTACGGTTTTGTCTGGTTTTGCGTTGCTGGTTGTTGGCACAGTTGATGGACTTGAGCCGTTACCGCTTGGAGTAGTTGAGAAGGACCCAGAAGAGCTTCCACCGGCAAAATGCTGAGTTAGGACTAGCCCGCCGGCCAGGGCGGCTATTGCCAAAAAGCTGTTGCTGATACGGTGTCGTGTTTTGCGAAGCATGCGCTGCCTAGAACTTAGCCAGGGCTGAGGTCAGCGCCTGCTTGAAGGTGTCTGTGGTCATGGTAGCGCCAGAAAGATTTCCGAAATTGATTCCCTGTGACTGAATTGCGTACTTGACCAGATATGGGAATGCAGCTTGGCGACCATTGGTCGCGCTCGAGGTGCCGTAGTTGATCTTGGTGATCTTGCCGTTCTTCTCAGTCACGGACAGCTGAATTGACCCGAACATGTACGGCACCGAAGCGCCAGTCTTGGTTCCGGTTTTGGTGCTGGCCATGGCCGCGGTCGCGTTGGAGCCCAGCAACGCGATGGAGGTCGCAATGGAGGCGGTAATGGCTACCTTGCGAAGTGACTTTGAGCTGAGTTTGAACATTGTTGAATCCTTAGAACTTAGCCAGGGCCGAGGTCAGCGCTTGCTTGAAGGCGTCGGTGGTGAAGGTGGCACCCGAAAGATTGCTGAAGTTAGCGCCTTGAGAAGCAATTGCACTTTGCACCAGGTAAGGGAAGGCTCCCTGGCGTCCGCCGGTTGCTGACGAGTTGCCGTAGCTGATCGAGGTGATTTTGCCGTCGGTCTTGGTAACCGAAACCTGGACAACCCCGTAGCGGTAGGAAATCGAAGTTCCAGTTTGGGTGACAACGGTTGAGGCAGCAGAAGCGGCTGAGCCGGTTGATCCGCTGGCGCTTCCCGAACTTGCCGAGCCACTGGAAGAACCCGAACTGGAAGACGAACTAGAACCGCTTGTGCCAGAACTTGCGCTGCCGGATGACGAGGAGCCGGATGAACTCGAAGAACTTCCAGCTGAACCCGAACTGCTGCTGGATCCGCTGCCGGTTGCCTTTTTGGTGGTGCTTGAACTTGGTGAGGCAGCGGCAGAACTTGAGGAGCTGGCATATGGCGTCGCGCTGGAGCTTGCGCTACCTGACGAGGCAGCAGTTGTAGTTGAGGCGGAGCCGGACGCAGAAGTTGAGCCGTTAGCACCCGTGGCCGTGGAGCTAAATCCACCGTTGCCGAAGCCGGTGGTTTGAGCTGCGGCGCCGACGGCATATGAAACACCCAGTATGCCCAGGCTCACCACTGCTGCGGCGTTACGAGTTATCTTTCTCACCAGGCAAACTCCTCTGCGTGAATTTGGTGCTCAGGGGTGCCGGCACGCTGCAGGCTCTTCTTTACCGTGCGGGTCCAGGCGGCTGGACCACAGATGAACACGTCGCTCTCGGAAATCCAGGGTGCGATGGTGCTGATACGGGCGTGGTCTGGCAGGCTCTCGGGGTGAGCCGGCATCCAGGAGTTAGCCGCACCGCGGCCACCCTCCAGGACGGTCAGTTTGAACCCGCGCTGTTTGGCAAGCTCGTTGAGTTCGTCAACCAGCGCAGCATCTTCTGCCTTGCGGGTGCGGTAGATGATGTTTAGGTCGCCGGGGCGAGCGGCCATCGACTCGGCGAGTGCGCGAATAGGTGGGGCCCCGATACCGGCACAGATCAAAGTCACCTTTTCGCGGGTGCGGCGGCCCTCGGTGAAGACGCCGTATGGGCCCTCAAGAATTATGCGAGTGCCAGGCTTGATGCTCTGCAACAATGCGGTGTCATCGCCACGGTTTCCAACGGTGAAGCGCACGAAGCGCGAGTTGGGGGCAGCCGAAACACTGAACGGGTGTGCTCGCCACCACTGGCCCTTGGTTAGTACGCGAAGGATGAAGAACTGTCCGCTCTCGTAGCCAAACTTCTCGAGCTTCTTGCCGCTGATGTAGATGCTGGTGGCGTCGCTGGACTCACGAACTGTGGTTTCAACCTTCAGGCCGGATGACAACGAAAGCACCAGTGGCTCCAGGAAGCGGAACCAGACGATGTTGCCGGCAACGAATAGGTAAAGAGCAATCCAGTAGAACAGCGCGATTGGCTTGCCGGCGATGTCGACGCCGGTAGAGATTTGGTGTGGAATGGCCAGGAAGACCGAGGCGTAGGAGAGCAGGTGAATGATCCACCAAGCCTCGTAGCTGAGCCGCTTGCGAGCGACCTGAATGGAACTAACTACCACGATGACCATCAAAACCAGGGCGATGGTAGCGGTAAGCATATCCGGCACATTTAGTACCAGGTTGACCAGCTCATCCCAGAGGTTCTTGGAATCGAGCATGGCATAGCTGATTACCTGCGCCACGAAGTGAGCCAAGATCAGGTACAAAATAGGCTTGCCCAGCTTCTTGTGAGCCTCGGTCGATTTGTCGAGACCGTAGAGACGATCGATCCAGGGAACCCTAGCCACAAGCAGCATGTGAATTAGCAGCAGATCGGTGCCTACCAGAGCGGTGAGACGGGCCAGCGAGTCGAAGCCAGTCTGAAAGTCGACCACAGACTTGATGCCACCGTCTACCAGGAACATTGCGGAAACCGCTATCACACTGGCCCAGGCGATGAGTTCGACAAAGTCTTGCGCCCGCAGCACCCGAACCAACTTTCGGTGACCGAGACGAACTCGGTTGTTTGGTTGAGTGAAGCGGAAGTTTGCTGTCATGGCTCTAGCCTGTCGCATAATGTTGAGAGTTTGCTGATAGTCGGCTGGGATTTCTTTAGAAGTTGTCAGATTCAAAAAGTCATAATCCCGACTCGGTAGCGAAACAACTAGGCAACAATGCGCTCGTACCTTTTGACTATGGGTGATCTATTTACTAACTATCCGGTGTCGGCCGCACCAAAACGTGCCGACCGAAAGTCCGGTTTGTTGCCGCCCTTCGATGAAATGTTTTCGGGGGCAAACAAGGCACGGCCAAACTATCGGCAGATCCAGGCCGTGCTCAGTGGTATGACCAAGAGCGAACTCGAGGGAAGAACCGCCGCACTGGCAAGCTCCTACCTGGCACAGGGAGTTACCTTCGACTTTGCCGGGGAGGAGCGCCCATTCCCGCTTGATGCCGTGCCTCGTGTCATCGATAGAGATGAATGGGGAACACTTGAGGCCGGCATCAAGCAGCGAGTTCGGGTTCTAGAGGCGTTTCTGGCGGACGTCTATGGCCCGCGAAATGCCATCCGCGATGGCGTGATCCCGGCATCACTGGTTGCCACCAGTGAACACTTTCACCGCGTGGCGGCTGGGATCGATCCGGCCAATGGCGTTCGCATTCAGGTTTCGGGCATCGACCTAATCCGCGATGAGGTGGGTGAGTGGCGTGTGCTCGAAGACAACGTGCGTGTGCCATCCGGTGTTTCGTACGTGATCTCAAACCGTCGGGTAATGGCCCAGACCCTGCCCGAACTGTTTCAGCAGATGCGAATTCAGCCGGTTGCCGAGTATCCAAACCGCTTGCTGGCCGCGCTACGAGCTGCGGCGCCATCCGGGGTGACCGAGCCAACCGTTGTGGTGCTCACTCCGGGTGTCTACAACAGCGCTTACTTTGAGCACACCCTGCTGGCCAGACTGATGGGCCTGGAGTTGGTTGAGGGGCGCGACCTCTACTGTTCCGGTGGCAAGGTTTACATGCGCACCACAGCTGGACCCCGCCAGGTAGACGTGATCTACCGACGCGTCGACGATGAATTCCTCGACCCGTTGGCCTTCCGCGCAGATTCGGTGCTGGGCCCTCCGGGACTGCTCGCAGCGGCTCGACTGGGAAATGTCACCATCGCAAATGCCGTGGGCAATGGTGTGGCAGACGACAAGCTGGTCTACACCTACATGCCAGACCTGACCCGCTACTACCTGGGTCAGGAGCCCATTATCTCCAACGTGCAGACCTGGCGCCTAGAGGAGCCGGGTGCACTCGAAGAGGTTCTGGATCGTCTGGATGAGCTGGTGGTCAAGCCGGTTGACGGATCGGGAGGCAAGGGTTTGGTGGTTGGTCCGCGAGCAACCAAGCGCGAGCTTGATGATTTGCGGAAGCGTCTGATTAAAGACCCGCGCGGTTACATCGCGCAACCGGTGGTGCAGTTCAGCACCATCCCAACCCTGGTTGAGGAGGGGCTCCGCCCCCGTCACGCCGACCTTAGGCCATTTGCCGTCAACGATGGCAACGATGTCTGGGTGCTGCCGGGTGGTCTCACTCGAGTGGCGCTGCCAGAGGGCGAACTGGTGGTCAATTCATCGCAGGGCGGTGGCAGTAAAGACACCTGGGTGGTCGGTTCCGACCGCATAACATCGCGGGAATATATGCCGACCAATTCTCAGGTTTCGGCCATCGTGGCCGGTCAAACCTCAGCCAACGCTGGCTTCACCCAGCAGTCCAGCCAGCGTTTCAACCCATACGTTACCCAACAAGAACAGCAGCAACAGGCTGCAGTTACACCATCGCAAGGGGGCGAGCTAAACAATGCTTAGTCGCATCGCAGAATCACTGTTCTGGATTGGCAGGTACGTTGAGCGTGCCGACGGGACCGCTCGGCTATTAGACGTGCACCTTCAACTGCTCTTGGAGGACCCTTGGGTAGAGGAAGACACCGCCTGCCGCTCGCTACTCAAGGTTCTAGGTTCCAACACCGAATTTGAGGGCAAGCTGGATCGGCACACCCTGATGAACGCGCTGACGGTGGATCGCAACGATCCGTCCTCGATCGCTTCCTCGCTGGGTGCGGCGCGCGAGAATGCCCGAAGGGTTCGAGAGATTGTCAGCACCGAACTCTGGGAGTGCCTAAACACAACCAGATCGCGGATGCCCCGAAAGGTGGCGCTGGAGCGGGCGCACGATTTCTTCGGCTGGGTGCGCGAACGCACCGCTCTGGCTGTTGGAATCGTGGAGTCGAGCACCAGCCGCGACGAGGCGTGGACCTTTTTCACCCTCGGGCGCAGCCTGGAGCGCATCGACATGACCGCCCGACTACTTGCCACCAGCGAACTCACCGAGGCGAGCGGCCCATCGTGGACCACCATTCTGCGCAGCTGTGGAGCCTACGAGGCCTATCTGCGGACCTACCGGGGTGTACCGTCGGCAACCAATGCAGCCGAGTTCTTGCTGCTGGATCGGATCTTCCCTCGTTCGGTGATTTTTGCGATCAACCGGGCCGAAAACTGCCTGAACGATCTGGCCCCAAGCACAAGTCGCGTCGGCGTCTCCGATGAGGCGTTGCGCGTGCTGGGACAGCTGCGAACCAATCTGGAATACCGTTCGGCACCATCGATTTTGGCCAATCTGACCAATGAGATGGTCACCCTGCAGGCGGGCGTAAACGAGGTTTCCGAGTCGATCCGCACTCGCTACTTCCCCGCCAATGCGCTTCCCACCTGGGTGGGTGAGATGTCATGAGCCGCTATCGCGTAGTTCACCGCACCGGTTTTCGCTACGGCCAGCCGGTGATGGCCTCTTACAACGAGGTGCGTATGCTTCCTGCTCGCGATGACAGCCAGGTGGTGTTTTCCTCCAAGTTGGAGATTCGCCCGCATCCGGCTAGCCACGAGTACCAGGACTACTTCGGCACTCGGGTGGTGATGTTCGAGGTTCTGGAGCCGCACGCCGAGCTGGAAATTGTCAGCACCAACACCGTTGAGTTGCGAGCTTCTGCCGAGGCCAGCAACTCGCTCAGCTGGGACGAACTGTCGGCAGCGATCGAGCGGTCGCTGGAGCTAAAAGATGCGGTTACCAACTCGAAACGAACCGGAATCCCGTCCGACCTGGTGAAGCAGGCTACCAAGTTGGCGGCCCAGGCACAGAACCCGGCCGAGGCTGCGGCGGCAATCTGCTCGCTCATCAATCAAAAGATGAAGTATCAGTTTGGGGTCACGGGAGTGGCATCTAACGCAGCCGAAGCTTGGTCCAAAAAGATCGGGGTGTGCCAAGATTTCACACACCTTGCCCTCGGTGCCTTGCGGGCGGTTGGAATTCCAGCCCGCTATGTTAGTGGCTACCTGCACCCTCAGGCGGAGCCCCGAATCGGGCAGACCGTGGTGGGCGAATCGCACGCCTGGGTGGAATGGTTTGCCGGTGAATGGGTATCCAACGATCCGACCAACAACCTGACCTACACCGATCGCCACATCGTGGTGGCTCGGGGCAGAGACTACGACGACGTTCCGCCACTGCGAGGGGTCTATGCCGGCCAAGCCAACTCGGAGCTCTTTGTGCAGGTTGAAATAACTCGCGAGGCTTAAAGCACTAGAAACCCGAAAGCAGTATCCTGAGCCCATGACAGCATTGCCACTGGTAAGAACCCTCACCGATGTCCACGGCATCGACATCACTTTCTTTGAGTGGCCCACCGCCAATCCCAAGGCAGTGGTTCAGCTGGTTCATGGCCTGGGCGAGCACGCGCGCCGCTATGAACACGTTGCCGCCGCACTCAACCGCGCCGGCTACTCGGTCTACGCCACCGACCACCGTGGACACGGACAGACCGGGGTTTCCATGCGCCAGGCTGGCGTGATCAAAAAGCAGGGTCAACTTGGAAACGGCGGCATGAAAGCCGTGTTCACCGATGAGCTTGAGCTGACCAGCGTAATCGAGGGCGAAAATCCGGGCGCCAGCATTGTGCTGCTCGGTCACTCCTGGGGGTCAATGATTGCCCAGCGACTGCTTGACACCGATGCTCACCGATACGCCGCCGTCGTGCTCAGCGGGTCGACTCTGCTGGTGCCGGGCATGGTGCCAAACGGCGGAAACGACAAGAAATTTGTTGCCAATGGGTTGCAACCACAGGGTGCCGAATGGCTTAGCCGGGATCCCGAAGTCAGCCGCGGATTCCGCGAAGACCCACTCAACTTCCCAGAATCGGGATTGCAAATCTGGGGATTCATCGAGGCGCTGAAACTGATGGGCCTGCCCAAGCGCGGGTTGCCGGCAGACCTGCCCTTCCTGCTGTTGGCTGGTTCGGAGGATGCCTTGGGCGCCGAGAAGGGTAATCAGCGTTTGCTCAAGGCGCTTATGCGAGCAGGAGCGCAGGATGTCGAACTTATCGTCTACCACGAGGCTCGTCACGAGGTATTCAATGAAATCAATCGCGAGGAAGTCCTCAGCGACCTGATCAGCTGGTTAGACGGCGAATTCCTCTACTGATTCAGCTTTAGTCCATGCTTTTCCGCGAACTTCTCTGGACGCGGAATCTGGCAGGCCGCAACGGCTTCCTCAATCGGACGCAGCAGCAGGTCGTGGGTCTCTGGATGCTTCTCCATGTAGCGGACTGCGTAAGAGCAGACCGGCCAGATCTTGGCCTTGCCCTCACGGCGAATATCCTCGATGGCCTCGCGGGTCAAGATTGCAGCCAGGTTCTTGCCCTGGTGCGCAGGGTCCACTTCGGTGTGTACAAAGTGCACTTCACCCGGGCGCAGGCTGTAGTCGGCGTGGCCAACTTTCTCGTCTCCGATGAAGATTTCGTAACGGTGCTTTTCGGTGTTGTGAACTACGTGCGGTTCCATGCTGTTAATCTCTCTATGTGGCTCAGATTTCAAACCAAGTTGTTATAGGTAATAACCTGCCTTCTCTGAAGTCTATGCCCGATGAAAGTGTGCAACTTATTTATGTTGATCCACCTTTCAATACCGGTCGGGTTCAGAGTCGGGGCACCACAACCACCAAGCGCACCGAATCCGGTAACCGAGTTGGCTTCAAGGGCGAGCGTTACGAGATTGTGCGTGAAACGGTGCTCAGCTACGACGATGATTTTGCCGACTACTGGGCATTTCTAGAACCGCGACTCGAGGAGGCTTGGCGCCTGCTCAAGCAAACCGGAACTCTCTATCTGCATCTGGACTACCGCGAAGCGCACTATGCCAAGGTGCTGCTGGATGCACTGTTTGGCCGAGACTGCTTCCTCAACGAAATCATCTGGGCCTACGACTACGGCGGCAAGGCCAAGAATCGCTGGCCCGCCAAGCACGACACCATCTTGGTCTATGTCAAGAATCCCAAGCACTTTTACTTCAACTCGGAGGCCGTCGACCGCGAGCCGTACATGGCACCCGGCCTGGTCACCCCCGAGAAAGCGGAACGAGGCAAGCTGCCCACCGACGTCTGGTGGCACACCATCGTTAGCCCAACCGGCAAGGAAAAGACCGGCTATCCAACCCAGAAACCGCTGGGTGTACTGCGCCGCATAATTCAGGCCTCCAGCCAGCCCGATGATTTGGTGCTCGACTTCTTCGGTGGCTCCGGCACCACCGGTGCCGCAGCTCTAGAGCTCGGTCGCCGCTTTGTTCTCATGGACCAGAATCCCGAGGCCATCGACGTGATGCGTCAGCGCTTCGGTGGTAAATCGGTGCAGTTCACCGAGGCATTTCAGGCTTAGCTCTGAGCAAACAAAAATGGCCCCTCGGCTAACCGAGAGGCCATTTTCTT
>Ga0213920_1000918_pt1 | contig 18309 bp, 15 predicted proteins | sample McNCre1117MG_FD_161054 | JGI IMG/M metagenome (GOLD analysis project Ga0213920, IMG submission 161054) | Freshwater microbial communities from McNutts Creek, Athens, Georgia, United States - 11-17 MG | ecosystem: Environmental > Aquatic > Freshwater > Creek | place: USA: Georgia | collected...
GACAAGCTGAGATAGCTATAAAAAATGAGTTATGGAGACAAAAGATACAGAAAATGAAGGATAATGAAGCCACACAGAGAGAAGAAAATTTACGGCTTTTCACCAGTCGTATTAACAACGAAATAAAGAAAACTTTTAGCAAAGTACCCTCTAATGATGATGTAGATTTTACCGACTAAAAAAATATCTCTTTAAATAATATTTTAAAATATTTAAAAATTTAAAATATTTAAAAAATAAATTTCTAAGTAATATATATATGAAAAATATTATAGAATTTCAAGAAATCACTATAACTGATACCCTAGATACTGCTAAAATCTCTACACATTTTAAAGCGTTACACAACGATAAATTCGTGTTTGTGAACAATCAGTTATACTATTATAACAGTTACTACTGGGTTAAAGACAGTAAGAAATACTCATTCTTAAACACATTCATTAGTTCAGTATACTACAGCTACCTACAAGACGTACTAAACAAGCTGACAACAGAGAACTCAAAAGTAACCGACGTAGTAATTAAACAAAACAACGATCAAAAGTTACTCAACATGAGACAGAGAGTAAGCGGCCTATTGAACCACAGAAAGCGCAAAGATTACATTGAAGACATTATATGTGCCATCACTAATGACGATATACAGTTTGACAACAACCCATTCTTGTTTGCATTCAAGAACAAGGTGTACGACCTACAAAAAAATAAGTTTGTCAAACCTAAGGCCGAACAGTATATTTCCTATACTACAGGCTATGAATATAAGTTACCATCAGAAGAATTAGAACAAGAGTTAGATACATTCATTGACACGATCTTCCCACAACCAGAAATTAAGCATTTATACCTAACAATTTTGAGTACCGGTTTACTAGGGGTGAACTTAGAGAAGTTTATTGTGGCCAATGGTGGGGGTGGCAACGGTAAAGGCGTGATCAATGAGTTTGTACAAACCGTACTAGGTGAGTATTGCTATGTTATGCCATCATCAGTATTACTAAGCCCTTTAAAGACTGGTAGCAATCCAGAAATAGCTAATATGAACAACAAGCGATTAATTATATGTAGAGAACCCGACTCAACCCAAAAAATTAACTCAAGTACCATGAAAGAACTTACAGGCTCTGATGAAGTGAATGCTCGTCTAAATCACAGTAACGTTACAAAGACATTAATAAAGTCAACATTAATCATGGAGTGTAATAATAAGCCTAAACTTGATGAAATCACTGACGCCGTAGCAAGGCGTATTATTGACATCCCCTTTAAGTCAACTTTTGTTGATCAGTCAGTATATGACATACTTAAAGACGATCAGAAAGAGAACACATTTGTAATTAACCCATACTACAAGTCAAAAGAGTTCAAAGAAAAGTATAAACTGGCAATGTTTCACATACTAATAAAGAAGTATGGTGAATATGTACGAAACGGTTCAAAATTGCCTATGTGTAAAGAAGTTATGGAGAGAAATAAAGAGTATCTCAAGTCATCTGATGATATAGGTGAGTATATTGGTGATGTATGCGAAAAAGACGAAGAATTAAACGCTAAAGGCACATTAAAGCATAGAATAAAGTTAAAGTCAATCTTTGAAGAGTTTAAGAAAACTGAGATATACCAGAACTACGACAGAAAAGAAAAACAGCTACTCACATACAAAAACTTTCAAGTCAAACTCAAGGCTAATATATTTTTACGCTATTCCATCAAGAAAGATAAAGATGATACGTACCAACTAATGGGCTACAAGTGGAGAAAGGCAGCTGAAGAAGACGACGATGACGATAAAAACCTAGACTTATAAAATTATTATTTCTTTAAATATTTTAATTTAAAAATAAATAAATAAAAATATTTAAAAATAAATTTCTATAATATATTATTATGGTGAACAAAATTATTGTTGAAAGATTAGATAACGGCCAGATTAAAGAATTTAAATCATTAACAGCAGTGAAAAGAGATCCAGAGTTTTCTGAGATTGAATACCATCAATTAAGAGAGATCTATTTATATAACACAGGTAGAGTACAACGTAACCTACACACCTTTAATAAACACCTACTAAGCAAACTGAAAATTATTGACAACCCAAAAATTAAGAACGTACTTAAACAAAGTAGTTAGGCACCTTTTGGAGTTCTTCTTTCGTGTAGCTCACCTCATTAGACTTATCAGTAAGGTACGATATAGGTTGCCCAGGTCGTATTAATACATTAGTTATTGTGTAAGCCTTCTCAGTCCACCTCATATCAGTACTTCTAAAGTTGCCATGCAAACGCTTGCCTTGTGTGTCAACTGGATGATCTAGCTTGATTCTGACAGCTTGCCCAATCTCTAATAGTTTCTTATTGTAGTCATTAATCTTGGGGTCTTCACTAGTTGCCTCATGTAAGGGTTTAGGCACATTATTATTTATTTCTCTCACCAGATCTGGTAATATCTTTACCCATTCACGATTCAGTTTATTATGAACACTTTTTAATTCTTTATACGTTTGTATCTGATGAATTAACGTACCAAGAATCTGATTCTTTCTCTCTACTAACCCTTGTTGTTGATGTCTATTGGGTAATGCGTAACGTACCCTTGTGTTGTGTTCATCAAAGAAATCTCGTACCTCACCTTTGAACTCTTTCCCATCATCTAATTCAATCTCTTCTGGTATCTTCAATATGTCTCTATCATATATTTTCCTAAAGGCTTTTGCTACACTACGAGAGTCTTTATCTTTGAGTTTCTCAGCGTCCATTTTTTTCGAGTGGTCATCCACGACAACGAGTATATATTTGTAGCCTCTATCATTCGTGATAAAAAGTAGATCCGCTTGTTGTATAAGATTAGACTTGAACACTTGAAAACTGCCCATATCTTCTTTCACTTGCGCCCTAGGTTGCTTGAATAACGAGTGTAAGTTACGTGTATTCTCATCAGGCCCTAGAATATTTTTAACAATTTTCTTTAGCATATAATGTATATTAGAAAAAAATAGTATAAAAATTTCTTTAAATAATATTTAAAAATTAAAATATTTAAAAATTTAATTTCTTAGTATATTATAATGACTAATAAAATTTCTCACCAAGCTATCGTAGATGGTATGATAAAAAAATTAAATAGGCTTAACGCTAAGCCACGTACAATTGAATCGTACAAGAAGAAAGCCCAAAAAATAATTAATTCTGACTATCAAGTAGTTGTAAGACTAAAAGAACTCAAAAAACTGATATCAGTTGAGAACCCATCAATGACATACTCAACAAAAGCCAAGAAAGTCAAAGTACCAACTAACAACCTATTTGAAGCCAAACAAGACAAACTCAAGAAAGTATTGAACGAAATAGGTAAATTTAAAGCCCAAAATGTTCAGATCAAGCAATTACAGGCTGAATGGGGTTCCTCAAAAATTCTTGAAATAAAAGTGAACCAGACACAAACAAAGAAACAGATTGAAGCATTAGGTAACAAGATGTCAAAGTTATTTGAACGTGACGGTATGAGTGGTAGGATGTCAATTAGTTTACGATACGATAAGGGTTGGCGTTCTGGTTACTTTACTAACTTTGGTGAACCCATAGAGTTATATGATCCCGACATGTATGACGATGAACACCACCATTACGTTGATCATCAAGACTCGTTTAAACGGTTCGTGATCTATATGAGTGACAAGCCCTTACCAAGAGTAGGTGATAGTGACAATAACGATTGCTTATACGATTGCTTGAAGTTCGTACTACATGACAACTTGCCTTGGTCTTGCCCAAATGCTCTAAAACATTATCTCAAGGTGGATAGATGGGCCAAAGTTGACTTAGCCCTTATCCCCAAGATTGAAAAGAAATTAGTAAACGTTGGTATTAATGTAACGGGTGATTATGTCTATACATCACCCATTAAATCTCTGAAACAAGTAAATATTAAAGTCATCAATGAACATTGTACCATTGACTTACAAGAGAATACTAAAATAGAAGGTGTCAATATTTCTTATCAACAACGTAAACCAATTATTATGCATCCTACGACATTCATGGCATATGATGGCGAGAAAGAATATCTCATGAGTCAACAAGAGATGTATAACCACAAGCTTTTCAAGACTGACTATATATTAGTTAGCAAGAGAGATAATGACTTAACCTTACAAGAAGAACATAAAGAATTTGTCAGAGACGCTATAAAGCTTAAAAGAGAGACAAAAGGGTTAATTAACCTGTTCAAAACTGGTAGCTCTAAAATATGCGCCTTAAACTTATTTGATAGATTCACGAAACACATAAAAAATGCCGATCACATTAAACAAGCGGAAGCAAAGACTATTAATCTAGCATCACGTGGTGCCATCATCTTTACTGACGATTATGAAGGCCCCGCCTATAAATTTGATGTAAAAAGTATGTATCCATCTATCTTAAACTCTCGTTTGCTCTTTCCAATTAAAGAAGGTGAGTTTCATAAATTGTCTCATGATGAGTTTCAAGAAATGAAATCAAGTTTCTTTAAGTATGGTATATATAAAGTAGTCATACCATATAAAGAATCATGTAGAAAGCTTTTTAGGTTCAACAAGTTCAACGAGTATACACATATTGACTTGACAAGGGCTAAAGAACTAGGATTAGAAATGAGTATTGTTGACGACGATCAAGCTAATTTTTTATATTACTCTCGTGATAAATGCTTAACTGGTACGGAACTATTTGGTAACTACGTCGACTTACTGTTTGACTTGAAACAAAAGAAAATAGGACATGCCAAAGAAATATTAAACGTATTATGGGGTGCATTGTCTCAAGTGAACCTTAAAAGTATTGATATTAACGCAAATGCTCAACATGTGTACAAAGTTAATGACAACTCGTATGTGTATAAAATTAACCCGTCAAACTTTGATGAGAATGTAACACTTATCAAAGAAATTAATAATGACAAACAATATAAAACTGGGTTTGCTCGTATTATGCCTTTCTTGATATCTAAAGGTAGATCCAACATCTCTAAGATCATGCAACCGTATATTAACTCAGTATTCAGATGTCATACCGACGGGTTCATGTGTAACGAATACCCAACAAATATTCAACTTGGCGACGGGCTAGGTGACTTAGTATATGAAGGTTATAACCCTAATTATTATAAAATTAAGAATAGTTACAACAAGAATGACTTCAACATAAATAAACCCGTAAGTTCTTAGGTTTCAGTACTGGTGTTTCTTCTGGTATAGGTGGTGGTTTCTCTACTATCTTAATATCTTTCAACCTTCTGTAGGTTCTTTTCTTATTCTTTTTATCTAAATATTTTTGTAATTCTTTCTGTCTTTTTAACTCTTCTTTCTGTTTCCTTATTGGGTAATATATATCTCGTTGCATCTTTTTTAGTTCCTCCGCATGATTCTTATAATATTCTTTACTTCTCCTATTTATTATATCTTTATGTAAGTCATAATAACTAGGTATACTTGATAGCGTTGATTTCCTCTTCTTTTGTCTTTGCTTTGGTGGTGGTAGATCATTTAATGCTTTAATTTTTGCGTAATACTCTTTGTAATAAGCATTAATTTTATCCCTATTCTGGGCGGCCCTCTCTCTGGCTTTCTGTTTCAGTATTTCCTGGTTCTTATAATAATATTCTCTTGCTCGTTCTAATATCATTTCTCTGTTCTTTTCATAATAACCCTCTTCTTCAACCATGATTATAATAAATTATATATTATTTTATTATAAGACGATATTAAAATGAATGATCAACTAATTCACCGGTGAACATGATATGATAGATATACTCAAATATTCTCCCGGTGTGGAATGAATTTAATTTATGATTGTATAAAAACTCTAATAAGCGTTCATAAACTTGTTTTGAGTGTTTTAAAATGCTTTCTCTTTTTACATAAAATGTACCGCTTGTTTTATATATAATTTTGTCTGGATCAATATTTTTATTTAAAATGTTATTCAATTCTGAAACACTATCTTTAAAAAAATAATAACTGTTAGGAAAATCTGATAAACGATAAACGGGCGCATCAGCAAAATTAAAGTAGTCTTTATCAAAAACTAGGTTATTTATTACATCATCAGTATTACCTTTGATATGATGACTCGTCCTATGACCATGAACAAATGCCGTATAATTTGGTAAGTTGTTATAATTGTCAATTATAAACTGAAGATATGATGATGCCTCGTTACCCTTATTAATACCTGTATCTTGTGGTATCCCTTCTTTTGATATTATTGTATAAGGATACTTTAAATTATTAGCCCATTCAATATCTTCATTATATCGTGCAATACAAACACGAACAATCATATAACTTATATTAGATATTTAATTATGCATAACTATTACCCCCAACATTATTAATGCCGGTGTTTATCTCATTGTTGGCAAAATATAACCTACATGTCGTAGCGCTTCTAGGTTCGTTGGATGATCCAACCATAATAGTAGTTCCATAAGTGTTATCAAATGTCATTGATTGAGAGTCTAAGCCATCTTTATAAACTATGAGTTTGTATCCCGGCATAGTAATAAACCCAGTGTCTCTATCATTACATTGAAAGGTTCCAAAATCACATGTACAAAATATAGGCATGACACAACCAATATAAGGGGTAATCATTCCATCAAAACCTCTTGAACCGAGATCTATTCTAGTTCCAAGAACTGTAAATGAATAACCGCCAACCGAATTAGAATAGCTTGTTGGTGCCTTTTCAACAATCATATAAGCCCCTGGACACATATAAGGGCAAAATAACGGCCCCATTATATTCGTACATCCCCCTGATTTTTGTAACGTTAACATATCTTCATTAGATCCTAATGTTGTTCTATTGTCGTTCTCAGTTCCTATCTCTAATCGTGATCTTTCACCAGCGGTATTGTCAATATTATCTCTATACCGTATATAGCCATAGTCAGAATCTGAATTTGTGCATGACCTAAACACAATAGATGAGACACCACCAGTAGAATTATTATGTTGTAATGTCACTGTTCCACCATTACAATCGCCACTTGATCCAGTTGACTCAACTACTAATAACTTGTGTGCCTCAACGGCATTACTCGCATACATATTTATAGCCGATACACTCCCAGATGTTGCGTTAATATTTTCGCTTGAATTAATTGTTTTAGCGGATATTAAATTAGTTGATGTAAAATTAACACATGAAATAGAACCAGAAGATGCTGATATATTACCATTAGATACTATATTGTTACCCGTTATTGTTCCTGTTGCGGTAATACCATTATTAGATACTATACTGTTACCTGTTATCGTTGCTGTTGCGGTGATATTGTTATTGGACACTAAATTATTAGCGGTTATAGTTCCTTTAGCAGTGTAACCCCCATTTCGTGCATCCCAGTAATGCTGAACTCTACCGTTACCAGAGTGCCCATCATTTGATGTGTTAACCATGCCGACACCTTGCCATGTTCTTAAGGCTACATTAAACGTGGTATCAGAACAACCATCACCCGTACCATGTGATACCCCATTAGGAAATCCCGCGTTGCCATCTACACCGCTAGATGCATTCAATGCTATATACTGACTATTATCAAACAAAAAGCCACCTTGCCCAGATGAGTTCGTAGTAGACTTGAAATAACCAGTAGCTAAGATATTATTTGTGGAACTAATATTATTTGTAAATGATGTAGTGCCACCTGAATATGTTTGACCAGCCGTCACATTTTGTAATGCGGATATCTGATTATTATTAATTACTAATAAACCTGATATACTATTAATAGCTAAGTTATAATTAACTACACTATTATTTATGCTTCCTATTTGATAAGTATGATTGTTCACTACGCCTGATATGCCATAAATTAACTGTCTAGCTAAGATATCTACACCGGTTGAGCTTTGTATTGTGCTAATAGTGCTATTCATAGCCCCTATTTGGTATGTGTGATTATTGACAACACCAGAAATCCCATAAACTAATTGTCTAGATAAAATATCAACACCGGTTGAGCTTTGTATTGTGCTAATAGTATTATTCATAGCCCCTATTTGATAATTATGATAGTCTACCACACCAGAAATACCATACAATGTAGCCCACAAAGATTGGTGATCTAGTGCATTGTTATAAAGATTATTACTAAGTGTATTTACCGACCCAGAAATACTATAAGCTAAACTCCTAGCTACATTGTCAATAACACCATTTGAACTACCTAATGAAACGCCATTAACAAATAATGAGTTACAATTGACGGTATTAAATTGAGATTTCCCATTAACGTTTAAAAATGGCGGATCAGTGCTTACTAATGCTATATCACTACTTGATAAAATTGAGTTGAATAACTTAAAATTATAAAATGAACCAACAAACCCACCATATGATGTTGGGTTTTCAGTTATTGAAACACCTGTAATAAATGTTGAATAGTCACCGGTTGAATTATGAGTGGTACGAAACATAAGTACTGGCGTATTGCTTGGTGCATACACCGAATAACTATATAAATTTGGTGATTGAGTTAATGTAATATTGCCATCAACTAATGTAGATCCAAAAGAAACACTGAAAGGATCATACAAAGTATCTCTTGACCAAGCGTAAAATGAAATAGTATAACTTGTGCCGCCAACTAAATTTATTGTCTGTTTTACATCTAGTGTTCCTGTTCTTACGTCATCATATACTTGCATTACTATATATTTAGTAAGTCCCGTTGGTAATGTACCGCTATAAAATGCTGATGCCCCTTGAGCTTTATATAATTTATATTGTAACTTCGCTGTTGCTGTAGAACCCCACCCCCCTGGTAATCCTAATTTTTGAGTGTTTGTACCAAACGAATCATTCTGTAAGCTGCCATTTGAAACGTAATTAGTGCCATCAGAAAATGAAAATGGATCTATCTGTGCTAGCTTTATAGTTCCCCCATCTGATTGACAAATATAAACATTACTGTAACTTAATGATGGATAAGATAACATTGACAAATTGGATGTGACTAAATCTTTATTTATGTATAAATCAATGTTAGATCCACTTGTATCTGATGGCTTGACAACAACGGTAACATTACGCCATACATTATCATTTATTAATGTTCCGTATACTTGGGGTACAATATTATTATCAATGCCAAGCATCAAATACCCACTGTACAAACCAACGAAGAAATAACTTGATGTTGAGTTATAGAATTCAAATAGCCTTTTAGGGTTGTATGATGCCTCACCTGTTTTGAAAGTGAAATTGATAGTAAAGCCATTATTAGGCAATGAAAGGGGGGTAATACCAGTTAAACTCAATCCTTTTCCCGTTGGTATCCCATTAGAACCAGAACACACAAGATAATATGAACTAATACCAAAAGGTGTTATATAATCTGGTGTTGATGAATAAGTTGTTTCTGAGCCCAATGTTAAGCCTGCTGTATCAGTTCCATTAAGATAATAATTGTAGGTTGGCGTTGGTGGTAAAATACCACTGATGGTAACTGACTTACAAACTATAGCATTAGTTGAGAATGCATTTACAATACCAGTGTAAGTGTAACCAGATATTGAATAGGATGACAAAAGATATGAATAGTATGAAAAAGGATCTATATAAGAACTAGATGTTAGATAGTCAAATGACGTAGTATAAGATGTCATAGTAAACCCCGATATACTGTTAAAAGATAAGTCATAATATGCACCAAATCCAGAAAATAAACCAGATAAGGATAAATTGGAACCCGTTGAATATCCTGATGGCGGCACATAATCAATATAACCAGACGTTGATATTGTTGGCCTGACATAACCCGATATTGTATATGATACTGAATAAGAACTAACATCTAAACCGTAGTAAGTGAAAATATTGTTTGAAAGATCATAATAGTAAGAATATGATGACATTATAATAAAATGAGAAATAAATTTTATTATAATTCTATCTAAAGTTTGTTTAGGAACAAACTACAGATGACATTATTAAAGTAATTTAGAAATTATTTTTATCTATTGAAATGCTGGAACATTTGCCATATCTATTTTTAGTAATTCACCACCATAAAATATATTTCCCTTCACAAATAGATTCCCTGATAAAAATAAGTCACCTGTTACATAGAGATTACCAACGACACGTTCAGCCCCGTAAGTTTGCAATACAACTTTTTTATTGTTATTAGAATAATTATCACCAACAAATAAAAAACTTTTGATTTGTGTAACACCTTCTATAATTGCTTGATTCTGTATTAATGTTTTCCCTTGGATTAATACCGTTGATTTAAAGGTAGCTTCATCTTCGTTAATTAGCTTTTTCTTATTATACAAACCTCTTCCATCAGCTATAGTGATATCAGAATAAAACGTTGAATACTTAGCAACTGTCAAATTACCAAGGTTTAAGCAATCCCCACGGTTATAAATAGAACCACATGTTAATTTAGAACTAACCTTACCCTCTCCTGACACTTCTAGTTTCCCTAAAACATCACAATTGCCCCACTGGAAATAATCACCGTAAACGTGAACACCACCATTTAAATATACACTACTATTGAAAGTCGCACCTAAACCACATGATAATCTACTCAATATGTTACAAGCACCATTTATATTACAAACACCATTCATCGTTGTTGAACCATTAATGATGGTTGCTCCACTTAACACTGATTCGCCTGCTACAATTAACCCACCTGCTACATCTAGTTGACCCGTAAAAATATTACCATTTAACAATGCACATTTAACAAGTAATGAGTTCACTTCTCCAGCAATTGCAAATACCTGAAAATTTAAGGCTGTCAATCCCGATGCTAAACTAACTACTTCTGTTTGAAGAGATGCCAACCAAAGATAAGCGCCTGCTAATGCTAAACCAGTTACACCAAATGCCGCCCCTGTGGCTGCTGAACCTGATGCTCCTGCTGCCCCTGTTGCTCCAGTTGCTCCAGTATCGCCTTTATCGCCTTTTGAACCTGTATCTCCTGTATCTCCTTTCATAGCTAACAAATGCCATTTTGGGTTTTGCACATTTAATGGTGAATTATAGGCAATCCAATATAATAACTGATTGGATCTACTATCGCCAAAATAAGGATCATAAACAAATGCGGGTACTACATCAACAATACACACATATGAACTGCCAACATTTAATTCATTTGTATAAACACAATCACCATAGTAGTAGGTTGTATTTCCTGTGGTATCAAACTCACCACGCCATGTCAAGTGGTTATAATAGAAATAACCGCTCAATGATGTGATACTACGATAAAAGTAACTGTTTATTGAATCTTGGTTTGTTATTGACGATTGCACATTATATACTATTCCTGATATTGAGTTTAAAAGATAATTATTAATGGTAGACTGATAATAAGAATTATTGTTTATAGTATCAGTTGTTGATAATAATTGGCCAGACAAGCTATTTAACCATGAATAATAATAGTTATTGATTGCATTCTGATTATTTATATTATTCGTTATAGTATTATTAGTATTGTTATAATAACTTAAGAAAGCACCAGATAACCCAGTTAAATAAATTGAGTAATAATTATTGATATTGTTATTGTATGTTTGGTTATTATTTATGGTGTTGGTAACATTAATGATGTATCCACTTAAGGAACTTAAATAACTAGAAAAGTAATTGTTAATAGAATTCTGAGTATTATAATTATTTGTTATATTATTACTAACATAAACAATCTGAGAAGATAATGTTGAATAGTTATAATAATTATTTATTGTACTTGTGTTGGAACTAGCATAATATGATGCTATTGTTCCTGATAATGATGTTATATAGTTGTAAATATACGGTGAATCAAAAATAGCCCCGTTTGTTGCAAAGATTGCGGTAAATCTTATAGAAACTGGATTAGATGAAAATGTACCATTGCCACCAGTTCTTAAATTAATTCTGGATCCGGCATTAAAACTTGGACCATTGAACGTAGTATTGTAAAATTGTGAGCCCGAAGGTAGAGTTAATGTGGCGTAAACCGTACCACCTGCTGCGGTTGTTAATTGAAAATCTGTATTTGACGTAGCGGTTTTACTGCAATTTACACCCATTCTAACTAATTGACAATCTGGTAAATATACGCCTACGTTTAAACTATTTCCGCCGCCAAATTGAAAAAACGTTTGTGTTGTTGACCATGTTGTTACTTGAAGTTCCCCCCAGACTGTAAAGTACCCACCCGTTCCATTCTGAACATTAATTATTGATGTATTCACGCTGTCAATATTTGATTGTAATGTATTGATTTGACTCTGAACATTACTAGTAATATTCTGAAAATAAGCCCCATCAACATTTTCTAAGGTTCCTGTGTCTATATTTCCTGATGCATTTATATTATCAACATTGATTTCTCTTAAGCCTGTAAGGTTGTAATAATCAGTATTAAGCCCATTAATCATTGCTATTAATATTTATTAGATTTTATTTTTTTTAGCTATGTTTTGGGCATAATAATCTGGAAATTTCTTTTTCAATTCATTTGTTATTCTCGTCAAATCACCGGTTGATAAAATTGTTTTATCCGGCTTTTGACCTGATGACGTCATTAGGTTCACATATGCTTCTTTTCTTGTCTGTATTGATTCTCTTGTTTTCTTTCTGGTTATAAGTGCTGGTATTTGAATTTTCTTGAAATACTTATTTAATTTCTTATCTGGTGGATTTGGTGGCTCCTCTTCTGCAACTGCCGCTGGTTTCGCCTCTTCTGTTGTAGTTGGCTTATCTTCTTCAAAAGAATCACTTTTTGTTGAGTATACATCCTCAATATTCCCCCCGTCGCTTTGACCTTCACCACCGCCACCAGCTTTACCTTCTCCATCTTCTGCTTTTGATTTTATTTGTTGTTGAATCTCATCTTGTTTTAATGCATCTTGTGATATGCCATAAGCATTACCAAACATGTCATCTCCACCTGTTGCCCCGACATCAACATTATCTGTAAATGTATCTGATCGTAATACATTAGTATCATCCATAGATTGAGATGTTGGCTGTGAAAAGTTGGTGTCCCTTGTTGAAAACTTTTTAGGGTTAGAAAACGATGACGCATAGTTAGAATATAAATCTTGAATATACATTTTACCTTGATTAAAATAATTGTCAGTTCTTAATTTTTGTTCATTCAGTTGATCTTCTAATGCTTGATATCTGTCTAGTTGTGGTTGTTGTTGAGATACAACGAGTTCAGTACTTTCTGTTTTCTTGGGCTGTTTCGCTTTCTCTTCTAATGCTGTATTCTGTAATCTCAAATTCTCCGCTTGTAGGTTATTCATGTTCATAAATGCATACGGTGGCATATGAGAAGATATAGATTTTACATTATCGTTGTTGTAAGGATTGTTTATAACCTTTTTCTTTTTACTGCCTTTTCTCTTTTTTCTTTTTGTTTTTATTATGCCTAAGTCTTTAAGATCTTTGAGTGATAAATTAAATACTAATTTCTTTTTCCCCATTATATAAAATGTTCTAGAAAAAAAATATCTAATAATATTTATATGGGTAAAACTTACGATACCTCCGATAACGAAGAAATCAAAAAAACGCCTTTGACCAAGAAAAAGAAGGCTAAAAAATATGAATCAGATTCTGATGATAATACAACTGAAGAAGATAAAACACCAGAACCCCCGAAAGTAGCACCAGCTAAACAAGAGAAAGTGAAGAAGCCAAGAAGTGAAAAGCAAATGGAAGCATTTAAAAGGGCACAAGAAAAGAGACAAGCTAGTATAGCCAAGAAAAAAGAAGAAAAGAAAATTGAAGCGTCCAAAATATTATTAGAAGCTGAGAAGAAGCAATTTGAAGAAGAGATTAAAGAACCCACACCCAAGAAACCCAAAAAGGTTATTAAGGCTATCAAACAAGATGACTCCTCAAGTGAAGAAGAAGTAATTATTGTTGAAAAGAAAAAGAAACCCAAGAAGAAAAGAATTATTGTTGAAGAGTCAGAAAGTGAATCTGATGAAGAACAAGAACAAGTACCTATTGTCAAAGAGAAACAATTTAAGAGTCAACAAAATAAAAAGTCTATCATTAAAGTAGCTGATAATAAGCCATCACCCAATGTTCCTCAATCTTCAGTATTTTTTGTTTAAATTAATTTCTCAGTAATTATATTATATGCCTATAAAAGAAATAATTGAGATAGAAAATGAGCAAATACCAAAAACAAAGCCGATCAAAGAAGTTATGGATATATTAGTACCCGATATCCCAGATGGTGTCAGTAATAGGAATGGTATGGTGTATATATTAGCTGGTTCTGGCGGATCTGGTAAAACTAGTCTTATGTTGAATTTTTTTAAGACAAGAAAGCTATATAGGAATAAGTTCCATAACATTTATTATGTTTGTCCTGAATCTTCTTTTTTATCCGTCGCTAATCATCCGTTTGAAGAACACGACAAAATATACCATGAACTCACCGACGGTTTAATTTATGAGATTTATAATGAATTATCAGAAATTAAAGAAAGAAGAGTTAAGAAGAAGAAGAAACCCGAGTATTCATTACTTATTATTGATGATATGGCTGACACACTTAAAGAGAAGCATATTGTACAAGCATTAAATAAGTTTATCATTAAAGCTAGACATTTATGTTGTGGTGTCATATTTACCTTACAATCTTATTTATATTTTCCCAAAATATTAAGAAAACAAATTACATTCGCTACTATATTTAAAACAAAGAATATTGAAGAGTGGTATAGTATAGCCAAAGAGTTATTAAAGATGAATCAAGACGACGCATTAAAGCTATACGACTTTGTCTTTGATGAACCTTATACACATTTAGATGTTGATACCGTGACTAACAAATATTATAAAAACTTTAATTATCTAGAAATAATATCTAATAATAGATAATGTTAAAGAAAAACTTAGGCCTTGATATATCTGAGATGCTGGATAGTGAGATAGTCCCAGATACACTGAATTTTACGTTAGAACCTAGAGAAACTGTTGATTGGGCTAAATTGAACTATGAAGATTATAAAACCCCTGAATTCTACGCCTCTAGATTTCCTAGCGGTTGGCAAACAATCCCGGGCTTTGAGAAAGTATTTGAAGATATGGCTGGTAATGCCAAATCACCACTTGACGAAATGATTGATAGAAAATTAGAAGCCGATAAAGCTGATTCAGAATGGCAACCATTAGATGACTTTGAAAATATTTTTGGTAAAATAATAATATCTAAAGAAGTTTAATAATGGAGTCAATTCAAATATACTTGCATAGTGCTAATGCTGATAAGTATTATAATAATAGTGTGTCAGATTGTGAGTTTATTTTGCCACCTATTGAGATCCCTGACGGTTTCCACATCTATTTATCAGTTCAAAATGTGTCAATACCTTATTCTTTTTATAATGTCAACAATGATACTAATATATTAGCATATACCGCAAATGGAGTAACAACAACATTGACTGTCACCAATGGCAACTATAATATAACCCAACTGCTATCGTATCTGAATACGAATATGACTAATTTCACGGTAACATATAATAGCATAACGAATAAATTGACATTCACAAATAGCTTGTATGATTTTACAATAAATAGTACATCGACATGTTTAGTAATGCTAGGTTTTGGTGTTGGTTCAACATATACATCAACATCTAAGTCCTTGACTGCCCCGAACTGTGTCAATATTCAAACAACAAAAAGAATAAACATAGCAAGTAATTTAATTACTTATAATATTAATAAGTCAAACTTAAATAATTATTCTATTCTGTGTAGTATTCCCATCAATAAGCCGCCCTTTTCAGTTATTGAATATGCTAATACCAACCATTTTAGAACAAATTTATTTATAAACAATATATCTAATATAAAAATAAGATTATTAGATGAAAATGGTAAACTCATAGATTTAAACGGGTGTCATTTTTGTATAACCCTACAATTGGATGTAGAACCATTTGGTGTAAATTAAAAATATCTAAGTTATTATATATACTATGCTACTTGGCCAAAAATTACAAAATAGTTTAAGAAATGTTGGAAATAAACAAAATGCGCAATACTTTATAGGAAATAAAATTAATTCTCAAACTGGTAGACGAGTTTTACCACTTGCGCCTCATAATGTCGCTTTAAGACACTCACCTATTGAAAAACATTAAAAAATATATAGAAATATTTAATAAAAATAATTTCTACATATTATTATATAAATGTCTGTTGCTTTACCTTCTAAGTTATTATACCAATCTAAAGTAGAGTCTGCATCCGCCAGATCCTTTAGATCAAATATACAACCTCAAAACGGTACCGGTACTTATTATGCTGGTGATACCATCATAGTTAATATCCCTACAAGAAATAATTTAGTTTTAGTACCTGCCGAGTCTTATCTTAAATTTACCGCAACTATTAAGAATGGTGGAACTGCCAATAACTATATCCGTTTAGATGCGGGCGGGGCTCATGGGTTTATTCAAAGAATTCGTGTTTTTCATGGCTCTAACTTATTATCTGATATTGACAACTATAATGTTCTAGCTAAAATGATGTATGATATACAAGTTCCTACTGACTCAACTTATGGCAAGTACTCTATTCTTGCTGGTACCCGTTCTGATATGACTGTTACATTCCCTGATCTTACCGCTGGTGGTACTTATACTCAAGCTGATATGCAATTACTAGATCTTTATCAAGGTTCAGTAGTTCAAACCAATAATGGCGCTAAATTAAATACCGCACAAATTGCCGCAAGTGGTACTGTAAGCGGTCAATACTGTATTAATTTAGTTTCCTTAGTTGGCTCTTTATGCGCTGAAAAATATATACCTCTTTTTGCCATGACTAGCGCACCTTTAAGAGTTGAAATACAATTAGTCTCAAATGCTTTGTCTGCTGTATGTTCTGCACAAGCCCTTGATGGTACTACTCCTTTATCTATCACTAGTTGTGAATACGTGTCTCAAATGATTGAACTCTCTGATAGCGCAATGGGTACTATTTTAGGACAAACTGGCGGCGGCCCTCTTCAATTTGCGGTTACTGACTTTAAAAACTTTGCCTCTACCTCCAACGGGCAAACATCAACCGCTTCAAATACAACTTTTGCCGTTCCTATACCTGCCAAATATTCAAGTCTTAAGTCGTTATTTGTTGCGGTTCGTGATAGTACTAAAACTTCACTCGCTACATATTTTCCACATAGTTCTAATAAGTTTAATATTTCTGAATACTTCTTTAGAATTGGTTCACAAGTCGTACCTTCCAAGAATCCTAACAACTCAACCGAAATGTTCGCCGAGTTATTGAAAGCTATAGGATCGTTAGGTGATTACAACCACCAACCATCTATAGATAACAACGCTTACACCCAAGATTATCCTACTGCCAACAATGACACTGCAACTCAAACATCAACGGTAAATTCTGGCTCTTTCTATATTGGTCTAGATCTTGAGAATTATTCAAGCGCTGATAGATCAACTATATTTGCCGGATGGAATTCCAACACTGATGACATCTACTTTAATCCAACATACGGATCTACAACGGCCGCAACTACATTAAGATTTGATTCTTACGCCATGTTTGATAGTGTTCTTGTGTGTGAAAATAACACCGCTTATGTTAAGTTTTAAAAAACCTATAAGAAATTATTATTTATTTTTATCTAAGATATAATAATAATGGCTCAATCAGTTAATTTAGTTTTAAAAACAACTCAAATATCTTCAGATAATCAAACTATAACCTATTTTGGCTCAACAGTTGAGAATCAATACGGTAAAGTGTCTAATAATAGAACATCCATTACATGGAAGAATATTAACCTAAAAACGCTATTGGGTGATATGTATGACAAATATGACCGTTTCAATATCAACTTAAATTATGTTGCTGGTGGTGCTACCGCTGGTAATTCTGAAACTAATGCTGATAATAGGTTGTTCCAAGTTAAGCTATCTGGTTTACCTTTTACATCGTCGTACAATCAACCTACACAAACTAATGTAGGCTCTGTGAATTTAACTGTTGTTCAAGTACCTACTACGGCATCTACTACTTGGTATAATAACTTCCTATCTCAACAATACTTCACTTTTACCAAACAAGATTTAGTTAATCTCACCATTGATCTACACACGGTAGCAACTGACACTTATTACGTTCCTAGTAATGCTAACTTAATGATAGGACATTTAATATTCTCTTTTAATATTTATGGTATTGATAACTTTGAGAATAAAGATCCTACGGTACATAGATTTGATTTACACCCTTA
>Ga0213920_1000925_pt1 | contig 18165 bp, 9 predicted proteins | sample McNCre1117MG_FD_161054 | JGI IMG/M metagenome (GOLD analysis project Ga0213920, IMG submission 161054) | Freshwater microbial communities from McNutts Creek, Athens, Georgia, United States - 11-17 MG | ecosystem: Environmental > Aquatic > Freshwater > Creek | place: USA: Georgia | collected...
TTCACCCGCCTTGCCAGATCACGGGCGTCGACGAGGCCGATGTCATCGGCCCGCAGGCATCTGTGGCTGGCGCTCTGCGGATCGTCCTGAAGAACCCGGACTCCGGTGGCTCGTCTGCCGTTCCGGCCGGGACCGTCCTGAAGACGCACTACATCCCCGCCGCCCGGTTCACCATTCCGGGCTACGAGGGCCGCGTCTCCCAGAAGGTCGACATGACTCTGAACTTCGAGAGTGATGACGGCGTTCTGGAAACCAGCAAGGGAACCCGCGCGTAGCGCTGGCTCATCAAAGAAGGGGCGATCTCCGCGAGGGGGCCGCCCCTTCTTGATTTCCCCTGCGGGTAGGCCGATGAAGGGGCATGGACATGGAGAAGGCGCCACCCCGGCAGAAGGCCCTCTACTCAGCCATGGAGGAGATCGCCGACGTCCATGGGAAGTTCGACCAGACCACGGGCAACGAGGGCGCGCACTACGTGTCTCCCAGCCCCTTCGCCGGAACGGGTATGCAGTGCTCGAACTGCTACTTCTACGAGGGGCCCCGTGCCTGCGAGATCGTTGACGGCGACATCGCCCCCGACGCGGTATGCAAGCTCTGGCTCATTCCCCAGGAACTCCTCACGGCGACTGAGAAGGCGTATCAGGCAATCCTCGCAAGGTGAACCATCGCACGGCTGGAACTGGGCACCACCATGGAAATGAACAAGAATCTGAATTGGAGGAAGCGTGTCCTCACGCAACATCAAGGCCCGCAAGAAGCTCACGGAGCTCTTCCGGCGCGGAGTCGAAGTCCGGTTTGACGCCGAGGGTGGCCACCTAGGGCCGTTCCTGGACGAGGACGGCAAGGAGATCCCGCCCACTGACGATCAGGTGGCGATGTGGATCCAGCCACCCTCCCCCTATCAGCGCGAGATGGCCATGCGCGATGCGCAGGCCGCACGGGCGAAGGCCATGCTCCGTGCCAAGCGCGATGAGAACTCCGAGGAGTTCCTCACGTCGAAGGCGTTCCTCGCCGAGATGACCGACGAGACCCTCGTGGAGTACCTCCTGCTCGTCGGGACGGAGGAGCGCCGGAACGAGGCCATCCGCGATGTCCTGAGCCGGGAGGAGTGGGCCGACTTCCCGACTCTCCAGGACGCCTTCCGTCGCATGGAGGAGCAGGACGGCGATCCCGAATCAGACGAGTATCGAGATCTGATGGAAGCCGATCGGCGATACGGCAAACAGGTGTCAGAGCGGGAGGCCGAACTCGCTGATGCCGCCCGAGACTCCCTCGGCTACTTCCAGCGCGAGGAACTGGAGCGGCGTGCGCTGGAGCAGCGATCGGAACTGTCGGGCTCTCAGGCGTTCATGTCCGAGTACGAGAAGCAGATGATGTTCTACGCCATCAGGGACATCGAGAACAACGCGAACCTGTTCTTCGACTCAGTGGACGAGTGGAACGAGCAGCCTGAGGAGATCCGCAGCGTCGTGGTCGACGCCCTCACGTTGTTCATCGGGGAGGCCGCAGAGGCAAAAAACTCGCCAGGGGCGGTGTCTGGATCGGACTCGTCAGCGCTGCCCAGCGAGCCGGAGACTTCCGCACCCTCTACCCCAAGGGAGTCGACCGAGTAGACGAAGTGAGCTGGTTCCTCCAGGTGGCGATCGAGCACGCGCTCCAGGTCATCAACTGGCACGAGAACCTGCCGAAAGAAGATGTACCGCCTGAGCACTTGTGGGCGGATGCAGAGGGATTGGAAAAGTGGTGGGCCCGCGTTGATGCAAGGCGTGACGATGGGTACACCGGCGGTGCGGATGATGACGATTCCGGCCCTGACGAGATGCAGCAGAACGACTTGGCGCGCTACCTCAAGGATTAGGGCTGAGAATGCGAATTAGGACGCGTGTCTGATGGCGGGCAAGAACGACTTCTACATTTCCTTTGGGTCGAACGCCACCGAATTCTCCGCTGCCCTCGCCAAGGATCTCCAAGGGGCGCAGAAGTCGATCGGCGAGCTCACCACGCTGGTTGAGCGACTGGAGCAGGCACAGGGTCGCATGAAGGCGGGGAAGCCCGCTCCCGCTCCCGTCCCCGGCGCGGCCCCCGTCCCACCGCCTACCCCGCCCAAGGGAGGCGGGAAGGAAGCTGCCGGGACCGCCATGGTCGACATCTCGGCGATGGCGCAGGACATGAAGGCGCTCCAGACCGAGACCTGGAAGATGGTCCAGAATCTCGGGACCGCCATCACGGGCATGGAGACCCTCATCCGTCGCGCCGTGGGCAAGACGACACATGACGACAAGAGCGATGCAGCGACAGCGGCCTACGACAAGCAGGGCAGGCGGGTTTATCGCCCCGGCGTCACCGCTGCCGATGTCGGGCGAACGATCGACAAGCACGGCAACCCCGTCGATCCGTCGAGGAAGCTCGGTGGACAGTGGCCATCGCCAGCCTTGGGTGACAAGTGGACTCAGGATCAACTCAAGGCGAGCAAGACGAGCATCGCCGAGGTGGCCAAGGCCGCGAAGGACGCGGTAACGACGATCTCGAATACGCCGACGCAGATCGTCTCCGAAGTGTCGATGGATGCCGTGGTCTCGGCGATCAAGAACCAGACCAAGTCCATGAACAAGGGCATCGAGGCGATCGTCAACGCGATCAACAACAACGGCACCGGCAAGAACCCTCCCGGTGGCGCTCCCGGTGGCGGCGGCAAGGGCAAGGGCGGTGGTGGCGGCAGCAAGGGTGTTACGGCACCGATGGCCGTCGATACCGATGCGGCTGGCGTCAGCCTCATCGACGAGACCACTGTCAGCACTGCGGGTCTGGGCAAGACGGCTGCCCGGCGAGTCGAGCGTGCGAAGAAGCGGAACGCTGACGCCAAGGCGGCACTGGCAGCGGCGCGCACCGAGGGCAACGAGGAGAAGATCGCCAAGGCCGAGGAAGAGGCCCAGCGCGCGTCTGCGTTCTTGGCGACGGCCGCTCTCCCCCGAGCCAAGGTCAAGGCCGACAACGAGAAGTTGCGTCGGGCTGAGCGCGAGCAGAACAGGCAGCGTCTTTCGGAGATCGACGAAGCCCTCGGGATGACCGAGGACATGGCCGCCCTGCGTTCCTCGGTGGCCGCACGCAAGACCACGCGCAAGCAGTTGCATGGGATTCTCGACGCCTACAGGAACATGGACCCCTCGTTCATCCCCACGCGGATGGATGGCTCGCCGATTACGCGCAACCAGAACACGAAGGCCGGTCCCCTCGTCGACATGGTTGAGCAGGTCGTCGGCAAGCGCCAAGAGGCGATGAAGGCCGCGATCGATCCGAAGTTGCTGCCGTTCATCGACAAGACCCTCTCGATGATCGACAAGACGGCTCGCTCGTTGGCCGCCGCAGAGAAGACCCTGAGCGAGCACTACGCGTCTGGTGGCGGCAGCCTCAAGATGCAGCCCGGTACGCAGCGCGACTCCGGTCACGCTGGCCCAGGAAGCCTCACTCGCGTTCCCCTTGGTGACGGGACATTCGCTCCGGTCGCCTTCGACGTCATGCCTGGATCTCGCCCCGAGAAGCGCGTCAAGGGCACCCCGAGCATGGGCGCAGCCTTCGGTCGCAAGGAGATGACGGCTGAGGAGTATCTGGCCGCCAGCGGCGAGTCGCGCTTCCTCGGCCCAGGAACCCTCGCCCCCTTCGGGACCACGGCGGGTGTCGGAACCGAGAAGCAGGTCCGTGCTGCCATGAAGGCGCGGCAGGATGCGTTCGCCCAGATCAAGGGCGCTGCTCGCTCCAACGTCATGGAGTTGATGCAGGACTCGCAGCCCGTGGACTTCTTCCATCCCAGCCTCATGGAGGCTGCGAAGAATCCCGTGGACAAGAACGGCAAGGAGCGCTCGAAGGCCGACATCGCGCGAGCGGTGAAGGGCGTGCGTGCCGTCCAGAGCGCGGCGCGCGTCATCGACAACCTCGGCGCGATGATCGAGGGGCTCGACCAGCGCTGGGCTGCCCTGAGCGCAGAGGCCGAGAAGCTCATCAACCTGCGCGACACCCAGGGGCTGACCAAGGGCCAGACCTCGCGGCTGAGCACCGTCCAGAAGGCGATGAAGGAAGTCGAGGCCTATCGGGCATCGACGCTCACGCCGGAGATGGACCAGTTCCGCACTCCGAGCTACCGCCTCGGTCTGGCGACGCGGCAACTGACGCGCTGGGGTGGACCCGGTGGCGAGGATGCCTTCTACGGTCGATATGGATACCCGCCCATAGTTCCTCCGGGCGAGGGTGGCTATGAGGGCCAGCGCCTCAACAACATCGAACGCAATCAGCAGGCGCGTCAGAACCGCGACGCCATGCTGGGTGGACTGAACGAGACGCTGTTCGGTGGCAGCACCGCCATGGGAGCGGGTGCGGGGTCACGTCGCAAGCAGCAGCTCTACCCCGGTGTGCGCCTGGACTGGAAGACCGGGACCGTCGCTCCGGTCGACATGGGCCAGCAGCGCATGTCGGCCATCCAGAGGGCATTCGGGACGCTTGGCTCCAAGCAGCTCACCGAAGCCGACATGGAGCCCTTGACCAAGGCCCTGCGCAAGGCGAAGCAGGCCCTAATGGGCATCGACAAGGGGACGCACACGGTCGAGGACTTCGACCGCGCCATGTCCAAGTTCAACGACGCCTTCGTGCGCGCCACAGGGATCCAACTCCCCTTCGCAACCAAGGTCGACTCCACGGGCAAGACCCTGAAGGTGTGGAGTCAGGTCATTGCGCAGAACGCTGCCGATGTCGAACTCTCCGCAGACAGGGCGGTCAAGGCTGCGGGGCGCAAGCGCACCATCCGCATGGAGGACATGGGGGCCAACCTCAACGACCCCGCATCCATCACGCAGCCGCAACTGAGGGACACGGCGCGACGGGCCATGGCCCCGCTAGGCGATCTTGGGAACGCCTTCAACAACGCGCGCGAGGCGATCGAGCGAACCAAGAAGGCCTCCACCGTCCTGAAGACGACTGCTGACACCATCACGGCGGGGACGATAGGCGGCCAGCAACTGGGCTCCCTGTCCTACCAGAAGACGAAGAGCGGTCTGGAGTTCGGTGGCATCACCATCGATCCCAGCATCAAGGGAACCAAGCAGGAGCAGTTGGTTCGCAGCCAGTTGATGAAGTTGCTGGAGGAGCAGTCGTTCCTCGCTGCGTCACCAGCGGATCGCAAGATCGGTCGGGCGCTGCCGATCTCGGGGCTCCCCACCGGAGCAGACATGCCGCTGTGGCTGGCGAAGCTGCGGGTGGGCAGGGGTCCGAATGAGACGGACATCGATTACTCGCGTCGCACCATGGGCGACAAGAGCAACGGCGTCAAGGGCAGCGTGCAGACGATGCGCGAGGACGCGGAGCACATCGACACCGCGATCAAGCACCTCGCCTCCATCCTGAGCGTCGATGCGAGCACGCTCGAAAAGGCCATGAAGATGGACGTGAGCGCTCACGCCGAGGCTGGCTTCATCGGCGCTCAAGAGATCGCGTCCATCAAGACCGTCATGCGTCAGGCTGGTATCCGCTGGTCCAAGGGCATGAATGAGGCCCTGATGGGGGCCAAGAACCTTGATGAGTTCTGGGCTGCGTACCAGAAGATGCTCAAGGACGGGACGTTGAAGATGACGTCCAATCCGGGGACCAAGTTCGACAAGATGGGCGACGAGGTAGACGCCCGAAAGACCAAGGTCGTCGGGACCGTCGAGGAGTGGCGCAAGAAGAGGGACAAGTTCCTCGCGCAACTCAAGAAGGACGAAGAAGCCTTCGACAAGATGATCGGCGACGCCGGGCTCCAGGGCGTCTCCCGCAAGAAGATCGAGCGCGAGGCCAACCGCCTTGATCGTCGTGGCGTGCAGGACACCGGCACCGAGGACGAGAAGAAGCGGCTCCAGACGCTCCAGCAGATCCTCAAGGCGTGGGACGACATCATCCGCAAGCGCGCGGATTACGACTCGATGCGCAAGAGCACGCCGAGTGCCGCCGACACGCTCGCACAGGTGGGGAACATCGCGTCCCCGCAGATGCTCGCGGCGCTGGAGAAGAAGGCGGCGCTGGAACGCAGGCAGTCGGCGCTGAACCGTCTTGGCCAGATGAACCCGACCGCACTCACCCCAGGCTCAGAGGGGATGAGGCAGTACGAGGAGACGCTGGCTACTGCGGCTGGCGGCAGCAAGAAGTTGGAGGAGGCCGCGCGCAGTGGTGACGTGCGCGGTCCTCGTATCCAGAAGGCGCTCGCCAGCATCAAGAAGAAGATGGCGGATGTCGATGCCGACATCGCCGCGATCGACGCTGGTGTGGCGCAGGTAAGCAAGCCGACCCAGCAGACGACCGCTGCGAGCAAGGAAGTCGAAGCGTCGATCCGCGAGTGGCAGAAGCAACTCAACGTGCGTGAGCGCCTGTCGGCGATGCGTCAGGTCGAGAAGCTCATGACGCAGGGGCAGCCCATCCCCGATGAGCTACTGGGACGTGCGGCTGTTTCCGCGCCGGGACAGCCGCGCTCCGCGTCGTTCATGCGCGCGGTCGGTGGCAACAACATCGTTGGCGTCCAGAACGCCATCAAGGCCGCTCAGGAAGAGGCCAAGGGAACGCCGTCCATGGCGACCCTGCGCGCGAACATCGCAGCCGCACAGGGTGGCGCTGCTACTGCGGGAGCCGCTGGCGGTGGTGGAGCCGCTGCATCTGGACGCGTGTCTGGAGGCTTCGACGAGTGCTGCAACAAGATCGTCAAGGTACTCAACGACATCCATGCCCTGCTCAAGACGGGCATCCCCACCCGCCCGGCTACAGGAGCGGGAACCACCACTCCCGGTCAGATCACCCTTCCCACCTCGCCGCCCGGCATCAAGCCCATCACCCTCCCGACCTCTCCCCCGAGTGGCAAGGGCGCAGCAGCCGCAGGCGTGGCCGGTGGCAACATGTCTGCCTACACGGGGATGCTTGGCTCGAATGCTCCTGAGCTCAATGCGGAGGAGCAGGCGGCTCTTGCGCGCGCGGGTGCGCAGCAGCAGAAGGCCGCCAGTGCGTCGATCGCGGAAATCTCGCGGGAGAACCGCATCGCCGAGGCGATGACCAAGGTCAGCGCGGCAGCCAAGACCGAACTGGAGGCGCTCAAGGCAGCCGCCAAGGCCGGTGCAGACAAGACCGAGATCACCAAGCGCATGGAAGCCGTCTATGCGCAACTGCTGCCGACAATGCAGAAGATCTCCGCAGAGGATCGTCGCGCGACCGTCAAGGGGATGCTGTCGCAGGCATCGGGTCAGCCGGTCACCAATCAGGACATGACGTCGCTGGCCAAGACGGTTGGCGATGTGGCCAACGCAGGCAAGCGCGAGGGCAACAAGGCGGGCTACGGCATCGGCGTCGGCATGGGCGAAGGGGCCATGACCGGCTTCGAGCGCACCATGTTCGGCGGCAACGGGTTCTGGTCACGCGTCATCCACAGCACGGGCACGTTCCTCGTCCGTAACTTCACGGCAGGGTTCGTCTTCGGCCTGACCAATGCGCTCCAGGACATCATCCGTCAGGGCATCGAGACCGAGGCCGTGTTCGTCCGAGTGAGCAATGCCCTCGAAGCGACGAACCGCAAGGCCGGGAACATGAGGACCGAACTCCTCACGATCTCGACCGACTACGGCGTCTCGCTGGAGACGGTCTACAAGACCGCTGCTGGCCTGACGGGCATGTTCGAGAACGTCGGGGACATCTCCAGCGCGACGCGAGCCATCTCCGCGCTGGACATGATCTCCGGTGGCGCACTCAGCGCGGGCGAGGGTATCGGCGCGTTGTCGTCGATCACCAACGCCTACGGCGTGAGCGGAGCCGATGACCTCTGGCACGTGGCCGATGTTCTGACGGTCATCCAGAACCGCCTGGGTACCAACATCGAAGTCACGGCTGAAGGCCTTGGTCGCATCGCTGGCCTTGCCAAGCAGTTGGGCCTCCCGCTTGAGGATGCCGCCACCTACATCGGCGCTATCGCCAAGTTGACGAACCAGACTGGCTCGGCAGCAGGCGAGCAGTTCCAGCGCATCATCGCCGTCATGCAGACGGGACGCGGCCAGAGTGTCCTGCTCAAGAACCTCCAGGGCACGGGGATCGGCGATGCTCTCGCCCCCAATGCCGTGACGGGTATGCGCGACTACGACAAGGCCCTGAAGATCCTGCTGGCCAACTACACCAGCCTCAATCAGGCCCAGCGCGAGAACATCACCACCACCCTCGGTGGCCAGCGTCAGGCCGCAGCACTGAACGCCCTTCTGGAGCAGGGCGCGAAGGTTCTCGACACCGCACGCGCTGCTCATGACGCCAATGGTCAGGCGCAGGAGCGGATGGATGCCATCACCAGCCAGCTCAACACCAAGATCAAGATCATGCAGGCGAACTTCGTCTCGCTCGGCGCGGAACTGGTGCGCTCAGGAATCTTGAACTTCTTCGGCGTCCTGCTCGAACTCCTGAACAAGACGGTTGGCGCGACAGCAAAGGTGTTCGCCACTGTCAACACCTTCATCGACAACAACGCAATTCTCGGGGCGATCAGAAATCTGGCTGGGTTCGGCGTAGGCCTTGCGGCCACTATCTGGCTGGCGTCCAAGGCCTTCACGGGCATGAGCATCGCCATCAAGAACACCTCTGCGGCTGCTGCTGCGTTGATGCCTGCTCTCGGTAAGTTGGCAGGAGAGACGCAGGTTGTCACCGTCCTCACTGCGGAGCAGACGGCAGCGCAGGTCACCAACTCTGAGGCCATGCTGCTGCGTTCCGCGACAGCCAATGGCGACGTTCTGGCTCAGCAGCGACTCCTTCTAGCACAGGAGGCAGGGCAGGCCGGGGTCATGGTTGCCCCGCTTGGAAATAAGAACGGTCGTCTGGCTACGGCTGCTGACAAGTCACGCACGCGGGCCGCTGGTCTTGCCACTATGGCCAAGGAGCGCGAAGCCGCACTTGCTGCTGCACGTACGGCGGCAGCGGGAGATGTTGCTCTCGCCGCCAGTGGTGCGGGGCAATTGTTCACTCCGGGCAAGGATCCGGGAGCCGGGCCGCGAGCCAGCCGCATGTGGGCGATGGAGAAGGAGGCCAAGGCGCTCAGGATGGCAGAGAAGGGCAGCCTTCTCGCCGCCACTGGCATGGAGGCCTTGAATACCGCTCTCCACTCCACCGCGCTGTGGGCGATGGGACTGCGTGTTTCGCTCATGGCAATCGCCGCTGTTGGCGTGGTTGTCGCACTGAACGCGATGAACCGCGCCAAGGCCGAAGAGGAAGTACAGAACGCCTACAAGGCAAGGTTCACGGAGGCGGGGCGCAACACCAAGCCGGGAGAGAAGGGCCCGGCTTACGTCGGCCCAGGAACCGACGCGATGCTCACCACGCGCGAGGACGCGCAGTCGTGGAGCAGCGGATACCTCAACTCGATCAGCGACATTGTTGTCGGCAACGACCTCAAGAACATCAATGGCATCGGCGATATAGCGATGCTCGGCTTGAAGTACGGGCCAGGATTGCCGATCACCCTCGGCAAGAATGCCGTCGACGCATTCATGGGAGATCAGGGCGCACGGAACGCTGGCGACTTCTCCATGACGGACTACGCCAAGGACGTGAATGGCAAGTTCGGCGCTGGGGCCATCAAGAAGCTCCGTGAGGTCGGTCAGGCTCCCGGCGCGACGGTGAAGAAGTTGCAGGATGCCCAGGCAGAACTCGCCAAGGGCATGGACGACATGGCAGCGAAGGTTGCCGCTGACGAGAGCCTTGAGCCAGCGCAGAAGGCTGCGATCCTCGCCTCCCTGGAGGAGACGCAGAAGTACGCGATGATCGCAAGCAATAGCCTGATGGCTGGCCTCCAGGGCGTCAGCAACGTGAACCAGATGCTGTCCGATCAGATGAAGAAGATCGATCAGTACGTGCAGACCATGCAGACGGTCACCATGTCTGGTGGGGCTGACATGACCGCGTGGGTCAAGGGCATGGAAGCCATCATCGAGGACATGGGCCTCCAGGAGGGCAACGCCGTCCTGCCGCTGCTCCAGAAGATGAAGTACGGTCAGCTCGGCAAGGTCGACTTCGCTCGTATGCAGTTGGAAATCCTGCGCAAGGAGGCTGACTCCGCTCAGGCCGCCATGCTGGCAGCCCTCAAGTCTGGAATGCTGGAGCCTGAGGAGATCGAGCGTCTCGTCACTGAGTTCGAGGGCAAGGTCGCGGCTGCCGCACAGCAGGAGCAGACGGTCTTCGATCTGCGGATGCAGTCGTACTCCGATCAGGCGACACTCGCTGCGCGTGGTGGAGACCCGACCAAGGCTCCGCTGCTGCGGTACCAGCAGAAGACCGATGTCCTGAAGAACAAGCGCACGGCCATCCAGGCTGAGATCCAGCAGGTCAAGGACGCTCCCTCGAAGCAGATCCCCAAGTTGGAGCAGGAGCTCGCTGACATCGAGGCTGAGCGCCTGAAGATCGTGAACGATCCGATGGGGTACGCGCAGAGCAAGCCGGGCAAGGATGCTTTGGAGGCGCTGAAGACGCGCAAGGCGGAAACGGAGAAGACGCTCGCCGAACTGCGCGCCAACCCTGGCGGTAACAAGGAGGAGATCCAGAGGCTTCAGGTACTGGAGGCTCAGGTCACCGACGAGATCATCGCCTCCAACATGGCGTACATCAAGTGGGTCGACTCCTACGCGCGGGCACAGACACGCAACGCGGCTGAGATCGCTCGCATCGATGAGTCCTCGGCCAAGAAGCAACTCGACTACATCCTTTCCCTGCCTCGGGGTGGTCCTGACGGAACGACCAAGGAGCAGCGTCGTCAGGCGTGGATCGACTGGCGTACTGCTCGAAACACGCGTCGAGATGCAGAGTTTGCCGAGGCTGCCGCTGCGCGCCAGACGACCCTTGCGATGAACAGGCCGGGGGATACCCTCGGCATCGCGCAGGACGCTCTCAAGGATGCCAACGCAGCCCTGCGGAACGCGCGGCAGTTCGGAGTCACGTCGACTCAGTACCAAGCGGCCATGCAGCAGGTCATCCGCGCGCGCCAGCAGGTCACCGATGCCGTTGCCGGTATCGCTGCCGCTGATGCCGCCCTGACCATCGCGATGGCTAACGCAGCGGGTCGGACGGTCAAGGCGGCGCAACTGACAGCCGACGAGGCCAAGCGCAAGTTGGCCGTCGCTCTGGCGCATGGCGGCGCGGGATCGGCCGAGGCGATCAATGCTCAGGCCGAGGTCGTCACCACCGAAGCCGCGCAGCGCGATGCGATCTTCAACGACAAGTTGGGGACGATCGACTTCAACATGGAGATGGGGCGCATGACCTCATCTGCTGCCATCGACCAGTTGAAGGAGATGCTCAAGCAGACCAACCTCACGCGCGACCAGCGTCGTCAACTGCTCCTGAAGATCAAGGGGTTGCAGGACGATGTGCGCAACGCGCTCACGGGGTCCGGTTTCAACATCTCGGACATCAAGCTCCCCACCGCGTATCAGGTGCGACGGGCTCTGGCGCTCGACAAGTACAACACCTTCGTCACCGACAACGCCAACTCACTGTCCAGGATGCAGTCCGAGGTGGGGGCGGCTGGAGGAGCGCGTACCGCCACGGCCACCAGCGACCCGATCATCGCCGGTCTCGACAGTGTGCGTGCGGCTGTCGAGAAGTCGGGCAGCAAGAAGGTGCACAACGAGGTCACGATGCACAACAACATCCCGACTGCCGAGATCGCCAAGGCCATCGTCCATCAGGTGATGAAGGAACTGGATCGTCGATCGAATATGGATCAGCGTTCTAATTCCTCTACCCCGAGAACCGTCAGGCAGGAGAAGCACTGATGACTGTCAGGTGGAAATTCAAGGACCTCTCGACGGGGACCGAGGCGACGCTGGCGATCAACCCGAATCAGGGTGGGTCGCCCGGAGTGGACAAGTCTGTCAACGCCGTCCACGTGCTCGCCCCCAATCGACGCGCGATCGTCTGGGAGGGAACGGCGAAGCCCTCCAACATGGAGTTCAGCGGCGTCATCATCACCCAGGCCCATCTGGAGATGCTGGAGTTGTGGGCAGTGAAGAGGACGCTCGTCCAGATCACCGATGACCTCGGGCGGATCTATCAAGGGGTCATCGCCGCGTTCCACCCCACGCGCGAACGACGAGCCTTCAACTACTGGTACCACACGTACCAGATGACCTTCATGCCCACGGCGATGAAGAACGCATCGGGGACCGTCGTGTACGGCGAGATCGTGGCGAGTGTCTGATGCTTGATCCCAACTCCCAGATCTTCCGTGACTGGCAGGACCTCATGGTCTCGGGTGAGTTTGTCGGCAGGAACAGGCCCGTAGGGCGCGTGACCTTCGTCGAGCCCTGGATCACGCGCAACAACTCCACCAGTCGGCCGGGTCCATGGCGCAGCCAGTTGTTCAATCCCGCCGAGCCAGTGTGGCTGGAGAACTGGGTCGAGCTCTCGGTACGCAGCATCAGCATCTCCCGCTCCATCGGCCAGGACGCTGCGACGTGCACCCTCTCGATGGTCAACGTGCGTCCAGGACAGTACGTGCGACAGGGGATAGACGAGGATCCCTTCGGCGTTGGCTACCTGACGCCCTACCGAGGTATGGCCACGGCGGGAGTTTCGACATCCGTCTATGGTGATGAGCACGCGGAGACGACGTGGGGCTATGCCCCGAACGACCTGTCGAATCAGTTGCTCCCGAACACGCTGGTCCGTACCTATCAGGGGTACGGGTCGGACAACTTCGACGAGAACGGCCATCCTCGCGACCCATCCGATCCGCTGTACGTCTCCCCGGCCAACGACTCGAAGCTGGTTCTGACGGGTGTCTGGTTGATCGACCGCGCGACCTTCGTGGGTGGCACGGAAAGCCCGACGATCAACGTCGAGTGCCGCGACCTCGGCAAGTTGCTCATCGAGCAGTTCATCTTCCCCAAGATGATCCCGATGTCGCGCTTCCCGCTGGTCTACTCTCCAATCCCCGACACGGAAGCCGACCAGAACGGCCAGCCCGCCTCTGCGGGACGCAACACGGCCCGCTACGACACCAGCGCGCCCGACCAGCACTCCTACTACCCCAACGGCGCAGTGAGCGGCCACAAGGGCACGGATGCCTTCGACGGGCGCGAGGAGACGTACTGGCTGAGCCACTCCTACGAGCACCCGAGTTCGTCTGATGCTTACGAGTGGCTCCAGGCCGACTGTGACGGCGATGAGATCAACGAGGTCTACATCCACACCGTCAAGAGCGGGTACACGGTCTACGTGTCCGTCAAGGAGGACGGGACGTGGAAGGGATCGAACTCGATCCCCTATACGCCGGGGGACCACAACCACAATGCCGGGATCGACTACGTGGCCAAGAGCGTGATCGGCAGCAGCGCCAAGGTCAAGATCAAACTCCCTCGCACCTACAAGGCCGAGAAGGTGCGGATCACCTTCCACAACCTCCAGGAGTTCACCGGCCTGCCGTACTTCCCCTACCGGGTGGCCGTCAGGGAGTTCCACTGCTACATGCGCTCGACGGCGATCGACTGGAACAACTACGTCTTCGACAACTTCCCTCCAGCCGCTGAGCCGGGGCAGATCTCCGACTGGTCGGAGGCGATCAAGGAACTCTGCGGCTGGGCGGGGTTCACGTGGCCTGACGCCAGCCCCAACCATGCCGATCCACTCTTGGGCATCTGCGAGGCTACGGGCACGCCCATGCGGATCTGGGGCGACTTCGAGGTGCTGGGCTCGGGACCAATCATCAGCACGCCCGGCGACTACTTCATGAACAAGTCCTTCATGGAGGCCATCCGGCAGATCGTGGACTTCCTCGGAGGAATCTTCTACATCGACCACACCGGGGGTGCCCAATTCAGGATGCCCAATATTTGGGCACCGGGCAACTTCGTTTGCGATGTCGATTCGGTCTCGCTGGCTGCGAGAACAAACACGCATCCAATTGAGTTCAACGACGGCATCAACCTCCTCGGCTACACGATGACCCTCGACGACTCGCAGATTCGCTCGGAGATCGTCGTCGTCGGCAAGGACCCCGACATCAAGGGCGAGGGAATGGTCGCTGGCGGGTTCAAGCTCGGGAACGGCTCGGCCATCGACTTCTCCGACCTGCTCAACGGTCAGGTGCGCCTGATGATGATCCCCGGTGAGTCGACCAAGAACTTCAAGACCAACGCCGAGTGTGCCGTCATGGCCGAACTGACAGCCGTCCAGATCATGATGACCTATCGCAAGGGGTCGGCCCAGATCATCGCGCACCCAGGGCTCCACATCGACGACCAAGTGCGGATCTTCGAGCGCGTGACAAACGAGACGGCCATCCATTACGTGTCCGGCATAGAGTCGAGCATGGACCTGGAGAGCGGCGAGTACACGATGAACGTCACCACGCACTGGCTGGGGACCGACGCCGCCAATCACGCAGATGAGGGGAGTTGGGTCATCGATGCACAGAAGCTCACTCCCACCGTGCAGTTGCTCCCGGTGATCCTGAAGCGACTGGCCGCGTCCAATACAGCCGGTACGGGCGATCTCCAGCCCGCCAACGCGAAATCGGGGGCATTGGGCGCATGAGTTACGCAGCAGTGCAGGCCGTCACCGCGCGTCAGCGCGAGTTGGCGCAGGCGTCACCACGTCCCAGTCGCGTGCGGTTCAGCATCCTCACGCGCGGTGTGGGCGAGACACGCATGGTGGACACGCGCTCGCTCAACTTCGGAGCGGCGCTGCTGGAAGAGCCGACCTTCTCCTATGGCGTCGTCGCACGTCAGAGCCTTGGCGTGGGACAGGTCCCACTGGCCACGGCGACCGTGCTCACGTGGGTCACCCGCCCGGTCGGCACCTCGGGGCAGTTGCTCTACCTCGGCGCTGAACTCGGCTTCCGCGTCGAGTCCTCAAAATCAGACATCAAGCTGAAGTTCACTCTGACGTTCGAGGGGACGGCGCTGCGCAGCACGTACGGCTTGGATGGTTCCTGATGGCCGATGCTGGCGACGTCATCATCCCCGTTCCCCTGAGCCTGAGGACGTGGAATCCCGGTGGCGGGATCGTGGACTACTTGCCCTACGGGGATGTCACTGGGCTGTGCCGGATCCCGATGGGATGGGACGACCCGGCCTATCGTGGCGGCGTCGCTATGGCGGCTCAGGGCTACTACGGGCAGTACGTCAACAACGATGCGAGACAGCAGGTTGTCGGTGGATACGACAACATCAACCTGCTGTTTCACCCACCCGTGGGTGCGTCTGCTGACGGACTCTCGGACAACCGCTGGGTTCGCCAGGACCGCTTGATGAGGGTCGCTCCCTACTCGATGTATAGCGGGTCGAGCATCTACTCGGCGATCTGGGCGCAGCGGCATGGCAAGTATCTGTACCACGCCTACTCAGCGCAGAGGGCTGATGGTTTCTTCTACCCGACGATGCACATCGCCAAGTTGTCAGGCAACGAGAATATCGCCTGGGTGGACTCGGGTGGGTACTCAACGAACGACTTCTACGGGGTCACTTCTCCGTACAGCGTCTATCACGAAGGGTACGACGGGTACGCCACTGACCATGAATTCCCGTGGGTGTGGTTCCAGAACGGGTCGCTGATCATGCGGTTCCGTGACGACAATCGGCAGCTCGGATATCGCTATCACATCATCAGCAACTCGGGCGATTACTACGTCGGACGCATCTGGCTCAACATGCAGACCTATGGGGATGTGTCGGGCAAGGCGATTCTCGGTATTGGCACTCTCGCGCATCCGTGGAATGTCAGTGACTACGAGCCGCCTGAACTCTGGTGGTTCGTCAAGACGACAGTGAACGGGCATCTGAATGGGGGAGTGACGATCTATCGGGCGCAGTGGAAGCCCGGTCAGTTCACTCGATACACCGGAATCAACAACTGGCATGGATGGCAGGCATCCAACGTCGACTACTACTCCGAGATGATGGCGCAGGAAAACCCTCATGCGGAGGCGTTCGAGAAGTCTTGGTACAACGACGCGCACATCGTCGGAACGATCGAGCCGAGTACGTGGTGGGCTCCTGAGGGGACTGAGGCCGGAGTCGGCACGCTAAAGGAGAACCCCACCACCATCAAGGTTTTCAGGCATCCGTCTGTACGTGACGCACTGACGCTGCTGTTCGTCATTCCTTCCGGCGCGGTCGTCTATCACAGTAGAGACAACGGAAAGACATGGGACAGGCCTGTGGTGTGCACTCCCTATACCCCTTATGTCGACGGGGGAATCGTCAAGAGTTCCACGCAGTCGGCCATCGTCCTCGATGATGGAAAGCCTGTCATGCCAGCTCGGTATTACGGAAACATGTATAGCGCCCACATCGAGCACTCTGGCGCACTTCTCGCCCCTGAGGGCGTGACGAAGGGTATGGGGTATTTCGATAGAACATCTGTCACACATCGTCGCTCTGACATCAATCGCGGAGCGTGGGTATGACCGTCACGATGATGACCACCGAGTTCGGCGAGTTCCGAACAGGCTCGGTCGTCCAGGTCATCAACCGTAACTTCGGTAAGTTCGGCCGCCCCGCTGTTGGCATCGCGGAATCCGGTGGGACCGTCAGCGCCGCATACGAGGACAAGGCGGGGACGCGCTGGATCTCCAACTACTCCGGTGGTGGATGGTCGACCACCCTCTATCGCGGAGAGGGCTATCCCGGTCCTTTTGGAATGCCCTGGAATCAAGTTGATGGGGTTTCGGCCATTGACGACAACTATGTCTACTACGACTCCTACAACCCCTACACGGAAAAAAGGGTCAGGCACAACTTGGGGTCTGCCTGCGTCACTGATTTCGGCAACAGCATCATGGAGCGGTACAGCGGATCTGCGGATCTTCCCGATGATCCTTTTGGTGGTTCGGGAAACATCGAGGCATGGTTCTTCTTCGGGATGGCCAGTAGTGGCCAGTTCGTTGGTTTTTACACCGTGGCGGTCTGGTACATGGATACGTGGCACACCACTTACGACCCCATCACCCATGAGGCCAATGGCGGTTATTGGACGCGTGCCTACAGCGTCAACAACAAGCACTTAGACGGTGGGGACATGTTCCCGGATCATCCACAGGTCTATTGGAATGGCCCTGGTGCGTCGCCGGGGCAAGAGGGAATCTTCATCGTGGGGAGCCACGACATCTGGGAGCGCGTGCCCTACAACCTCGGCTTCACCAGGATTCACAAGTCATCAATCCCCAACTTCGGTGCATACCTTCCGTACCTGCGTGATAGCGATCAGGACGGGTATTACGACTTCTACAACGTTGGATACCCGCCGCCCTACATGCAACTCACGTGGGCGTTCACGGGGTCGGGGACGAATGTTGTCCATGGCACGCAGGGATCGGGTGCCTTTTTCAGCAAGTTCTACAACTACAACGGCGCGTGCTATCGCGCACAGCTCAACGGCTGGGCGAGCCCCGACATGCTCTGGTGCTGCCCCACGTATCCACGCATGGTCGTCATGGTTGTCAACGACGCGCTCATCTCCGTCACTGTGCCACCACCGCCTGCCGATGAGACGGAATCGCTGATGCTGTCAGAGGGCATCTACGAGGACACGCCGTCGCGCTCTCCTAGCGAGATCAATCCTCCGGTGGCCTATCTGGACACGCAGAAGGTGACGCGCTGGTGAGCACCCAGGAGATCATCCAGGTCCTGCACACATCAGGGATGCAGGATTCGGCCTCATGCCTGAATCTGCACACAGGCTGGTACAACGAGGAGTTTTCCACGGTCGGATGGGACTACCTGACCGAGACCCTGTGGGTGCCAAACGCTCCATCGGGACGGATCATCCCGTCCTTCATCTCCTACGCGATGGACGCACGCGAGTCGAGCGACAGTTCCGTGCGGTGCTTTGCCCTCAAGTTCGGCCCCCCGTTCATGGGGTTGCAGAACGTCAGGATGTGGGTGGATCCGTTCTCGGCTCCTGAGGGGTGGGTCTTCGAGGTCTCGGTGAACGCCGACTGGGATCAGGCGCTCCAGCGATTTCGTCCCATCGAGGAGTTCTTCGCAGATGGGGCAGCCAACCTCATGCCGGGTTTCGACACACGTCTAGAACCGGGGCAAATGACTATCTCACCAGCCGTGAGCGGCGACGGAGGGACGTACACGACAAACTGGGTCAGCGTGAAGGCCACTGTCAACCAGCTCGCGACGCCAGGACCGC
>Ga0213920_1000926_pt1 | contig 18157 bp, 10 predicted proteins | sample McNCre1117MG_FD_161054 | JGI IMG/M metagenome (GOLD analysis project Ga0213920, IMG submission 161054) | Freshwater microbial communities from McNutts Creek, Athens, Georgia, United States - 11-17 MG | ecosystem: Environmental > Aquatic > Freshwater > Creek | place: USA: Georgia | collected...
ACCGACCTGGTGGTCCACTTCGCCGCCGAAAGCCACAACGACAACTCGCTGCATTCCCCGGAAGGCTTTATCACCACCAACGTGAACGGCACCTTCAACCTCATCCAAGCCGCAGTTAAGCACAACGTTCGCTTTCACCATGTCTCCACCGATGAGGTCTTTGGTGATCTAGCCCTGGACGACCCGGCCAAGTTTAACGAGGACACACCATACCGCCCGTCCAGCCCATACTCCGCATCCAAGGCTGCCAGCGACCACCTGGTGCGCGCCTGGGTTAGATCTTTTGGTCTCCGCGCCACCATCACCAACTGCTCCAACAACTTTGGCCCTCACCAGCACGAGGAAAAGTTCATCCCTCGCACCATCCTGCTGGCGGCCTCGGGCATCAAGCCCAAGGTTTACGGCAAGGGCCAAAACGTGCGCGACTGGATCAGCGTTGACGACCACAACGCTGGCGTCTGGGCTGCGATTGACCGCGGTCAGATTGGTGAGACCTACCTTCTTGGAGCTAGCAACGAGCGAAACAACCTGCAGGTAGTGGCCGCCATCCTGGCGCACCTCGGCCTGCCTGCCGACTTTTACGAGTTGGTTGCGGATCGCCCAGGCCACGATCTGCGGTATGCGATTGATGCCACCCGCGCACGCACGGAACTTGGCTGGACTCCTAAGGAGGACGACTTCGAGGCGCAGCTGGCCGCGGTAGTGGACTTCTACCGCCTTCGCGCCGGCCGGATTCAGGCCAACTCCACTTCCGGCCTATCTAGGACCATCTAGAGATGCGCGCGGCTAAGTCGCACTGGTTTGCCTTCGCTGTTGGCATCGGACTTTTTGCGCTTGCCATGAACGCGGAGGCGCTCGCCGTCTGGCAGGGCTTTGGCCGCGGTTCGGTTTTGTTGGCGGAGCTCGGCCTGCTTCTGCCAGTGATCGCCTTCACGCTGCTTGGGTTCCCGCGCCTTAGCCGCGCTGGGTTGCGCCTTCCACGGCTCACGCCTTCAGCACTCGTGCGACAGGCGCTGGCCGGCGTGGTCTTCGCAACCCTCGCTTTATTCGTGAGCTTTGCGCCAATCACCATTTATGGCGCCTACTACCAGGCGTTTCCGCTGGCGGCCCTAGACGCCGGCATCAAGTACCACCAGGACACCGCCTTCCACAGCGCCCTGATCCAGAGCATCATCAACTTTGGCTTCCCAAGCACCGGCCAGCACCTATCGCCAGTCACCTTCTACTACACCCTCAGCCACTACACCGATGCCCTGGCCTCGCGCCTCTCTGGAATCTCGCCGTTTGAGGCCAGCGGCCTGCTGTTCCACTTCAAGAAAACAATCATTGTTGTGGCCATTACGGTATTTCTGGCCCGGGTCACAAAGGGCCGAAGCGCGCTTTATCGGGCCCTGGCTGTGACTCTGGCGCTGCCGGTATTCATAGGCACCTGGACGCTGATTGGCTCCGAGGGTCTCTGGACCGCATCGGTGATTCTGCTGGCGGTGGCGCCGCGGGTTTGGAAGATTCTTCGAACCGCCGCGCCAACCCACCGCAACTACCAGTACCTGACACTCGTCCTGCTGCTCATAGGTGTTGCAAAGTTTTCGTCCGGCCTCATGCTTGCCTTGTTTATCGGCCTCTGGCTGATTCAGTCGCGCGCCCGCTCGGCCAGGCTCTGGGTTTACTCAACCGTCTGGCTTGCCATGTACGCGCTGCTGGCTTACCTGTTCTCCATCTCCAACACCACCGCATCGCTGCCCACCAGCCTGGGAAGCGCGTTCAACTACTGGTTGGTTCGTGGCGCCGACCGTTCGGCTCCATCGCTGGTTGCGCTGTATGTTCTGCTGGTGGTCAGCGTTGGTTTCTGGCTGCGGTATCGATCGGTTGAAAACCGGAGGTTTGTTCTCACGCAGCTTGGGGCGCTCCTGGTCCTCGGCGTTCTGGCCAGCCACTTTGCCAAGACAGACGAGTTCTATTTCACCTTTGGTGTTCTGTTTATAGTGCTGCTGGTGGGTGTGCAGCTCCTGGCAGCGCAGTTGGTGGTGACGTGGCGAAAGCCGCTAACCCTGCTGATGGCCGCCGCTCTAATTTTCGGTGTGGCGGCAGTTCCGCAGACCAGCCTCCACCTGACTGGCAGCTCCAAACACGACATCGAGTCGGCCGCGAAGAAGGCCAACAACGCCTACCTTGCCGACTACAACAAGATCACCGGCTCCAACCTGACCGTGACCAAGCTGCTCAAGGGCGCAAAGATCAAGAAGCCCGCTCCGGGTGCGGCAACGAATTTTGTGAACAGGCTCGGTGCTTTCCAAAAAGCCAACGGGCTCGGGCCGAGCAATTCGGTGTTGTGGGTTTCCAAGCACCTTTTCCTCACCCAAACCGGCTTCATGGTTGGCAAGTGGTGGGCCAAGGGGCTACTGATGTATGCCATCACGGGGGTGCCACTGGTGCACGGCTCACCAACTCTGTGGCTGGGCTACGGCTTCGCCAACTACACCGATGCCGATCTTTGGACCAACCACCCTACGGACCTCGATGCAATCAGGGCTGCAGGCAAAAACGTGATTGTGGTTAAGAGCATTCTCGACCCAAGGTTCGAAGTCATGGCGGCAACTAGCCGCTAAAGACTAAGAGTTAGTTGCCCAAGAAGGCACGTACCTCAACTCGACGGTTGCAGGCCTTCGAACCCTCGGCAGCAAGCGCCTCGGCGGTTGCGCGGTCCGGCGCCTGAATCAGCCAGAAGCCACTCTGGTGTTCCTCAGTAGTCACAAATGGACCTGCTGACACGATGCCGGCTCCGGCGCGGTTGTCGATTGTGGTTGCTTTGCGAGGCGACTCGATGCCCGCCGCGTAAATCCAGTGGCCCTTGGCCTCAAGCATGTCATTGAATGCATCGATGGCCGTCATCTCGTTGCCGTTGGCGGTGTTGGAGTCTGAGTCAATCACTGTGATGAGGAAGCGCATAGCCTCCATTCTTCCTTCAGCGAACAGTCAGACGCAACCGATAACTGCCCGGCCGGCCAGAGCGTGATAATGGTGTTATACGAAAGGTTTCAAAATGTCTGTCGAGAAGAACCTCAAACTAGAAGGCATGACCTGCGGTCACTGCGTGATGAGCGTGACTAAGCAACTCCAGACTCTGCCGGGTGCCAAGGACGTAACTGTTGACCTGGCAACACAGAGCGCGCACCTTTTCACCGATGAGGCAGTAACAAACGAGGACCTTGCAGAGGCAGTGGATGAGGCCGGCTACAAGCTGGTTTCCGTTAGCTAAGTTGGCGCATAATGGCCATCCCACTGGCGGAGGCTAAGCTTCAAAACCTCGATCTGGACATCGAGGGGATGACCTGCACCGCCTGTAGCAGGCGCATCGAAAAGAATCTCAACAAGGTTGAGGGCGTCAAGGCCTACGTTGACTTTGCGTCCGAGAAGGCGCACATCACGGCCGCGGACGGTGTGACCCGAGACCAGCTGGTTCAAGTGATCGTGGATACCGGTTACGCGGTTGGCTCCAAGCGCGACGAGAGCAAGACCATGCTTTGGCGCCTGGTCGCTGGTGCCACGCTGTCCGTGCCCGTGCTCGCGCTATCGATGATTCCGGCTCTGATGTTCGATGGTTCGCAGTGGCTTGACGCCGCGCTTTCGCTACCGGTTGCCGCCTGGGTGGCGTGGCCGTTCCACTCGGTTGCGCTCAAGAACCTAAAGGCCCGCACCTCCACCATGGACACCCTGGTCTCACTTGGAGTGTTAGTGGCTTACCTCTACGGCGCATATCAGGTGCTCACCGGGGGCATGGAAACCTACTTCGACGTTGCAGCCGTGGTGCCAACCGTGGTGCTTTTCGGTCGCTGGCTTGAGGTGCGAACCAGGCGGTCGGCCACGGACTCGGTGCGCGCGCTCCTATCCGCTATCCCAGACGCAACAGTGGTTCGCCGCGACGGCCAGCAGCTAAGCATCCCCACCGCTCAGGTGAAGGCTGGTGACATCCTGGTGGTTGCCAGCGGCCAGAAGATCCCGGTTGATGCCAGTGTTATCGAGGGTGATGGCCAAATTGATAATTCCCTGATTACTGGCGAGAGCGTACCGGAACAGGTGGGGCCGGATTCGTCGATCGCGGCCGGCGCGCTCAATGTTGGAGGGACCCTGGTATTGCGGGCAGTGGCCAACTCGGCCAACAGCAGAATTTCGCAGATCGCGGATCTGGTTCGAGAGGCCACATCGCAGAAGGCAAAAATCTCCAGTCTCACCGATGCCATTTCGAACGTCTTCGTTCCTTCCGTTATCGGCATAGCACTCGCAACCTTTGCTGGTTGGTGGCTCATTGCGGGTGACCAGCAGACCGGTCTGCGCGCAGCCGTTGCTGTTTTGGTCATCGCTTGCCCATGCGCACTCGGCATCGCCGTTCCGGTGAGCCTAGCCGTGGCCACGGGAATGGGCGCTCGCAGGGGTGTGGTCATTCGCCACCCAGACACCCTGTCGCTGCTCAGCCGCATCAACCGGGTGATCCTCGACAAGACCGGCACCGTCACCACCGGCCAACTTCGGGTGGCTGCCGTGATACCGGTAACCGCAATAGAACCACAGCGTGCGCTTGCCTTCGCGGCCGCGGTGGAACGCGGTTCGGTTCACCCAATTGCCAAGGCAATTTCCGCCACCGATGAAAGCCTCACGGCCACCTCAATTGTTGAAACCGCCGGCTCAGGTGTTGAAGGCATGGTGGACGGCCAACGCGTGAGCGTTAGCCGCCGGCCAGCATCCGTGTTGACAAACTCAGAGACCCTCAACACGGCCCTCGCCGAGGTTGGTGCGCGCACCGTCGCCATCGTTGCCGTGGATGGCGAGGCGCAGGCCGTTATCGGCCTCGAGGATGACCTCCGTCCAACAGCGGCAGCCGCCATCGGTCAGTTGGGTCAGCTCGGCATCCACTCGGTGCTGCTCTCGGGCGATCAAGAGGCAAGGGTTGCTGCCGTTGCGCAGGCGGTGGGCATCCAACGCCACTACGCCGGGGTAACCCCTGAACACAAGCTGGAGGTAGTGCGGCAGCTCAAGGCCGAGGACCCCGGACTGGTTGCAATGGTGGGGGACGGCTTGAACGACGTTGCTGCATTGACCGCAGCAGACGTTGGCATCGCCATGGGTTCCGGCACGCACGCAACGCAGTCTGCAGCCGCAATAACAATCCTTGATGATGAACCCGAGTCCATCGCCTACGCTATCCGCTTGGGCCGCAAGACCTGGACCAACATCAAACAAAATCTGGGATGGGCCTTCGGCTACAACCTGATCCTCATCCCGGTTGCCGCCGCGGGTCTGCTCAACCCCATGCTGTCAGGAACAGCCATGGCTTTTTCAAGCATCAGTGTGGTTTTGAATGCTCAGTCGCTCAGGCGCAGGGTTCGCTCGTAGCGGTGTCCGAAACTTGCAAGGCGGGCTCTCAGGTGCCTGTGATAGCGTCAAAGTCAGCGGATTTCCACAGGGGTGAGCGATGTTTAAGAACCGACTAATGGTTGGTGGCATCAGCCTGTTCAGTTCGCTGCTGGTGGGCAGCCTTTTCCTGTCAACGCCAACCCTGGCCGTGTTCCCAAATCCGCAGTTGGAGACTACGTCAGTTGTGGCGGCCATGCCGTCAGCGCCATATTCCAACATCGACGCCACCCTCTTGCGGGCGTTTTCAAGCAAACCTCAGAGCGTTGTCATTACCGCCAGCAACAGGGCCGCGCTTTCGGCACGTTTGGGTTCAGGCGTGGCGCTCCGAAGTCTCGGCGGCAGCCAATTTTCGGCATCAATTTCGGCCACGCAGCTCGCCTCGCTTAAGGCCATGCCAGGCGTCCGCGTGGATGCGGTTCACGCAATATCGGTGAGCCCATCAGAGTTCAAGCCATCGTCGGTTTCGCCTGCATTCTCGGCCCAGCCAATCGAAGACCCAGAGATCATCAATACCGTTCCAGGAACTGACTCCGGCCTGCTTGCGGCCGAGTCAACTATGCACGCCACCGGCACCGGTTCGGTGGTAGCCGTCATCGACACGGGAATCGACACTAACGCGGCCGGCCTCTCGGGTCAGGTGATTGCAAGGCAGGACTTCAGTTCCGTTTCGGGCAAGTGCACCGATAACGGGTTCCTGGATCCGGTTGGCCACGGAACTCACATCGCCAGCATCATTGCGGGCAAGCCGGTTGCCACCACAACCGACCCAACGGTCGCGGGCATGCAGGGAATTGCTCCCGGAGCAAAGCTAGTTGACCTTCGCGTGTTTAACTGTGCCGGTGCCGGAACCGACACCCAGGTGATCCAGGCCCTCAACTGGGTGCTGGCCAACAAGGCTGCCCTCGGCATTAACGTGGTAAACCTCAGCATGGGAATCACGGGTGGCGTGCTTGACGGCACCGACGCACTCTCTGTGCTGGTGAACCAGGTCACGGCTCAAGGCGTTTTTGTCGCGGTGGCCTCAGGCAACACCGGCGATGCACCCGGCTCAATCAACTCCCCGGGAACTGCAAGGTTTGCGGTCACGGTTGGCGCATCCACCACATCCAAGTACGGCAGCTTTTTAGCGCCATACTCCTCAGTTGGCCCAACCAGCGATGGCCGTGACGGCATCGACTTCATCGCTCCGGGCTCGGGTATCCGCGCCGCCCTCACCACTGCACATGCGGTTGGCGGGGCCCAGACCGTGGTCTATGCCGGTACATCGATGGCTGCACCATATGTTGCAGGCCTTGCCGCCGTCCTCCATGGACTCTATGGCGAGTCGCCTCATGGCTCCACTTGTACAGTGGGCGTTGGCTGCCCCGATGGCGTGGTCGATACCTCGATGACCAACCCGCTCGAGGACCGCATCAAGGCAACCGATATGCTCGCAAGCGGATCCGACCCAAACACGGGTGCCGGTCTGGTTTCGGCCAGCTCCACCATCCTTGGAACCGCCGCACCTGCCGCCTCGTCTATCACTGGTTCACTGACTTCAACCGGAACCAACACTCTTGTGGTACCCGCTCACAGCGCGCCGGCATCCATCTCCTTCGAGCTTCCAGTGGCAGTCCGGTCGAGCCTCGCCGAAAACGGCGCTCTGCATATCGCACTGTCGGACTCGCGTTACATCACAACCCCGCTTCAAACGCCGTGTTCTTGGACCGGCAGCAAGTCTTGCGTGTGGACGGCGGGTACCTACAATCCGCACAGCTACGCGCTATTCCTTCCTGCCAGCCGTACTTCGCAGTACCTCACGCTAACAACGCCAAAGAACCTCACCTTCTCGGCTTCGGTTTATCCAGCGGTGGGTCAGCTCTATATGCTCGGAGAGAGCGTAACCGCCACCGATGCCCTAAGCGGAACCTCAACGGTCACCGTGACTCGCACGCGCTTCTCGGCGCTTGCCACCACCTTCACGGTCACGAGTTCGGGAACCATGGCCCCGATGGCAGACCAGATTCTGCCCGCGGGTGGAGTGGGAACCTCGGTGACCTTCCCGGTTGCCATAACCCCAGGCAAGTTCGCCGGCGAACGCATCATCCTATCGGGAACCGATTCGGCAATCCTGTCTGTGGGCGTACAGACCAAGAGCAGCGGTACCGGCAGACTCTCGTTCCCGAACCAGTTTGGTTTTGACGACATGTACGCCGGTGGCAACAACGTAACGGTCACAGATGGCGGTTCCATCTATCTGCAGTCGCGCGCAACCGGAATCGCCAACGGCCAGGGCTTCGACCAACTTGCCTCGGCACCCGCCGACTCACTTTCAGTTTCGAAGTTGAACATCCCGCAGACCAACTCCACCGAGATCGACTTGGTTTCGGTTGCCGATGACGGTTCGTCTCTGGTTGGCATGGAGTATCCGTCTGGAACGGGTTTGGTTGCCGCCGATGCCACGCCAAATGGCATGTACCACTTCTTCGCCCGCAACCTCACCTCGGGTGCCACGGTTCAGGTTGGCCCAACAGACAACAGCTTTGCCACCTACACCGATGAGCAGGCTTCGGGCACCAAGGTTGCGCTTAACAACGATGGCTCCGCCGTGGCGTGGGGAGCCAGGCTCGGCGGCGCGACCGGTGCAACCACCATCGCCCTTCAGACTGGCGCGGGCTACAGCACCACGGTCGCACTCGACTCCGTGGCAAGCAGCTACCAATTTGGTTCCATCCAGTTCCACGGAAACACGGTGGTTGCCGAATTCACGAGCGCAACCGGTGCGGCCATCTACCGTGTCTACAACATCGGGGCAAACCCAGTTGCCGCCCACAGCTTTGTACCCAGCGCAACCACCTCCGGCGTCTATAGCCTTAGCCAAAACGGCCAAGCGCTCGCGGCGTTCGACTCATCCACCGATGACGTGTACTGCGAACTTTCAGGCGCAATCACCAAGTACACCAAATTGGTTGGCCTACCCAGCTTGTCTGGCCAAAACGTTTTGAGCGTGGCCAACGACTGCAGCAGTGTCACCGTGGAGATGCTTAACAAGAGCACCACCGGTATTCAGACCAACTACCTAATTCAGATTCACCCTGATGGCTCGTATCAGGTGATTAATGCGGCGCTCTACACGCACTGGTACTCCAACGCCGCGGGCACATCCATCGTCACCGCATCGCTGCTGCAGTTGGAGCCCAGCGACGTCAATGGCGAGGCCGACCTCCTCAGAGGCGTATTCGCTCCGCTTAGCTCGCTGCAGACCGGCCTCTCGGTAGCCATCGCAGGAACCGCATCCTACGGCCAGACGCTGACGGCCAGCGTGGCCAACGTCTCACGATCGGCGTCCATCAGCTACTACTGGTTCCGCAACGATGTTCCGATCACGGGAACAATCGGAAACAGCTACAAGGTTGCCAGCGCGGACGCTAACACTACGCTCAAAGTGCAGGCAGTCATCAGCCTCGGTGGCTACTACCGAGCCTTGCTGATGAGTTCGCCAATGGTGGAGCACACCACCAACCAGGTTTTGAATGCCACCCCATCGGTGAGCGGAACACCTAACGTAGGCCTGCAGATTTCTGCACTGCCTGGAACCTGGGACGCAGGCGTGTCATTCAGCTACCAGTGGCTTCGCGGTGGCACCGCCATAGCTGGAGCTAACGCCTCCACTTACTCGCTCACCAGCGCCGACTTGGCGGGTAAGGTGTCTGTTGCGGTTACTGGCAGCAAGCCCGGCTACTTCCCTCTCACAAAGACCAGCCCAACGGTGACCGTGGGTGTGGGAACACTCGTTTTGAAGCCGGTGCCAGTGATAACGGGCTCGCTTGCGGTTGGCAAAGTACTCACCATGGTTGCGGGCACCTGGGACGACGGCACCATTCTCACCTACCAGTGGTTGCGTGACGGCAAAGTGCTAGCCGGTCAAACCGCTCAAACCTACGAGATTGTGCCGATTGACGTAGGCACGAACATTCAGGCAAGGGTAACGGCAACCAAGATCGGTTACCAGAGCGCATCGTCAACCAGCGCCAGTGGTCTGGTTCAACTGGGTAACCTTGTGTTCACTCCGGCACCGGTTGTATCCGGTACGCCACGTTTTGGCCAGACCCTGACCGCAGCGGCCGGCACCTGGGACGTAGGCGTGAAGATCACCTACCAGTGGTTGCGCGATGGTCAGTCAATCGCAGGGGCAAACTTTAGCCGTTACACGCTCACGGGCGACGACGTTGGCAAGCAGATATCGGTTAGTAACAGCGGAACACTCAACTCATTCCGCCCGGTCACCACTTTCTCCACGTCGCTAACCGGTCTGCCGGGTGTTCAGGTGAACATCCCAGACCCAAGCATCAGCGGTACCCTCACAGTTGGTTCAAACCTTGAGGTGTTCACCGGCGAGTGGGATGCTGGAGTGGTTTTGGCCTACCAGTGGCTGCGCGACGGGCAACCTATTTCCGGCGCCACTGCCGCAACCTACGTGCTGACCACCGCCGACCTAAACCACGCGATTACCGTTCAGGTAACCGGAACCTTGGCCAACTACGAGACCCTGGTTAGAGTCACTGCCCCAGTTACGCCTATTGCCGGCGTGCTGCATCTCTCCCTAAAGGTTAAGGGCAAGGCCAAGGTGGGCAAGGTCATTGCGGTGGCCGTAAGCGGTGCACCTGCAGGCGCAGTGGTCAAGTACCAGTGGCTTCTTGGCGGCAAGCCAATCAAGAAGGCCGTCAAATCCAAGTACACGCCAACCGCCAAGCAGAAAAACAAGAAGCTTTTGGTGCGCGTAACCGTACTGGTCAACGGCGCCCAGTCGGCGGTTTTGTTCAGCAAGGCTCAGAAGGTTAAGTAACTAGGCGCGCTTTGCGCCACCGAAGCGTATTCGCTGCTGAACCAGTGCTGCCGAGACCAAGATGATCAGCGCGCCTACCAGCACGTTCCAGTGTGGGGTCTCGCCAAGGACCAGCCAACCCGCGATGACCGCCACGACAGGCGAAACGTAGGTGACCGTGCTTGCTATGGCGCTGCCTGCCAGTGCGATGGTACGGAAGTTCCAGATGTAGGCGAAGCCGGTGCCTAGTGCACCGAGAATCAGCAGCGAAGTTGCAGTGGCAGTGGTCATGGGCGCCCAGAACAGTTTTGAGGTGAGGGCAAACGGTGACATCAGAATGGCGGTTGCAATCAGTTGAGCGGTTGCCAGCGACGTCGCGGAATAGCCGGTGTTGCCCAGGAACTTCCTGGCGTAAGGAAAACCGATCCCGTAGCTTAGTGTGGCCGCCAGGAGCATTAGGATGCCCTGGAGGTTCTCGAGCTGGAAGTTAGCGTACTGGTCCGAGAGGGTAACCACCCCAACGAATCCAAACAGCAGTCCGACAACCTGCGAGCTGGAGAGGCGCTCGCCGCGGAAAATAACCAGCACAACGATGGCCGTCATGAGCGGAGTTGTTGCGTTGAGGATGCCCGCCAGGTTGCTGGGCAGGCTGGACTCGGCAAAGGAAAACATGAACGATGGAAAGGCGTTGAGTAGCAGACCAAGAACCAAGGTGTGCCCCCAGGGCTTCCAACCGCGTAGGAATTTTTGCCTGGTTATGAGTGACCACGCCACGAGCGTTGCGGCACCCAGAACGGCCCGACTCACGGCAACACCAACGGGAGTTGCTGCCTCGAGTCCAACCTTGATGAACAGGAACGAGAGCCCCCAGACGATGCCGGTGGCTAGGAACGACGGCAACCAGCTGGAGGTGGCGGTTTTCTGCATGTGAATAGTCTGGCGCAGGTTACCAGAACGAGGTGTGGTTTCCCACATGGACTATTGGGAAAAAGAGGCGCTGGGGTTAGCATTTTCACATGATGAAAACTTCTTTGAAGGTAGCCCTCTCAGCCGCAGCCGCAGCGTCCCTCCTCATTGCAGGTGGCGCAGCTCACGCTTCCAAGGAGATTGCTACTCCAGGCGTTCAGAACCAAATCAACAAGGTTGTCGCTAGCGTAAAGGGCTTGGGCAAGCCAACCTTCGGTGGTGGCGGTGGAAATGGCATTAGTTACCACAATGGCCCTGTGATGGTTTCAGGAATTACTGTTTACCCAATCTGGTACGGAAACATCTCGGCCAGCACCAAGAGCGTCATCAGCGGCTTCTTGGCCAACGTTGGTGGAAGTCCATACTTCAACATCAACACCACCTACTACAACGCTTCGAACCAGAAGGTTCAGAACACCGCGACGTCGCTCAAATTGAGCACTTCGAGCTACAGTGACACCTCCTACGCGCTTGGCACGAACCTAAGTGACGCAAACATTCAGAGTCTTGTAGCTACTGCCATCAATGGTGGATCCGTTCCAAACGATGTCAATGGTTTTTACCTTGTAATCACTGCTCCAGACGTATCTGAGTCCTCGGGCTTCCTTACGCAGTACTGCGGATGGCACACGTATTCCACTATCGGAAACACCCCTATCAAGTACTCGTTTGTGGGGGACCCAACTGCCGGCATGACCGCGTGCGCTTCGAAACTGAACTACACAAGCTCGCCTAACGGCAATCCAGCTGCGGATGCTATGGTTTCGGTTGTCGCGCACGAACTCGAAGAAGCTGCCACCGATCCTCAAATATCTGCATGGTACGACGGTTCCCGTGCGGAGAATGCAGACAAGTGTGCTTGGAAGTTCGGCACAACAAAGACTGCTACCAACGGATCTTCCTACAACGTTGTTGTAGGAACCAACCAGTACCTGATTCAGCAGAACTGGGTCAACGCCTCTGGCGGATACTGCGCCCTGAGCTACTAGCCCCAACTAGTCAAAACCGGCCCTCAAACAGGGCCGGTTTTGCTTTAAATAGAGCCACCACCCGAACGCTGGGGTTATCCACAGAATTTGGTAATTATCTGTGGATAACCACAGGGAAAATAGAGGTATGACGACAATTCAGCGCAGAGCCATGGTTGTTGAAGACGACGCATTGGTTGCGAGCCTGATCTCCAGTGCATTAGAAAAGGCCAACTTTCAAGTGGCCAAGGCTGAGTCTGTTGCGGAAGCCCGCAGGGTTGTCGACGACTTCGATCCCGACGTAGTGCTCATTGATATTTCGCTGGGCGACGGACCCAACGGTATAGACCTTGCGCGGTTGCTGAGCCGCACCCGCCCCGACATCGCCGGGCTCATCCTCACCCGCCACCCCGATGCGCGCACGGCAGGCGTTACCTCCGATGTGCCGGCTGGCTACGGCTTCCTTCGCAAGGAAACCGTTGGCGATACTCAACTTTTGCTAAACACCATCGAGACGGTCCTGAGCGACCGCGCATCGAAGGTACGCCAAGACCTTGACCCGCAGCGCCCATTCGCCGCCCTTTCGGCAAAGCAGATTGAACTGCTGCGCATGGTGGCCCAAGGTCTCACCAATAGTGAAATTGCTTCGCGCCTGGCTGTTAGTAACTCCGCCATCGAACAGCGGCTCGGCCTCATCTTCAAACTGCTCGGCATCACGGAGATCGAGGGCGTCAGCCCTCGCGCAGAGGCCATGCGCATCTTCATCAGCCACGCTGGGCTTCCGGACCGCGATTAGCAATGCCTTCGCGCGGCCGAATTACGCTTAGGCAGTGGGTAGACGCTGCCCTCGGTAGCCAGCTTCTCGGAGTCTGGACTCTCCTGATTTCGTTCGCACTCAGTTTCTTTGCGCGAATAACTCCAATCCCTGGTGATCCGGTTTTATCGATTCCAGAAAACATGCTTCTCAACCTGCTGAGCGCCTTGGCGGCTTTTGGGTTCCTGCAGATTGTTACCAGGCCACTGCTCCACTGGCTGCCAACATGGCGATCCATCCACGTGGCAACTGTGTTTTTTGCGGGCTCGGTCCGCGGCCTTACCCTGTATGCCTCCATGGGCCTTGTGGGTGGCCACTCCACAAATTCGGTGCTGTTCCGCGTTACTTCGAGCGGGGTGCTCTACGGGTTCACTCTGTTAATTTCCAGCTTTGCGGTTGGCGCAATGGAGTCGCGAGTGCGAATACTTCGCGAACTGCGTCGCACCAGCCACGTTTTGGAGCAGGAAGTTGCAAATAACAAGCAGCGCATTGACGGCTGGTACCAGTCGCTCGCCTTGAACCTAAAGGCCAGGCTTAGGCGCGAGGTGGATGTGCACCTCGGCTCCGATAAGAGTGCGGTTGCCAACGGACTGAAAGAGCATGTGGCCGAAGTGATTCGCCCGCTCAGCAACGAGCTAATGAACCAGGTCCCGGAGCTTGAGCCGCCGGTGGTTCCGGTCGAACGTCGCCTCGCGCTGCAGATCCTCATCAGCACACTGGATATCGAGTGGAGGGTTTACCCGCTGCTCATCTCGAGCCTTGGGTCGGCGGTTTCGTTGGCGGCCTATGTTCAGTTCTCTAAGCCAAATCAGATACTCCCGTTCGTCGCGGCTGGCCTAACAAACTGGCTGGGATATTCGGTTGGTAATAGGGTCTATAGACGAATTCAGCAGGGACGCACCTGGCCTTACCGAGCCACCTACTTTCTAGTGATTTTCACGGTGTTCAACCTGCCATCATCAATCATCGCGCTTGGAACTTTTGGTCAACCCGGCGGCTTGCCCGCTATTTGGGCGAGTGCGCTTGTGCTCAGTTTCGCGCTTTCTGCTGCCGGCCTGATTATTTCAATTTCTGTTGCTGTGGAACGAGCCATCGTTCTTGATGCGAGAAAACTTGAAGACCTGAACAGAGACCTCAAGTGGGTGGCTGCTAGAACCTCTGCTCTGATGTGGGAGCGCCAGCGCGACCTGTCGCGCATTCTTCACGGACCCGTTCAGAGCGCACTCGCGGCCGCGGCAATTCGAATCGATATGGCCAGCGATAACCCCCAAGAGATGGCCACCATCGTCGAGGAGTCGCGGGCGAGCATTATTGCGGCGATAAACGAGATAACCGACGGTGAAGGCGGGAAGTTAGACATAGCCAAGGGCTTTGAGCGCGTGGTTGAGGGCTGGGATGGGGTATCCCAGGTGGTTGTAGGCATTGACGCGGCATTGGAGAAGCGGATCAATGAAGACCAATCCTGTGCCCGCATCGTCTTTGACATAGTCCAAGAGGCAGTGGCCAACAGCGCTCGGCACGGTGAGGCCGAGAACGTTGTGGTGAGCGTGACCGATGCAGGCTTAAACCGAGTCGCCATCGAGGTGCGCGACGACGGCAACGGCATAAAGCCTGACCTAATTCCGGGTCTTGGCACACGTTTGCTGGACGACTGCACCCTGGAGTGGAGTCGCCAGGGTCTTGAACGAGGCGTCTTGCTTCGCTGCTTGGTACCGATTTTGGAAAACCCTGATTTCTCTCGGATTGGACCTGCGACTTTAAATCTGACAGGGTACTGAGGTTAGTAAACCCCACCTTGACTAAACTAGGCAACCCGCCCTAGACTAGCCTCATGTTTGCCCCCATCCTTTTTGGCCTCGATACTTTTGGCGATGCCAGCGTGGATGACCGTGGCAATCCAGTGAGCCACGCGAAGACCATCCGAGACCTGGTGGCACAGGCGCAGCTTGCGGACTCGCTGGGGCTATACGGCTTTGGAATTGGCGAACACCACCGAGAAGACTTTGCGGTCTCGGCACCAGACACCGTGCTTGCAGGCATGGCAACCGTCACCGAGAATATTCGCTTGGGTACTGCGGTCACCATCCTGTCCACCGATGACCCCGTGCGCGTTTACGAGCGATTCGCAACCCTGCAGGCCCTCAGCAATGGCCGAGCAGAGATCTCGGTTGGCCGCGGCAGCTACGTGGAGAGCTTCGAGCTATTTGGCTACCGGGCCGAAGACGCCTTCCAGCTCTTCGAGGAACGACTCGACCTGTTTGCGCAGTTGCTTACTCAGCTTCCCGTCACCTGGCAGGGCGCCACTCGCGCTTCGCTGAAAGACACTCGGGTCTGGCCGCAGCTCGAGACCAAACTACCGATGCGCATTGCCGTTGGGGGCTCGCCTCAGAGCGCCGAACGCGCCGCAAAGCTAGGCGCACCTCTGGCCCTCTCGGTCATCAGCGGCGACCCAACTCGATTTGCCGACTACGTTGCCACCTACCGCGCCGGCCTCTCGCTCCATGGTTGGGCCCAGCGCCAGGTATCGGTGCACGGCCCCGGCTACATCGCAGCCACCGATGGCCAGGCCATCGACGAGTACTGGCCTTACTATGACGCTAGCTACGGTCGCATCTCGCGCGAGCGTGGCCAAACCCACATTGACTACGACTACTTTGTGCGTGAGGTTGAGGAAGGCGCCCTGTACGTTGGCAGCGCCGAGACAGTGGCTGGCAAAATAGCCCGAACCGTTGATGCCCTTGGTGTTGACCGCTTTGACTTCAAATACAGCGCAGGCCCCATGCCGCATTCCGCAAGCATGCGCAATATCGAGGCGTACGCGCGAGAGGTATCCCCCGCAGTCAACCAGTTGTTGTCTCGCGATCAGGCGCAAGCCCAGTTGGTGGGCTAGGTCACGTTCATCGCTGGAGGGCAAACAACCTAAGTTTGGCAACCTCAACCACTACGAGGTAGCCCGCAATCATCCCCAGTAGTGCCACAAAGAATGGCAGAGGCAGGGCTGCAAAGCCGAGCAGCGCGCCAACCGGCGAGTAGGTGATTGCGGCACCCAAAAGAACAATCACACCAACTGAAGCGAGCAGGGTTTTACTCGGATGGCTGCGCCAGAACGGCACACGTCGGGTGCGCACCGCAAACACGATGAGGGTGGCGGTGGCCAGGGACTCCATGAACCACCCGGTCTGAAACTCGGCGGCTTTGGCGTGGAAGACCCAGGTCATTAGGCCAAACGTGGCGAAATCAAAGATGCTGCTTGCTAGGCCAAAGATGACCATGAAACGGCCAATAAATTTAATGCTCCAGTGCGAAGGCCTCGCCGTTTGTTCTGGGTCAACGTTGTCGCTTGGGATACCCAACTGGCTGGAGTCGTACATGAGGTCCTGCAACAGCAACTGGCTGGGAAGCATGGGCAGGAACGGCAAAATCATGGCGCCAATGCCGGCGCTAACCATGTTGCCAAAGTCGCCCGCCGTGCCCATGAGCACATACTTCATGGTGTTGCTGAAAACCTGCCTGCCCTGGCGTACGCCTGTAGCCAAGACCCCCAGGTCTTTCTCTAGCAGAACCACGTCGGCCGCGTCCTTGGCTACATCGGTGGCGGTGTCAACCGAGATGCCAACGTCTGCATCATGCAGCGCAATTGCATCATTCACGCCATCACCCAGGAAGCCAACCGATACGCCCGAGGAGCGAAGTGACCGAAGGATGCGCGCCTTTTGCTCCGGTGAAACCCTGGCAAACACGGTGGTGGAAGTCACCTTTGTGACTAGCTCTGCATCCGAGAGCGCGTCAATCTCGCCGCCGGTAAGAGCCCCCGCAACAACCAGCCCAACCTGGCGGCAGACGGTGGCGGCAACCTGGGCGTTGTCGCCTGTGCAAATCTTCACCGAGATACCGAGGGCCGCGAGGGCCTTGAGGCTATCAGCCACATCGGGTTTGGCGGGGTCGGCAAAGGTGAGGAAACCCTCGAATGTGAGGTTGGACTCATCGCTGGGTTTGATGCCAGATGCGCCTGGCATGCCCTTGGTGGCCACGGCGATCACTCGGGAGCCAGCCTCGTAAAGCTCATCCAGTTTTTGGGAAGCCTCAGGGGCTACGTTGGCGCAACGCGATAGCAGGTCTTCGGGTGAGCCTTTTGAAACCAGCACGGGCTGGTCTTGGATCACAACGAGTGCGCTGGCGATGCGCCGGTTGTGGTCAAAAGGAATTGCATCCAGGCGGCTTGCGTCCTCGGCCAGCTTGCCGTTCTTATTCCAGAGTGCCGCGTCCAGCGGATTTAGGCCCGCGGTGCTCTTGGCTGCGTCCGCGTAGTTTGCATCGGTGGCAAGTAATCCAAGAAGCACCGGGTCTAGCGTGCCAAACTGCAGGGCATCGGTGTAGGCAACTGCGCCGGCGGTGAGCGTGCCGGTTTTGTCAGTCACCAACACATCGATGTCGCCAAGGTCTTCGATGCTCACAAGGCGTTTTACGAGAACGCCGTTCTTGGCCAAATGCTTGGAGCCGAGCGCCAGCGCCGTTGAAACCACTGCCGGTAGCAGCTGAGGTGTCATGCCAACGGCCAGCGCCAACGCAAAGAGCACGGCGTTAATAAGGTTGTGCCCTAGCAGCGCGCTAACGCCAATAACCACAACGCCCTGAATGAGGGCAATCCAAAGCAGAAAGAGACTAAACCGGTGCAGCCCGCGCTGAAAATCTGTCTGCGGAGCCTGCTCGCTAAGACGCTCGGCGATGATTCCAAACTCGGTCTGGCCTCCGGTGCGTGCAACGGTTGCCGTTGCTGAACCAGCCCTAACCACCGTTCCCATCAGGGCGGTGTCACCCACCATCTTTGTTACGGGTAGGGATTCGCCACTGATAATGCTCTCGTCGCACTCCAGGTCTTCCACTGTGTCAAGCGTCAGGTCGGCAGGCACGATGCTACCAAGGGTGAGTGCCACAACATCGCCCGGTACCAGCTGGGCAACATCGATCTGGCTAAACACGCCGTCGCGGAGAACCGTAGCCTTGCGAGTGGCCCTGGCCTTTAGGTCCTCGGCGGCCTTCTGTGCTCGGTACTCGGTGCTCAGGCTGAGTACCACCGAGAGTGTGAGGATCACGCCGATGGTGATTGCGTTACCGGCATCGCCAAGGGCGCCGGCGATTATCGCGGCGCCAGCGAGCAAGATGAGAATCGGGTTTTTGAACTGGTTTAGTAGCAGT
>Ga0213920_1000927_pt1 | contig 18151 bp, 21 predicted proteins | sample McNCre1117MG_FD_161054 | JGI IMG/M metagenome (GOLD analysis project Ga0213920, IMG submission 161054) | Freshwater microbial communities from McNutts Creek, Athens, Georgia, United States - 11-17 MG | ecosystem: Environmental > Aquatic > Freshwater > Creek | place: USA: Georgia | collected...
TCAATCGCTACCGCGGTGCGCGCATTGACGACTTGAAAAATGCGCTCGCACGTTACGTGGATATGCCCGCAGGGTTGGGGTTGATGTTGGGCAATGGTTCAGACGAGTTGATTTCTTTGCTTTCCATGGCTTGTGCTGTCCCGAATGCCCAAGTGCAAGCCAAAGTGCTGGCGCCAGAGCCTGGGTTTGTGATGTATGGCATGAGTGCCAAGCTCCAAGGCCTGCAATACATTGGTGTGCCACTCAAGGCAGACTTTGAGTTGGACGAGGCCGCCATGTCTGCGGCGATTCACCAGCATGAACCCGCCATTGTTTACATCGCCTACCCCAACAACCCAACCGCCAATTTGTGGGATGCCGCAGTGATTCGCCGCCTCATCGCGCAGGTCAGCGCGTATGGTGGTTTGGTGGTGATGGACGAAGCCTATCAACCGTTTTCTAGCAAGAGCTGGCTCGACGAAATTCGCCAACACCCAGCAGCCAACGCCCATGTGTTGTTGATGCGCACGCTCTCCAAATTTGGCTTGGCGGGCATCCGCTTGGGCTACATGTTGGCGCCCACAGCGTTGATCAACGAAATTGACAAGCTGCGTCCACCGTACAACGTGAGTGTGCTCAATGCTGAGTGCGCTTTGTTTGCACTGGAGCACACCGATGTGTTTGCCCAGCAAGCCGCGGTCATTCGGGCTGAACGTGATGCGATGTTCAAAACCTTGCAACAAACGGTAGGCGTCACGCCCTATGCCAGTGAAGCCAACATGATGGTGTTGCGCTTCAGTGGCGATGCCGATGCGGCCAACCGTGTTTTTGAAGCACTCAAGGCCCACAAAGTGCTGGTGAAGAACGTTTCTAAAATGCACCCGTTGCTTGCCAACTGCCTGCGTGTCAACCTTGGAACACCAGACGAAAACAAACAATTCTTGGCTGCTTTGCAAGCCGCTCTCTCTTCATCGAAAGTCACACCATGACCGCTCGCATCGCCGAAGTCAGCCGCAACACGGCCGAGACCCAAATCACCGTCAAGATCAACCTTGACGGCACGGGCCAATCCAAGCTCTCCACCGGCATTGGTTTCTTTGACCACATGCTCGACCAAATCGCACGTCACGGTCTGATTGACCTCGACATCCAAGCCCAAGGTGACTTGCACATCGACGGTCACCACACCGTGGAAGACGTGGGCATCACCTTGGGTCAAGCCTTTGCCAAAGCCGTAGGTGACAAAAAAGGCATTCGCCGCTACGGCCACGCCTATGTGCCATTGGACGAAGCTTTGAGCCGCGTGGTGGTGGACTTTTCTGGCCGTCCCGGTCTCATCATGCATGTGCCGTTCAAGAGCGGCATGATTGGCGAGTTCGACAGCCAATTGGCGTTTGAGTTTTTCCAAGGCTTTGTGAACCATGCGTTCGTGACCTTGCACATCGACAACTTGCGTGGCGAAAACGCGCATCACCAAGCTGAGACGGTGTTCAAAGCTTTTGCCCGCGCCTTGCGCGCGGCGTTAGAGCTAGACCCTCGTTCGGCAGGCATGATTCCTTCAACAAAAGGAAGTTTGTGATGCGCTCACACTCAGCCATGCATGTCTTTGTTGCGGGTGAGGCAGTCCTTGGTTGGGGCAGTCCTGCGGAAGGTCTGGCATGAATAACAAAGTAGCCGTCGTTGATTACGGCATGGGCAATTTGCGCTCTGTGGCGCAGGCCGTGATGCACGCGGCTTCGTCGGTGGATCATGCTGAGGTGGTGGTGACATCTGATCCGCAAGTGGTGCGTGACGCGCACCGCGTGGTCTTGCCAGGTCAAGGTGCCATGCCTGACTGCATGCGTGAGTTGCGCGAGTCAGGCTTATTGGATGCCGTGCTGGATGCCGCTGCGAAAAAGCCGTTGTTCGGCGTGTGCGTGGGCATGCAAATGATGCTCGACCACAGCGCCGAGGGCGATACGCCTGGCTTGGGCTTGATTCCCGGCGAGGTGGTGAAGTTTGATTTGGCTGGCCGACTGCAAGCTGATGGCAGTCGCTTCAAAGTGCCGCAAATGGGTTGGAACCAAGTGATGGTCACGCGCCCGCATTTCATGTGGACGGGTGTGCCAGATGGCAGCTACTTCTACTTCGTGCACAGCTTTTACGCGCGCCCCAAAAATCCAGAGCACAGTGCAGCCCAAACCGATTACGGTGGCCTTTTTACATGTGCAGTGGCCCGCGACAACATTTTTGCGACACAATTTCACCCAGAAAAAAGCGCGGCGCATGGCTTGGCCTTGTACCGCAATTTTCTGCACTGGAACCCTTGAACCTTTAACGCCATCATGTATTTAATTCCTGCCATCGATCTCAAAGACGGACATTGCGTGCGCCTCAAACAAGGCGATATGGAGCAATCCACGACCTTCGGTGAAGACCCCGCACAAATGGCCCTCAACTGGGTGGCCAAAGGCGCACGCCGCTTGCATTTGGTGGACTTGAACGGTGCTTTTGCTGGCACACCTCAAAACAAAGCGGCCATCAAGGCTATTTTGAAAGCTGTGGGGCACGACATTCCCGTGCAGTTGGGAGGCGGCATTCGCGATCTCGACACGATTGAAAAATACATCGATGCGGGCTTGCGCTACGTCATCATTGGCACAGCAGCGGTCAAAAACCCTGGTTTCCTGCGCGATGCGTGCAGCGCTTTTGGTGGCCACATCATCGTGGGCCTCGATGCCAAAGACGGCAAAGTGGCCACCGACGGTTGGAGCAAGCTCACCGGTCACGACGTGGCCGATTTGGGCAAGAAGTTTGAAGACTATGGCGTGGAGTCCATCATCTACACCGACATTGGTCGCGACGGCATGCTCAGCGGCATCAACATCGATGCCACTGTCAAATTGGCACAAGCCGTGTCGATCCCAATCATTGCCTCCGGTGGCCTGTCCAATATGGCTGACATCGAACAGCTGTGCGCCGTGGAAGACCAAGGCGTGGAAGGCGTGATTTGTGGACGCGCGATTTACAGCGGCGATTTGGACTTCGAAAAAGCCCAAGCGCGAGCAGACGAACTCAATGGCTAACTTCGTGGCTGTGGGCCATGAAGTTTTTCAAGGTCTTGCCTGTCAGCGCTTGAGCTTGCCTTGTGGGGATACCGTGTTGGTGGCCTTGCAAGGTGCGCACGTGTTGTCATGGGTTAGCCAAGGTCGCGAGCGTTTGTTTTTGAGCCCCGACAACCTGTGGGATGGTAGGTCAGCCATTCGCGGCGGTGTGCCGGTGTGCTTTCCCCAATTCAACCAACGTGGCACGCTACCTAAGCATGGCTTTGCTCGCAATATGGCGTGGAAAATTGATGATGCCGCGCAGGTGGGCGAGGCAGTCGCTACGCATCTTGACTTCACGTTGAGCACCAACGCTGACACGCTCGCGTTGTGGCAGCAAGCCTTTGTAGCTCAGTTGCGTGTGACCCTTGCTCCGGGACAACTCACCCTCACACTGACAGTCAACAACACTGAAGCGCAAAACGATTTGCTTTTCACAGGTGCATTGCATAGCTACTTTGCAGTGGACGACATTGATCTGACGGAGTTACGTGGTTTGGGTGGTCGCCCTGAGTGGGATGCCGTGACCGACGTGTATGGCGTGGCCGATGACGTGTTGTACTTTGATGGCGAATTTGACCGCGTGTACACACGTGGTGAAAACGCGGCCGCCAAACCGCTGTATCTGCAAGATGGCTCGACCATTTTGCAAATTGAACAAAGCCCATCTTGGGCTGAGTCCGTGGTGTGGAATCCAGGCGAGAGCAAATGCGCCGCGCTGGCTGACATGCCTGCCCAAGGCTTCGCGCGCATGTTGTGCGTGGAAGCTGCGCAAGTGTTTGAACCTATCTCTATCCCCGCTGGTGGCCAATGGGTTGGCTGGCAGCGTTTGACCGTTTCTTGAAGAACTGTTTGGACCTCTATGCTTGCTAAGCGCATCATTCCTTGCCTCGACGTGACCGGCGGTCGCGTGGTCAAAGGCGTCAACTTCGTCGAACTGCGTGACGCAGGCGACCCTGTGGAAATTGCCGCACGCTACAACGACCAAGGTGCTGACGAGCTCACCTTCCTAGACATCACCGCCACCAGCGACGCGCGCGATGTGATTCTTCACATCATCGAAGCCGTGGCCAGCCAAGTGTTCATCCCCCTCACCGTGGGCGGCGGGGTGCGCACCGTCGACGACGTGCGTCGCATGCTCAACGCAGGCGCTGACAAAGTGAGCTTTAACTCTGCGGCCATTGCCAACCCACAAGTCATTCGCGATGCCTCGGCCAAATACGGCGCACAGTGCATCGTCGTGGCCATCGACGCCAAACGCCGCACTGCGGAAGACGAACAACGCATGGGCGCAAACGGCTTGCCCGTCGGCCCCGGCTGGGATGTGTTCAGCCACGGTGGTCGTAAAAACGTGGGCTTTGATGCCGTGGCATGGGCCAAGCAAATGGCCGACTACGGCGCAGGCGAAATCTTGCTCACCAGCATGGACCGCGATGGCACAAAGAGCGGCTTTGACTTGCAGCTCACCCGCGCTGTGTCTGACATCGTGCCTGTGCCCGTGATTGCCTCGGGCGGCGTGGGCAACCTAGACCACTTGGCCGACGGCGTGCAACAAGGCGGCGCTGACGCCGTGCTGGCTGCCAGCATCTTCCACTACGGCGAATACACCGTGCAGCAGGCCAAAGAGCGGATGCGGGAGCGTGGCATTCCTGTTCGTCTGTAAATACGAGACAACTATGAGCAACAACTGGCTAGAGGCCATCAAATGGGACGACAAGGGGCTGGTGCCCGTGATCGCCCAAGAAAAAGACAGCGGCGACGTGCTGATGTTTGCGTGGATGAACCGCGAGGCGCTGCAAAAAACGGCTGAGCTCAAGCGTGCGGTGTATTTCAGCCGTTCACGCAACAAGCTGTGGTTCAAGGGCGAGGAGTCGGGCCATGTGCAAACGGTGCACGACATTCGCATCGACTGCGACAACGACGTAGTGTTGCTCAAGGTGACGCAAGAAGGGCACGAGCCCGGCATTGCCTGCCATACTGGCCGCCATAGCTGCTTCTACCAGCGCCTTGAAGGTGAAGCGTGGCACGCTTGCGAGCCTGTGCTGAAAGACCCCGAATCTATTTACAAGTGAACACCATGAGTTCAAACGATACCCTGCAACGTCTGGCCGACGTGATTGAAAGCCGCAAGCCCGCCAACGGTGGAGACCCCGAGAAAAGCTACGTCTCGCGCTTGCTGCACAAAGGCCCAGACGCCTTTTTGAAGAAGATTGGCGAAGAAGCCACCGAAACGGTGATGGCTGCCAAAGATGTGGACCACGGCGGCGACCCAAGCAAGCTGGTGTACGAAGTGGCTGACCTGTGGTTTCACAGCATGATTGCTTTGGCGCACTATGGTTTGAAGCCCTCCGACGTGGTGGAAGAGCTAGCCCGCCGTGAAGGCCTGAGTGGCTTGGAAGAAAAAGCCTTGCGCAAAGCGCAAGCACGCGAAGCCGCAGGGGAGTAACGGGCATGACAGACGACAACTGCATTTTTTGCAAAATCATCGCGGGCAAGATTCCCTCACGCAAGGTGTACGAGGACGACGAAATCTTCGCGTTTCACGACATCAACCCTTGGGCCCCTGTGCATTTCTTGATCATTCCCAAGCTGCACATTCCGTCAGTGGCGCACGCAACGCCTGAGCACGAAGGTTTGCTGGGTCGCATGATGTTGCTGGCGCCTAAGCTGGCGTTTCAAGAAGGTGCAAGACCTTACCCAGAAGGGGGCTTTCGCATCGTGACCAATACAGGCGCTGAGGGCGGGCAAGAAGTCCACCACATGCACTGGCATGTCATGGGCGGTCCACGCCCTTGGCTGCGTGGCTGATTAGAATTGACTGAATTAATTTAGGAGTTCCACATGGGTTCGTTTTCTATTTGGCATTGGCTGATCGTGTTGCTGATCGTTATCATGGTGTTCGGTACGAAGAAGCTCAAAAACTTGGGCTCTGATTTGGGTGGTGCTGTGAAGGGCTTCAAAGACGGCATGAAAGACGGCAGCGCGCCAGCCGAAGACAAGCCAGCAGCGCCTGCCGCCGCCGTGTCTGCTGACAAAAATACCATTGACGTTGAAGTCAAAAACAAGCCTTAATTGCTGTTGATCGTTCGCCTTGTTTGATCTTGATTTCTCCAAAATTGCGGTAGTGAGTGCGGTGGCCCTGGTGGTCATCGGGCCTGAGCGCCTGCCGGGCGTGGCCCGTACCGTGGGGACGTTGATTGGTAAGGCCAAGCGTTACGTCTCGGATGTCAAAGCCGAGGTGAATCGCACGATGGAGCTTGATGAGCTCAAGAAGATGAAAGAGACGATGGAGACTGCTGCACGCGATGTGGAGCATTCGGTCCACACCGCCGCCAGCGACTTTGAAAAAGACTGGGCCGAGACCACGGCTGGCCTGTCGTCTGACCATTACGAGCCGCTGGCCCCGCCGCCACCGACGTATGAAAACCCGGGCAAAAAATGGCGCCTCAAACGTGGCGCAGTGCCGCATTGGTACAAAGCCCGTCAAGGTGTGCGCACCAAGGCGCTATCTGGCGCAGCCCGCGTGGCGCGTTTTCGCCCTGTGAAGCGTTCTGAACATGTCTGACACCACCCCCAAAGACGAACTGGCTGGTACTGAACAGCCGTTTGTGCAGCACTTGATCGAGCTGCGTGACCGTTTGGTCAAGGCCGCCATTGCTGTGCTGGTGGCTGGCGCTGCGCTGGCCATTTACCCTGGTCCTGCTGAGTTGTACGACTTGCTGGCTGCGCCTTTGGTGGCTCAGTTGCCAGAAGGTGCGCATTTGATTGCCACCTCTGTGATCTCGCCGTTTTTGGTGCCTCTGAAAATTTTGCTGATGACCGCATTTTTGGCAGCGTTGCCTGTGGTGCTGTATCAGGTGTGGGCGTTTGTCGCGCCTGGTTTGTATTCGCACGAAAAGAAACTGGTGCTGCCATTGGTGGTGTCGAGCACGGTGTTGTTCATGGTGGGCGTGGCGTTTTGCTACTTCTTCGTGTTTGGTCAAGTGTTCAAGTTCATCCAAAGCTTTGCACCTAAAAGCATCACGGCTGCACCTGACATCGAGGCTTATTTGGGCTTTGTCATCAGCATGTTCATCGCCTTTGGTTTGGCGTTTGAAGTGCCCATCGTGGTGATTGTGTTGGCTCGCATGGGCGTGGTGACCATCGAGAAGCTCAAAGACTTCCGTTCGTACTTCATCGTGTTGGCCTTCATCATTGCGGCTATCGTGACGCCACCCGATGTGGTGTCGCAGCTGGCGCTCGCTATTCCCATGTGCATCTTGTACGAGATTGGCATTTGGGCCGCGCAACTCTTCATCAAACACACGCAAGCGCCTGACGCCGAATAAGCGAAGGGCAAACACACCATGAAACGTCAATGGTTGTTGTTCTCTCAAGTGGTCACCGTGTTGGTGGCTGTTTGGTTTGTGGTGACCACCTTAAAGCCTGAGTGGCTCAACCTTCGCTCCGCCGCTGTGAATGGCGTGACCTTGATTGAAGCTGCCCCCAATGTTTCAGGTGCACCCATGCCCGGCAGCTTTAGCCCCGCAGCCAAGTTGGCCTCGCCCGCGGTGGTGAGCATCGCTACCACCAAAGCCAATGCGCCTGCGCACCCTTGGCAAAACGACCCGTGGTTTCGCTTCTTTTATGGCGACCGTGAAGACGAAGCACCACAGCAAGGTTTGGGTAGCGGCGTCATCGTCAGCCCTGAGGGCTACATCCTCACCAACAACCATGTGATTGAAGGCGCGGCTGAAATTCAAGTCACGCTCAGTGACAGTCGCCGTGCGATAGCGCAAGTCATCGGTGCAGACCCCGACACCGACCTTGCCATTCTTCGCATCAACTTAGAACGCTTGCCCGTCATCACATTGGGTAACTCAGATACCGCCCAAGTGGGCGATCGCGTGTTGGCCATCGGCAACCCATTTGGCGTGGGGCAAACAGTGACCAGCGGCATCGTGTCTGCTTTGGGCCGCAACCAATTGGGCATCAACACCTTTGAAAACTTCATCCAAACCGATGCCGCCATCAACCCTGGCAATTCGGGTGGTGCGCTGGTGGATGTGAATGGCAACCTGATTGGCATTAACACGGCGATCTATTCACGCTCGGGCGGCAACATGGGTATTGGCTTTGCCATTCCCGTGTCTACTGCACGCCAAGTGCTAGAGGGCATCGTGCGCGATGGTCAAGTGGTGCGCGGTTGGGTGGGTATTGAGCCGATGGAGCTCACGCCCGAGCTGGCCGAAACATTTGGCTTGAAGCAAACCGAAGGCGTCATCGTCACCGGCGTGTTGCAAAACGGGCCAGCGGCCAATGCTGGTTTGCGCCCCGGCGACTTGCTGCTGAAAGTGGCAGGCCAACCTGTAAAAAATGTGGGCGAGTTGCTGACGCAAATTGCCTCGCTCACGCCAGGTAAAGCAGCCAAGCTCGACGTGATGCGCCGCAACCAAACCCTCACGTTGGACGTGACGCCCGCGCAGCGCCCGAAACCTAAGATTCAAAAATAAGGCCACCACGATGAGCCACACCGTCACCCGCCAAGCCTTGTTGAATGCCTGCACCGAGCTGTTGCAGCCTGCACGTTTCAAAGACTACGGCCCCAATGGCTTGCAGGTGGAAGGGGCAGAGACCATTCGCCACATCGTGTCGGGCGTGACCGCCAGTCGTGCATTGATTGAAGCCGCGATTGATGCCAAGGCCGATGCCATTTTTGTGCACCACGGTTTGTTTTGGCGCGGCCAAGACGGCACAGTCACTGGCTGGATGAAACAACGATTGCAGTTGCTGCTGGCGCACAACATCAATTTGCTGGCCTACCACTTGCCGCTGGACGCGCACCCCGAGCTGGGTAACAACGCGCAGCTGGGCAAGCGCTTAGGCCTGCAAGTGCAAGGTACGTTTGGCGAACAAGATTTAGGGCTGTGGGGCACGCGTGCCGACGGCAAAGCGTTTGCGGATGCAAATGCTTTGGCGGCCGTGGTGTCTGTAGCTTTGCAGCGCGAGCCCGTGGTGGTGCAAACGCCCGCGCGTGAAATTCGTAAAGTGGCCTGGTGCACGGGTGGTGCGCAAAGCTACTTTGAAGCAGCCATTGCGGCAGGTGTGGATGCGTTCATCACGGGCGAAATTTCTGAGCCGCAAGCGCACTTGGCCCGTGAAACTGGCGTGGCTTTTTTGGCCTGCGGCCATCACGCCACCGAGCGTTATGGCGCGCCTGCAGTTGCTGCACACGTAGCTGCACAACTGGGCATCACGCACCAGTTCATTGAGATTGATAACCCTGCATGATCATGGGTGATCACATCAAGCCAATGGTCATCACGCTGGGCGATGCAGCGGGCATTGGCCCAGAGATCATCGTCAAAGCGTTTCGTGATGCGCCCGAGCAGCTGCAAGGCTGCGTGGTGGTGGGCGACTTGGCGGTCATGCAACGTGCGGCATTGCTCGTGGCCCAGTGTGAATATCACGCGCCACACATGCAGATTCAACTGGTGCGCGATTTACACGAAGCAGCTCACGTCAAAGCACCACACACCATTTCCGTGCTGCAAGTGACACAGCCGTTGACCACTGAGCAACTTCCCGTCTGGGGGCAAATCAGCGCCACCGCTGGCAAGCTGGCGGCCGATTGCGTGGTGTGGGCCGCGAATGCTGCCCTTCGCGGCGATGTGTCTGCGGTGGTGACTGCGCCTTTGCATAAAGAGGCTTTGTTTGCAGCGGGTGTGCCGTTTCCGGGCCATACCGAAATGCTGCAAGTCTGCGCAGCAGCGCATGCGGGCGTGGCGGTAGACGACATGCCTGTGCGCATGATGTTGGCCAACCCCGAACTCAAAACCGTGTTGGTCAGTATCCATGTGTCGCTGCGCAAAGCGATTGATGCCGTGACGGTGGACAACATTTTGCAAACCCTGCGCATCACCCATGCGGCAGAGTTGGCAGCCACAGGTCGTGCGCCGCACATGGCAGTGGCAGGCTTGAACCCGCATGCGGGTGAGGGTGGCTTGATGGGGCGCGAAGAGCTAGACATCATCATTCCCGCCATGCAGCAAGCACGCGCTGAGGGCATGCAGGTGAGTGGCCCGTTTGCGCCAGACACGGTGTTCATGCGCGCACGTGCGAAGAACGGTAAGGCGGGCGAGTTTGATGTGGTGATCGCGATGTACCACGACCAAGGCTTGATTCCTGTGAAGTACCTCGGTGTAGAGCAGGGCGTGAATGTCACACTTGGCTTGCCCCTGGTGCGTACCAGCCCTGACCACGGCACCGCCTTTGATGTGGCGGGTACGGCCAAGGCAGATGCATCTAGCCTGTTGGCTGCTGTGGTGATGGCGCGTGCCATGCGTCGCATTGCATGATCGCTGAAAGAATTAAAAAGTACTTAAATTCACCTCTGCTTACCTCAAGCTTGCAGTGGAAGCACTTCGAATTAATTAGGCGCATGTGGCGGTCAGCTACAATAAATGGTTAGCCCAACCAGTGATGATTGTTTGAGGAATCCCATGAGTGACACCCCAGTAGACACCAGTAAACGCACGTGGCTGATTGCCTCGACATGCGCCGGTGCAGTCGGTGGTGCAGCAGTTGCTGTGCCTTTCGTTAGTACATTCCAGCCCTCCGAGCGCGCCAAAGCCGCCGGTGCAGCGGTTGAAGTCGATATCTCTGCCCTGAAACCAGGTGAGAAGATGACTGTGGAATGGCGCGGCAAGCCCGTTTGGATCGTCAAACGCACGCCTGAGCAAGTTGAGTCTTTGAACAAGACCGAGTCTCAATTGGCTGACCCAGCTTCTGAGCGCAAGGCTTACCCAATTCCTGCCTACGCCAAAAACCAACATCGCTCCATCAAGCCCGAAATTTTCGTGGCCGTGGGCATTTGCACCCATTTGGGTTGCTCTCCTTCAGACAAGTTCCAAACCGGCGCGCAACCTTCATTGCCAGCCGATTGGTTGGGCGGCTTCTTGTGCCCATGCCATGGTTCGACGTTCGACATCGCTGGCCGCGTGTTCAAAAACAAACCTGCGCCAGACAACCTCGAAATCCCGCCACACATGTATCTGTCTGAGACCAAGTTGCTCATTGGCGAAGACAAGAAAGCCTGATAGGACACACCATGGCTGAATTTAAAGAAATCTCTCCTAACGCCAGCGCTGGCGAAAAATTGCTCAACTGGGTGGACAACCGTTTTCCTTTGACCAAGATGGTCAAAGAACACGTGTCTGAGTACTACGCACCCAAGAACTTCAACTTCTGGTACTTCTTTGGCTCTTTGGCCATGTTGGTGCTGGTGATCCAAATCGTGACCGGTATCTTCTTGGTCATGCACTACAAGCCTGATGCAGCTTTGGCGTTTGCCTCTGTCGAATACATCATGCGCGATGTGCCATGGGGCTGGTTGATCCGCTACATGCACTCGACAGGCGCTTCTGCGTTCTTCGTGGTGGTGTATTTGCACATGTACCGTGGTCTGATTTACGGTTCATACCGTCAGCCACGTGAATTGGTGTGGGTGTTTGGCTGTGCCATCTTCTTGGCATTGATGGCTGAAGCCTTCATGGGTTACTTGTTGCCTTGGGGCCAAATGTCCTACTGGGGCGCACAAGTGATCGTGAACTTGTTTGCTGCTGTGCCTTTCGTTGGCCCCGACTTAGCTTTGCTGATTCGTGGTGACTATGTGGTGAGCGATGCCACCTTGAACCGTTTCTTCAGCTTCCACGTGATTGCTGTGCCACTCGTCCTGTTGGGCTTGGTGGTTGCACACATCATTGCGTTGCACGAAGTGGGTTCTAACAACCCAGACGGCGTTGAAATCAAAGGCCCGAACGCACCTAAAGATGCCAACGGTCATCCACTCGACGGCGTGCCTTTCCACCCTTACTACACCGTGCACGACATCTTGGGCGTGAGCGGTTTCTTGTTGGTGTTCAGTGCTGTGATCTTCTTCGCACCTGAGTTCGGTGGTTACTTCCTCGAATACAACAACTTCATTCCTGCAGACCCCTTGAAGACACCGTTGCACATTGCGCCAGTGTGGTACTTCACGCCCTTCTATTCGATGTTGCGTGCGATCACCAGCGAAATGATGTATGTCTTGATCGCTTGCGTCTTGGCTGGTGCCTACTTCGGCGCAGTCAAAACCAACTTGCCAAAAGTGCTCAAAGCTGGCGTGGTTGGTGCGGCTGTGTTCGTCTCCTTACTCATGCTCTCGATCGACGCCAAATTCTGGGGTGTGGTCGTGATGGGTGGTGCGGTTGTGATTCTGTTCTTCTTGCCATGGTTGGATAACTGTGCAGTGAAGTCCATTCGCTACCGTCCTGATTGGCACAAGTACATGTACGGCGTGTTCGTGGTGAACTTTGTTGTCTTGGCTTACTTGGGCGTGCAGCCACCATCACCTATCGGTGAGCGTGTGTCGCAATTGGGCACCTTGTTCTACTTTGGCTTCTTCTTGTTGATGCCAATCTGGAGCCGCATCGGCGATACCAAGCCAGTGCCAGACCGCGTTACTTTCACGCCTCACTGAGATTCACGGAGAACATAACCATGAAAAAAATCATTCTCAGCTTGGCATTGGCTCTCGGTGTGGTGGCAGGTGCGCAAGCATCTGGCGACAGCATCGCTTGGGACAAAGCACCTAACAAAATCAACGATCAAGCCGCTTTGCAAAATGGCGCCAAGATCTTTGTGAACCACTGCTTGAACTGTCACTCAGCTGCATTCATGCGCTACAACCGTTTGAAAGACATCGGTTTGACTGAGCAGCAGATCAAGGACAACTTGTTGTTCACGACTGAAAAAGTCGGCGACACCATGAAATCCAACATTGACCCTAAACAGGCCAAAGAGTGGTTCGGTGCAACGCCCCCTGACTTGACCGTGATTGCACGTTCACGCGCTGGTCACAACGGCACAGGTGCAGACTACCTCTACACCTACATGCGCAGCTTCTACCGTGACGAAACCAAAGCCACTGGCTGGAACAACTTGGTGTTCCCGAACGTGGGCATGCCTCACGTGTTGTGGGAATTGCAAGGCGAGCGTCGCGCTGTGTTTGAGTCACACGATGGCCCACAAGTGTTCAAAGGCTGGGAGCAAATCAAGCCAGGCAAGATGTCTGAGCAAGAGTACGACCAAGCCATGGCTGACCTCGTGGGTTACCTCACATGGATGGCTGAGCCAGCACAAACCACACGTACACGTTTGGGTGTGTTTGTGTTGCTGTTCTTGGCTGGCTTTATGTTCATCGCATGGCGCTTGAATGCTTCCTACTGGAAAGACATCAAGTAATTTGCGCAAATTCGGCAGCGGGCCTTGTGCCCGTTGTCACCTCACGGAGTGACAGGTTTGCCTGCCACTCTTTTTGATTTTTAGGAGACACCCATCATGATGGTGCTTTATTCGGGAACTACGTGTCCCTACTCACATCGCTGCCGTTTTGTCTTGTTTGAAAAAGGCATGGACTTTGAAATTCGCGATGTTGATCTTTACAACAAGCCCGAAGACATCAATGTGATGAACCCATACGGTCAAGTGCCAATCTTGGTTGAGCGCGATTTGATCTTGTATGAATCCAACATCATCAACGAGTACATCGACGAGCGTTTCCCACATCCACAGCTGATGCCTGGTGACCCTGTTGAGCGCGCTCGTGTGCGTTTGTTCTTGTTGAACTTCGAAAAAGAGTTGTTCACACACGTGTCCACTTTGGAATCCCGTGCTGCCAAGTCCAACGACAAAGCCTTAGAAAAAGCACGCGCTCACATCCGTGACCGTTTGACCCAGTTGGCCCCTGTGTTCTTGAAGAACAAGTACATGTTGGGTGAAAACTTCTCTATGCTCGACGTGGCCATTGCACCGTTGCTGTGGCGCTTGGATCACTACGGCATCGACTTGTCGAAGAATGCAGCACCTTTGCTCAAGTACGCTGAGCGCATCTTCTCGCGTCCAGCCTACATCGAGGCGTTGACGCCTTCTGAAAAGGTCATGCGCAAGTAATTCGTATGTTGAACGCTCCAGACGCATCTTCAACCCGTCCTTATCTGCTGCGTGCTTTGCACGAGTGGTGCACGGACAGTGGGTTCACGCCTTATGTGGCAGTCTTGGTTGACGAGACGGTGCAAGTGCCGATGGAGTACGTCAAAAACGGTGAGATCGTGTTGAACGTGGGCTATGACGCCACGGCAGGTATGACGCTGGGCAATGAGTACATTGAATTCAAAGCCCGTTTCGGTGGCGTGCCACGTGACATCATCATCCCCATCAACCGAGTGATGGCGATTTACGCGCGCGAAAATGGGCAAGGCATGTCCTTCCCCATGAGTGCTGCATCAGATGCTGTAACACCACCGAAAAAAGCTGCGCCTGTGCGTCCTGTGTTGAGTGCGGTGGAAACACCGCATGCAGAAGGTGGTTCAGATGATGAGCCACCCACACCCTCCACACCTTCAGGTCGTCCTGCGCTCACGCGTGTGAAATAAAGAGAAGAAGTTAGGTTACAATATTGCCTGCGCCGCTTTAGCTCAGTTGGTAGAGCACCCGCCTTGTAAGCGGTAGGTCGTCAGTTCGATTCCGACAAGCGGCACCAAAACAAAACCCGTTACGCCTTTGGCGTAGCGGGTTTTTCTTTTGTCGCGACGATTTAGTTTCAGCGGGATCCACTGACTTTCACGCGAATGGTGTTCACATTCCAACCCCTGGTGCGCAAATGCGCGCACAAAGCGGGGAGGGTTTGGCGCAGTTTGGCCGCCACGGCGCTGTTGGGTACCAACAAGCACCACGCATCGTCTTCTACGCCACCCGATTGCACCAAAGGGCGCAACGACGCAGGCAGCAAAGGCGCGATGGCTTTGAGTCGATTTTGAGTGTCGCGAGCCACTGCCGAGAATTGGGCCAAACCAGGTGCAGAGTCCACCACTTGTTCTAAGGTTTGCGATCTGCCACGCACCGACACCTTGGCTTTAGGGGGCGTGCTGTAACCTAAAGCGCGGTAGGCCGCGAGGGTGTCTGGATGGGGCGTGGAGCGAGTAGCCATGCAGCAATTATGGGGCTGCAGACGGTTAAAATTCGCAGCTTCTATTACGCCTTTCAAAAAGGATTTTGCGAACCAAGTTTTCAAGCGAAAACAAGGCCCTCGCAGTGCTCGCATGGCTCTATCTTTCCTGACTCATATTTTTGGTAGCCGCAATGAGCGCCTACTCAAGCAATACCGCAAAACCGTCGCGCAGATCAATGCGTTAGAGCCATCGTTGGAGAAGCTCAGCGACGAGGCCTTGCGTGCCAAAACCGACGAATTCAAATCGCGTGTCGCTCATGGCGAAACTTTGGATGCATTACTGCCAGAAGCTTATGCCGTGGTCCGTGAAGCATCGAAGCGCGTGATGAAAATGCGTCACTTCGATGTGCAGTTGTTGGGCGGTATCGCTTTGCACCAAGGCAAGATTTCTGAAATGCGAACAGGTGAAGGTAAAACCCTCACCGCCACCTTGCCTGTATACCTCAATGCCCTCACTGGCAATGGCGTGCATGTGGTAACCGTGAACGATTACTTGGCCAGCCGTGACGCGCAATGGATGTCACGCCTATACAACTGGCTGGGTTTGTCGGTGGGCATCAACTTGCCACAAATGCCACGCGAAGAAAAGCAAGCGGCTTACCGTGCTGACATCACCTACGGCACGAACAACGAGTACGGCTTTGACTATTTGCGCGACAACATGGTTTACGAAGCCGCAGACCGCGTGCAACGCAAACTCAACTACGCCATCGTGGACGAGGTGGACTCCATTCTGATTGACGAAGCGCGCACGCCTCTCATCATCAGCGGTCAAGCCGAAGACCACACAGCGCAGTACGTGGCCATCAACCGCATCGTGCCATTGCTCAAACGCCAAATTGGTGAAGAAGATCCACGCACAGGCGAGGGCATCATCGAAGCCGGTGATTTCACTGTGGACGAAAAATCGCATCAAGTGTTCATGACCGAGCAAGGCCATGAAAACGCCGAGCGCATTTTGAGCGCCAATGGTTTGTTGCCCGAAGGCGCATCCTTGTACGACCCTGCCAACATCAGTTTGATGCATCACTTGTACGCTGCTTTGCGTGCCAATCATCTGTACCACCGTGATCAGCACTACGTGGTGCAAAACGGTGAAATCACCATCGTGGATGAGTTCACGGGTCGCTTAATGTCGGGCCGCCGTTGGAGCGATGGTTTGCACCAAGCGGTGGAAGCCAAAGAAGGCGTGGAGATTCAAGCCGAGAACCAAACACTCGCTTCCATCACGTTCCAAAATTATTTCCGTCTGTACAACAAGCTCGGTGGTATGACCGGTACGGCCGACACCGAAGCCTACGAGTTTCAAGAAATTTACGGTTTGGAAACTGTGGTCATTCCACCCAATCGGGTCAGCAAACGCGAAGACCAGTTGGATCGCGTTTACAAAACCACCGCTGAAAAATACAAAGCAGCGATTGATGACATTCGTGAATGCTATGAGCGTGGTCAACCTGTATTGGTTGGGACAACATCGATTGAAAACTCTGAGCTGATTGCTGAGATGTTGGAGAAGGCCAAGTTGCCTCACCAAGTGCTCAACGCCAAGCAGCACGCCAGCGAAGCGACCATCATTGCGCAAGCCGGTCGCGCCAAGATGATCACCATCGCTACCAATATGGCCGGTCGTGGTACCGACATTGTGTTGGGTGGTAACGTTGAAAAAGCCATTGCAGACGTGGAAGCTGACGAATCGTTAGACGCTGCAACGAAGCAAAAACAAATTGACGCTTTGCGCGTGCAATGGACCAAAGACCACGACTACGTGAAGTCGTTGGGTGGCTTGCGCATCATTGCGACAGAGCGCCATGAGTCTCGCCGCATTGACAACCAATTGCGTGGCCGCTCAGGCCGCCAAGGTGATCCAGGTTCATCTCGCTTTTACTTGAGCTTGGACGACTCGCTCATGCGCATTTTTGCGGGCGAGCGTGTCAAGGCCATCATGGACCGTTTGAAAATGCCAGAAGGCGAAGCCATTGAAGCTGGCATCGTCACCCGCAGCATCGAAAGCGCACAACGCAAAGTCGAAGCGCGTAACTTTGACATTCGCAAGCAATTGCTGGAATACGACGATGTGTCCAACGACCAGCGCCGTGTGATTTACCAACAGCGCAACGACATCTTGGATGCCACCGATTTGACCGCTCAAATCGCCAGCTTGCGCGAAGGCAGCTTTACCGACTTGGTGCGTCAATACGTGCCTGAAGAATCGGTGGAAGAGCAGTGGGACATTGCAGGCTTGGAGCGTGCGTTGTTGAATGAGTGGCTGATTGAGTTGCCACTGCAAAACATCGTGCAACAAGCCTCAGCCATCACCGATGAAGAAATTTTGGCGCAAGTGATTGAGGTGGCGCATGCCGCCTTCCAGGCCAAGCTGGATCGCGTGGGCATTGAGCAGTTCACACCGTTCATGCGCGTGGTCTTGCTGCAAAACATTGACAGCCATTGGCGCGAGCATTTGGCTGCGTTGGACTATTTGCGCCAAGGTATCCACTTGCGCGGCTATGCGCAAAAGCAACCCAAGCAAGAGTACAAGCGCGAAGCGTTTGAGTTGTTTGGTCAATTGCTCGACTTGGTGAAGAACGAAGTCACCCGTGTGTTGATGACGGTCAAGATTGAATCGAATGAGCAAATCGAACAAGCTGCTCACGAGTTGGAAGACCGTGCAGAGAACTTGCACAACGTCACCTACACCGCGCCTGATGAATCAGGTCAAGCGGTGACGACAGCGGACGAGGCTACGTTTGCCGCGCAAATGCCACCGGTTGGTCGCAACGATCCCTGCCCATGCGGCAGCGGTAAGAAATACAAGCAATGCCACGGTAAGTTGGCTTAATTCACATGGCAGTTCATCTCACTCCTCCCAATCCCGCAGATTTGCACGCCATTGCTGGCGTTCGCATTGGTGTCACGCAAGCGGGCATTCGTAAAGCCGACCGCAAAGATTTGACCGTTGTCTTGATTGACGAAGGTGCCTCTGTCAGCGGTGTGTTCACACAAAACCGTTTTTGCGCAGCACCCGTGCAAGTGTGCCGCGAGCATTTGGACTCAGGTCAAAGCA
>Ga0213920_1000928_pt1 | contig 18151 bp, 20 predicted proteins | sample McNCre1117MG_FD_161054 | JGI IMG/M metagenome (GOLD analysis project Ga0213920, IMG submission 161054) | Freshwater microbial communities from McNutts Creek, Athens, Georgia, United States - 11-17 MG | ecosystem: Environmental > Aquatic > Freshwater > Creek | place: USA: Georgia | collected...
AGCCAGGCGGCCACGCCCGTGAGCACAAAGGCCCAGAAGTCGGGCAGCATGTGCCAGCCGCCGGGCAGCCAGGTCTGGCGTGCAAAGACCCCGGCCAGTTGCACCATGACGCCGATCACCGCCGCGGTGATGGCTTGCAGCGGGCCTTGCAAGGCGGGCATCTGGCGGGTGGATTCGACAAAAGGCCCGCCCACCAGGATGAACACGAACGAGGGCAAGAAGGTGAACCAGGTCACGACACAGGCCGCAATGATCCCGCCCAGCAGCGGGTAGCCGGTGATGGCCTGGCTGTGCCCGCCCAGAAAACCCACAAAGGCCACGATCATGATCAGCGGGCCGGGCGTGGTTTCGCCCAGGGCCAGGCCGTCCATCATTTGTGCGGCCGTGACCCAGCCGTATTGCGAGACGGCAGCGTGTGTCACAAAGGGCAGCACGGCATAGGCTCCGCCAAAGGTCAGCAGCGCGGCTTGTGTGAAGAACCCGCCCATGCGGGTGAGGGTGTGGTGCCCGCCCAGCAACAAGGCCAGCGCCCCCAGCGTGACGATCCACAGGCCCACACCGATGGCGGTGGTCCTGATCAAACGGTCGTGGCGGTAGTGCGTGTGTTCGGGGGCCGGGCTGTGGTCATCGAGCCAGGCCGGGCCGCCTTCAGGGGCTGCTTTGGTTTTGGCGTGGGCCGGTGCAGACGCAGGCAAAGCATGTTGCTTTTGCATGTGCCAGCCCGCCAACGCCGCTGCGGCCACGATGAGCGGAAAGGGCACATCCCAGATCATGCCGAGCAATGACAGGCCCGCCACCCACCAGAGCCAGCGGGCTTTGAGTGTGCGCATGCCGATGCGGTGCACCGCCTGGATCACCAGCGCCGTGACGGCGGGCTTGAGTCCCCACAAAATGGCTTGCCCCCAGGGGTGCTGCCCCCAGGCGCTGTAGGCCCAGGCCAGCACGATCAAGAGCAGCAACGAGGGCAGCACAAACAGCGCGCCTGCCGCAATGCCACCGCGTGTGCCGTGCATCAGCCAGCCGGTGTAGGTGGCCAGTTGCTGCGCTTCGGGGCCAGGCAGCAGCATGCAGTACTGCAGGGCGTGCAGGTAGCGGTTTTCTGAAATCCAGCGCTTGCGCACCACCAGTTCTTCGTGCATCAGCGCGATCTGGCCCGCCGGTCCGCCAAAGCTGACGCAGCCCAGCCAAAACCAGAACTTCAGGGCTTCACGGAATGAAACCGGGGCAACAGCGGGGGTGTTCATGGGGCAGCGATCTCTTGCTCAAGGGTGTGTGTGAATTCGGTGTGGCCGCTCAGGCTGAGGCTGACCGTGAGCCGGGTGCCTGGGGTGCGGTCAGCGGGCTCGGCCCACTGCAGGTGGGGCCCCAACCAGTGCCAGCCCAGCAAAGTGCCATTGTCACGCTGGATGTGCAGATCACAGTCCCAGTCGTGTTGTTCGTCCAGCGGACCGGGTTGTCCGTGTACAGCATGCAGGCGGTTCAGCAGGGCGGCCACTTCGGCCAGCATGGCCGGGTTGTGTGCAGAGGGCGGGCTGGCCATGGCGTCCCAGGCGGCGGTGCCGTGGGCGTCTTCGCTCATGTCGAAATCCAGGTAATGCAGCACGGTGCCTTGTTGGTCAGTAAAACCCGATTGTCGCAGGCGCGAGCAAGAGTGTGCGATCGTCGGGCAGGGCGCTGCAGGGGTGTTTTGGGATACAGAAAAACCCTTGATTGCTCAATTAAAAGGCAATATCGGCCGGTTTGAGGGCATGTTTGTATACATAATGCGAGGCCTTGCAACTTTCCACCCGCATGTCCGCTGTCTCTGTTCGATCGCCAGAAGTGCCCTTGGCACCCGAGGAAGGCGGCTCACAAGCCGTCAAGGCGCAGCAGCGCCTGCGCGAACTGATTTTGGCGGGGCACTTGGCCGCAGGTTCACGCATTGCCGAGCTGGCGCTGGTGGATCTGCTGGGGGTGTCGCGCACGCCCATCCGTTCGGCCCTGATGCGTTTGGAGCAGGAAGGCCTGCTGCAGGTCCTGCCCGGTGGGGGTTATGCCGTGCGGACGTTTTCCGAGCGCGAGGTGGGCGATGCCATCGAGCTGCGTGGCACGCTGGAAGGCTTGGCCGCACGCCTGGCCGCCGAGCGCGGGGTGAGCAGCCGGGCGCTGGCGCAGGCGCGGGACTGTTTGGACCAGATTGACCATGTGCTGCTGGATCCTTCGCTTAGTGACGAGATGTTTTCCGAATACGTGCTGCTCAATGCACGCTTTCACCGTTTGCTCGCCGACATGTCGGCCAGCGAAGTGCTTTCGCGAGAGATCGAGCGCGCCGCCAGTTTGCCCTTTGCTTCGCCTTCGGGTTTTGTGGGCGTGCAAGTCAACAATGCCCCGGCGCGTGACATGCTGGTGGTGGCCCAGCACCAGCACCGCCAGGTGCTGGACGCCATCGAGCGGCGTGAATCGGGTCGGGCAGAGGCCCTGATGCGTGAGCACTCGCGCATTGCACGCCAGAACATGCAGATCGCCTTGCGCGATCCGGCGGCCTCGGGCACACCCGGTGTCCAGCTGATTCGACCTTCCTGATGTAACCTTTCCAACGATTTTCAACGAGGAGATAGACCATGCAAAAACGCCAATTCCTGACCGCCGTGGCCTGCACCACCCTGGCCCTGAGCGCTGGCAGCGCCATGGCGCAAGACAAATTCAAGATCGGCCTGATCTTGCCCATGACCGGTCCGTTTGCCTCGACCGGCAAGCAGATCGAGGCTGCTGCACGCCTGTACATGGCGCAAAACGGTGACACCGTGGCCGGTAAAAAAGTCGAGCTGATCGTCAAGGACGACACCAGCGCACCCGATGTGACCAAGCGCATTGCGCAGGAAATGGTGGTGAACGACAAGGTCAGCGTGCTGGCCGGTTTTGGCCTGACGCCGCTGGCGCTGGCCACGGCACCGATCGCCACCCAGTCCAAAACCCCGCTGGTGGTGATGGCTGCCGCCACATCGAGCATCACGCAGGCGTCGCCGTTCATTGTGCGCACCAGCTTCACGCTGCCTCAGGCAGCAGTGGCCATTGCCGACTGGGCACCCAATAACGGCATCAAAAAGGTCGTGACCTTGGTGGCCGATTACGGCCCAGGTATCGACGCTGAAAAGTATTTCAAAGACCGCCTGCTGTTCAACGGCGGCCAGGTGCTCGACACCCTGCGTGTGCCGATGCGCAACCCCGACTTCGCGCCTTTCCTGCAAAAAGTGCGTGACCTCAAGCCCGATGCGGTTTATGTGTTTGTGCCTTCGGGCATTGGCGCGCCGTTGATGAAACAGTTTGCCGAACGCGGGCTGGACAAGGCGGGCATCAAGCTGATCGGCACCGGTGACATCACAGACGACGACATCCTCAACGGCATGGGTGAAGTGGCCATGGGGGTGGTGACATCGCACCACTATTCCGCCTCGCACAATTCGCCGCTGAACAAGAAGTTTGTGGCCGCCTTTGAAAAAGCCAACGCGGGTCTGCGCCCCAACTTCATGGCCGTGGGCGGCTATGACGGCATGCGCGTGATCTACGAAGCGGCCAAAGCCACCAAAGGCGCAGGCGGTGAGGCCTTGCTCGAAGCCATGAAGGGCCAGGTGTTTGAAAGCCCGCGTGGCCCGATGTTCATCGACGCGCAAACCCGCGACGTGGTGCACAACATCTACATCCGCAAAGTCGAAAAGGTCAATGGTCAGCTCTACAACCAGGAGTTTTCGACCATCAAGGACGTGAAAGATCCAGGCAAGTCCAAGTAAGCCCACAGACCGGCCAGGGCTTCAGCCCCGGCCGGTGGAAAGTTTTTCATGTTGACGCTTTTATTTGATGGCATCGCCTACGGCATGCTGCTTTTCATTCTTGCGGTGGGCCTGTCGGTGACCATGGGCTTGATGAATTTCATCAACCTGGCCCACGGCGCCTTTGCCATGGTGGGTGGCTACATCACGGTGGTGCTGATGCAGCGCCTGGATGTGCCTTTCCTGCTGTGCCTGCCGCTGGCCTTTGGGGGGACGGCCGTGCTGGGTGCGGTGCTGGAGCGCACGCTGTACCGGCCCATGTACCGCAAGGCGCACCTGGACCAGGTGCTGTTTTCCATTGGCCTGGCGTTCATGGCTGTGGCTTCGGTGGATTACTTCATGGGCTCGCAGCAGCAGATCATGCAGTTGCCTGAGTGGCTGCGGGGCCGTACCGAGCTGTGGGATGGGGCTTTGGGTATGGGCCACTACCGTCTGTTCATCATCGCTGTGTGCGCGGTGCTGACGGTGGCGCTGCAGTATGTGTTGACGCGCACCCGCTTTGGCAGCCGCCTGCGCGCCAGCGTGGACGACAGCCGCGTGGCGGCGGGTCTGGGCATTCCGGTCAACCAGGTGTTTGCGCTGACCTTTGCTGTGGGCTCGGGTCTGGCGGGTCTGGGTGGTGCGCTGGGTGCCGAAGTGCTCGGGCTGGACCCGACCTTCCCGCTCAAGTTTATGGTCTACTTTTTGATCGTGGTGGCCGTGGGCGGCACCTCGTCGATCACCGGGCCGCTGTTGGCCGCGCTGTTGCTGGGCGTGGCCGACGTGGCGGGTAAGTATTACGTGCCCAAGTTGGGCGCTTTCATTGTGTATGCGCTGATGATCGCCATTCTGATCTGGCGGCCACAGGGCCTGTTTGTGCGCAAGGGGGGCAAATGATGGACGCCCGTTCTCAACTGCTCTCGGGCGCTGGCTGGCGCTGGTACGAGCCGCTGCTGTGGGCGGCGGTGTTCGCCTTGCCCGCGCTGCTGCCAGGCCATGCCCTCATCGTCAACGAGATCGCCATCGTGGCCTTGTTTGCCGTCTCGCTCGATCTGGTGCTGGGTTACACCGGCATCGTTACGCTGGGGCATGCGGCCTTTCTGGGCTTTGGCGCTTACTGTGCGGCATTGTTTGCCAAGTTCATCCATCCCGATCCGCTGCTGGGTCTGGCGGTGGGCGTGGCAGCGGCCACGGTGCTGGGCGCGGTGTGCTCGGTCACCATCTTGCGCGGCTCGGACCTGACACGCCTGATGGTCACGCAGGGTGTGGCGCTGCTCTTGCTGGAGCTGGCCAACAAGCTGGACTGGCTGACCGGTGGCTCGGATGGGCTGCAGGGCGTGATGATGGGGCCGCTGCTGGGACGCTTTGAGTTCGACCTGTACGGTCAGACGGCGGCCTGGTATTCCCTGACGGTGCTGCTGTTGCTGTTTGCGTTGGCCCGGCGCTGGGTGCAGTCCCCCTGGGGCGCCACGCTGATGGCTGTGCGAGACAACCCGCTGCGCGCCGCGGCGATTGGCATTTCGGTGCCTTCCCGCTTGGCGGTGGTGTACACCTTGGCCGCAGGCGTGGCCGGTGCTGCGGGTGCGTTGCTGGCGCAGACCTCCGGCTTTGCCTCGCTCGATGTGTTCGCGCTGGAACGCTCGGCCGATGCGGTGCTGATGCTGGTCATCGGTGGCGTGGGCTGGATGTATGGCGGCGTACTGGGTGCGGTGGTGTTCAAGCTGATGCACGACATCATCTCGGGCATCACGCCGCAGTACTGGACTTTCTGGATGGGCCTGTTCCTGGTGGTGTTGATGCTGGTTGGGCGTGAGCGTTTGAGTCCTGTGCGCTGGTTCAAAAGGGGGCAGGCATGAGCCAAGTTGTTTTGCAGGCCCATGGCCTGGTCAAGCGCTTCGGCGGCATCACGGCCACCGACCATGTGAACCTGTCCCTTCAGCTCGGCGCGCGTCATGCCCTGATCGGACCCAACGGCGCGGGCAAGACCACGCTGATCAACCTGCTGACCGGCGTGCTGCCACCGACCGAAGGCCGCATTGAATTGCTGGGGCAGGACATCAGCCAGCTGCCCTCGCACGAGCGGGTGGCGCGGGGTCTGGTGCGGACTTTCCAGATCAACCAGCTGTTTGCCAGCATGACGCCGCTGCAGACCCTGGCCATGGTGGTGTCGCAGCGGCGCGGGCTGGGCGCACGTTGGTGGCAACGCCTGGGGCAGGACGCCGCCGTGGTGGCGCGCTGCGAAGAATTGCTGGCCCTGTTTCGCCTGACTGAAGTGATGCACCAGAACACCGCGGCGCTGCCTTACGGCAAACGCCGCCTGCTGGAGATGGCCATTGCGCTGGCCTGCGAGCCCAAAGTGTTGCTGCTCGACGAGCCGGTGGCCGGTGTGCCCGCAGGTGAACGCGAAGAGCTGCTGCAGACCGTGGCGGCCCTGCCTGCCGATGTGTCGGTGCTGCTGATCGAACACGACATGGACCTGGTGTTTGAGTTTGCCGATCGCATCACTGTGCTGGTCAACGGGGCAGTGCTGACCGAAGGCACACCCGAAGTGATCGCCAACGACCCGCAGGTCAAGGCGGTGTACCTGGGGCATGGAGAGGAGTTGCACCATGCGTGATGTGAAATATGCAGGAGCGGCGCCCTCGCCGCGATGGATGGACCGCAATCGCCGCGAGGGCCTCTCATGCACTGATGCCATTCTTGCTTGTGGGAGCCCCGCCCTCGGGGCGAATGCTTGTGGGCTGCGGGTGGTCTTTCGCGGCGAGGGCGCCGCTCCCACAGAGGGCACGGATCCTACGGAAGAGAGCGCCACATGAATGCATTGCTGCATGTTGAACAACTGAGCGCCGGTTACGGCGACGCTGTGGTGTTGCACGACGTGAGCCTGTCGCTCAATGAAGGTCAGACCCTGGCCCTGCTCGGGCGCAATGGCGTGGGCAAGACCACCTTCATGGACACATTGGCCGGGGCCACACGCCAGCACGGCGGGCGCATCACCCTGGGCGGTGTGGCGCTGCACAGCCTGCCTTCGCATGCCCGCGCCGCCGCAGGCATTGGCTGGGTACCGCAGGAGCGCAACATCTTCAAGTCGCTCACGGTGCACGAAAACCTCGCGGCCGTGGCGCGGCCCGGTGCGTGGACGCCGCAGCGTGCGTATGAGATGTTCCCGCGCTTGGCCGAGCGCAAGGGCAATCTGGGCACACAGCTCTCGGGTGGCGAGCAGCAGATGCTGGCCGTGGCCCGTGCGCTGGTGCTCAACCCCAAGCTCCTTTTGCTGGACGAGCCACTCGAAGGGCTGGCCCCGATCATTGTGGAAGAGCTGCTGCGTGCGATTGCCCGCATCACCCGCGAAGAGGGGCTGTCAGCCATCATCGTGGAGCAGCACCCGCAAGCCATTCTGGCCATCAGCCACCGTGCGGTGGTGCTGGACCACGGCACCGTGGTGCACGCCAGCGACGCCGAGACGCTGCGGCAACAACCTGAACTGTTGGATCGCCTGCTGGGCGTTTCCCGACATTGAACACACTAGGAGACCGATCATGTTCATCAAAAACACCTGGTACGTGGCCTGCTCGCTGGCCGAACTCGAAGCTCTGGGCGACAAGCCGCTGGGCCGCACCATCTGCAACGAAAAGATGGCCATCTTCAAAGGCGTGGACGGCAAGGTCGCGGCGGTCGAGGACTTTTGCCCGCACCGCGGTGCGCCCATGTCGCTGGGCAAGGCTTGCAAGAACGGCTTGCGCTGTGGCTACCACGGGCTGGAAATGGGCACCGACGGCAAGACCGTCCACATGCCTGGCCAGCGCGTGCGTGGCTTCCCGGCGGTCAAAGCTTTTGCGGTGGTCGAGCGCTATGGTTTTGTGTGGGTTTGGCCCGGCGATCAGGCGCAGGCCGATGTGGCGCAGATGCCGGTGTTCGAGTTCTTCGACAACCCGGCCTGGGCCTATGGCGGAGGCCTGTACCACGTCAAGGCCGATTACCGCCTGATGATCGACAACCTGATGGATCTGACGCACGAGACCTATGTGCACGCCACCAGCATTGGTCAACCCGAGATCGACGAGACGCCTTGCGAAACCAAGGTCGATGGCGACAAGGTCATCACGCAGCGTTTCATGGATGGCATCCAGGCGCCACCTTTCTGGCAAATGGCCATGAGCGCCAATGGTTTGGACCCGCAAGCCCAGGTGGACCGCTGGCAGATCTGCCGCTTCAGCCCGCCCAGCCACATCATGATCGATGTGGGTGTGGCCATCGCTGGCCACGGCGGTTTTGATGCGCCCGCCGACAAGAAAGCCTACAGCGTGGTGGTGGACTTCATCACGCCCGAGACCGAGACCTCGCACTGGTACCACTGGGGCATGGCCCGCAACTTCAAGCCGGGCGACGCAGCGCTGACCGACAGCATCCGCCAGGGCCAGGGCAAGATTTTTGGCGAAGACATGGAGATGCTGCAGTTGCAGCAGGAGAACATGCTGCGCCACCCCGAACGCAAATTGTTGATGCTCAACATCGACGCCGGTGGGGTACAGTCACGCCGCATCATTGAGCGCCTGCTGGCGCAGGAACAAGGAGAAAAATCATGAGTGACACCTTTGAAGTGCATCTGGCCCAACGCAACATCACGCTGACCGTTCAACCGGATCAGAGCATCCTCAAGGTTTTGCAGGACGCGGGTGTGGACGTGCCTTTCTCGTGCAGCGAAGGCATTTGCGGCACCTGCCTGACCAAGGTGAAAGAGGGCGAGCCCGACCACTGGGACATGTTTCTCACGCCCGAAGAGCAGGAGAAGGGCGACTGCATCATGGTCTGCATTTCGCGAAGCAAATCGCCACGCCTGGTGTTGGATTTGTGATGGCCTGGCGCCCAGCGTGGTGGCGGGCCTGGGGTGGCTTGGGAGCAGCCTTGCTGTTGGCCATGGCCCATGGACAGGCGTTGGCCGATTTTCCGTCTCGTCCGCTCAAGATCGTGGTGCCTTTCGGTGCAGGCGGTGTGGCCGATCTGACGGCCCGCACCGTTGCTCAAAAGATGAGCGAAAGTCTGGGCCAATCCATTGTCATCGAGAACAAACCCGGCGCTGGTGGCATTGCGGCGGCCGAGTCGGTGGTCAAGGCCGAACCGGACGGCCACACTTTGCTGCTGATCTCGAATGGCACTGCCGTCAGTGCAGGCCTGTTCAAAAAACTGCCGTTTGATCCCCGCCGCGATCTGGCCCCTGTGTCTTTGCTGGGTCAGTTTGACTTGGCCGTGCTGGTGCCGGAATCTTCGCCATACAAGAGTCTGGCCGATTTGCTGGCCTGGGGGCGTGCGAATCCCGGCAAGATGAATCTGGGCACCATCAACATTGGCAGCACTCAGCACCTGGCCGCCGAGTTGTTTCGTTCGCAAACCAATTTGGTGGCACAAGTCGTCCCCTACAACGGCACCCCCACTGTCATCAATGCGCTGCGTGGCGGCCAGATCGATGCCGCCGTGGAAATCCTGGGGCCCATGAAACCGCAGATCCAGGCCAAAGCGGTGCGTGCGCTGGCCGTGATGGGTGACACCCGGCCTGCAGACCTGCCGGGTGTGGCGCTGGTCAACAGCCAGCCGGGTCTGAGCAACTTCCAGGTGGCATCCTGGAATGCGCTGGCCGCTCCGGCCAAAACGCCTGCGGCCGTGGTAGCGCGTCTGAATCATGAAGCCCAAAAAGCCCTTAACCACCCGGATGTCAAAAAACGACTGGCCGATCTGAATGTGAACGCCAAACACAGCAGCGCTGAGCAATTGGGGCGCTTGCTGGACTCGGAGATCCTTCGCTGGAGCGAAGTGATTCAAAAAGCCGGTATCCCCCAGCAATGATGTGAGCAGTATGGATTCAGCCATCGACATTCTGGGCATCACTGGCCCGATCTACCTGGCCATTGCACTGGGTTACATCGCCACACGGCGCGGTCTTTTCAGCAAGGCCGACATGCCGGTGTTTGGCAAATTCACCATCCACATCGCACTGCCGGCCTTGTTGTTCAACGCCCTGTCACAGCGCAGCGTTGGGGAGATCTTCAATGTGCAGTACCTGGGGGCTTATGCCTTTGGCTCTTTGCTGGTGATCGCGATGGGTCTGTGGTGGGCACGCAAGGTGCAAGGCCACAGCCTGAGCTACAGCAGCATGATGGCCATGGGCATGTCTTGCCCCAACAGTGGCTTTGTGGGTTACCCCATCATGCTGCTGACCTTTGGTCCGGTGGCCGGCGTGGCCTTGGCGCTGAACATGATTGTGGAAAACCTGCTGTTGATCCCGCTGCTGCTGGCGGTGGCCGACAGCGATGGCGCGCAGGCCGGGCACTGGCGCAAGGTTCTGCTGCAAACGCTCAAGGGCTTGCTCATGAATCCCATGATCTGGGGCATTGTGGGCGGCTTTGCCTGGTCCTTGTCAGGTCTGCACCTGCCTGCTCCGTTGGCGCGCACGGTCAATCTGTTTGCTGCAGCCAGCGGTGCGCTGTCGCTGTTCGTGATCGGTGGCTCGCTTGTGGGGCTCAAGGCAGAGGGTTTGACAGGCACGGTGTCACAGATTGCTCTGGGCAAGCTGGTGCTGCACCCCCTGGCCATGGTCGCGATGCTGCTCTGGGTTTTTCCTGTGGCCGACCCGGCTTTGCGTTCAGCCGCCTTGCTCACGGGGGCCTTGCCCATGCTGGGCATCTACACCATCCTGAGCCAGCGCCACGGTCATGGTGCGATCAGTGCAGCCACCTTGCTGGTGACCACGGTGCTTTCATTCTTCACGCTGAGCGGCCTCTTGTGGCTGCTTCAGCATCACCCGATCTGATTCAAACCGTGCAAGACGGGGCGGGGGGATCTTCGCTGTTGCGAAAAATCCAAGGTGCAATGGGCTTGCTTTGGCGCCACAAACCCAACCGCAGGCGGCTGGCCTGTGCTTCAGCGGCTGCGTAATCAAACCGGCGAGGGCTGTCCAGATCGCAGGCATAAGCTTTGTAGAACCAGGCCCAACCCCGATTCAACAGTTGCAAATTCACATCCGTGCAGTCAGCAGTGAACACTTGCCCCAGCACCCGGTCATAGTGGTCGCGTTGGCTGTAGGCCACTCGCACGGTCTGTTGCAAAGTCTGTTTTGCCAGTGCCAGCTTGGCGTCGTTGCCAAAGGCTTGCGCCAGTTCGGGTGCATCAATGCCCTGGAGTCGGATGTGCTCTGTTCTGTCACCCATGTCGAGTGTGAGCGTATCGCCGTCATGCACAGCAGTCACTGTGCCTGTCAGGAGATGGCTACCTTGGGCTGCGTTGCAAGAAGACGTTGGGGTGTCTGTTGATCCGCCGCAAGCGTTCAGAATCAACGTCAGACAAAGCGCCCAGTGGTGCGGGTGTTTCATGGTCTCCTCCCTGAGTCGGCGCGACCCGGGGTTGGAACCCTCTGTATGGGTGGTCTGCGCTTGCGCCGATGATGGGCATGCGCAGACCACCTGTCAATTGACGCTTAAACAGATTGACCGAGCCATTCCTGTGCTGTTTGTTGCAGCAACTCCAGCGTGGCTTGCTGCGTCAGCGTGCTGGGGCGCAGGGAGCTGATGGCGGTGGACAGTGCAATGCGCAAGTCCGGTGCGCTGACGGCACGAACACTGTAAGCCGAAGGATTCACCGAGCGCATGACCGCATTGCGCGGCAGGATGGCGTGGCCAGCACCATCGGCAACCAAATCCAGAATGGCACTCACACCGTCAATTTCGAGGGAGATGTGTGGACGGCAACCGATGCTGGCCATTTCTGATTCCACATGCATGCGGATGGCGTTGGGACGGCTCGGAATGACCAGAGGCAGGCTCGCCACCTCCTGCAGTGTGATGGGAGGGGGCGGAGGGTCTTCCTGCAGGCCTGGTGGACGGGCTTGCACCAGCAGCAGTTCCTCTTGCACCAGCGGCGTGTGCTCGATGCCTGGCATTGGACTGGGCTGGTAGAGCACCGCAATGTCGAGGCGGCCGTTTTGCAGGTTTTCCTGCATGGCAGTAGAGAGGCCTTCGCTGATGGAAAGCTGCGCTTGCGGCAGTTTTTGCCGGAAGGCACGCGTGAGTGGTACCGTGAGCACCCGCGCCACGCTGGGGGGCAGGCCCAGCGCCACGCGCCCTGACAAGCCGCTGCGCACGCGGCCGAGTTCTTCGCGGGCACGCTCGACCTGGTGCAGGATGCCTCGGCCATGCTCCATCAGCAGCTGACCTGCCTGGGTGGGCGTGGCACCGCGGCCGTTGCGCGCCAGCAGGTTTTGTCGCAACTCCACTTCGAGCAGGCGCACCTGGCGGCTGAGTGCCGGCTGGGCAATGCCCAGCACCTGGGCGGCACGGGTAAAGCTGCCGAGTTCGGCCACACGCACAAAATATTCCAGCTGTTTGAGGTCCATGGGCAGGTCTCCAATGGGTTTATTTTGTCATATCCGCTGCTTGGATATGCAAATATGTTCTAGCTGGTAGATGGTCTCCCGACTTGGAAGGGCGGAAAGAGGGCTGCACAATCGGGGCCACAACAGATCCCACTCCAGAAGGAACACCATGAGCCTGGCCAAGCCCCTGATCATCGACATCCACGGTCACTACACCACGGCGCCCAAGTCGCTCGAAGACTGGCGCAACCGCCAGATCGCCGGCATCAAGGACCCGGCCCTGATGCCCAAAGTGTCCGAGCTGAAGATCAGCGACGATGAGTTGCGCGAAACCATCGAGACCAACCAGCTGGCCAAGATGAAAGAGCGCGGTTCTGACTTGACCGTGTTCAGCCCGCGCGCCAGCTTCATGGCCCACCACATCGGTGATTTCAATGTGTCGAGCACCTGGGCGGCCATTTGCAACGAGCTGTGCTACCGCGTGTCCCAACTCTTCCCCGACAACTTCATTGGCGCGGCCATGCTGCCCCAGTCGCCCGGTGTGGATCCCAAAACCTGCGTGGCCGAGATCGACAAGTGCGTCAAGGATTACGGCATGGTCGGCATCAACCTCAACCCCGATCCTTCTGGCGGCCACTGGACCAGCCCGGCGCTGACCGACAAGCACTGGTACCCCATCTACGAAAAAATGGTGGAGCACGACATTCCCGCGATGATTCACGTGTCCACCAGCTGCAATGCCTGCTTCCACACCACGGGCGCGCACTACATCAATGCTGACACCACGGCCGTGATGCAGCTGATCCAGGGCGACCTGTTCAAGGACTTCCCGACGCTCAAGTTCATCGTGCCGCACGGCGGCGGCGCTGCGCCTTACCACTGGGGTCGCTATCGTGGCCTGGCGCAAGAGCTGAAAAAGCCCCTGCTCAAGGACCACTTGCTGAACAACGTGTTCTTTGACACCTGCGTCTACCACCAGCCCGGCATCGATCTGCTGACCAAGGTGATTCCGGTCGACAACATCCTGTTTGCTTCAGAAATGATCGGCGCAGTGCGCGGCATCGACCCCGAAACCGGCAACTACTACGACGACACCAAGCGCTACGTGCTGGCCACGCCCAACCTGAGCGAGGAGCAGCGCTACAAGGTGTTTGAAGGCAACGCCCGCCGCGTGTTCTCGCGCATGGATGCGGCACTCAAGGCCAAAGGCATTTAAACCTCAACCATGTAGGAGCCAGCCCTGCAGGCAATCTATCGCTTGCAGGGCAAGCTTCTACAGAGAATGAAATCGAATCAGGAGAAACACATGTACGAACTCGGCGTTGTTTACCGCAACATCACCCGCGCTGACCGCGCAACCACCGACGCGCTGGCTGCCTTGGGCAGTGCCACGGTGCACGAGGCCATGGGTCGCGTGGGCCTGATGAAGCCCTACATGCGCCCGATCCAGCAGGACGTGAACGTGTCCGGCACCGCCGTGACCGTGCTGCTGCAACCCGGCGACAACTGGATGATGCACGTGGCAGCTGAACAAGTTCAGCCCGGCGATATCGTTGTGGCCACGGTTACGGCCGATTGCAGCGACGGCTACTTTGGTGACCTGCTGGCGACCAGCTTCATGTCGCGTGGTGCACGCGGCCTGATCATCGAAGCGGGTGTGCGCGACACCAAGTTCCTGCGTGAAATGAAGTTCCCGGTGTGGAGCCGCTATGTGTCGTCCAAGGGCACCATCAAGGCCACACCCGGCTCGGTGAACATCCCGATCGTTTGCGCGGGTGCCTATGTGACGCCCGGCGACGTGATCGTGGCCGACGACGACGGCGTGGTCTGCGTGCCCAAGGCCCTGGCCGCAAAGACGCTGGAAACCGCACTGGCCCGTGAAGCCAACGAAGGCGCCAAGCGCGACAAGCTGGCTTCGGGCGTGCTGGGTCTGGACATGTACAAGATGCGCGAGCCGCTGGCGGCTGCCGGTCTGAAGTACATCGACTGAAACTTTCGATCAACCACGAGGCCATGAGGCTGTGGGGCGCTTGTTGGGGCGATTTGCTGACCGAAGGGCTGATGAGCCCCGGCAAGTGCTCCACAGCCTCATGGCCGGCCTAAGCGAAGGAGCTAAGGCGTGCAGATTCAGAAACAGTTCGCACTTTTGTTGAGCGCATTGACATTGTGTACGTCTGAGCTTGCCCAGACTTACCCGACCAAACCGGTCAAGGTGGTGGTGGGCTATGCCGCAGGCGGCGCGGTGGACGTGGTGGCACGCACCATTGGCCAGAGCCTGCAGACCAGCCTGGGCCAGCCCTTTGTGGTCGAGAACAAGCCGGGTGCCGGCACCAACATCGCCGTCAAATCGGTGATTGCAGCCGAGCCTGACGGCCACACGATGATGATGGCAGCCAATGCGCTGGCGGCCAACATGTCGCTGTACAAGCCGCAGCCCTTCGATGCCGAAAAAGACCTGGTGGCGATCTCGCTGATTGGCCGCGTGCCGGTCGTGATCGCAGCCAACCCCAATGTGCCTTACGCGAATATCCAGCAATTGATCGCTGCGGCCAAGGGCAAGCCCAACAGCATCGCCTATGGCTCGCCGGGCAATGGCTCGACGCCACACATGGCCATTGAGCTGTTTGCGCGCGCTGCGGGCATTGACTTGCAGCACATTCCTTACCGCGGCGGCTCGCCTGCCATCACCGACACCATCGGTGGGCAGGTGCCGCTGGTGGCCGTGAATGCATTGGAAGTGCTGCCGCACGCCAAGAGCGGCAAGCTCAAAGTGCTGGCCGTGCTCAGCCCCAACCGCAGCGCCAACTTCCCGGATGCACCGACGATTGCCGAATCCGGCTACCCCGGTTTTGAGGCGTCGGTCTGGTACGGCCTGGTGGCGCCTGCTGCCACGCCCAAACCCATCGTGAGCAAGCTGCACGCCGAAGTGCAGAAAGCCCTGCAGACCAAGGAAGTCAAGGACCGCATGAACGCCGTGGGCGGCGAAGTGGTGCTCGGCAGCGCCGAGATGTTTGCCAACCTGATCCGTTCCGAACGCGTCCGCTACGACAAGCTGGTGCGTGAGGCCAATATTCAACCTGAGTGAGACACGATATGACATTTGAAAAAACCCCCGGCTGGCTGGACTGGTACAACGGCCCCAGCAAGCCCCAATTCAAACTCCCGGCTGGTGCGGTGGATGCACACTGCCATGTGTTTGGCCCGGGCGAAGAGTTTCCTTTTGCCCCTGAGCGCAAGTACACCCCCTGCGACGCCAGCAAGGCGCAGCTGTACGCCCTGCGTGACCACTTGGGCTTTGCCCGCAATGTGGTGGTGCAGGCCACCTGTCATGGCGCCGACAACCGCGCCATGGTTGATGCTTGCGTGAGCAGCGGCGGCAAGGCGCGTGGTGTGGCCACTGTGCGCCGCAGCGTGACCGACGAAGAAATCCAGGCCATGCATGACGCCGGTGTGCGCGGCGTGCGCTTCAACTTCGTCAAACGCCTGGTGGACTTCACGCCCAAGGACGAGCTGATGGAAATCGCCGGTCGCATCGCCAAGTGGGGCTGGCATGTGGTGATCTACTTTGAAGCGGTGGACCTGCCCGAACTGTGGGACTTTTTCACCGCGCTGCCCACCACCGTGGTGGTGGACCACATGGGCCGCCCCGACGTGAGCCAACCCATCGACGGCCCCGAGTTCCAGTTGTTCCTGAAGTTCATGCGCGAGCACAAGAACGTGTGGAGCAAGGTGAGCTGCCCTGAGCGTCTGAGCGTGACCGGCCCCAAGGCCCTGAACGGCGAACAGGCCGCGTACAAGGATGTGGTGCCTTTCGCCCGCCGCGTGGTGGAAGAGTTCCCCGACCGCGTGCTGTGGGGCACCGACTGGCCGCATCCCAACCTGAAAGACCATATGCCCGACGACGGCCTGCTGGTGGACTTCATTCCGCACATCGCGCCTACGGCCGAGCTGCAGAAAAAGCTGCTGGTGGACAACCCCATGAAACTTTACTGGCCCGAGGAGGTCTGACATGGCGCTCGACAAACCCTACACCGACGTGCCTGGCACGATCATCTTTGACGCCGAGCAATCGCGCAAAGGCTACTGGCTCAACCAGTTCTGCATGTCGCTCATGAAGGCCGAGAACCGCGAGAAGTTCAAGGCCAACGAACGTGCCTACCTGGACGAGTGGCAGATGACCGAAGAGCAAAAGCAGGCCGTGCTGGCCCGCGATCTGAACTGGTGCATGCGTACCGGCGGCAACATCTACTTCCTGGCCAAGATCGGCGCCACCGATGGCAAGAGCTTTCAGCAGATGGCAGGCTCCATGACCGGCATGACCGAAGAGGAATACCGCAACATGATGCTGAAAGGCGGTCGCAGTGCCGATGGCAACCGCTACATCGGCGAAAACGGCGACGCCCAGGCGCAGAACCAGCCGCAAGGCGCAGCCGGTAAAAAACCTTAATCGGGGTCAGATCCCGATTGATTTGAGAGAGCAACACATGGCCAAAATCACCGCCTCCGTTTACACCAGCCACGTGCCCGCCATCGGCGCAGCCATGGACCTGGGCAAGACGAAAGAAGACTACTGGAAGCCGCTGTTTGCGGGTTACGACTTCTCCAAGCAATGGATGAAGGACAACAAGCCCGACGTCATCTTCCTCGTCTACAACGACCATGCCACGGCCTTCAGCCTGGACATGATCCCGACCTTTGCCATTGGCACTGCTGCCGAGTACCAACCCGCTGACGAAGGCTGGGGGCCGCGTCCGGTGCCCAAAGTCAAAGGCCACCCTGAGCTGGCTTCGCACATCGCGCAATCGGTCATCCAGCAGGACTTTGACCTGACCATCGTCAACAAGATGGACGTGGACCACGGCCTGACGGTGCCATTGAGCCTGATGTGCGGTGAGCTGGACCCGGTGAAAGACGCCTGGCCTTGCCCGGTGATCCCGTTTGCCGTGAACGTGGTGCAGTACCCCGTGCCCAGCGGCCAGCGCTGCTTCAACCTCGGCCAGGCGATCCGCAAGGCCGTGGAGAGCTACGACGAAGACATCAATGTCCACATCTGGGGCACGGGTGGCATGAGCCACCAGCTGCAAGGCGCACGCGCGGGTCTGATCAACCGCGAGTGGGATAACGCCTGGCTGGACAAGCTGATCAATGACCCTGTTGCTTGTGCTCAAACCCCGCACATCGACTATGTGCGCGAAGCGGGCAGCGAAGGCATCGAGCTGGTCATGTGGCTGATCGCCCGTGGTGCGATGAGCGATGTGAACAACGGCCAAGTGACTGGCAAGGCGCCTAAGTTGGCGCACCGCTTCTACCATGTGCCCGCCAGCAACACGGCTGTGGGCCACGCCATCCTCGAAAACACCTGAATCACCTTGTAGGAGCCAGCCCTGCTGGCGATTGACAGGCATCGCCAGCAGGGCTGGCTCCTACACACGAATACACAAGGAGAAAACCATGACCATCAAAGTCGCACTCGCCGGCGCCGGCGCCTTCGGCATCAAACACCTCGACGGCATCAAGAACATCCAGGACGTGGAAGTCGTCTCCCTCATCAGCCGCGATCGGGCCAAGACCCAGGAAGTGGCCGACAAGTACGGCATCAAACACGTCACCACCGACCTGGCTGACAGCCTGGCCATCAAGGAAGTGGACGCCGTGATCCTGTGCACGCCCACGCAGATGCACGCCGCCCAGACCAAGGCCTGCCTGGAAGCAGGCAAGCACGTGCAGGTCGAGATCCCGCTGTGCGATGTGCTCAAAGAAGGCGAAGAAGTGCTGGCCCTGCAAAAGCAGACCGGCCGTGTCGCCATGGTGGGCCATACCCGCCGCTTCAACCCCAGCCACCAGTGGGTGCACAAGAAGATCACCGCCGGTGAATTCAACATCCAGCAAATGGATGTGCAGACCTATTTCTTCCGCCGCACCAACATGAACGCGCTGGGCCAGGCCCGCAGCTGGACCGACCACCTGCTGTGGCACCACGCTGCCCATACGGTGGATCTGTTCG
>Ga0213920_1000934_pt1 | contig 18095 bp, 21 predicted proteins | sample McNCre1117MG_FD_161054 | JGI IMG/M metagenome (GOLD analysis project Ga0213920, IMG submission 161054) | Freshwater microbial communities from McNutts Creek, Athens, Georgia, United States - 11-17 MG | ecosystem: Environmental > Aquatic > Freshwater > Creek | place: USA: Georgia | collected...
CACCCGTTGAATTACCTAGCAATACACCTTTGTATAATTCGTTTGATTCTGAATTTGGTTTGCGATGGTCTACAACCGTGTGTGAATCAATAAATTCATTGTTTCCGGGAACATACAATCCATTCAGATTTGAAAGGACATTTTCACCATCCACATAGAAATGCAGGTTATTACGCACAAATCCTCCATTGATGGAGAAAGTGAACATATCCACTTGGCTGTTTGCTTGTTGGAAAATAAACGTATGATCAACATGCGTCGTTTTCAGCGCAAAATCTTGCGTTTTGACAAAAGTCAGGCTTGCTGATTCATCCACCCAAATCTCTTGAACATAATTCGAAAGAATGGCTTCCGAAGTAGCATTTGATCTTAAATCATCTACCCAAGTGACATTCGCCCCTTTTTCGATGTAAATCAACAATTTACTTTGAATTGCTGAGGCAATGCTAACATCAACCAAAAGCTGGTGTACAATGGGTTGCGCCAAAGTTGTTCCTGCTTTCACCCAAATAACTTGATGTGTCGTTGTTAAGGCATCATTCAAATCATACAAGGAGTTTTGATCCAAGATTTGATTCCGCTTTTCCCATTTAGTAATGAAATCAGGGTTTTGCTGGGCGAAAGCTGAAAATTCAAGAATTTCAACGCCGTTTGGCAATGACCCAACGGTAGTAAATTTCCCATTGAACGATTGCAATTGGAGCGATGCCTCTAAAGATGTAGCAATGGCATTCTTAGGGGTTTCCGATGAATTCCAATTCCAATCGATATCATTTAAAGATTTCAGGGATGCATATTTCCACTCCTCCCATTTATTTGTAGGAAATCCTTTGGCCAAGAAACGATCCATGGCCGCTTGTTTTTCTTTCCCGAGGGAAATACTTACTAGTGTGTCTGTTGCCATGTGTTAATCTACTAAAGCCGAAATAATCCAATCGTATCCTTTTTCTTCTAATTCTAGCGCCAATTCCTTTGTTCCCGATTTAACGATACGGCCTTTGTAAAGTACGTGAACGAAATCTGGCACGATGTAATCCAATAAACGTTGGTAGTGTGTTACGACAATCGTCGCATTACTTGGGCTCTTTAATTTGTTAACACCTTCCGCAACTATACGTAGGGCATCAATATCTAAACCTGAATCGGTTTCATCCAAAATAGCCAATTTAGGATCTAAAACGGCCATTTGGAAAATCTCATTCCGTTTTTTCTCACCACCCGAAAACCCTTCGTTTAATGAACGGCTCAATAAGGACTGGTCGATGTTTACATAAGCCATTTTCTCTTTGAACATTTTCAAAAATTGAACAGCATCCAAAGGCTCTTCGCCACGGTATTTGCGAATTTCGTTCACCGCCGACTTCATAAAGTTGGTCGTAGAAACACCTGGGATTTCAACAGGGTATTGAAATGCTAAGAAAACACCTTCCGCAGCGCGTTCTTCAGGAGCTAAATCCAAAAGGTCTTTACCTTGAAACTCAACTGAACCTTCTGTTACTTCATAATCTTCCCGACCCGCTAATACGGACGCTAAAGTTGATTTACCAGAACCATTGGGTCCCATGATGGCATGAACTTCGCCGGCTTTGATTTCCAGATTAATCCCACGAAGAATTTCTTTTTCTCCGATGCGCGCATGTAAATTTTTAATTGATAACATATCGTTCTAATTGAATAAGGCTAATGAATCACAAAATTAAAACCTATTCAGATACAAAACCACACTTTATTTAGATTCACTCTAAATAGAATGAAATTTTATCTAATTTTTGCTTATCTTTGTCACACAAAAAAGCAAAATACCATGATCACGATCTCAGAAATTGCAGCGAATCGCATTAAAGAAATTCGTCAAAAAGAAGGATTAACGGAAGCATTCAACGTTCGCGTTGCTGTGGAAGGTGGTGGATGTTCAGGCTTGATGTACCAATTAGATTTCGCATCCGAACCTCAGGCAAGCGACATGATATTCGAAGACAAGGGTGTCAAGGTGATGGTTGACAAAAAATCCATTCTATATTTAGCCGGAACGGAACTCGATTTCTCAGATGGCTTGAATGGCAAAGGATTTCAATTCAAAAACCCTAATGCAACACGTACTTGTGGTTGCGGCGAGAGCTTCTCGATCTAAATTCCCAATGGTATCTGTTTGGATTCCAAAATGAATGGTTTCATTAATTCATAAACGCGGTAGATAGGCAAACCCATCACCGTATAAAATGACCCATCCAATTGTTCAATACCTGCCATACCAATAAAATCTTGTACGCCATAGGCTCCGGCTTTATCTAAGGAGGAACCACCACGCACGTACCATTCCATTTCCCAGTTGGCCAATTCTCTAAAACTCACAAAAGCCGAATCAGCTGCCGTTACGATTCCTTGCGGACTAGCCAATGCAATGCCCGTCACGACCTCATGCGTTTTACCTGACAATTTTTTCAGCATTTGAAGCGCATCTTGCTTATCCAAAGGTTTATTCAGAATCTCTCCTTCCAAAATCACTACAGTATCTGCAGCTAAAATCAGGGCATTTTCACAAGACTCTAACAAAGCTTTAGCCTTGCGTTCTGCGAGCATGACAGGAACTTCTTGAGGTTTCATATCAAAAGGAAAAGACTCATCAACATCAGAAGGCAACACAGAAAACTGAAAACCGGCTTGATTTAATATCTCTTTCCGACGAGGGGAATTCGAGGCGAGAATGAAAGGAAATTGAAGGCTGAATGAATCTTGCATGACCAAAAATAGAATATTAATATGACCTTTTGAAAAATAAATTTTAAAAACATTTGCAATCAATGTAATTACATTTAATTTTGCTACATCAAATTTCAACATGGGAATTTCAGAGGATTTAAAGCAGAGCAAATTTACAACGCCTACCAGCAAGGCGATTGTAAACATCATATATTCGGGTAACTGGATGATGCAGCAACAGCAAGAACTTTTGAAACCCTTTGGTTTGACAGCTCAACAGTACAATGTCCTTCGTATATTACGTGGACAACAAAACAATCCGATGACCGTTTTAGGGATTACGGAGCGCATGATGGACAAAATGTCTAACGCTTCTCGATTAGTTGACAAACTATTGGAGAAAAAATTGGTGTTAAGACGTGAATGTCCACAGGACCGTAGAGCGGTTGATGTCATTATTCTACCGGCAGGTTTGGCTATTTTAGAAGAAATCGACCAAGTTCAGTTGGCTTGGGAGAAAAATTTTAAAGACATTAGTACCGACAAGCTGGATCAAATCAATGAGATCTTAGATGAAATTAGAAATGTAATTACTAACAATTAAACAATAAATAAAATGAAAAAAGTAAGCCTAATCTTGACAGCGCTCGTAATGAGCATCGCATCTTTCGCAGCACCAAAAGCAGTGAAAGTAAACACAGCAGCTAGCTCTATCGCTTGGTATGCAGAAAAAGTAACAGGAAAGCACAATGGAACTGTAGGAATTTCTGCTGGAGCATTGAACGTAGACGGAAACAAATTAGTAGGTGGTAATTTCACAATTGACTTGAAAACTATCAAGGCATTGGATATCACAGATCCAGGTTACAACCAAAAATTTATTGGCCACATTACTTCAGGTGACTTTTTTGAAATCGAAAAATTCCCAACAGCTACTTTCGTGATCACGAAGATTGCAGGAAACCAAGTAACGGGTAATTTGACAATCAAAGGAATCACTAAATCAATTTCTTTCCCAGCTGAAATTTCAGTAAAAGGAGGAAAAGTAGCTGCTAAGGCTTCTATCACAATTGATCGTACAGATTACAACATCCAATACGGTTCAAAGAAATTCTTTGACTCAATTGGTGACAAAGCTATCATGGATGACTTCAAATTAGTTGTATCTTTAGTTAGCGAATAAATTAATCCGCTTAAGAGCCGAGGTGTAAATCTGCACCTCGGCTTTATTATTTACCTATAAAAAATCAATAACATGTCTTTAATTAATGATTTATCTTGGCGTTATGCGACCAAGCGTATGAATGGCAACAAAGTATCTGCGGATAAAATTGAGAGCCTTTTAGATGCAATTCGTCTTTCGGCGTCAGGGTTTGGTTTACAACCTTACCAAGTATTTGTGATTGAAAATCCAGAATTACGCGCACAAATCCAACCAATTGCTTATGGCCAACCGCAAATCACGGAAGCCTCACATATCTTGGTTTTTGCTGCTTGGAATGATATTACAGAAGAAAAAATCGATGCATTTATGCAATTGGTTTCTGAAACGCGCAATGTCCCAGTAGAAGCTTTAGCGGATTACCGCGGAGCAATCGCAGGATCTATGTTACAATTGCCAATGGAAGTTCAAGCTGGTTGGGCTGCACGTCAAGTATATTTAGCGATGGGAACAGCTTTAGCTGCTGCTGCAGAATTGAAAATCGACACAACACCGATGGAAGGATTTGTTCCAGCGAAATTGGACGAGTTATTAGGTTTATCTGAAAAAGGATTACATTCCGTATTAATCCTTGCGGTAGGTGAGCGTGATGCTGCTAATGACTACATGGCAAATGCTGCCAAAGTTCGTTATTCAAAAGACGAATTATTTGTTCGCATGTAAGAGAAAAAGGATTCTTATTTAAAAAAGGTCGCCCCAACAGGCGGCCTTTTTTTATTATCAGTTTTTTAAACCTTTTATGAATTTCTTACCTGAATATAGAATAATCATTGGGGCAAAATGACTGTAATTTTATCATGCAGCTCGAGCAATAAATTTTCTAACACCTAACCTTTTAAACATGTAAAATCATGAAACAAGAATTTTTCCCTGCGTCAGCATGGGGTATGCAAGAATTGAATTCAATGGAACTAATCCACATAGATGGTGGAGGTTTCTGGGAAACATTTGGGATTATCACGGGAGTCGCCGTCGTGATAGCTGCAGTTATTTACACTGGCGGTTTACTAGCCATTTTACTTTAATGTAATCATGAAAACGACAACAAATTGGACACGTGTCACGGAGCAGGAGCTTCGGAACATATCAGTTGGCGGCTGGTTTGATGATTTCAAAAAAGGCTTTAAAGAAGGCTTTGATTGGGCAATTGGCGTACTCAAAGACCTTGCTGATTTTATAAAATAAACAGGCGGGGCTTTGCCCCGCCAAAATCTAAACCCATGAAAACACAATCTATAGATGATATAAAAAGCCAACTGGAACTATTCCGAAACAATCTAGTCGAGGAGTTCGAAGACGCAAATAAGTGCGTTCAGCTGAAGATTAATGGTCACTTTAAAATCTTACATTTAAAAGTACCCGAAGATCTTCCAGCAGAAGAAATTGAACGTATCGTTCCTGAATTATTCACGAAAGCAATAGAAACCATCGGGAACAGAATCCGACAGAAACTAGAAGATATGCAAACAGTCCCCCAATAGGGGCTGTTTACATTTTCAATAATTCATCCACTGGCACATTAAAAAAAACAGCGAGCTGATACAATCGATCAATACTCAACCTGGAATGGCCGGATTCTAATTTAGCGTAACTACTTTGAGAGATTTGAAGATTGAATGCGACGTTCTCTTGAGAAAGTTCGCGATCCAATCGCATACGGCGAATGTTTCGAATGACGTGTTTCATAGTGGTTAGATTTAACCACCAAATGTATCAAAGCTACCTGTGCTTCAAGCCTAAAAAACTGATAATTTAAATCAAGAAATTGATTTAAGAAATTCCGAAAGCGTAAAAATAGGACTTAATCCTAAAGCCTCACCTTCTTTGATCATTAAAGGCCAACCCGATTCAAAGTCATTGCGAATACTTCCTTCGAGTATTGCTTCCCGAACAGCAATTTTAATTAAACCAATTTCCTTTCCTGGACCAATATCGAATACCTGCATGATCATTTCACCCGTAATGACAGGTTGGAAATTACGAAGGGAATCACTCGCTTCTACTTCTTTGAGTTTTTCCTCAACTAAGTCGAAATTTCGTAAATAGCGCTTCACCTTATCGCCATTTTTGGATGTAATATCTGCTCGACAAAGCGTCATGAGAGCCTCTAATTCATCACCGGCTTCGAAGAGTAATCGGCGTAAGGCAGAATGGGTTATTTCCTCTTTAGATAAGGCAATCGGGCGTAAATGTAAGCGAACTAACTTTTGCACCAACTTCATTTTCTCATTCAAAGGCAATTTCAATCGCTTGAAAATCGAAGGAACTTGTCGGGCACCCATTTCCTCATGACCATGAAACGTCCAACCTTTGCCTTTAACAAAACGTTTGGTCTGCGGTTTCGCAATATCATGCAAAATAGCCGCCCAGCGCCACCAAAGGTCATTCGTATGTTGGGAAATATTATCCAATACCTGTAAGGTGTGATAGAAATTATCTTTATGCCCCTTCCCTTCTTCAGTATCGACCCCTTTGAGTTTAACAAACTCAGGAAAAATGCGAGCTAATAATCCGCAAGCATCCAATAACAGAAAGCCATAAGAAGGCTTTTGACAAAGAATAATCTTATTTAACTCTTCCGAAATACGCTCCATGGAGATAATTTCCAAGCGCTCATTTTCTTTTTGCAAGGCCTCAAAGGTCTCCGGATAAATATCGAAACCCAATTGGCTAGCGAATCGAACCGCGCGCATCATCCGCAAGGGATCATCCGAAAACGTAATTCCAGGCTCTAAAGGCGTTCGGATAATTTTCGATTTCAAATCAGCAATCCCGTCAAAAGGGTCTAATAATTTTCCCCAATTCGCCTGATTTAATTGAACCGCCATCGCATTGATCGTAAAATCCCGCCGATTTTGGTCATCCTCCAAAGTTCCTTCCATAACCAAAGGCTTTCGAGAATCCCTTTGATATGATTCTTTACGTGCACCCACAAATTCAAGATCCCAATCATCGACCTTCAACATGGCCGTACCGAAATTCTTAAAAATCGAAACACTATGATCCGGCAAATCAAATTCACGAGCTACTTCTTCCGCCAAGGCAATTCCCGAACCGATACAAACAACATCAATATCCTTACAAGGTCTACCTAGAATCGAATCACGCACAAATCCACCTACCACATAGGATTCCATTTGAATACGATCAGCAGCTAGCCCGATGCGACGAAAAATATCTTCAGAAATGATCTCCTGCCCTGTCTTCATTTATCCTCTAATCAATGAATAATCACCACCTAAACCCAATTTGACAATTTTGGATGGTTTATTATTCCCCTTCGATGGGTTGGGGTTTTTCAATATATAATCCACTTGTTCTTTGATAGAACCAGCAATACTTTCAAAATTAATCGGTGAAGTTTCACCGGATATGTTCGCAGATGTTGAGACGATACCTCGTTGGTAACGATAAATCAAACCTTTACAAAACTCATCTTTAACCAAACGAATGGCAATACTTCCATCCGGACCTAATAAATGGGCACTTACATTTTTCCCTTTTGGGTAAATAACGGTTAATGGATCTTCTGCAAAATCCACTAAATCCCAAGCAATTTCAGGTACCTCTTCGACGTATTCATTCAATTGCTCAATTTTCGAAATCAGCACAATTAAGCCTTTTTCTGCAGGTCTTTGTTTAATTTGTAGTAATTTCTCAATGCTTGCGTCATTGCGAACATCACAACCTAATCCCCAAATCGTGTCGCTGGGATAAAGAATGACACCCCCTGATTTTAAGGAGGCAATCGCATCATGATATAGATTTGGTGTCATGGCCACAAAGGTAAGATTAAATTCGTCAAAAATGCCCCTTGCAAGTCAATGTTTGCCCTTAATTGGCTACCTTTGCAGCCATTAATTTTCATTAAACCCGTTGATTTCAACATGCTAAGTATCCAACAATCGATTCAAAAAAGTTTACAAGAAGGACTTCAACATCTTTTTTCAATCGATGCGCAAGAAATCGTTTTACAAGAAACCAAAAAGGAATTTGAAGGTACTTTCACCTTTGTCGTTTTCCCTTTTACGAAACAAGCGGCCAAAGCTCCTGCACAAATTGCTCAGCTTTTGGGGGAATATATGTTGGCCAACAACCTTAAAATCAAAGCATTTCAGGTCGTTCAAGGCTTTCTGAATCTTAGTTTACAAGATGCTGTTTGGGTTGAAATTTTGAATGGAATTAATCAGGATGTACAGCCATTTACATTGGCAGATAAAAAAGAAAAGGTTCTAATCGAATATTCCTCCCCGAATACCAACAAGCCTTTACACTTAGGTCATTTACGCAATAACTTTCTCGGTTTCTCTGTTTCGCAAATCTTAGACGCAGCGGGTTATGAGGTGATTAAAACGAATTTGGTGAATGATCGCGGGATTCATATCTGTAAATCGATGTTGGCCTACCAACTCTTTGGCAATGGCGAAACACCTGAATCAAGTGGTTTGAAAGGTGATCATTTAGTTGGGAAATACTATGTGGCATTTGACAAAGCTTACAAAGTAGAAATTGAAACTTTAGTTCAACAAGGAATAGACCCGGAAGAGGCCAAAAAGCAAGCTCCTATCCTATTGAAGGCACAGGATATGTTATTAGCCTGGGAGCAAAATGAGCCCAGCGTTATTTCCCTTTGGGAACAAATGAATACGTGGGTATTTGATGGATTTGCGAAGAGTTATGCACAAATGGGTGTAAGCTTTGATAAGATCTATAGAGAATCAAATACTTATTTATTAGGCAAAAAATTAGTTGATGAGGGCTTAGCTCAGGGTGTATTTTTCAGAAAAGACGATGGATCTGTTTGGATTGATTTGACGGAAGAAGGTTTAGATGAAAAATTGGTTTTACGTCGGGATGGAACATCTGTTTACATCACGCAAGATATGGGAACGGCGCAATTAAAATATGAAGATTTTGGCGCCAAACGTTCCGTTTATGTCGTTGGGAATGAACAAGATTACCATTTTGAGGTATTGTTTCATATTCTCAAAAAACTAAATAAACCCTTCTCGGAAGGCAATTATCACTTATCCTATGGAATGGTGGATTTGCCAAGTGGCAAAATGAAGTCGCGTGAAGGAACTGTGGTAGATGCGGATGACTTAATGGCTGAAATGGTTAACACGGCGCAATCGAGAACATTGGAATTAGGGAAAATTGAAGGATTCTCAGCCGAAGAAGCCAATGCTTTATTTAACCAATTAGGATTGGGGGCTTTGAAATATTTCTTATTGAAGGTTGACCCGAAAAAACGCATGTTATTCAATCCGGAAGAGTCTATTGATTTCCAAGGAAATACGGGGCCATTTATTCAATATACACATGCAAGGATTTGTTCGATGACCCGAAAGGCAGCAAGTATGGGAATTGATATGAAAATTTCTGTTGGGAAATCGTATGATTTAGCTGAATCAGAGCAAGAATTAATCTTCTTGCTTGGTAATTACAAATCGAAAATTCAGGAGGCTGCGGCACAGTTTGCACCGTCGGTTATCGCACAGTATACCTATGATTTGGCGAAGCAATTCAACAAATTTTACAATGAATTGAGTATTTTAAATGAAGAAAATGCGGATAGCCGAAACATTCGCTTAAATTTAGCTTCATTAACAGGTGAAACAATTAAGGCTTCCTTATCGTTATTAGGGATAGTTGCACCTGAACGCATGTAATGTGAAAATTAAATACAAAATTCTAATCCTCTTAACCCTTATCACCATGATCGTAAGCCTTATGAAAATCGGATCGCTATTAACTGCATTGGCTTTGCCATTCACACAAAAAGTAGCATTAGAACGTCCTACTGAAGTATCTCAGTTGGCAGAAAAGAACTTCTTCTCTTTCAAAATGAAGGGGATAGATGGAAAAGAAATTGATTTCAGCCAATTTAAAGGCAAGAAAATCGTCGTGTTAAATACGGCTTCAAAATGTGGTTATACTCCACAATATGCAGATTGGGAAGCATTTCACAAAGCAAATCCAGAAATCGTTATCTTAGGATTTCCTGCCAATGAATTTGGAGGACAAGAGCCAGGAACAAATTCAGAAATCGCATCATTTTGCTTGAAAAACTACGGAGTTTCTTTCCAAATGATGGAGAAAGTTGTAGTGAAAGGCGCAGGAAAATGTGATTTATACCAATGGTTGAGTGATAAATCGCAAAACGGTTGGAACGAAAAAGAACCCACTTGGAATTTTTGCAAATATGTCATCAATGAAAAAGGGGAACTGACTAATTTCTTTGCTTCAGGCATTAAGCCAACCAGTGCAGAATTTCAAGCAGCTTTGGCGAAATAATACATGAATAGATGGGTTGAAGCGGCTAGGCCAAGAACATTACCACTTGCTGTAGCGAGTATCATGTTGGGCAATTTATTAGCCTATGCAAATGGTAAATTTGATTGGATAATTGCTGCATTAGCCATCTTTACGACTGTAGCCTTACAAGTACTTTCCAACTTCGCCAATGACTATGGTGATTCGGCCAATGGAATTGATAATCAGGACCGCAAGGTCGCTTTACGAGCGGTACAAACCGGTAAAATAAACCGGCAAGAAATGAAGCAAGTCGTTATTTTAACGGCTTGCATTTCTTTTTTGATGGGCATAGGTCTTTTGGTATACAGTTTGCAACAAGCCTCTTGGGAAGTTTGGTTGAATTTTCTAGGATTAGGCATTGCCTGTATTTTAGCCGCTATTGCCTATACCGTAGGAAAAAAACCTTATGGATACATGGGACTCGGTGATCTATCAGTCTTCATCTTTTTTGGATTAGTAGGAACCATGGGGACCTATTTCCTACAAACCAAATCTATCCCATTTCACATCGCCTACCCTGCCGCGGGATGTGGTTTATTGTCGGTAGCCGTCTTAAACCTGAACAACCTGCGCGATTTAGAGAACGACAAAAAATCAGGCAAAAATTCGATCCCTGTTCGTATTGGAAAGACGCTAGGATTTTATTATCAAAAAATATTGTTGTTTATGGGAATCATCCCATTTGCTGTTTATCATATGGCAGTCTACAAATCAGCGTCAAATACAACAGCGAACTTATTGATTCTTCTCGGATATTATCCAATTATAATCATGCTCCGTGAACTGAAGCCAACAATGACGCCTGCGGAAATAGATCCTTATTTAAAGAAGACGGCATTAAGAACTTTATTATTAATTTTGCTTTTCGGAATTAGCGAAATCATCCAATAACCTCGAACACGACTATGAAGCATATCTACACAATTCTTTTTGTGGGTATTTTAAGCGCAAGCACGACAGCCACATTTGCACAAGACAGCACCAACTACCTTGAATTGGGTTTAACCCAAAACAAAACGGGTAATTATGCCGATGCGCTTCGTAACTTCAGTTTAGAAATTGAGAAGAATGTCGCTAACCCCAATCCCATTTCATTTTACAACCGAGGATTTGCCAAGTACAATTTGAAGGATTTCCGTGGGGCTATTTTGGACTTTGACAAAGCGATTGAATTAAAGCCAACTTACTTTGAGGCATTCATTGCGCGTGGCCAAAGCTATAGCAAACAAGAAAACCACAAAGTGGCGATACAAGATTACAACGAGGCAATTCGTTTAAATCCCTTGGAGGCAACGGCGTATTTTAGTCGGGGAATTTCAAAATCCAAATTAGCCAACTACCGAGGCGCGCTTTCAGATTTCAACAAATCCTTAGAATTAAACGCAGAATATGCACCTGGCTTAGCGGCACGTGGAGAGGCTAAAGCACATTTGGCAGATTACAAAGGAAGTATTGAGGACTTTGATAAAGCAATTGAAATTAGTCCCAAGCGGGCAAATTATTTGTCGAATCGCGCCTATTCAAAAATGAAATTAGCTGAGTACCAAGCTGCTTTGAAGGACTTTGACGAGGCAATCAAGTTGAGCCCTGACAATGCTGATGATTGGTATCATGCTGGATTTTGCAAAACGCAATTGGAAAATTTCCGAGGAGAAAATGGCGAAAAAGGCGCTTTAGAAGATTTCAGCAAAGCAATTGAAATGGATCCTAGCAAAGTAGAAGCCTATTATGGCCGTGGCTTTGTGAAATCAAAATTAGGAGATCCGCGTGGTGCCATAGAGGATTATACCAAAGCTGCTGAAATTGGTAATAATGAATCTGCGAAAATTGTTTACGACGGAAAAATGACGAAAGCGCTTTTGGACGAATTACGTAATGGCGTTCAGGATAAAGTCAAGATAGCTGAGTTTACAACTGAACGCGCAGAAGTATATTTCAATCGAGGATCGGCGAAAGCAAAATCGGGAGATGCCAAACAAGCCATGGAAGATTACAACCGTGCGATTGCCCTAAACCCCATATATGCTGAGGCTTACTTCTTCCGTGGTGTTGCCAAATCTAACTTAGGAGATCAACGAAATGCCATTCAAGATTGCAGCAACGCCATTAAACTAAATGCCAAATATGCCGAAGCCTACTATGTTCGTGGCATTATTAAACTGGCATTGGGTGATACAACAGGTTGCCTAGACTTGAGTAAATCAGGTGAACTAGGTTACAATCAAGCCTACCAAGTTATTCGCGATCACTGTAATTAATTACTCGAAACGTAGGTGTTTAACTGATTCCCCTGAATTGGCTAATTCGATTAATGAATCGATGCCAATTTGCAAGTGCGAGTCTACATAATTCGTCGTGACTTTTTTGTCAGAGGCTTCCGTTTTAACTCCATCGGGAGTCATTGGATTATCAGAAACAAGCAATAAAGCTCCATGGGGTATTTTATTAACAAATCCCACCGTAAAAATAGTCGCTGTTTCCATGTCGATACCCATGGCACGAATATCTGATAAATAGGTTTTGAAGACCTCATCGTGCTCCCAAACACGGCGATTGGTTGTATAAACTAAGCCCGTCCAATAATCAAGCTCGTGTTTTTTGATCATAGATGACACGGCACGTTGTAATCGGAATGAAGGTAGTGCAGGAACTTCTTTAGGTAAATATTCATCGGATGTTCCCTCACCACGCACCGCAGCGATGGGTAAAATTAAATCCCCTAATTGTAAATTCTTTTTTAATCCTCCGCATTTACCTAAAAACAATACAGCTTTAGGTGAAATAGCAGATAGAATGTCCATGACCGTTGCGGCCATTGGAGAACCCATCCCGAAATTGATGATAGTAATATTATTTGCCGTCGCAGTTTGCATCGGGCGATCTTGGCCTAAAATTTCAACTTGAAATTTTGCGGCAAACATATCTACATAATTCTTGAAATTTGTCAGAAGAATATACTGACCAAATGCTTCGATAGGAGTTCCTGTGTAACGCGGTAACCAATTTTGTACAATCTCTTCTTTTGTTTTCATGAATATGTAAGGTTTGTTAATGAAAATAATCAACAAATAGATTAATTTAGGGTTTAGCTTTAAGCTCAACTTATGCTTGCTTCGTCTGAATTAGTCGCTGTATTTCCTGCATTTGATTACAAAATAACACAAAAGGAGGGAAAACTTTTCATTTTTGATGGGATCAGTAAAAAATACCGCTTACTGACTCCAGAGGAATGGGTTCGCCAACATTGTTTAAATTACCTGACGCAGCATCTAAGTTATCCAGCAAGTACCATTCAAATCGAACGTAGCCACAAAATTGATCAGTTAAATAGGCGGACAGATATACAAGTGTTTGATTCAACAGGTCAGGTGTTTATGTTGATTGAATGTAAAGCGCCTCATGTGGAAATTACATCGGTTACCTTCCAGCAAGCAAGCCAGTATCAAAAAAAGAATCAAGCCAAATATTTGGTCTTAACCAATGGCCAAGAAAATCACATTTATCAAATCGATTCCTACAAACAAGAAACGATCAAATTAGCTCAATTCCCCTCCTATTATGAAAATAACTAGTTTACTCGTAGGCCTACTAGTCCTAAGCAGCCACTTTATATCCGCGCAAAACAAAGCCGCTCGACCAAAACTCGTCGTGGGCATTGTAGTCGATCAAATGCGTTACGATTATTTGTACCGCTTTGCGAATCGCTATGGTGAAAATGGATTGAAACGCATGATGCGCGAAGGCTTAAATTGCCAAGACAATCATTATAACTATGCTCCTACCGTTACAGCGGCAGGACATGCCAGCATTTACACGGGATCAGTGCCAGCTGTTCATGGGATTGTTGGGAATGATTGGACGGATCGCGCAACAGGCAAAAAAGTATATTGTACTGATGATTCTACCGTTACGACCGTTGGAACGACGGGAAAAACGGGTTTTATGTCACCCAAAAATTTGTGGACCAGCACAATTACGGACCAATTAAAAATTTCACAAAACTACCAAAGCAAAACAATTGCGATTGCATTGAAAGACCGTGGAGCCATTCTTCCAGGTGGACACACAGCAAACGCGGCATATTGGTATGATTCCAAAGAAGGTCGTTGGATTACATCTTCATTTTATATGAAAGAATTACCTACATGGGTACAAGCATTCAATGCGGAGGAGCGAGCACAGAAATACACCAAATTGGGTTGGAACACTTTATATCCCATCGAAAGTTACCTAGCTAGCGCACCTGATAATGGCGAATTTGAAAGTAAAATGGCAGGTGAGGCAGCTCCCGTGTTTCCACATACTTTACAAGGCGGGAATCCGTTAGAACTCATTCGGACGAGCCCTTATGGTAATACTTTGACAAAGGATTTCGCAATCAAAGCGATGCAGGAGGAGCAATTAGGGAAACATGGAACGACCGACTTTCTTGCAGTCAGCTTTTCATCAACTGATTATGTAGGCCACAGTTTTGGCCCACAATCTATTGAATTAGAAGACACCTATTTACGTTTAGACCGTGATATTGCGGAATTATTAACGTTTTTGGATAAACAATATGGGAAAGATCAGGTATTGGTGTTTTTGACAGCAGACCATGCTGTGGCAGAAATTCCTGGATTTATCAAAGGTAAAAAATTGCCTGGAGGCATTTTTGATCGTACAAAAGCTGTCGCTGATTTGAAAAAGGCCCTTATCACAGCCTATGGGGATGTGGATTTGTTGACAGGTGAAGATAATTCCCAACTACATTTCAATGCTGCAACGATTAAAAAAATGGGTATTTCTCGTACTGATTTATACCAAGTTGTTCGTCAATCTATGGAGAAACAGGAGGGTTTTGCTGATTTGATTGATTTACAATCGATTAGCCAAGCATCAATCATTAGTCAATATAAAAACATCTTACAAAACGGTTATAACCCGGCACGCAGTGGAGATTTCATGTTGTTATTAAAACCGCAATGGCTGATCGGTTACAAAACAGGAACCTCACATAGTACCGTATATGCTTATGACACGCATGTGCCATTATTGTTTTATGGTTGGAAAGTTAAGCCACAAGAGATAAGCACACGAACAGAAATAAGTGATATATCCACGACACTAGCGAATTGGCTGAATTGCATGGAACCTTCAGGCAGTATTGGTCGGATAATTCAAACTAAGTAGACCATTAATTATATTATTTAAAGATTTATACCTAATTTAGAGGTCAATTTTTGAACTAAATCAAGAAAGTAGCTATATGAAAATTGCGGTAGTTGGAACAGGATATGTAGGACTGGTAACAGGAACTTGTTTTGCAGAAACAGGAAATCATGTAACCTGTGTTGATATTAATGAAGCAAAAATCAAGCAGATGCAGGATGGGATTGTTCCTATCTATGAACCCGGCTTGGAGGATATGTTTCATCGGAATGTAAATGAAGGCCGATTAAACTTTACGACTTCTTTGTCTGAAGGTATTGAAGGCGCGAAAGTGATCTTTTTAGCATTGCCAACGCCTCCAGGAGAAGATGGTTCTGCCGACTTAAAATACATTTTGAAAGTTGCTCATGATTTAGGACCCTTGTTGAAAGACTATACCGTAATCATCGACAAGAGTACTGTACCCGTAGGAACATCAGAATTGGTACATACTGCTATCTCAAAAGAGGCAAAAGTTCCATTTGATGTTGTATCTAATCCTGAATTTTTACGTGAAGGGGTTGCGGTAGAAGATTTTATGAAACCTGATCGCGTGGTGATTGGAACACAATCAGATCGTGCAAAAGAATTAATGAGCAAATTATATGCACCATTGGTTCGTCAGGGGAATCCGATCATTTTTATGGATGAGCGTTCAGCTGAAATGACCAAATATGCGGCCAACGCGTTTTTGGCTACGAAGATTACGTTCATGAATGAGATTGCCAACTTATGTGAGAAAGTTGGAGCCAACGTAGACGACATACGCAGAGGTATTGGAACAGACTCACGTATCGGCAAGCGTTTCTTATTCGCTGGAATCGGCTATGGGGGTTCATGTTTCCCTAAAGATGTTCAAGCATTAGCGAAGACTTCTGAGGAAAACGATTACCAATTCCACATTTTGGATTCGGTGATGCGGGTGAATGAATTACAAAAGACGAAATTGATGCCCTATATTCAGGGACATTTCAAAAATGATTTAGCGGGTAAAACGATCGGCATTTGGGGATTAGCATTTAAGCCATATACAGATGATATTCGTGAGGCTCCTGCTTTGTACAACATCGAGGCATTGTTAGCCTTAGGATGTAAAGTACGCGTGTATGACCCTGAGGCGATGAAAAACGTACGTGAGCAAATTGGTGATATTGTAGAGTATTCCAAAACTCCTTATGATGCCATTGATGGGGCTGATGCCTTATTAATTGTTACAGAATGGCCACAATTCAGAACGCCGGATTTCGACCGCATGGAAACGCTTTTGAAAAACAAAGTCATTTTTGATGGTCGGAACTTATACGAATTACCACAAATGCAAGAATTAGGTTACACGTACTATTCAGTAGGTCGCCAATCAGTTAACTAATTGTCATGAAAAGAATATTAATAACAGGAGGAGCCGGTTTCTTAGGCTCTCATTTGTGTGATCGATTTATCAAAGAAGGCTACCATGTGATTGCCATGGATAATTTGATTACGGGTGATTTGAAGAATATTGAGCATTTGTTCAAATTAGAACATTTTGAATTCTACCACCATGACGTGTCTAAATTTATTCACGTTTCGGGCGAGTTAGACTATATCTTACATTTTGCGTCTCCTGCATCTCCGATTGATTATTTAAAGATCCCAATTCAAACCTTGAAAGTTGGTTCTTTGGGAATTCATAATTGTTTAGGATTAGCACGTGTTAAAAATGCACGCGTTTTGATCGCTTCCACATCGGAGGTATATGGTGACCCTACTGTTCATCCACAACCGGAAGAATATTGGGGAAATGTAAACCCGGTAGGACCACGTGGAGTATACGATGAGGCCAAACGTTTCCAAGAAGCGATGACGATGGCCTATCATACTTATCATGGCTTAGAAACACGTATTGTTCGTATATTCAACACTTATGGACCTCGTATGCGTCTGAATGACGGCCGTGTATTGCCAGCGTTCATTGGACAAGCATTGCGAGGAGAAGATTTAACGATGTTTGGTGATGGATCTCAAACTCGTGCTTTCTGCTTCGTAGATGATTTAGTAGAAGGTATTTATCGTTTGTTATTGAGTGATTATCCGCACCCGGTGAATATTGGAAATCCTGATGAAATTACGATTAAGGAATTTGGTGAGGAAATTATCAAATTGACAGGCACAAGCCAAAAGTTAATTTCACTTCCTTTGCCTACGGACGATCCGAAACAACGTAAACCGGACATTACCAAAGCTAAATCGATTCTCGGTTGGGAACCCAAAATATCCCGTGCTGAAGGACTTAAAATCACTTACGAATACTTTAAGTCATTAAGCCCGGAAGATTTACATCGAATGGCACATCATAAAGAGTTTTAGTTTAAAGACCGGGTTTCCCCGGTCTTTTTTTTTGCATATCTCGGCGGTGAGATATCCATCACAAAATCCCCAGACTAAAGTCTGGGGCTATTAATAACCCTAGGCTTCAGCCTAGGGAATCGGCGTGAACACGCCTCAAACTTTAGCAATCCTAAAAGGTTTGCCAAAGAAATGTCTCTACAGCCAAGGCCCTATCGATAAACAAAAAAGGCTGCTCTTTCGAGCAGCCTTTTTATTTCGGTTTTGGAATATCTTAGTTGAAGATATAACGGATACCGAATTGTGCTTGCCAACGAGATCCTAAACCAAAGTTACGTTG
>Ga0213920_1000935_pt1 | contig 18094 bp, 15 predicted proteins | sample McNCre1117MG_FD_161054 | JGI IMG/M metagenome (GOLD analysis project Ga0213920, IMG submission 161054) | Freshwater microbial communities from McNutts Creek, Athens, Georgia, United States - 11-17 MG | ecosystem: Environmental > Aquatic > Freshwater > Creek | place: USA: Georgia | collected...
CCTGCTTGCTCAGCAAGACGCGCCCTCGCCTTTCATGCAGCACGCCTATCTTGCCGCCTTACACACCAGCGGCAGCGCCTCGCCCGACACAGGTTGGACACCACAGTTTGTGTCGCTTTGGTTGGGCGACACCTTAGCCGCAGCGGGAGCGCTCTACATCAAAGACCACTCTTATGGTGAATACGTGTTTGACTGGGCGTGGGCCAACGCCTATGCCGACCACGGCCTGAACTACTTCCCCAAAGCCACCTGCGCCGTGCCCTTCACGCCCGTACCGAGCTCGCGCTTGTTGGCCATCGATGCTGCCGCACGCCAAGCACTGCTCAAAACCATGCTGGCCTTGGCTCAGCGACAGCAACTCTCATCCCTGCACCTGCTCTTCACCAGCCCCGACGACCGCGCTGCATGCGATGCACTGGGCCTGATGCAACGCCAAACCGTTCAATTCCATTGGCACAACGTCCACCCGCAAGGCACTCGCTTTGACAGCTTCGACACGTTCTTAGCCAGTCTCTCACAAGAGAAACGCAAAAAAATCAAACAAGAACGCCGTCGCGTAGCCGATGCTGGCGTCACGTTTCGCACCTCGGTCGGTGTAGCCATCAGCAACGACGACTGGGATTTCTTTTACCAATGCTACGAGCGCACCTACCTCGAACACGGCAATGCGCCCTATCTCACCCGCGCTTTCTTTGAACACATGCAATATGACATGCCCCAGAACTGGGTGCTGTTTGTGGCCGAGCGCGAAGGTCATGCCATCGCCAGTAGCTTGGTCGCCGTGCAAAACCTAGGCACTTCAGAGGCCGTGGCTTATGGCCGCTACTGGGGCGCCTTAGAGCGCGTGGACTGCCTGCACTTTGAAGCTTGCTACTACCAACCGCTGAGTTGGTGCATCGCCAACGGCGTACAGCGCTTTGAAGGCGGCGCCCAAGGCGAACACAAAATGGCCCGCGCCCTCATGCCTGTCGCCATCTACAGCGCACACTGGCTGGCCCACCCCGCGTTTGCCGACGCGGTGGAGCGGTTTCTTGAAAGGGAAACAGCGGGCGTCGACAACTACCTTGACCACTTGGCTGAGCGCAGCCCGTTCAAACACAAAGAACCGCAATAAAGTACAGACGTAAAAAAGCCCGCTGGGCAGCGGGCTTTCGATGGACAAAGCCAAGAATTACTTCTTGTAGTTGGCCATGCCGTCCAAGATTTCTTTGTGGGCAGACTCAATGCCTTCCCAGCCCTTGACCTTGACCCATTTGCCTTTTTCGAGGTCCTTGTAGTGTTCAAAGAAGTGGGCGATTTGCTGCAACTGCAAATCATGGATATCAGCCAATGATTGGATGTTGCTGTAACGGGCTAAGACTTTCTCAGTGGGCACCGCCAACACTTTGCCGTCCACGCCACCTTCGTCTTCCATCAACAAGATGCCCAATGCACGGCAAGGCACCACCACACCAGGTGGCAATGGGAAAGGTGTCATCACCAACACGTCCACGGGATCACCATCGCCAGCGATGGTTTGCGGCACATAACCGTAGTTGGTGGGGTAATGCATAGCAGTACCCATGAAGCGGTCCACGAACAGAGCGCCAGACTCTTTGTCGACTTCGTACTTCACTGGATCCGAGTTCATCGGGATTTCGATGATCACGTTGAAGGCTTCAGGAACTTTGCTACCGGGGGTGACTTTATTCAGGGACATGGTGTCTTGTTATAAAAGTTAAAAAAGAAACTCTGAGGATTAGTCCCGATTTTACTTTCACGGGGCTTGCGTCTCAGATTTCTGTCAACCCACTCACTCGTGGGTGCTTTTACCGGTTTCGTCCATCAAGCCTAGAAAAACACGCAAAAAATACACCGCCATCACCAACACAAAGGCGATCACAGCAACACTCATCAAACCATAGTCCGTCGAAAAAAGGTCAATCCAAGCTTTCATGTTTTCTTTCCTATCAATTGCAATGCCCCTACTTTGCACGCTAATAAGTGTTGCTGCACTGATCTACATCAAGGCTTAAGGGATTTATGGGTCAGGCAAAATCAGTCTTATGTCTGAACGCGTTATCCCACTGGTAGACCAGCGGCTCAAAGCCCTCGTCGCCACCGTCCCTTCGCAACCCATTGCAGCCAATGGTTTGCTCAGTGACCGTTTGGGCCGTCCTCTGCACGACTTGCGCATCAGTGTGACCGACCGTTGCAACTTTCGATGCAACTACTGCATGCCCAAAGAGGTATTCGACAAAGACTACGCCTACCTGCCACACAGCGATTTGCTAAATTTTGAAGAAATCACCCGTCTCGCTAAAGTGTTCGTGGCTCACGGCGTGCGCAAAATTCGCCTCACTGGCGGTGAGCCGCTGCTGCGAAAAAACCTTGAAATTCTGGTGGCCCAGCTGGCCAACATCCCAACACCTGATGGCTCACCGCTGGACTTGACCCTCACCACCAACGGCTCGCTTTTAGCCCGCAAGGCCCAATCGCTCAAAGACGCAGGTTTGAACCGTGTCACTGTCAGCCTTGACGGGCTGGACGATGCGGTGTTTCGCGCCATGAACGATGTGGACTTTCCCGTGGCAGATGTCCTAGAAGGCATTGCTGCTGCCAAAGACGCGGGCTTAGGGCTAGACGCAGATGGTCACTTGACAGGTCTGAAAGTGAATATGGTGGTCAAGCGCCGCACCAACGTCGACCAAATCTTACCCATGGCCCGCCACTTTAGGGGCAGCGGTATCACACTGCGCTTCATCGAATACATGGACGTGGGAGCCACCAACGGCTGGTGCATGGACGACGTATTGCCTTCAGCCGACGTGATTCAGCGCCTGCGACAAGAATTCCCGCTCGTGGCTTTAGAAGCAAGCGCCCAAGGTGAAACCGCCCAACGCTGGGGCTATGCCAACGCAGCAGGCGTCTTTGATCCAAGTTTGGGTGAAGTCGGTGTCATCAGCAGCGTCACCCAAGCGTTTTGCCGCGACTGCAGCCGCGCCCGCCTCTCCACCGAGGGCAAGCTCTACCTGTGCTTGTTTGCCACGCAGGGCTACGACTTACGTAGCCTCTTGCGCAACTCTAATTCGCGCGGGGCCCAAGCCAGCGATGCCGACATTGCCTCAGCCATTGGTCGTATTTGGCATGGCCGCGATGACCGCTATTCGGAACTTCGCGCCTCCATCCCTGCCGAACACGCAACAGCCGTGCGCCGCGTCGAGATGAGCTACATCGGCGGCTAATCAAACACACCTGAACATGACACACACCATCGAACCACAAGACATCACGGGCCTCATCTTGGCGGGCGGGCGCGGCAGCCGCATGGGCGGCGTAGACAAAGGCCTGCAAAATTTCAACGGTATCCCGCTCGCGCTGCATACGCTCATGCGCCTGGGACCACAGGTGGAAACCGTGATGGTCAACGCCAACCGCAACCTCTCAGCCTACGAGTCGTTTGGCGCATCCGTCTGGCCTGATGCCTCAGCCGACTTTGCAGGCCCCTTGTCGGGCTTTCTGGTGGGCTTAGAGCGCGCCGAAACCACCTATGTGCTGACCGTGCCCTGCGACACTCCCCGCCTGCCACTCGATTTGGCCGAGCGTTTAAGCCAAGCCTTGATACGCGAAAACGCCGAGATCGCCATGGCCGCTGCGCCTGAAACCAAAGCCGATGGTTCAACCGAAATTCGCACACAGCCAGTTTTTTGTTTGATGAAGATTGAACTATCCGAAAGCTTGGTCAAGTTCACCCACGCGGGTGGCCGCAAAATTGATACGTGGACCGCACAGCACAAAACCGTGGTCGTCCCTTTCGACGCGCCCAGTGATGACCCGCTCGCGTTTGCCAACGTCAACACCTTGAACGAACTGCAAGCCTTAGAAAACGCTGCCCCATGAAAAGCATTGATGACATCGCTGCGGCACTAGAAGGCTACGACCCACAAGCTTTGAGCGTCGACCAAGTCAACGTTTTTTTGTCGCACCTCGTACAACCTGTTTCGAACGAAGATTCGCAAGACGTATTTTTGTTTGACGCCTTGGGCCGCGTGTTGGCGCAAGACGTGATCTCGCCCATCAGCGTACCCGCGCACAACAACTCGGCAATGGATGGCTTTGCCTTCGATGCATCGCAACTGCAAGCCGATCACCCTCTCCCCCTTCGCGTCGTAGGCACAGCCTTGGCGGGCAAAGCATGGCAGGGCAAAGTCAACGCAGGCGAGTGCCTGAAGATCATGACGGGCGCCATCCTGCCCGACGGCCTAGACACTGTGGTACCGCAAGAGTTCTGCCAAATCGACAGCGCGCACGATGTCACCACCGTCACCATCCCGCCCAACATTTTGAAAGCAGGCGACAACCGCCGCCTAATGGGCGAAGACCTCATGCAAGGCCAAGCCGCGTTGAAGGCCGGACATCACCTCACCCCTGCTGCACTGGGGTTGATCGCCAGCCTAGGTCTGCCCGATGTGCGAGTGCACCGCCGCTTACGCGTGGCTTATTTCTCCACGGGTGACGAAGTGCTGAGCTTGGGCGATGCTCCGCGCGAAGGCGCGGTGTACGACAGCAACCGCTACACCGTGTTTGGTTTGCTCACCCGCATGGGTTGCGAAGTGATCGACATGGGCGTGGTCCGTGACGACCCCGCCCTCTTAGAAGCCGCCTTTGCCAAAGCGGCACTTGAGGCCGACGCCATCATCACCAGCGGTGGCGTGAGCGTGGGCGAAGCCGACTTCACCAAAGCCATGATGAAAAAGCTCGGCGACGTGGCGTTTTGGAAAATCGCCATGCGACCAGGCCGTCCCATGGCCGTGGGGCGCATTGGCAAGTCCGTGCTATTTGGCTTACCCGGTAACCCTGTGGCCGTGATGGTGACCTTCCTTGCTTTTGTGCGCCCTGCACTCTTGCGCATGATGGGCAGCACCGCGCAAGCTGCGCCATTGCTGCGCGCCAAGTGCTTAGAGCCACTGCGCAAAAAAGCAGGTCGCACTGAATACCAACGTGGCTTTGTCAGCAGTGCTGCCGACGGCACACTGCAAGTGCGCACCACTGGCAACCAAGGCTCAGGCGTGCTGAGCTCGATGGTGCAAGGCAATGGCCTCATCGTCTTGCATCACACACAAGGCAACATCGCGCTCGGCGACGAGGTAAATGTGATGATGTTTGACGGAGCCATCTAGGCCCCGTCTGCCTTATGCGTTAAGGCATCATTTCCGCGGAAATTTCCATGGGTCCTGTACCGCTGTACTTCTCAAGGTATATGTAAATCACGGGCGTGATGTAGAGCGTGATCACTTGTGAAAACGCCAAACCACCCACCACCACAATACCCAGAGGCATACGCAGTTCAGCGCCTGCGCCCAAACCTAAAGCGATAGGTAAAGCGCCCATCATGGCGGCCAAAGTGGTCATCAAAATCGGGCGAAACCGCGTCAAGCAAGCTGAGCGAATGGCGTCGCGTGGCGTCATGTTGTGCTGACGCTGGGCTTCCAGTGCAAAGTCGATCATCAAAATCGCGTTCTTCTTCACGATGCCAATCAACAGCAAGATACCGATGGTGGCAATGATGGTGAGCTCCATGCCAAATAAGCGCAAGAACAACAAAGCACCAATCGCCGCTGACGGCAAGCCCGCCAAAATAGTCAGCGGGTGGATGTAACTTTCATACAGAACACCCAACAACACATAGATCACAAAGATCGCACTGACCAACAAAATGATTTGGCCCGACTGACCACTTTGGAACACCGCCGCATCACCGCCATAGCTGGTGATGATGGTGGCAGGTAACTCAATGTCTTTGGTGAACTGGTCGATCTTGGAAGTTGCGTCACCCAGTGGCACATCGGGCGCCAAATTAAACGAAATCGTCACCGCTGGAATTTGGCCTTGGTGGTTCACAGCTGTGGGGCCAATGAAACGTTTGAAAGTGGCCACACTGGACAACGGCACCAGACGGTCTGTGGCGCGACCACGCACATAGATGTCATTCAAGCCAGCTTCAAATTGGCGGCTTTCTTCGAGTGACTCCAAAATTACTTGGTAGGTGTTAACCGGTGTGTAAATGGTAGAAATTTGCTTCTCGCCATACGAGGAATACAAAGCTGTGCGAATGTCGGCCATTGATACGCCCGCACTGGCTGCTTTTTCGCGGTTGATGTCCACCAACACGTTCAAGCCTTTGAGTTGCGAGTCGGTGGTGACGTCGCGAAAGATCGGGTCAGCACGCATTTGGCGAACCATTTTTTCCGACCACTCGTTCACGCCTTCAAATCCCACGCTTTGCAAAATGAACTGATAACGACTCTTGCTCACCTTGCCGCCGAGCTGCAGGTTTTGAATCGGGCGCATGTAAACGTTCAAGCCCGGCAAGGTGCGGAACTTGCCGCGCAAACCTTCCAACACCTTTTGCATAGGCGCACGATCTCTCTTGGGCTTGAGGTTCAAAAACATGCGGCCGTTGTTGGGCAAGTTGCCATTGGCACCGCCGCCACCAACAAACGACACCATGCTCAGCACGTTAGGGTCGTTCTTCACCATTTCAGCAGCTTGATCTTGTAAGGCCAACATCGAGGTAAAAGAAATATCTTCAGCCGCCTCCGTGGTGAGCAAAATTTGACCCAGGTCTTCTTCAGGGAAAAAGCCTTTGGGCACCCAGATGTACATGGCAATGGTCACCACAAAGGTGCCAATCGCCACGCCCAACACATGACGCTGGTGGGCCAAACACCAATCCAAGGTGGATTCGTATTTGCGCAGCACCGCATGAAACACCTCGTCAAATTTCACAGTGATCCAGTAGTCCTTGGGCTCTTCACCATGCTTAGGCAAAAAGCGACTGCACAACATGGGCACCAACGTCAGCGAAACGATGGCCGAAACCAAAATCGACAACGAGACCACGACCGCAAACTCGCGGAATAACAAGCCAATCGGCCCGGGCATGAAGAAGATAGGAATGAACACGGCCACAAGCGAAATCGAAATCGAAATGATGGTGAAGCCCACTTCTTTACTACCCTTCAGCGCCGCTTTGAGCGGGTGCATGCCCTCTTCCACATAACGCACGATGTTCTCTAGCACCACAATAGAGTCGTCCACGACTAAACCAACAGCCAGTGTGATGCCCAGCAGGGAAACGTTATCGAGGCTGTAGCCCAACCAATACATCAAGAAGAACGCGCCGATCAAAGACACAGGCAAACTTAGGGCTGGAATGATGGTGGCTGCGGCGTGTTTCAAGAACAAGAAGATCACCAACACCACCAAACCAATGGTCAACGCCAAGGTGTAGTTCACATCGTGAATGGACTCACGGATCGACAAAGAGCGGTCATTCAACAAGTTGATCTGCATAGAAGCAGGCATTTGTTTTTCAAACTGCGGAATCATGCGCTTGATGCCATCCACCACCTTCACCGTATTGGCACTAGGCTGACGCAGCACGGCAATGATGACGGATCGCTCGCCCATGAACGAGCCACTGGTTTTGACTTGTTCGTAGCTCTCGCTGACCACAGCCACGTCAGACAAACGAATGGGCAAACCATTGCGTTGGGCAATGAGTAAATCAGCAAACTCACGCGCACGCACCAGTTGCGGATTGGCGTAAATCGTCAAGGCTTGACGTGGGCCGTCCAATACGCCCACGGGCGCATTCGAGTTAGCTTTGTTGACCGCTTGGGCCACATCGTCCATCGTCAAATTATTCAATGCCAATTTGGCTGGGTTGGCTCGCACACGCACGGCGTAGCGTTTTTGACCATAGACCAACACTTGCGCCACACCGTCGATGGTGGATAAGTTGGGGGAAATTAAATTTTCCGCGTAATCACTGACCTCAAACAAGTCCATCGCCGGCGAGTTCAGTGTCATGAACAACACGGGTGCGTCCGCAGGGTTGACCTTTCGGTAAGACGGCGGTGTGGTCATCTCAATCGGCAGGCGACGTTGGGCGCGCAACAAAGCGGCTTGAACGTCCACCGCTGCTTTGTCGATGTCGCGGTCGTTGTTGAACTCCAGCGTGATGCTGGTGGTGCTTAAAAAATTGGTCGAGCTGATAACGGTGATGCCGTCGATCGTGGAGAACTCTTTCTCCAAGGGCAAGGCCACCGAAGCCGCCATATTTTCAGGACTCGCACCTGACAGAGTGGCGGACACCTGAATAACAGGACTGTTAAAGCTAGGCAGCGCTGCGACGGGAATTTTGGTGTACGCAATGACACCGGCCACCACTGTCGCCATGGACAGCAGAATCGTCATCACAGGACGACGAATGCAGAGTTCTGAAATCGTCATTTTTGCGCTTCGACTTTAGGTTCTGCTTTTACTTCTGGTTTGACGTCTGTTGTCACCACAGCCTCTTTCACTTTGCTATTGGGGCGCAAGTTTTGTTTGCCTTCGACCACCACTTTGTCGCCTGCGTTGATACCGGATATCACTGCAAAACCTTGGCTTTGGGTTCGTATCTTGATGGGCTTCAAGCTGACGGTGTTTTCAGCATCCACCACGAATACCTGGTCGCCACGCGCGTTGGACACCACCGCTTGCGATGGCACCACCAACACATCTTTAAAACTACCCGCATTGACTTGCAAACGAACAAATTGGCCAGGAATCAAGGTTTGATCGGTGTTGTCCACCAGCGCTTTGACTTTGACTGCACCAATCGCTTGATCCACTTGGTTGTCAATCACAAATACTTTGCCTTCACGTTTTTTGCCATCGCCCATTTGGAAGGTCACGGTGGGCGTTTGGCCTGCTTGCTGCGCTGCAAACAAAGCAGGCAATGCACTCTCAGGCACGGTGAACTGCACGTTCATCGGGTCTAGCTGCGTGATGGTGACCATCGCGCCTTGGGTGGTGGTCGTGGTCGCGGTGGTGCTGGTCGACACCGTGTTACCAGGTTGCACCAAGGCGCCAGGAAAAACGTTGATGATGCCTGCACGGCCCGTGATGGGTGAGCGGATGTTGTCATAGCTCAACGCGGCTAAGGCTGCACGCGCAGCAGCTTGGGCGGCTTGCGCATTGGCACGTGCGGTATCCACGGCACCTTGAGCGACAAACTGTTGGCGCAACAACTCTTCGGCACGCTTCAATTGACGCTGCGCGTCATCGGCAGTCGCTTGCGCTTTTTCGTAGTTGGCACGGTCGGCGCGATCGTCCAAGCTGATAAGCAAATCGCCAGCTTTGACCTTTTGACCTTCTTTGATATGAATTTTCGCCACCACGTTGGTGACTTGTGGGCGGATGTCCACGATGTTTGCGGCAACGGTACTGCCAGTGGCATCCACGATCACAGGAAAGTCACGCTGCTCCACCACAAAGGTGGTCACGGTTTGCACAAGAGATTTGGCGTCTGGACTGCCTGCAGGCCAAAAATACTTGGTAGCACCACCCGCGACAGCAATTGCGACAGCAATCCAAATCAAACGTTTTTGGGTGACTTTTTTAGACTTGTATTTCATAACGAACAGGATTCTTTTTGTGTGTTTTGATAACAGCGGGCAATGTAACAGTTACACGCTGTTTAACCCCCGGTAAGCCACTAGAAACGACTCCCAGTGGGACACCTTTACAACAGATTCACACAAGGTGTCACTTAGCAGACAAGACGAGTTCGACACCTCGATTAGCTAAGCCATCGGCACGTTCGTTGTCCACATGACCGGCATGTCCTTTGACCCAGTGCCAAACGATGTCGTGGTCGCCTTGATGCGTCAACGCATCGAGCTGCTGCCAAAGGTCTGCATTTTTCACGGGCTGCTTGGCCGCGGTTTTCCAGTTGCGTGTTTTCCAGCCATGGATCCACTCGGTGATGCCTTTGCGCACATATTCGCTGTCCAAATACAAAGCCACAACGCAGGGGCGCTTCAAGGCACGTAAGGCTTCGATGACGGCCATCAACTCCATGCGGTTGTTGGTGGTCCCTAATTCACCGCCAAACAACTCCTTCTCTTGGCCCGAAGGTGAGCGCAGCAAGGCGCCCCATCCGCCGGGGCCGGGGTTACCTTTGCAAGCGCCATCTGTGTATATCTCTACCGTGTTCATTCCATTCCTTTTGCGGCGGCCTTAGCCGCCGTATTTGAAGCTGTGGGCACCACCACCGCGGCACGCGGTGCAACCCGCTTCCAAGCCGGTGACATCAGCCGCATGCCATGCACACGCTTGACAGCCACCACGCCGTACACCGCACCCAAAATAGGCCACCAGCGCACACCGGCTGCATCCATCCATTCCCAGCGTTGTAGCCAGCGCTCGGTTTTCACCGCGGGTCGATAGCAGCCAAAGCTAGTCGACTCCACCTCAAAGCTGAGCAGCTGCAGCCAATCGCGCAAACGGCCTTGGCCAATGAAGTGCCCCACATCGCTGAACCCTCGTCCGCAGCTTTTACTCAAGCCCCAAAGACTGTTGGGGTTAAAGCCACAAATCACCACCCGCCCCTCGGGGACCAGCACACGCTGCACTTCACGCAAGGTCGCGTGCGGGTCATAGCTCAGCTCTAGGGTATGGGGCAACACCAGCAAATCAAGACTGGCATCAGGGAAAGGCAAAGCCTCGTAATTGGTCAGCAAGAGATCACGCCCCAAAGGCCAAGGCACTGGGTGTTCATCGCAGCCTAACCAACGATGCGGCATGCGATTGGCTTGCAACGCATCCAACACAGGCATACCCAGCTGCAGGGCATGAAAACCAAACACATCGGCGACTGCGCGATCCAGATAGGTTTGCTCCCAGGCGCGCAGATACTGACCAGCTGGAGACGCTAGCCAGTCAGGCAAACTATGGTTTTTTAAAGGTGTGGATGACATGAAGCTGATTGCACTGCCTGCGTTCTCTGACAACTACCTGTGGTTGTGGCAACAAGGCCAAGAAGCCGTGGTGGTCGACCCCGGTGACGCCGCGCCTGTGTTGCAGGCGCTGCGCCGTGAGGGGCTGACTTTGGCCGCGATTCTAGTCACCCACCACCATGCTGACCATGTGGGTGGTGTGCGAAAGCTCCACCTTGCCACAGGCGCCCAAGTGTTTGGCCCTGCCCGCGAAGACGTGCCAGCGCCATTCATGCCCGTCATGCAAGGCGACCACTTGACGCTGCTCGGCCAAACGGTGCAGGTATTGGACGTGCCGGGCCACACCGCAGGGCATGTGGCGTACTTTCTGCCTGATGCCGCGCCAAGCCCCGTGCTGTTTTGCGGTGACACCTTGTTTTCAGGAGGCTGTGGGCGCATTTTCGAGGGCACGCCCTCGCAAATGCTGGCTTCGCTCGACCGCTTGGCGGCATTACCCCCTCAAACTCGGGTGTGCTGCGCCCACGAGTACACTCTTTCCAACTTGCGATTCGCCCTCGCCGTAGAACCCAGCAACGCAGATTTGCAAATCTACATGGCGCAGTGCCAACAACTCAGAGCCCAGGGAACGCCCACCCTGCCCGCCCAGCTTGGTACTGAATTGCAAATCAACCCGTTTTTGCGGGCTCGAGATCCTCATGTGCGACATGCCGTTGCACAGCACGCTGGTCTCTCAGCGCTCGAACAAACCGATGACGCGGCTGTCTTTGCAGCCCTTCGTGAATGGAAGAACGATTTCAGATGAGATTTCTACTCGCCGCTTTAAGTATCAGTCTCGGCCTTTGCCTAGTCCTGCTCACCGGTTGCGCCATCTTGCCCGAGCAAGGCGTCAACAACACCGGTGGCCTGAGCCCAATCGCCAAAGGCCATGTCAAGCGTGACAGCGTGGCACAACTGAACCTGCCCAATGATTTGTGGGAGCGCATTCGCAAGGGCTACCAAATGCCTGAATTGGAAAGCGACTTGGTCAACGACCGCACGCAGTGGTATGCCAGCAAGCCCGATTACTTACAACGCATGAGCGAACGCTCTAGCAAATACCTCTATCACATCGTTGATGAACTTGAGGCTCGCAAAATGCCCACCGAATTGGCTTTGCTGCCCTTCGTCGAAAGCGCCTTTAACCCGCAAGCTGTGTCTAGTGCACGTGCCAGTGGCATGTGGCAGTTCATGCCCGCCACCGGTAAGAACTTTGACTTGAAACAAAACGTGTTCCGCGATGAACGCCGCGATGTACAAGCCTCTACCCGCGCAGCACTGGACTACCTAGAGCGCCTGCACAAAATGTTCGGCGACTGGCATTTGGCATTGGCCGCCTACAACTGGGGTGAAGGCAATGTGAAAAAAGCCATTGCACGCAACCAGCGCGCTGGCTTGCCTACTGGCTATACAGACCTGACCATGCCGATGGAAACACGCATGTACGTGCCCAAGCTGCAGGCCATGAAAAACATTGTGGGCAACCCACCCGCGTACAGCGTGGTACTACCCAGCATCCCTAACCATCCCTATTTCCAAAGCGTGCCCTTGCCACGCGACATGGACGTGAGCGTGGCATCCAAGTTGGCCGAGATTTCGATCGACGACTTCAAAGCCTTGAACCCATCCGCTCACCGCCCTGTGCTGTTAGCTGCTGGTTCACCCAACATCTTGCTGCCCTGGGACAACGCCGAAGTATTTCAACGCAATTACGAAGCTTCCACCCTAGGGCGCATGGCCACATGGACTGCATGGATTGCACCTTCCACCATGAAGGTGGCTGATGCAGCGAAGCGCGTCAACATGAGTGAAGCAGACTTCCGCGCCATCAATAACATCCCTCCACGTATGCTGATCAAAGCTGGCTCCGCATTGCTGGTGCCACGCGCGGCCAGCATGCTGGGTGACGTGACAGCACAAGTGGCAGACAACGGTCACTTAGACCTATCGCCTGAGGCTGTGGCCAAGCGCAAAGCCGCATCTAAGGGGGGCAAAAATGCCAAAGGAACGAAAATGGCGTCCGCCAAAGACCGCAGAGGATCTGGCAAAAAACAAGTGGCTGAGAAAAAAGGCCGCGGCGATATCAAAATCGCCAAAAAGTAACGCTGCGTAAAACGGAAGGCTTTACGCCTCCGTCATGGCGTTACGCATCGCGCCTGTCCACCAACGCGTGGGCAATGGTGCCCAAATCCACATACTCCAACTCGCTGCCCACTGGCACGCCACGGGCTAGGCGCGTGACTTGTACGCCACGCTTCTTCAATGCCTCGCCCAGCACGTGGGCGGTGGCTTCGCCCTCGGCGGTGAAGTTGGTGGCCAAGATGACTTCTTTCACCACGCCGTCGCTGGCACGCTCCATCAGCTTTTGCAGGCCAATGTCTTTGGGGCCAAAACCATCCAAAGGGCTGATGCGCCCCATCAACACAAAGTACTGGCCCTTGTAAGCCGCTGTGCGCTCCACCGCCGATTGGTCGGCGGGCGTTTCAACCACGCACAAACGGGTGGTATCACGCCCTTCGTCCAAACAGGTGTCGCACACGGGCTGGGTGGTGAAGGTGTGGCAGCGTTCGCAATGCTGCACTTGGGCTGCGGCTTGGTGCAGGGCCTGAGAAATCATCTCTGCCCCCTCACGGTCATGCTGCAGCAGGTGGTACGCCATACGCGAGGCCGATTTCACCCCCACGCCGGGCAAACGGCGCAGGGCCTGAATCAGGCCTTCAAGCACGGACGTGTCGCTCATCTTTGATGCAATTAGAACGGCAGCTTCAAGCCAGGTGGCAAACCAGCGGTGAGCTTGCTCATCTTGGCTTCGCTGGTCTCAGCGGCTTTGCGCACCGCGTCATTGAAGGCGGCAGCCACTAAGTCTTCGAGCATGTCTTTGTCATCGGCCAACAGGCTGGGATCGATGGTGATGCGTTTGACCTCATGTTTGCACGTCATCAAGACCTTGACCAAACCAGAACCTGATTCACCAGTCACTTCGACAAAGGCCAGTTCTTCTTGGGCCTTTTTCAGGTTTTCTTGCATGGCTTGGGCTTGCTTCATCAGGCCCGAGAGTTGTCCTTTGTTGAACATGGTGTCTTCCCTTTTACAAACTAAAAAAATAAAAACGGTCTGATTTATAGCGGCTTGATGCTGCCCGGTACGATTTTGGCGCCGTAGTCACGCATCAAACTTTGAACATACACATCGTTGAGGATGATGGCCTCGGCTCCTGCCTGGCGCTGCGCGGCAGCGGCAGCGTTGCGTTTGGCGGGGCTGTCTTGCACGCGGCCCACTTCCACAGTCAAGCGCACGGGGTAGCCTGCAGTTTCAAGTGCTTTTTGCAAACGCTCGCGACTGGTGGTGCTGTTGAGCGACTCGCGCTCGACGCGCAGCATCCATGTATCGGTGTCACGGGCCACCAATTGCGACTGCAACCCTAGCTCGCGCACCAAGGCGTTGATGGTTTCAGCGGCGGACATTTCCATCACCAGCTTGTGCCAAAACTCGCCTTCGGGCGTGGCCACGATTTGCGGCACTTCGGTGGTGGGCATTTGCGGCTCAAGCGCAGCGCTAGGCTCGGCTTGCTGACGCACGGGCATGGCCACCACGGCGGCGTCTGAATCGTGGTCGTAGCTGGGGCTATCTGCGCCATCTGGGTCGTAGCTCGGGTCATCTTCCCAAGGCGCCACTTCACGGGGCTGCATGTCGCGCACGGGCAAGGCTTGCACGGAGGCGGCTGGTTGTGGCTCGGGTTGGCGCAGCGCAACGACAGGCGGTGCTGACGGCACTTGTGATTGAACACTTGACGGCGCTTGCGCTGCTGCGGTTTGCACGGGTGTCGCTGCGTGAGTTGGCGTTGTCGCAATATGAGGCTGTGCGACGTGAGCTGGCGCCTGATGCACTTGCACTGCGGATGCTTGATTCGCAGACTGCGCAACAGTTTGGGCGACCGATGCGGGCTTGGCCTGGCTAGCCACTGGCGCAGAGGCGGCAGAAGCAGGCGCCGAAGCGACGCGTTGCGGATTAATTAGAGTTTTTTTTTCAGCCAAGGCCGAAGCAAAGTTTGCGGCTTGGGGTTTAAACGCCAGCAAGCGCAGCAGCACCATCGTGAGCGCCGCATATTCGTCAGGGGCCAAGCCTAGTTCTTGACGGCCATGCAAACTCAAGCTGTAAAGCAACTGGGTTTCATCAGGTGGCATCACGCCAGCCAAGCGCGCCATCTCAGCGGCTTCGGGGTCGGCAGCATCGCCCTCACCCATGTCAGGCACCGCTTGCAGCACCGCCATGCGCTGCAACACCATCGACATGTCTTCTAGTGTTGCGGCAGCACTCAGGCCATTGATGCGCAAGGCTTCAGACGTTTCCACCACCGATTTGCCGTCGCCATGGGCCAAGGCTTCGATCAAACGGAACACATGCGAGCGGTCGGCGCTACCCAACATTTGGCGCACCGCTGCTTCTTGCAACTGGCCACCGCCGTAGGCAATGGCTTGGTCGGTCAAACTCAGCGCGTCACGCATCGAGCCGCGCGCGGCACGGGCCAACAGGCGTAAGGCTTGTGGCTCAGAGGCAATGTTTTCTTGACCCAACACATGGCCCAAGTGCTCCAGCACGGTTTCGGGGGCCATGGGGCGCAGATTGAACTGCAAGCAGCGCGACAGCACGGTGACCGGCACTTTTTGTGGGTCAGTGGTGGCGAGCACAAATTTCAAATATTCGGGCGGCTCTTCGAGCGTCTTCAACATCGCGTTGAACGCGGTGTTGGTGAGCATATGCACCTCGTCAATCATGAAGACTTTGAAGCGGCCTTGCACAGGTTTGTAAACGGCTTGCTCCAGCAAGCTTTGCACTTCGTCCACGCCACGGTTAGAAGCGGCATCGAGCTCGGTGTAGTCCACAAAGCGGCCTGCATCAATGTCGGTACAGGCTTGGCACACGCCACACGGATTGGCGGTGATGCCGCCGGTGCCGTCTACGCCTTGGCAATTGAGCGATTTGGCCAGCACGCGCGACACGGTGGTTTTACCCACACCGCGTGTACCGGTGAACAAATACGCGTGGTGCAAACGTTGGGTGGTCAGCGCATTGGTCAGCGCCTGCACGACGTGCTCTTGCCCCACCATCTCTGTGAAGGTTTTTGGGCGATATTTGCGAGCAAGCACGAGGTACGACATAAGCCAACCATTCTATGTGACCTACAATAGACCTCGACGGGCCTCCCCACATGGTGAAGCGGCCAACCGGGTCAGGCGGGGAACCGAGCAGCCCTAACTGTGGAGCCAGTGCTGGGGGTCGGGCCCGTCACCCCCTCATTAAGCTAGATAGCTAGCAATTGCACAGCGCAGGAAAGGCGCTGCTGCTAAATTAATGGCCGTCCAAATCTCAAAAGATCTGCCACAGCGATACCGACATCTCGGCACCCACGATCTTTCTTCTTTTATTCAAGATTTTTTAACGACTTGTCTAAATTATCAATACGCGTTTTGGTCTGAGCAATCAACGCTTCGATCTTGGCAGCTGACTCAGTTGCAATTTCTGACTGTTTTTGTAACTCACTGGCCAAAACGGTAATTCCAAGTGCTGAGTCACCAGCGCTTGCTGCCACGATAGAAATATTAAGAGATAACAATTTTGTCTCGGCTGCGATGTCATTAAGAACCGTGGCAATTTGACTGATTTGACTGCCTGAACTCAACACCTCATCCATTGCGCTATTGGTATTCGCGCGATTGATATGCTCTTGGTTTGTATTTTTTAAAAACCCGGTATAGATCATCTTGTCATCTAAGTAAATTTTTGACACAGACAACAGTCCCCAAATTTTGCTGCCATCTTTACGGCTAATTTCTACCTCACGGGTTTTACCCACAATTTTATTCACGCCTGTTGTTCGATTGGCGTTGATGTATTGATCATGATTTGGTTGGATCTCCATGGGCACCAACATCTTGACATTGTTGCCCAACACCTCATCGCGGCTATAACCAAAGAGTTTTTCTGCGGCAGTGTTAAAGAAGGTGACGCAATTATTCTCATCAATTGAAACTACCGCATCAATCGCCTGCTCTAAGGTTTGCTTGAGTATTTCAAATGCCCTGCGTTGCGGCGTAATGTCTTTAAGAAAGCCGGTATAGATGATCTTATTACCCAGCTTCACTTTTGACACCGACAACTGCCCCCAAATCTTGCTGCCATCTTTGCGGTTAATTTCTACCTCTCGTGTTTTACCCACGATCTTATTCACACCAGTCGTTCGATTTGCGTTGATGTATTGGTCGTGATGTGGCTGAACACTCATGGGCACCAACATCTTGACGTTTTGCCCCATGACCTCATCACAACCGTAGCCGAAGAGTTGCTCTGCTGCAGCGTTATAAAAAGTCACGCAATTGTTTTCATCAATTGAAACGACTGCATCTATCGCCTGTCCAAGAATCTGTAGATATCGCTCCCTTTCCTCTTGGATCTCCGTTGCGTCTCTAAAGATTGCAGTAAAGGCAAACTCATCGCCTAGAGAAATCTTTGACAATGACATGCTTCCAAGTAAAGACTTTCCATCCTTGCGGCGAATTCGAACCTCTTGCACTGAGCCTGCCCATTGAGCCAGCTGCGTTGAAAGTGAATCGCCTTTATAGCCATCAAACAATTTATCTACATCGTCGCCAATAACTTCTGAGCGCGAATAACCCCACAACGATTCTGCAGCCTTGTTAAAAAAAACAATATCACCGCTTGGTCCAAGCTGAATCATTGCATCAAAAGATTGCTCAAAGACTTCACGAAAGCCTAAAGACTCCGGCGTTTTAAATAATCTCTTGATTAAATTTCGCATAAACAACATAAGATTCATTGCACTTCGATCAAGTTCAAGCGTCAATAGCGAATAGCCAGTAATGGCCGCGCTATTGACATTCGTCAACGGATCATGAAAGTTAGCTTGAATTCAATTTCTTTTTTAAAAACCATTAAAGAAACATTCAACCCGTGCCGATAAGCGTAGATGGCCGAAGAAACAACAGAAGCAACACAAGCCCTCACAACCAGCACACCGGAAACGCCCGCAAAGGCCACTACGTCCGACATGGAGCAGCCTGACACATCGGTCGCCGCACATGCAGCAGAACCAGATGCGGCCACCGAACCCGATGAAATTCAGCCCTTCATCAACAAGGCTCATGAAACCGTCCAGCACGAAGTAGACGCCGATGAGCTGGGCAAGTTTTTGCGTACCCACATCAAAACCTTCCGCGAAGAGTGGGATGTTTGGTCTGACCGCGCCAAAGACGCTTACGTCTTCATGATGA
>Ga0213920_1000938_pt1 | contig 18055 bp, 18 predicted proteins | sample McNCre1117MG_FD_161054 | JGI IMG/M metagenome (GOLD analysis project Ga0213920, IMG submission 161054) | Freshwater microbial communities from McNutts Creek, Athens, Georgia, United States - 11-17 MG | ecosystem: Environmental > Aquatic > Freshwater > Creek | place: USA: Georgia | collected...
CCTGGGCTGGGATGACCGCCTGCTCCAACTCTTTGAGGTCCCGCTTGCCGCGCTGCCATCGGTGGTTCATAACACCGGGCACCTGGCAGATGCCTCACCCGAGGCGTTCCTGGGAATCGGTGCTCCGGTTACCGGCATGGCGGGCGACCAACAGGCTGCGCTGTTTGGGCAGTTAGCCCACACCGATGGCGATGCCAAGTGCACCTACGGAACTGGCGCGTTCTTGCTTCGCAACACAGGCTCGCGCATTGTTTCTAACGACCCAAAGCTAATTTCAACCGTGGCCTGGGTGGATGCCGCCGGGGTACCAACATATGCACTCGAGGGCAGCGTGTTCATCGCTGGGGCAGCCATTCAGTGGTTGCGCGACGGCCTTCAGATTATTGAGGCGGCCAGCGAGTTGGAAGATTTGGCCAGTCGCGTGCCGGATAACGGCGGGGTGTGCCTGGTGCCGGCATTCACAGGTTTGGGTGCGCCGTTCTGGGATGCCAACGTGCGCGGTGCAATGTTTGGGATCACGCGTGGCACGAGTCGCGGCCACCTGGCTCAGGCAACCTTTGAGGCCCTCGCGTTTCAGGTGCGCGCGCTGGTGGATGCCATGACATCGGCGGTTGGTGAGCCGCTTGCGGCGCTAAAGGTTGACGGCGGAGTCACCAGAAGCCACCTCATGATGCAGCTGCAGGCAAATGCGCTCGGACTCAATGTGGAGCTACCGTCCAACTTTGACACCACGGGTTTAGGCGCGGCATTTTTGGCTGGCCTCGGCGCCGGGGTTTGGAGCAGCCCTGCCGAACTGCGGCAAACGGTGGCCAAGTTGTTTGAGCCCAACGGCAACCTGGATGCCGAATATCGGCGGTGGCTGCGGGCGGTTGAGGCGGCTCGGGCGTTCTAGGTGTTTGGTTGTGGGCGCGGGGTGCTTGCGCCTTTGTTAGACTTGGATGGCTGCTTCGGCGGCGGCGGGCCTCTAGCTCAGTCGGTTAGAGCAACGGACTTTTAATCCGTGGGTCGTGGGTTCGATCCCCACGGGGCCTACAAACATAAATCCTCACCCTTTCGGGTGGGGATTTTGTTTTGTTGGCGTGGGTGGGAAGAACCCACGCGGGCCCCTGCGTGAGCGAAGCGAACCAGGGCGGTTCGATCCCCACGGGGCCTACCAGAAATACACTGTTGGTATGACAAAGGGTAAGGTTTTCGAATGGCTCGGGGTAGCCACTGCCATCGCCTATTCGCTTCTCGTAGCGAGTAACACAGGTTTTGAGTTTCTGGGCTTTCTTTTGCTTTTGCTTTCGTCTTTGCTCATTGCCATTTGGGCTTGGCTTGGCAAGCATCGCGGGATTCTGTTTCTCCAATTCTTTTATGCCATTGCAGGCATCATTGGAATGGTCCGCTGGTACAACCAGTAGGAGCAAAAGATAGCGAGCGAAATAGAGAAAGGCCACCCAATCGGGTGGCCTTTCTCGTTTACCTAAAGCTACTTCACACCGAGTAGGTCGATCACAAACACCAGGGTGCGACCCGATAGACGGTGTCCGCCACCAACTGGGCCGTAAGCGTATTCCGGTGGGCAGATGAGGGTACGGCGACCGCCAACCTTCATGCCAGGAATGCCTTCCTGCCAGCCCTTGATGAGGCGGTTGAGTGGGAACTCGATTGCCTCGTTACGGCTCCACGAGGAATCAAACTCTTCGCCAGTTTCGTAGTCAACGCCAAGGTAGTGAACCTTCACGGTGCCACCAACTGGGGCTTCTGCGCCGTCGCCTACAACGGTTTCAACTATGGTCAGCTCGGTTGGAGCCGGCTCGAGCATTGGCTCGAGGCTTGGTCGTTCTAGATTTGTCATGCTCAAAACCTTAGTCGTACTTCTTCTTGGCGTGTGCCTTGGATGCAGCCTTGTCGGCGCGCTTTTCCTTGATGTCCTTGGCTGGCTTCTTTTTAACGTTCTTTTGAGCCTGCTGTTCTTTCTGGGCCATGGTTTTCCTTCCGTTGGCTTATAGACTTCTGACATCAAATCTAGGGGAAATCAAATGTCTGAAGACAATAACGCAAGCGTACCAAACGAGCCTGAACGCGAGTTTTTCGCCGGTGGCCTAACCGCCAGCGCCATGCTTCTAGACAAAGCCACTAAAGCGGTTTGGTATGGCCTGGGCTTATGGACCGCCGCTGCGATTGTTACGGCCTACACCTTGGGCTCGACAAGCCCTACTGGGTTCTACTGGTGGGGTGGCGGCATCGTTGGAATGATTGGCTGGTACCGCGCTTTCAACTGGTTCAGGGAAGCAAAGGCTCTGGCAGCCAAGGACCAAACCCCCTTGGTATTGAATCCGGTGAAGCACTATTTGCCGGCAGGTTTGGCGGTTGTTGTGGCCGCGACCAGCCTGTTTATTCTGGTTCCGGAATATAACCACGTGAATAGCCCGGGTGTGGGCACTTGCTACGTGTTCACGTCAAAAACCAACGTTGTCCCGGTTGCCTGTTTCTCGCCTAACGCAACAATGAAGGCAACCAGGCTGGTTTCCAACCCCGATTTCTGCCCAACGAACTACTACTTTGAACCAGACAGCACCGAGAAGGATTACACCTGCCTGGGCAAGGTGAACTAGTTGCCACGCTTCATCATTTCGTTTAACGATGGCGACATGCAGGTTGCCGACCACGAGTGGCAGCAGGTGGCCGATGACTCGCACGCTGTGGTGCGTGAGGCCAAAGCCGCGGGGGTCTGGATTTTCGGGGGTGGTTTCCACAGCTATGAGCCTGTTACCGTGCACGCCGACGGCACGGTTGTGGCGGGTCCCATCGCGGTGAGCCAGGTTCGCCTTGGCGGGTTCTCGGTTCTAGAAGTTGAATCGGCCGCGGAGGCCTACGCTTGGGCGGCGAAGATAGCCAAGGGCTGCCGCTGTCCTCAGGAAGTGCGCGAGTTCATCGACGACCCGGAGTCTGTGAACTAGCGACTGCTTTCATTCCGCTGCCCCAGGTAGATAACCGCTATCACCACGGCTGCCTGTAGCGATTGCGCGGTTGCCACCACGCGCTCCCACGCACCCACATCGGTGGCATTTTGATCTGCCCACACCTGCAAAAAGATCACTGCGATGACGGTTTGAAAAACGGTTTGGGCGATTGCCGCAACTGGCCGAATGATGGCCGGGGCATCCTTGCGAGAACGCATCGCGCCGAGCACCCAACCAGCCGATAACACAAACGACGAAATGGCAAACACGCGGTGCATGGTGGAATAACCAATGATTGGCGTTGGGAAGAACGTTAGGCCGTAGGTGCAGAGGCCGGACAACAGCAGCGAAATACGCCCGGGCATAGCCAGTGTGCGCGCCCAAACCCCACCGATGATGGTTAGCGTGCCACCCAACAGGAAGAACCCAGACTGCAGAAGGTGGGTTGGGGCCTCGGGTGACGCCAACTCACTGATGGTTTGCATCACCGGGTTGTAGCCGGGGGTTAGTGCGCCGCAAATAACCCAACCGAGCACGGATTGGATTGGCCCCAGGATTGCGGCCCAAAATGCGATTTTGGCGATTGGCTTCAATAAGCTCTCCCGCGAGTCGTTAGTCGCGGGCATTCAAAACCCAATCGAAACCTAACCCTAGGAGTTTCTCGTCCGAGGTGATCAGTTTTAGTTTCGAAGTCGCAGCCTGAGCCAAAATCAATCGATCGAAGGGATCGTGCTTAATGAGCGATTCAAACCGCCCTACATCCCAGGCGTGTTTAGTTTCAAAATCTAGACTGGTAAGGCCCTCGCTAGTTAATTGCTCTAAGAAATCTTTTGGTAGCGACAAACGCCCGATGAATTCTTTGATTTTCAACTCTGCTATCGAAAGTGGCGTGAAATAAACCACAGGCTGCTTTTCTAATAGCGCGGCTGTTCGCCTCCCTATTTCAGCGGAACCATTTGCCAGCCAGACTAGTGCGTTGGTGTCTAACAGGTATGCCACGAACTACCTGAGGTCTTCTTCTGGGTCGAAATACATGGCAGTGTCTGCATCAGAATTCATAAAGGCATCCATGTCTGGAATATGGATTTGGCCCTTCATGAAACCTATGCGCCGGTAAATCTTCTCATCATCTTCAAGCTTTACCAGTTTGAGAATTGGTTTGCCCGCTCGCGCAATAATTACCTCGCCGCCTGCTTCCACTTCTTCCACAAGTTGCGAGAAATGAGTCTTAGCCGCATGGATGTTTACTTGTTTCGACATATCCCAAGTGTAAGTGGACTAACTTAGTCCAAACAAGGGAGCTTTCGGATACTGTGGAAAACTCCTAGCGCATCCCGAACCGCACCATGACTTTCAAAGGCTCGGACGCCCACACCTGGCGCAACCCAACGGGTAGCGAAATTGAGGTTCTCTGGGTACTTGCCCCAGCCCCATAAAGGCTAAAGAACCTTTTTCACCACCGATGACTTGAGCATCATCTGCCCAAAGCCATCAACCTTGGCCTCGATGTCGTGGCCATCGGCGCCGTTGACAAGACGAATGTTGCGAACCTTGGTGCCAACCTTGATGCTGCTACTGGCGCCCTTCACCTTGAGGTCCTTGGCGATCGTAACGGTGTCGCCATCCTGCAGTACGTTGCCCGAAATGTCTTTCACAACACCTACGGCAGGCAGGCCCCAGTTTTCGCCATCGGTGGCCTCCGCCGGGTTCCACTCATTTGCACACTCCGGGCAAACCAGAAGCTCGCCCATCTCGTAGGCGTACGGGCTGTTGCAGGCTGGGCAGGGTGGCAGGGTTTCGGACATACTTCCAGATTACCCGTGTCAGGCTAACTAAAATTGGAACAGCCTCATCGCAGGCGGGTGCAATAGAAAGGCAGCCTCGTGCTCGTAACTCTCACCGGTGCTTACCGCAACGCTGGCGATCACCTCATCGGTGCTCGCGCCCGCGCGCTGCTCACCCAGTATGCCGACAAAGACATTGTGAATGTGGACCGCCGCCACATCAAGGACGCCCACTACGACCTTTTCAACGAGGCGAGCGCTGTGATTCTCTGTGGCGGCCCGGCCTACCAAAAGGAAATGTACCCGAAGGTCTACAACATCGACCTTTCGCGCATCTCCAGCCGTGTGATCCCAATGGGTCTGGGCTGGAAGGGCTCGCTTGGCACCACTCCGGAGACCTTCGAGTTTGCCCCGGATGCCAAGAAGTTCATCACCGAGATTCACTCGCGAATCGAGCTCTCGAGCACGCGCGACCTCGTGAGTGAACAGGTCATCAGGCACACCGGCGTTAGCAACATCAGCATGACCGGCTGCCCCGCCTGGTACGACCTAACCGCCATAAACCGCTCCTACGAGTTTGTGGCAACGCCATCGCGAATCGTTTACTCCATGCCAGCCAAGCCTCAGGCAAATGTGCTCGAGACACTCTCACTTCTTGCCAAGGCCTTCCCCAAGGCAGAAAAAGTCCTTGCCCTTCACCACGGATGGAAGCCAGCGGATTCCAAGCACGGCGAACGCATGTTCAAGTGGCACCTCAAGGTGGCGAGCCTTGCACGTCTGCGCGGATGGCGCACCCAGGGCATCGCTGATGGGCTTGCCAAGTTTGAAGAGCTTTACACCTGGGCAGACCTGCACATCGGCTACCGCGTCCACGCGCACATCTACTCGATCTCGCAGCGCAGCGCCAGCATTCTCATCAACGAGGATTCGCGCGGTGTTGGCCAGGTGACCACCCTCGGCGGCCCAATGCTCATGGCAAGTTCGAGCGCAAGCGAAATCATGGACGCCGTTCAGGCGCACTTCAAAACCGGCGGTGAAGCCGTAGCTGGCAGCGTTGCAGTTATGCAGGCCACGTTCCCAAAGATGGAAGCCTTCCTGGCAACTATCTAGCCGGTAATTGCCTGGGCGGTGGTTACCACCTTGGCGAATTCGCCATCGAGGTTTGCGGCAGTTGCGCGCGAGAGTTCGTCTGCTGTAACCAGCGTGCCATCGGCAAGAACCACATCGAAGGTTCTGGTGGCGTCCAGCACAAAATCAACCTCGTAGCCCAGATTGCCAGCCATGCGGGCCGTGGTCTCGCAACACATGTTGGTCTGGATTCCGCAGATCACAACCTTTGAAATGCCAGCGGCTTCAAGCCACTCCTGCAGGCTCGGTTCGCCGTAGAAGGATGAGTGTACCGACTTGATTACAAGCAGGTCGTGCGCCCCATCGATTCCGGTCTGGAGGTCGAAGCCATCCTGCCCGGGCGCCAAAACCGATGCGGGGTTCTTTGAACTGTGCTTCACCAGCACGATTGGCCAACCGTTTGCACGCCAGTGGTTTAGCAACATGCGCACGTTGTCCTCGCAGGCGGGATTATTGCTCGCCGGCATCTTGGGAGAACGGAAACCGTTCTGCACATCGATAACAATGAGGGCCGCTGGCTTAGTCATAACCCCTTTATAACAGTTGTCTGTGGCTTTTCTGCGAAGGTTAACCTCGCTTTCTTTCGCCCAATGCTCGGGCCTAGGCTGAAAGCATGAACGCTAAGTTGCGCCACCTTTCCGCTGCCCTAACCACCGTTGCACTTGCCGTGGGCCAGCTCACGCTCTCGGTAATCCCTGCGCACGCGGCCCTGGTTTCACTCGCACCGATGGTGACCAAAGACCTAACCACACCGGGCTACACGGCGCTCACCCTCGCGCAAGACCTCATGGGTTCGGGCGTCACCAGCGTTTCCAACGCAACCTATAAGGGTGCCAGCGCACAGCTTGGAACTATCGACATTGCAGATCCAGCGGTGGTCTCGTTCAACCACGGCGTCATTTTGTCGAGTGGCAACATCGCGGATATTGTTGGGCCAAACAAGTCTGAGAGCACAACGGGAGATATGGCCGCCTGGCCGGGCGTAAACCCTGGCAGCCAGGATGCCGACCTCACATCGCTGATTTCTGGCACCCAAACCGTAAACCCAATGACATACGATGCCGCCTCGCTTGAGTTCGACTTCGTGCCAACCTCCTCGGACATCTACTTCACCTACGTATTTGGCTCCGATGAATACCTTGAGTGGGTAAACCTCTACAACGATGTCTTCGGTTTCTGGGTTACCAACGGATCCGGCCAGAAGGCCAACTGCGCGGTAAACAGCGCTGGCGCACCGGTGTCGATCGACACCATCAACTCCAACGTGGATTCCACCGAGTACCGCGACAACTCGTTCATGAACCCGCCAGCCACCCCTATCAACATTGAGTCCGACGGCCTAACCGTGGAAATGATCTGCCACGCATCGGTGACCCCAAATGCCGTGAACCACATCAAGTTGGCCATAGCCGACACCTCCGACCAGGTTCTGGACAGCCAGGTAATTCTTAAGGCGGCGTCGCTGAGCACCACCAAACCCGAGAGCTGCAACAACGGGGTTGATGACAACGCCAATGGCGCAACCGATATGAGCGACGCCTACTGCCAGGCAACCACCACCCCGGCTCCCCCTGGCATTGTGAACCCGAGCACCACCCCAGGCGGCACTGTGCCGCCAACCTACACCGGTGCGCCATTTGCCGGCAGCGAAGGCCAGCCGATCTGGCTGGATGCCAACGCTCTCAACTGGGACCTAACCACCGCATCGCTGGCAACCTCGTGGCAGGTTTACGTGAACGGCAACACCGCGGCTCAGTGCGCGGTTTACAACCCGGATGGCACACCGCAAACCCACCAGCCTCGTAACGCGGATGGCACTTATGCGTTGGCTTACGCCATCTGCCCGCAGGATGGCAAATACACCGCCCGCATCGATGGCTGGGATTTCGAGAATAAGTCGGCGTCGGATAAAGACGTTGATTTCACCATCAATAACGCTCCGCCTTCGATCGACTCCGTGAACCTAACAAACTCAACGGCCGTTGACGCGGGCACGCCGCTCACGGTAGATGCCTATGTCTCGGATGCTCCGGGCGACACCATTTCGTGTTTGGTCGACTTCGGCGACGGCACCAAGGTCTCGGTTGTCCCGGATGCCACCGGCCTTTGCTCGGCAACCAGCACCTACGCCAAAGCTGGCAACTATATGCTGCAGGTAAAGGCCACCGATAACCAGAACGACTCCTCGGCGTTCCTCTCGGTAGCAACCGTTAGTGCGCCAATTGGTGCCCTAACCGCTCAGAGCATTTCGGTTAGCACCGCGGCTCCGGCGAGCGCCGCCTACGGAAACACGTTCACCGTTGCCGCCTCGGCCACTTCGGGGCTACCAGTTACAGTTTCGGTCACCGGTCCTTGCTCGGTATCTGGCTACGCAGTAACCATGTCCAGCGCCACCGGCTCCTGTGTGGTCAACCTCGACCAAGCCGGCGATGGAACCACGTGGGATGTAGCACCAACCGTGACCCAGACGGTCTCGGCAACCACTCGCCCTATCACTGTCACCGCCGCAGCCAAGACCAAGGTTTGGGGCAGTGCGGATCCCGCACTCACCTACTCGGTCACTTCCGGCAACCTGGTTGGCACCGATGCCCTAGCCGGCTCCCTCACCCGCACCGCTGGTGAGAACCTGGGCACGTACCCAATCACAAAGGGCACGCTGGCAAATGCCAGTTACGCAATCACCTTTGTTGGTGCCAACCTCACCATCACAGGCGTAGCCCCAGCCATTAGCACCAACCCAACTGCCGTGACCGCAACGGTCGGTACCGCGGTCACCTTCGCTAGTGCCGGAAGTGGCAAGCCAACCCCAACCGTGCAGTGGCAGGTTTTGGCCGTTGGTGGCACCTGGACCAACATCGCGGGTGCAACGGCGGCAAGCTACGGCTACACCGTTGCCACCGGCGATAACGGCAAGCAGTTCCGTGCCGTATACACCAACTCGCTAGGAACGGCCACAACAACCTCGGCAGCAATCACGATCCCGGCAGCACCTACTATCACAGCGATTACACCAACCTCAGGTGGCGTTGGCACCTCGGTAACTATCACTGGCACCAACCTCTCCGGTGCAACGTCGGTGAAGTTTGCCGGCACCACTGCCTCGGCACTGTTCACCGTGCTTTCGTCAACCAGCATCGTCACCTCGGTTCCTGCTGGGGCAACTGTCGCCGGCGGCATCGTTGTGGCAACCCCTGGCGGCACCGCAACAAGCGCATCTTTCAAGCCGGCAACAACCCTGGTTGTGCCAACCGTTACCGCCTACAGCACCAGCGCCACACGCGCCGGCACAGCCGTTGCCGTAACGCTAACGGGCACAAACCTGGCCGGCGCCACCTCGGCCACCCTTGGTTCAGTCTCGCTCGCTTTCACCGTAAAGGGCGCAACTAGCCTGCTGGTTCAGGTGCCGGCAACAGGCGTTGTAAGCGGCCCGATCAAGGTCGTGACCGCAGGCGGAACATCGGCGAACACCATCGTATTCAGCGTGCTTTCGGCACCTGTGCAGCTGACCGCGGGCGCGAGCCACAGCTGTGCAGTTCTGGCCGATGCCACCCTTAAGTGCTGGGGCCTAAACACCAACGGCCAGCTGGGTAACGGCACCACAACCCAGAGCACGAGCCCTGTTGTTGTGACTGGCGTGGCCGGAGCCAAGCAGGTTGCCGCGGGTGCCGCCTTCAGCTGTGCAGTGCTCACCGATTCCACTGTGCGCTGCTGGGGCCTAAACACCAACGGCCAGCTGGGCAACAACACCACAACCCAGAGCACCACAGCGGTTCAGGTAAAGGCAACAGCCACAACCAACCTCACCGGCGTTAGCAGCATCGCACTGGGAGGCGCGTTCGCCTGTGCAGTGCTCACCGATTCCACAGTCCGCTGCTGGGGACTCGGCACCAGCGGCCAGCTGGGTAACGGTGCAGCGCTCAGCAGCAACCTTCCGGTCACCGTCACCGGTCTATCCGGCGTAACGGCAATTACCGCTGGCGGAACCACCGCGTGCGCGCTGCTGAACACCGGTGCTGTTAAGTGTTGGGGTGCAAACGCAAACGGCCAGTTGGGCAATGGCACCACAGCAACCACCAGCACAATCCCCGTGCAGGTAACGGGCATCGATGGCTCGGTAAGCGCCAACAAGGCACTTGCCATTGATGCCGGCGATAACCACGTTTGTGCAGTGATCACCGGCGGCACCTTAAAGTGCTGGGGCCTAAACACCAACGGCCAGCTGGGCGATGGCACAACCACCAAGCGCACCGCCCCGGTTTCGGTTCTTGCAAGCGCTGGTGTAGCACTCACCGGAGTGTCGGCCATCACCGCCGGTGCAAGCCACAGTTGCGCCATTATCGGCACTGGTTCAACCGCAACGGCAAAGTGCTGGGGCATCAACACAAACGGTGTTCTGGGTAACGGCACCACAACGCAGTCGCTCTACCCTGTTGCGGTAGTTGCAACGCTCACAACCGGAATCAGCCAGATCGTTGCCGGCGGAACCCAGACTCTCGGCCTTGCACCATCCAGCGCGCTGGCGCCAGTTGCCGTTGTGGCCTGGGGTGGCAATACCAACGGCCAGCTGGGAGACGCCAGTACTACCGCGCGAACCAACCCGGTTGCCTTAGGCACGATCTAGGCTCAGGCCCAAGCCGCTTAAACGAGAAATCCGCCAGCCCCACACACGTGGGCTGGCGGATTTTTTCGGTTACTTGAAGGTATCTGTCATAAGCACGCTAAACCAGGTGTTCATCTGGCTGTAGTTGCCGGTGCTGATGCTAGGGGCCTCCACAGGCTGACCCGAAGCAGCAACCATGGTCTTTGTGGTTGGGTCGTAGTGGAAGACAACCGACAACCAGCTTGCCGTGGTGCTTGTGATCGGTGAGTAGCAGGCCGAGTTCGTAATCGGTGCGGTGTCTAGCGGAAGCACCGGAGAGGCCATTAGGCGCACTATGGCATCGGCGCAAACCTTGGCCTCCTGGTTGGCGATGTGCCCGGCCTTGGGCTGAGTGGTTGCCGAGGCATCACCGATCACGTGGATGCCCGGGATAACCTTCGACTCATAGCTCAGGACGTCCACAGGACAGAACATTCCGCCGGCGGGTGTCGGTGCAGTCGCAAGTCCAACATCGCGGGCAATTTGCTTGGCGGTGTGGTTTGGGATCACGTTGATCACATTGCCGGTAAAGGTTCCGGCTGCAGTGACCACCGTGCCAGTATCAGCATCGACGCTAATTAGTGTTGCGTTTGGCACATACTTCACAACGCCTGCGTGAATGTTATTGAACGCAGTTGAGAAGTTGGTTGGTTCGGCCTGAATGCTCGGGTTGGCATCCAGCACAATCACCTGAGCATTGGTGTTAGCCAAGCTTCGCTTATTGATTTTAATCCAGTCTGCAACTATGCAGGCCCTTTCGTATGGGCCGGGAGGGCACCGGTATGGCTTTGCCGGGATGGTGAGAATGAAGGTGCCATCGGTGGGCATTGCAACCAGCTGGTCACGCAGCGACTGGGTCTCGGCACCTGCCTGCCAAGCCGAAACCACTTTCGCCTTGTTGGCCGAAGTGCCGGTAAGCGTATAAGGCAGGTAGTCAATTCCGGGAGCCATCACCACGCGCGAGTACGGAATGGTGGTGGAAACACCCGCAGGAGTTTTGTAGGTTACTGTCAGCGCAGCTGGGTTAACTCCGGTGACCGAGCCCTGAATCACATTTACGCCATACGTTGTGCTCTTAAGCGTTGTGTACGGGTAGTGCAGGCTCGCGAGGGTTTTCTGCCCGTTCAGCACCAGGTTGGACATGATGTTGGAGGTGTAGTCAACATTGGCCTCGATCAGTGTGACCGGGATGGTCTTGCCACTCCAGAGGCGAATGTACTTGGCCACCGTTGCTCCCGCCATGCCTCCACCGATTACGACCACGGGGTTGACTGCCGCCCCTGCGGGTGCAGCCGCATCGCGCTGGGCAAGCGCAAGCCCGCCGGCCATTGATGCCGCTGCAACACCGGCTCCGGTGAGAATCTGACGACGATTAATCTGGTTCATTTGACTGCCCCTACTTCTTAACCACGGATGCAAAATACGCCGCGATTGCCTTCAGCTCGGCATCGGTGTAGCCCCTGGCCTGCGCACCCATGATGCTGTTGTGGGTCTGCTGGTCCTTCATCTTGTTGAACATATCGGTTGCGCTCATGCCGGCAAGCTGGCTGATAGCGCCGCTCTGGCCATCGGTGCCGTGACACTGGAAACAGTTGGAGGCAAACAGGCGCCCGGTTGGCACCAGGGTTGCCGATTGCGCACTTGTTGCGACGGTTGGCACAACGGCCGTGAATACGGCCATCACAATGCCTAGACCACCCGCGATGACCCAGTTGGGTGAGATTCGGTGGCGCATTTGCTGCTGGTTCTTTTTCATGATGAACCTCCTGCATCCAGCCTTGCGCATATTTTAAACGCGCGTGCCGCTCACAAAGAATTCACAAGAACAACCTGATTCGGTTAGCCTTACCTACCTACCGGCCCAAAGTGCGGCGCTTACGCTGCTCCACCGGGTCTGCGATGGGCGAACTCGCCACCAGACGCTGAGTGTATTCGTGCTTCGGGTTAGTGAGCACCTCGCGTGTGGTGCCTTCCTCAACAATCTTGCCCTGATGCATAACCAAAACTCGGTTGGCAACCTGGTCTACAACCGCGAGGTCGTGGGTAATGAAAAGGCAGGCGAAACCAAACTCCCGCTGCAACTTTGCAAATAGTTCGAGCACGCGCGCCTGCACCGAGACATCTAGCGCGCTGGTTGGTTCGTCGGCGATAACCAGTTTTGGGCGAAGCGCGAGAGCGCGGGCCAGGGATGCGCGCTGACGCTGACCACCGGAGAGTTCGTGCGGGAAGCGTGCGAAGAATTCGGTTGGCAGTTGCACTGCAGCAAGTAGTGCCTCAACCGCTGGGCGGGCCTCGGCAAGGTTAGCAGCCTTGCCGTGCACCAGCATAGGTTCGGCGATGGCCGCACCAATGGAGAGCTGCGGGTTGAAACTGCTGGCCGGATCCTGGAACACAAAACCAACCTCGGGGGCGATGGCACGGAATGCCTTGGTCTTGGCGCGAATCACGCTGGTGCCGAGCACATTAAGCGAACCGCCGGTTGCCTTGGCCAAGCCAACCATCGCGCGGCCAATCGTTGTCTTACCGGAACCGCTCTCGCCCACAAGTCCCAAAACTTCGCCGGCCTTTATTTCAAAGTCAACGCCCGCAACCGCCAGGTGTCCTGGGCGGCCGAACTTGCCGGGATAGGTAACCTCGAGGCCAACGGCGCTAACGGCGCTGGGAGCATCGGTGGCGATTGGGACCGCGGGTGCGCGCAGCCCAATCTTTGGCACGGCTGCGAGAAGGCGCTTGGTGTAATCCTGCTGCGGGTGCGCAAAGAGTTGCTCAACTGGGGCTTGCTCAATCAACTTGCCCTGGTACATAACTGCAACGCGGTCGGCCATGTCGGCCACAACGCCCATGTTGTGTGTGATGATAAGCACCGATGCCCCGAGGTCATCGCGGCAGGCACGCAGGAGGTCGAGGATTTCGGCCTGAACGGTTACATCAAGCGCGGTGGTTGGTTCGTCGGCGAGAATCAGTTTTGGCTCAAGCACCAGTGCGCAGGCAATGACAACGCGCTGCTTCTGGCCGCCCGAGAACTGGTGCGGGTAGTAATCCACACGCTCTTCGGGGTTAGGAATTCCCACCTTGCGCAGGATTTCAATGGCCCTGATGCGCGCAGCCTTCTTGTCAAACTTCTCACCCTTTGGCGTGTGAGCTCGCAACCCCTCGATGATCTGCCAGCCAACCGTGTAAACCGGGTTCAGTGCGGTGGATGGCTCCTGGAACACCATCGCTGCATCATGGCCGCGGGCCGCGCGCAGGGCATCTGCGCCAAGGTTTAACACGTCTTTGCCGTTTAGGTAGATTGCCCCCTTGAGCACGGCGGTGCTCGGCAGCAGCTGCAAAACCGCGCGCGCCGTCACGCTCTTGCCCGAGCCGCTCTCGCCAACTACGGCGAGGATTTCACCCGGGGCGACACCGAGCGACACGCCCTGAACTGCGTTTACCGAGCCGTGGTCGGTTGCGAAGGCAACCTGCAGGTTCTGAATGTCTAGCACAGGATTAGGCAACGGACACCTCCGAAGCAATCTCAAGTTCGTCCAGATTGGCGGCTCCGCGCGAGCGCAGGCGCGGGTCTGCTAGGTCGTTGAGGCTCTCGCCAACCAGCGTGATGCCGAGCACCACCAAAACGATTGCCAGACCAGGGAAGATCGAGGTCCACCAGATACCGGCCGAGACGTCGGCCACCGAACGGTTTAGGTCGTAACCCCACTCGGCTCCCATGGTTGGGTCGATTCCAAAGCCCAGGAAGCCAAGGCCAGCGAGCGTGAGAATTGCCTCGGAGGCGTTTAGGGTCATGATCAGCGGAAGTGTTCGGGTTGCGTTCTTATAAATGTGCTGGAACATTATCCGCCAGTGGCTCGCACCGATCACCTTGGCGGCCTCCACAAAAGCCTCGGTCTTGCATCGCAGCGCCTCGGCGCGAATCACGCGGAAGTACTGCGGCACGTAGACGGCAGTGATCGAAGCGGCGGTTGAGAGAATGCCGGTAAACAGGCCGCTGCGGCCACCGCTGATAACAATCGACATCGCAATGGCCAGAAGCAGCGATGGGAATGCGAAAACGGCATCGGCGATGACAACCAAAATGCGGTCTAGCCAGCCACCGAAGTAACCCGAAACCAGACCCAAGATTACGCCGGCGAAAATGGACATCACAACGGCGAAGACGATTACCAGAAGTGCGGTCTGGCTTCCCCAAAGCACGCGGCTCAAAACATCCATGCCGCCAACTGTGGTGCCAAGGAGGTGCTTAGAGCTTGGCGGTTGCTGTGCCCCAAAGTATCCGTGTGAATCCTGTAGCTGGGCAAAGCCGTAGGGTGCAATCATCGGTGCCAAGATGGCCATGATTATAAAGAAACCGGTGAGAATGAGGCCGGTTACGAGCATGCCACGCTGGACTCCGCGGCTGCCGCGAGCTGCCCCCAGAATGCCCGTATTGAAAAGTTTTTTGAGCGCGCGCATCAGTACTTGATCCTCGGGTCGATGATTGCCGCGAGTACGTCAACCAGGAAGTTTGTAACCGCAACCACAACGGCAAGCAAAGCAACGATTCCCTGCACCGCAACGAAGTCGCGGGCATTTAGGAAGGCTGCCAGTTCGAAGCCGAGTCCCTTCCACTCGAACGTGGTCTCGGTTAGCACAGCACCACTAAGCAGCACAGCAATCTGCATACCAACCACGGTAATCACCGGAATCAGCGCTGGGCGGTAGGCGTGCTTGGTGACAAGGCGGTACTCGGACACGCCGCGCGAGCGCGCGGCATCAACATAGTCGTTGTTGAGTGTGCCGATCATGTTGGTGCGAACCAGGCGCATGAAGATACCGGCGGTGAGCAGGCCAAGGGTTAGCGCAGGCAAAATAGCGTGGGCCAAAACATCGCCGATGATTCCAGCGTCGCCAGTTCGCAGCGCATCTATTAGGTAGAAACCGCTCGGGCTTGGCACGGTTTGAAGCAGCATCTCGTTGGAGATTGAGGCACGGCCGGCGATTGGTAGAACCGGCAGCATCACGCCAAAAACCAGCTTGAGCAGAAGTCCAACGAAGAACACCGGCGTTGCATAGGCCAGAATGCCGAAGAGGCGGGCACCGGCATCGGTGCGGGTGTCGCGGCGGTGGGCGGCTAGCATGCCGAGCGGAATACCAACGGCGAGGGCAACAATCACGGCGTAAACGGTGATCTCGACGGTGGCCATGCCGTACGTGGCCAAAACTTCACCGATGGTCTGATTGGTGGTTAGAGTGCGGCCAAAATCACCGCGCGCAATCTGACCCAGGTAGTCGAGGTACTGTGTAAACACCGGTCGGTCGTATCCGGCCAGGTGAATGCGGCGCGCCAACTCGGTTGGAGTTAGGCGGCCGCCTAGGGCAGCGGTGATGGGATCACCGATGGCGCGCATCACGAAGAAAACCATCGAGACCAGGATGAAGATGGTTGGGAAGATGAGCAGGAATCGAACCACCAAATACCGAAGCAGTGGCGACTTGATGAATCCGAATTTCAAGACTTTGTCCTAAACGAGAAGATGTTGGGGGCCGAAACGGATTCCGGCCCCCAAATCTTTAACCTACTTGACCAGCGATGCGAAGCGGAACTTGAAGGATGGGTCTAGAACGACACCCTTCACGTTCTTGCCAGCTACAACAACCTGCGCACCCTGCAGCAGCGGCAGAGTGGAGAGGTCCTTGGCAACAGCTGCCTGAATCTGCTCGATGTCGGCGGTGCGCTTTGCAGCGTCACCCTCAACACCCTGAGCGGTAATCAAGTTGTCAACGGTTGGGTTGTCGTAGTGGTTGGCCAGGAAGCCGCCGTGCAGGAAGAACGGGGTCAGCCAGTTGTCTGCGTCCGAGTAGTCAGGGAACCAACCCAGCTGGTAGGCAGGGTAGGCATCGGCGGTGCGTTCCTTGCTGTAGGTAACCCAGTCGGTGGACTGGATGTTTACCTTGAACAGGCCACTGGCCTCGAGCTGGCTCTTAATCAGAGCGTACTCGTCGCCCGATGAAGGACCGTAGTGGTCCGGTGCCCACTGCAGGTTTAGCGTTACCGGTGCGGTTACGCCGGCTGCGCTGAGCACTGCCTTTGCCGCTGCCAGGTCTGGGCCGCCATCCTTACCGTAGAGGTCCTTCAGAACGGTGGTTGCACCTGGGATGCCGGTTGGCACGTAGCTATACAGCGGGCTGTAGGTGCCCTTGTAAACCTGGTCGGCAATTGCCTGGCGGTCAACAAGGTCTGCTACTGCCTGGCGCACGGCGAGTGCCTTGGCTGGGCTGGCATCGGCGGTCTTGGCACCGAAAGGCATGGTGTCGAAGTTGAAGACGATGTAGCGGATTTCGCCACCAGGGCCCTTGATTACGTTGACGTTCGAGTCGCCTTCGAGCGACTGTATGTCGGTTGCAGAGAGGCTGCGGGCGGCTACGTCGATGTTGCCCTTCTGGACATCAAGCTTGAGGTTGCTTGCATCGGTGTAGTACTTGAGGTTTACAACGGTGTTGGCAGCCAGCCCCAGGTTGCCCTGGTAGCCGTCGAACTTCTTGAAACCAACCAGCTCGTTCTTCTTGTACGAGGTGATGTCGTACTGACCGGCGAATGGGTGAGCCTTGGCGATGTCCTCATCGGCCATGATCTTGTCGGCAGGGAAGGTCTGCTCGTCAACGATTGGGCCGGCAGGGCTCGAAAGGGTTGCGGCGAAGGTCTGGTCGTTTGCATTCTTGAGGTGGAACACAACGGTGGTGTCGTTGGTGACGGTCACGTTGTCTAGGTTCCAGAGCAGCGATGCAGGGCCGTTAGGGTCGTTGATCGCGATCTCGCGGTCGATGCTGAACTTCACGTCCGAAGCGGTGAGGTCGTGTCCGTTTACGAACTTAAGACCCTTCTTAAGTACAACGGTGTAGTCCTTGGGCGCGGTGAAGCCGGCCGAGACAGCGATGTCTGGCGATACTTCGGCCTTGCCCTGAACCGAGTTCATGAGGAACGGGTAAACCTGGTTGACCAGCGCGAACGAACCGTTGTCGTATTCGCCAGCTGGGTCTAGGGATACCACCTGGTCGGTGGTGCCAACCGTGATGGCGGCATTCGCACTGACATTGGCGCAGGCGGTGAGGCTTGCGAGACCGAGGCTAGAGACGACGCCCACCCCGAGAATGCGCAGGCTAAGTTTGGTTGCCTTGCTCATTGTTCTCCTTTAAATAGATCCGACCCTGTGTCGGCCTGTTTGGTCAGTCTATTGGTGCAAATTCACACCTTTGTTCGCTGGTAAGGATTGTTACCACAAGTTAACAAAGCGCCTTCAAATACGGCAAAATTGAGGCATGAGCACATCGGTGAAGATTGCAGTTATTGGCCTCGGCGAGGCGGGTTCGCTAATTGCGGCGGGCCTCAAAAAAGCTGGGGCCAGCGTGATTGGCTTCGACCCCGCGAACCCCAAGAATCCGCCGGTTCCAGTTGCACCAACGGCCGTCGAGGCGGTTGCCGACGCCGACATCGTGCTCTCGATCAACTCATCGACCGTCTCGGTTCGGGTTGCGGAGGGAGTTGCCACCGCACTAAAACCGGGCGCCCTCTACGCCGA
>Ga0213920_1000941_pt1 | contig 18017 bp, 17 predicted proteins | sample McNCre1117MG_FD_161054 | JGI IMG/M metagenome (GOLD analysis project Ga0213920, IMG submission 161054) | Freshwater microbial communities from McNutts Creek, Athens, Georgia, United States - 11-17 MG | ecosystem: Environmental > Aquatic > Freshwater > Creek | place: USA: Georgia | collected...
CTTTGTAACGCTCCAGCATCGCTGGAACTTGCTCGCTTTGATCCGGGTGGATCAACAAAATGATTTCGTAATGACGCATGGACACTCCTTGTGGATATAAAGCTGCTCGCGGCGTCTGACGCGAAAGCAGCAAGGGAAAAGCCCACGATTATAGTCAATTTCTGACGGATGAAAGCTTGCTTCCCACAAAACCGAAAAACAAGCCCGCAGGCACGCCGAATACACCCGCGCAAACGGGATCTAATCCCAACCACAGAGTCTCAGAAACTTGCAAGTGCAACCGCATCTGAATCCAAGGATGATTGGCTGCGATGTAATACAGGCTCAACGCTAGGCCCGACAGCATCGCCAACAGAGCCCCGACCCGATTCATACCGCGCCAGTAAATACCCAACAAAAGTACAGGAAAAAACGTTGCCGCAGCCAACGAAAACGCACAGGTTACCCAGAACAAAATACTCACAGGTCGGTTGGTGGCAAACCATGCAGCCAACAAAGCCACCACCATCAACAATATTTTGGACAACATGACGCGGCGCAGCGGGGGCGCGTTAGGTGCAGCAGTTTGAAAGTAAAGATCTTGCGCCAATGCATTGGAGATGGTCAAGAGCAAACCATCAGCCGTTGACAGCGCTGCTGCAAGCGCGCCTGCAGCCAATAGCCCGGTAAACACGGACGAGATGTGCGTCATCTCAGGCACACCCAACACCAAGTAGTCATTGAACAAACGGATATCAGCAAACTGCACAATGCCGTCATGGTTGTAATCCTGAATACTCAACAGCGCCAGCTTGCGTAATTTCAAACGATCAGCCCAATCGGGCAGCTGGTCTAAATGCGAACCCACCAATTCAGTCAACACATACGACTTAAGCAGCACCGCCAAGGAAGAAGCGCAAAGGTACACCAACACAATGATGCCCAAGGCCCATGCCACCGAACGCTCCGCATCTACAGGAGTAGCGGTGGTATAGGACCGCACCAAGATATGCGGCAAAGCAGCCGTGCCAAGCATCAAGCAAAACACCAACGCCAAGCTATTGGACAAGCCTTGGTTCCAGCCACTCAATTGCGGAACTTGAAAACCTACGGGTCGATCAATGGCTTGCGCCAACACCTCTCGTTCGGCCTGCCATACGCTGACCAATCGATCCACCGAAGTCTCATGCCAAGCAGGGTTAGCTTCTAATTTTTGAATATCACGCAGTGATGCGTTTTCGGCCTTGGCACGCGCTACCTGACGCACCACGGTTTGACGCTCAATATCGCGAGCATAGAAAGGGTCAGCTATCTTGGCGTCTAAGCCACTCATACGCAAACGGATGACTTCGCGCGTGGCTTGCTCGGCAGGGTCGGCTTCAATTTGTTTGGCGCGCGCTTGAATTTGCGGCAACGATTGCGCCGCAGCCACCGTCACAAATGGATGGCCTTGTGTTTTCAAAGACACCGCCATAGCCAAGACGACCATGGACACCACAATCACCACACACTGCACACCTTGCGTCCATGTCACTGCACGCATGCCACCTAAGAAAGAGCACAGCAAAATACCCCCCAAGGCCAAGAACACGCCCAGCTCAAACGTCAAGCCTGAAAGCATGGACGCAACCAAACCAATCCCGTAAATTTGTGCCACCAAATAAACGCTAGAGCACAAAATCGCGCCCCACGCAGCCAGCCAGCGCACAGCCGCACTGTCAAAACGCCGACCTAAAAAATCAGGAATAGTGATGGATTGGGAAAGATTGAGCTTGGCGGCGAACAAAAAGCCGAGCAAACAAAACCCACCTGTCCAACCCAACAAATAGGCCAAACCCCCTGGATGCTGGCCATCACCTACCAAACCATCCGACAGCAGCAAACCAGTCAAGCCAATGAATGAAGCCGCAGACAGCCAATCCGCTGCCGTGGCCATGCCGTTCAAAGGTGCGCTAATGCTGCGCCCAGCCACAAAATACTCTTCGGGAACAGTGGTACGACAAAACATCCCTATCAAGGCGTACCCGATGATGGAAACGACCAAGAAGAAACCGTTGACGACGCCTTTGGGAACGCCCGCAAAGTCTGCCAGCAAAAGCAACAATGTGAGCAACAACAAGCCAGCAAAGCCGACCAACAATAGCCGCCAAGGCCAAGACTTAAGACGCAGCATCATCTGGATGCGTGCTTTGCATGCCCCAACAAACAAGCAAAAAATAAAGTACGGGGACCGCTTGTGTAATCCACAAAAAATGCAACATGGTGCTGTCGGGAAACACCCAGGCTAAGCCCAAAGAGCCGGTCGTCAACACCACCAGTCCCACTACGCCCCAAAACGACCGCGCCGGCAAAACCGTGACTTCAATCGTTGGGGGTGCCTCTGACACAAAGGCTGTAGCAGGCAAATACATCAGACTGTTTTATTTAGCCAATGACTTCCAAGTCTCAATCACGCTGTCTGGGTTGAGCGAAATCGAGCTGATACCCTCATCCGCTAACCAATGCGCGAAATCAGGATGGTCGCTAGGGCCTTGGCCGCAAATGCCCACGTACTTACCTTGCGCCAAGCAAGCCGCGATTGCTTTGCTGAGCAAGGCTTTCACAGCGGGGTCGCGCTCATCAAAGTCAGCGGCCAACAACTCCAAGCCTGAGTCACGGTCCAGACCCAAGGTGAGTTGGGTCAAATCGTTGGAGCCGATAGAGAAGCCGTCGAAGAACTTCAAGAAGTCGTCGGCAAGAATAGCGTTGCTAGGCACTTCGCACATCATGATGACTTTGAGGTCATTCTCACCGCGCTTCAAACCGTGCTCGGCCAACAAGTTGGTCACACGTTCAGCTTGACCCAATGTACGCACGAAAGGCACCATGACTTGCACGTTGGTCAAGCCCATGTCTTCGCGTACGCGGCGCATGGCCTCACACTCCATCGCAAAGGCTTCACCGAAGTCTTCGCTGATGTAACGCGCAGCACCACGGAAGCCCAACATTGGGTTCTCTTCCTCTGGCTCGTAGCGGCTGCCACCAATGAGTTTGCGGTACTCGTTGGACTTGAAGTCAGACATACGCACGATAACTGGCTTTGGCCAGAATGCAGCAGCAATGGTGGCAATGCCTTCAGCAACTTTGTCCACATAGAAAGCACGAGGTGAAGCATGGCCGCGAGCCACAGACTCAACCGCCTTTTTCAAGTCGGCATCCACATTGGGGTAGTCAAGAATCGCCTTGGGGTGCACGCCAATGTTGTTGTTGATGATGAACTCTAAGCGGGCCAAGCCCACGCCTTCGTTGGGCAACTGACAGAAATCAAACGCCAACTGTGGGTTACCCACGTTCATCATGATCTTGGTTTTGATCTTGGGCATTTCGCCGCGTTGCACTTCGGTCACTTCGGTCTCTAGCAAACCGTCGTAAATCATGCCGGTGTCGCCCTCTGAGCAGCTCACGGTCACGAGCGTGCCGTCCTTCAAACGCTCGGTGGCGTCACCACAGCCCACCACCGCAGGGATACCCAACTCACGCGCAATGATGGCAGCGTGGCAAGTACGACCACCACGGTTGGTGACGATGGCGCTGGCGCGCTTCATCACGGGTTCCCAGTTAGGGTCGGTCATGTCGGTCACCAACACATCGCCGGGCTGGACCTTGTCCATCTCGCTGATGTTGTGCACCAAGCGCACAGGCCCAGTCCCAATTTTTTGGCCAATCGCGCGGCCTTCGGCCAACACCGTGCTGTGGCCTTTGAGCTTGTAGCGAAACTCGGACTGACCTTTGGCTTGGCTCTTTACGGTTTCAGGGCGTGCTTGCAAGATGTAAAGCAGGCCGTCTGTGCCGTCTTTGCCCCATTCGATGTCCATCGGACGGCCGTAGTGGGCCTCAATCACCATCGCATAGTGGGCCAATTGCTCGACATCAGCATCAGTCAATGAATAGCGATTGCGCAACTCAGTAGGCACATCGGTGGTCTTGACCAATTTGCCAGTAGCTTTTTTCTCTTCGGCTGTCGAAAACTCCATTTGCAACAACTTGGAGCCCAAGTTGCGGCGAATCACGGCGCGCTTGCCAGCTTTCAAAGTTGGCTTGTGCACATAAAACTCGTCAGGGTTCACGGCACCTTGCACCACGGTCTCGCCGAGCCCGTAGCTAGAGGTGATAAACACCACGTCTTCAAAACCAGATTCGGTGTCGATGGTGAACATCACACCAGCAGCGCCCAAATCTGAGCGCACCATGCGTTGCACACCCGCAGACAAAGCCACATCGGCGTGGGCAAAGCCCTTATGCACACGGTAGCTGATGGCGCGGTCGTTGTACAACGAGGCAAACACTTCTTTCATCTTGTGCAGCACTTCGTCAATGCCGTGCACGTTCAAGAAGGTTTCTTGCTGGCCGGCGAAAGAAGCGTCAGGCAAGTCTTCGGCAGTGGCCGATGAGCGCACCGCAAACGTGGCGGCAGCGTTGCCAGCAGACAAAATCGCAAACTCATCAGCAATGGCTTTTTGCAGGTCAGCAGGGAAAGGCTGGGCTTCCACCATGGCGCGAATTTCGGCGCCAGCCTCGGCCAAAGCACGCACATCTTCGGTGTCGAGCTTATCCAAACGGGCATTGATTTTGTCAACCAAGCCGTCATAAGCCAAGAATTCGCGGAACGCATGAGCCGTGGTGGCAAAGCCAGTGGGCACACGAACGCCCGTGGGCAGTTGGGAAATCATCTCGCCGAGGCTGGCGTTTTTACCGCCGACCGACTCGACGTCGGTCATTCGAAGTTTTTCAAAAGGAACAACCAGGGCGGTTGAGCTAAAAAGTGCAGTCATCGACAAGCTCCAAAAGTTAAAACTGGCGGCCATGCAGCGCGGCGACTTTGTAGTTTTTCGAATGGGTCGAAAGTCTGCGTGGCGAAATTCGGATAATGCAACATTGTAGGTGGCCAGCAAGTTGCCTCAACCGCCAAAGCTTGTCTTTTTGGCATCACTCATATTGAAAGTTTTTCATGCCCAATCCCACCGTTTTCTTTGTGTCTGACGGCACCGGAATCACAGCAGAAACCTTTGGCAACGCCATCTTGGCCCAGTTCGAGGTCAAGTTTCGCCACATCCGAATTCCGTTTGTGGACTCGGTGGACAAAGCGCATCAAGCCGTACGTCAAATCAACCACACGGGCGAGGTAGAGGGGCGCAAACCGATCGTGTTTACGACTTTGGTGAACATGGAGGTTCTCAACGTCATCTTGGATGGCTGCAAAGGCAAAACCATGCTGATGGACATGTTTGGCACCTTTGTGAACCCGCTCGAACAAGAGCTGGGCATCAAGTCCAACCACCGCGTGGGCCGCTTTTCGGACCCCAGCAAGAGCAAGGAATACCACGACCGCATTGAAGCCATCAACTTCAGCTTGGCGCATGACGACGGCCAATTGAACCGCGACCTAGAGTCTTCCGATGTGATTTTGGTGGGCGTGAGCCGCAGTGGCAAAACCCCAACCAGCCTGTACTTGGCCATGCAACACGGCCTCAAAGCCTCCAACTACCCGCTGATTCCCGAAGACTTTGAGCGTCGCCAGTTGCCCCCTGCCCTGATGCCGCACAAAAAGAAAATCTTTGGCTTAACCATTCAGCCCGAGCGACTGAGCGAAATTCGCAACGAACGTCGCCCCAACTCCAAATATGCCAGCTTGCCCAATTGTCGCCACGAAGTGGCCGAAGCCGAGGCCATGATGCGGCGCGGTGGCATACGTTGGTTGTCCACCACCAACAAGAGCATTGAAGAGATCGCCACCACCATCCTGCAAGAAATCAGTCCTGAGCGGTTGATTTACTAAAACACGCAACCTACGAAAAAGCCCCGCAGGCTCGCGCTTGCGGGGCTTTTGTTTGAAACCGCCGTGGCTTACAGGCCGATGGCAGCGATGCCAGCCTTGGCGATTTGTGCGTCTTCGCTCGACTTCACACCGCTCACACCGACAGCGCCGATGCATTGCCCGTCCTTCATGATCGGCACACCACCTTCAAGCATGCCTTTGACCTCTGGGGCCGTCACAAACGACACGCGGCCGCCGTTGATGACATCTTCATAAATCTTGCTTTCACGACGGCCCAACGCAGCAGTGTGCGCTTTGGCTGGGGCGATGTGCGAGGAAATCGCAGGTGCGCCATCCAAACGGTGCAGATTCAACAAATGGCCACCATCGTCCACGATGGCAATCGTCACAGCCCAGTTGTTTTTCAAAGCTTCCGCTTCAGCGGCGGCGGCAATGGCTTTGATATCTGAAGATTCGAGAAAGTGTTTGGTTTTCATGAGAAGGAAGTTTGATAAGTAGTAAAACCTCAAGCATACCGACTCTGAACCGTCCACTGCCCCACTCAAACGCAAAAGAAACCTCAACAAAAGTAAGCGATCAGCCAGCAGCTCTTGAAACCTCTAGAATGCGCTCCATCTGAATCATCAGGTTTTATCTGGAGAAGCTAAACATGAATGACAACTTTCAAACCGTCGATTACTTCGTTTTGCCGACGGCTGAACGCAATCGCGTGGTGCGCAACACCTATTGGTTGCTCGCCATCAGCATGCTGCCCACTGTCTTAGGTGCTTGGGTTGGCGTGTCTACCGGTATCGGCCACGCCTTTTCTGGCGTGATGGGCATGATTTTGATGATGGCCGGTGCTTTCGGCTTCATCTACGCCATCGAGCGCACTAAAGAAAGCGCCACTGGCGTGTATGTGCTCTTGGGCTTCACTTTCTTCATGGGCCTGATGCTCTCACGCATGATTGCCATGGTTTTGGGCTTCAAGAACGGCTCGGAATTGGTGATGACTGCGTTTGCAGGCACCGCAGGCGTGTTTTTTGTGATGGCCAGTTTGGCAACCTTCATCAAGCGCGACTTGTCTGGCATGGCCAAATGGCTCATGGTCGGCGCAGTCGTGTTGATGGTTGGCAGCATCATCAACGTGTTCGTTGGTTCATCCACCGGCATGGTGGTGATTTCCATGTTGTCTATGGCCATCTTCAGCGCTTTCATGTTGTATGACCTGAAGCAAGTGATGGACGGTGGTGAAACCAATTACATCAGCGCCACGCTGACCTTGTACTTGGACCTCATCAACGTGTTCCAAAGCCTGTTGGCTTTGTTGGGCATTTTTGGTGGCGAGCGCGAATAAACGCTGTTCACAAGCCAACGAAAAAGGGACCGTGAGGTCCCTTTTTTACATCTTTGCTTTTTAAAGCAAATCAAACACCGCCATGCTCTCAACGTGCGCCGTGTGCGGAAACATGTTGACAGCGCCCGCAAACGACATGCGATAGCCAGCCAAGTTGACCAACACACCTGCATCACGCGCCAAGGTCGATGGGTTGCAGCTGACATACACAATGCGCTTAGGCGGCGTCCAACCTAGGCGCAGCTCTGGCTGTTGATGCATTTCGGCCAAGGCCTGCACCAATGAGAACGCACCTTCACGCGGGGGATCCACCAGCCACTTATCTGCTGAGCCGTCTTGGCGCAACAACTCTGGCGTCATTTCAAACAGGTTACGCGCCACGAAACTGGTGGGCGCCAAAGGCTTGTCGCGGTTGGCTTGGTTGAACACGTAGTTTTCGCCCGAACGCGCCACCAAAGCCTCGCTGCCTTCAATACCCAACACCTCGCGTGCGAGTGTGGCCAAGGGCAAGGTGAAGTTACCCAAGCCACAAAACCAGTCAATCACACGTTCGGTCGGCTGCACATCCAGCAAACGCAACGCACGCGCAACCAGCACACGGTTGATATGCGGGTTGACCTGCGTGAAGTCAGTCGGCTTAAACGGCATGGTGATGCCAAATTCAGGCAAGGCGTAAGACAAAGACTCACCCAAAGCGCCTTCCATCAAACACACAGTGTCCGGACCTTTAGATTGCAACCACCACTGCACGTTGTATTTTTCGGCAAACGCGCGCAAAGCAGACATGTCACTTTGGCTCAAAGCCTCCATGTGGCGTAGCACCAAAGCCGTCACATGGTCACCACAAGCCAATTCAATCTGCGGCAATGTTTCGCGGGCTTCCATGCTGCCAATGAGTTTGCGAAGCGGCAACAGCATGGCATCGACATGCGGCGGCAAAATGGGACACTGGTGCATGTCAGCCACGTAGCGACTCTTGCGCTCATGGAAACCCACCAGCACTTCGCCCTTTTTCACCACATAACGCACCGACAAACGGGCGCGGTAGCGGTAACCCCAGGAAGGGCCTTGAATGGGGCGCAACAGAGTTTCTGGTTTGACCTTGCCCAAGTGCCAAAGGTTGTCTTCTAAGGCGCGTTGTTTGACGGCAATTTGCGCAGAGGCATCGAGGTGCTGCATCTTGCAACCACCACATGAACCTGCGTGCAAACCAAAATGCGGGCAACCGGGCGTCACGCGCTGCGATGACTCTTGCAGCACCTCAAGCAACGAGGCTTTTTCCCAGTTGTCTTTTTTGCGATGCACATTGGCGCGCACCACCTCAAAGGGCAACGCACCATCAACAAACACAACTTTGCCGTCAGGTCGGTGCGCCACGCCCTGCGCCTCAAGGTCCATCGACTCGATGGTGAGCGTGTTGTCAGGCCATTTTTTTTCTGTCGCGATCTCAGTCATCAGTTAGCCGATAAGTATTTAGCAGGGTCAACTGGCTTGCCTTGACGGCGGATTTCAAAATGCAGCTTCACTTGGTCTGCGTCGCTGTTGCCCATCTCGGCAATCTTTTGGCCACGCTTGATGACTTGATCTTCTTTCACCAACAAGGTTTGGTTGTGGGCGTAAGCCGTCAAATACGTATTGTTGTGCTTCAAGATGATGAGGTTGCCATAGCCGCGCAAGCCTGCACCCGCATAGACCACTCGACCATCGGCGGCAGCCAAAACTGGATCACCGGCTTTGCCACCAATGTCCACGCCTTTGTTTTTGGACTCATCAAAACCAGACAGCAAATTGCCGCGTGCTGGCCATTGGAAACTGATGGACTCTTCCGCCGCCGAGGGGGCAGCTGGCGCAACGGATGTTGTTGGTGCAGAAGCAACAGGCATAGGGGCGGCAGGCACAGAAGCTGACGATGCGCTGGCCGTTGGCGAAACTGCTGGACGTACCACCGCCGCTTCAGGTGCAGGCGGTACCACGCGCAAGACTTGACCGGTTTCAATCAGGTTGGGGTTGTCCAACTTATTCCAACGAATGATGTCGCGCCAGCTTTGGCCGTTGTCCATGCCAATTCGAATCAAAGTGTCACCAGGCTTGACCGTGTAGTAGCCAGGTTTGCCTGCGTTTTCAGCGCCAGGCATCACGCGTGCGGCGCCATGGGCGCCGCTGATGGAGTGGTCATCCACGGGCGCGAGGCGGCCTTTGTTGGCGCACCCTGTCAGCACAAGCGCTGACACAAGGGCGACAAGACCCCACATTCCGGCACGAGACATTCTTATTTCTCCGTTATCAAGCAATGCCTGATTTTAGAGGTACAAAGTTAACGGCTTCGAAGAGGGTCTGATTCAAACCCTGCGGTGTTTTGTCAATCACCACCAAGGCTTGCTGGCCGGTGCTGGTGTGCGTGGGCGCGACCAGGCGCCCCCCCATCGCGAGTTGATCAATCCAAGCTTGCGGCACATTCTCGCCACCAGCGGCTGAAATAATGGCGCTGTAAGGCGCGCCTTGCGCATAGCCCAACATACCATCCCCAAAAATCAGATGCACGTTGTGCAAACGCATGGGTCGTAAATGCTCGCGCGCCTTGTCGTGCAAGCCGCGCAGACGCTCAATGCTGTAGACCTCGCGTGCCACACAAGCCAGCACTGCAGCCTGGTAGCCACAGCCCGTGCCGATTTCGAGCACGCGACCCATTGTTTGTTCGCCTTGCAAGCCTGGTGCTTCGCGCAGCAAGGCAATCATGCGTGCCACCACATTGGGCTTTGAAATAGTTTGGCCCAAGCCAATCGGCAAACTCGTGTCTTCATAAGCTTGGTTCACCAAAGCGCTGTCGACAAAACGGTGGCGCTCGACACGGCCCATTGCGTCAAGCACCACGGCGTCATCAATGCCTTGAGCTGCCAGTTTTTGCACCATGCGCGCGCGGATTGCCGAAGAGTCCAAGCCAACACCTGTGGGGCTGGCCACGCTCACCTGCTTAGATCGCGCAAGCGACTGTGGCGTGACCACACGCGTGGCGCCTAGCAATGTTGTTGGCGCCACTTGTGGTTTGCCTGAATCTAAACGCGCAGGAAAACTGGGACGCTGCTTCATGCGTTCACCCCACACAAACGTTGTGACCAATCGGACAAGCTGACGTGCTCGGTCAAGTCCACATGCAGCGGCGTGACCGACATGTGGCCTTGGAAAGTGGCATGAAAGTCTGTGCCATCGCTGTCGTCTTTGGCTGCACCGGCACTGCCAATCCAATACATGGTCTCACCGCGCGGACTGATTTGAGTGATCACGCGTTCTGCCGAATGTCGACGGCCCAAGCGTGTGACACGCAAAGGTTTGATTTGCGCTAACGGTTGATTGGGAATATTCACATTCAAAAGCCAAGGCGCGCCAGCTGATTGGCGTTGTGTCACCATTTGTAAGACCAATTCGCGAGCCTTAACAGCAGCGGCATCAATGTGGCCCCAGTTTTTTTCCACCTGCGAGAAGGCAATCGCAGGAACGCCAAACAAATAGCCCTCCATCGCTGCACCTACAGTGCCCGAGTAAATGGTGTCGTCGCCCATGTTGGCACCGTTGTTGATGCCTGAGACCACAAGGTCGGGTTTGTAATCAAGCAAGCCGGTCAGCGCAATATGCACGCAGTCAGCGGGCGTTCCATTCACGTAGCGAAACCCGTTGCTGGCTTGAGTCACATACAACGGCGAATGCAAGGTCAGCGCGTTCGATTTGGCACTGTTGTTGTGCTCGGGCGCCACCACTTCGACGCGCCCCAAATCTTTGAGCGCTTCGTACAGGGCTACGAGGCCAGGAGCTTGAAAGCCATCGTCGTTAGAAATCAGGATATTCATGATGCCTTATGGTTGCTCTCGAATTGTAGGTTCGGACAACAACAGCCTTATCGACTAAGGGTTTGTGCGCCACACACCATAAGCCAACATCAACAAGGTACCAGTGAGCAAGGCGGGCACCAATCGACGCTGTTGGCCAGACAACATCACCGCAAGGCTGAGCACACAGATCAATACGCGCAACGACATGGGCACTGTTGCCAACAAACCAAGTGGCATCAAAATCATGCGCACCGTCAGTGCCGCCACCATGGCGTAAGTCACAGCGGAGAGCCAACGAAACACCTCGCTGTCTTGGTGAATATGACCTGACAACTTGACGCCCGCAGCGCGGCACAGATAAGTGCCCACGCAAGCCGCACAGAGCGCCAGCCAAACGCCCCACCCTTGCAGATCCACGGTCATGCTTGGACCTCGATCGGGGTCGGACGCAGCCAGCGCCGATCGATAAAGTAAGCCAAGGTACCAGCCACCAAGCCTGTTAACAGCAAACTGCTATCAGCATCCAGCACATAAAAAGCCGGACCGAACACGCAGCCCAAACCAATGGCGATGCGATTAGCCCAAGGCTTCACGTCTGTGAAGGTGAGCAAGAAAAACAGGGGATTGATGAACACCAAACTCAGCGTCACAGCTGCTGGCACCCAGCCCGCCACGAAATATCCAAGAACCGTACCAATAGGGGAAATCAACCAGCACGGCAACGCCAAACCGACAAAGTAACTCAGACGATATTTGGGGGCAATCGAAGGGAATTCGCGCATCGACATTGCCCATGCGGTCATGGCCAGCATGTGCACCCACAGGTATAACAGTGGATTGCGATCACGCCGATGGAGTTGAGGGAAAAGTGTCACAACCATGGTGACAAAACGGGTCGAAGTCAGCGTCACGGCAAAGCCAATCGCCAACAAAGATGAGCCAGAGATGACCATCTCTAGCATCACCACTTGACCGGGCAGCGCAAACATCAGCAAGCTGGTGAGACCAGTCATCCAAGCATCGAAACCATGGGTACGCCCCATGGCACCGAAACCAATCATGCCTGCAAACAGCACTAAAACTGGCGCGCCCAAGGCATCACGGATGCCACGCCAAAAGGCTTCACGCCGATTGGCAAATCGGTTCAGAGTCACGACTCAGAACCGATTATTTTTGGTTCATATTGCCTTTGAATTTACCGCCGCGTTGGATTTCCAACTCGTGGTATTCCAAGGTGCCAGACACTTTGCCTGTGCTGTGAATCAACAAATGGTCTTTGCAGACGATGTCTTCGTTGAGTTCGCCGTGCACATCGATTTCACGTGCGCGCACAGTGCCAGTCACTTGGCCTTTGGTGCCAATCAGCAAATCGTCAGCTGTCAATTCGCCAGAAACATTGCCATTGATGACAGCTTTGCCAGGCGCAGAGATGGAACCTTTGAAAGTGACGCCCTCGCCAATCACGAGGTTGTTATTAGTTGGATTGATATCAGCCATGTTCAACTCCTTTGAATGGGCTCATCATACCTAAGCAAACTAAAGCAAAGCCATACGACCGAGATACTTACCAAACCCAAGCTCCACGCTGTCATAGCCTGAGAAGCATTGAGAGGGGCCAAATTCAGCGCCATTGCCAGCAATGGCACATAAATGCCCGATAACACCAACACAAAAGCGCTTCCAATCACCCAAATGGCTACTAAATTACAAGCACCATTTATAACAATGAGCATGGCGTTAGCCGTGACTAAAGTAACAAGCACCATGGCACGCTGTACTTCAGCGGTGAAGGACAACGACATCCAATAAGCAGTACTCGTAGCTGCGAGCACACAAAGCCCCTGAAACAAAGAAGCCAATATCTGTTTGATTCCAAAAATAGGGGACACGGTGTCACGCGGTGGACGCTTCATTACATCGACTTCGGCAGGTTCGTTTTCGAACGCGATGGAGCATGAGGGATCAACGATTAACTCCAACAACGCGATATGCAGCGGCATCAACAAAGGTGGCAGCGCAAACATGATTGGCGCCAGAGCTAAACCCGCAATAGGAATGTGAATCGCAAAGATGTACGCCATCGATTTTTGAAGGTTTCTATAAATACGACGCCCCAACCGAATGCTTTTGACAATAGAAGAAAAGTTATCGTCCACCAACACTAAGGATGATGCTTCACGCGCCACATCGGTTCCCCGTTCGCCCATTGCAATACCTACATGCGCTGCACGAAGCGCAGGGGCATCATTCACGCCATCACCCGTCATTGCCACGACATCACCATTGCGTTTGAGCGCTTGAACAATACGCAATTTCTGATTTGGTGAAATACGCGCGCACACGCTCACAGCTCGGATGCGCTCACTCAGCACCTCATCCGGCATCGCGTCAATGGCATCGCCTGTCAACATATCGCCGCTCTGCAAGCCAGCTTGGTTGGCAATGATGCGTGCTGTTTGAGGATAGTCCCCAGTGATCATGATGACTTTGATGCCGGCCGAATGGCAATCGGCAATGGCTTGGGGAATTTCAGCACGCAGCGGGTCACTCAAGCCAATCAAGCCCAGCCACTCAAAATCAAAGTCATGCTCCGAATTAGGCCATGCGTCTCCCACAAATTGCCCCTGAGCAACGGCTAAGACGCGTAGTCCGTCTGACGCCATAGCATCCACCACAACCGCCCATTGCGCTTGTAACTCTGGCGGTAGATGACACAAGCTCATCACTGCCTCGGGGGCACCTTTAGCCGACACGATGTGTGGCGATCCATCATTGCCGACTCGCCACACATGCGACATTGCGCGCAAAGTAGGACTCAGGGCATAGGTCTGGACCAAAGCCCAATCGCGATGCAAATGTTCGCTATCGCGCAAAAAAGTTTGACCTAGCTGATGAAATGCGACCTCCATGGGGTCAAACGGTTGCGGTGCACTTGCCAAGATAGCGTGCTCAACCAAGCCATGAAAGTCATCCGGCAAAGGATCGCCGTTAACCTTAAATATCCTTGGGGACAATGCCAATCCTGTGGCCAAGGCTGCCACTTTCATCCGATTTTCAGTCAAAGTTCCTGTCTTATCGGTGCACAACACTGTCGTGGCTCCCAATGTTTCGATCGCATTGATGCGCCGGGTCAACACCCCTTCTTGCGCCAAGCGGCGCGCACCTAAAGCAGGAAAAATCGCCAACACCACCGGATACTCTTCCGGCAAGATCGCCATCGCCAGGGCAATGCCCGACAACAGCGCAGGCAACCACGCCCCCCCACGCAACCCTAACGTCAGAATCATCACTGCGCATAAGCAAAAGGTAATCCAGGCCAACACCTTCACCAGTTGTGCTGTTTGTGTTTGCAAAGGCGTCAACGCAGTTTCAATCTGGTTCAACGACGCACCGATCAGCCCCATCTGGCTATGCATGCCAGTTGCAGTGACACGCACAACACCATGACCACGAATCACGAAGGTGCCACCAAACACCCCCGCCACCCCATCGCCACCAGGTTGCAGTCCTTGAGCCAACCCTTCATCAAACGCCGCACCAATCTTTGTCACGGCCAACGATTCTCCCGTCAACAAGGACTCATCCACTTGCAACTGGTCGGCTTGCAGCACCCATGCATCTGCTGCAATACGGTCACCCTCCTCGATGTAAAGTAAATCACCTACCACCACTTCACGCGAAGGCACACTGATGCGCTGGCCATCACGCATCACTTGCGCGTAAGGTTGACTCAATTGCCGCAAGGCATCAATCGCGGCTTCTGATTTACCTTCTTGGTAAAAGGTCAAACCTAACACCGCCAAAACAAAAATAAACAGCGTAAGGCCTTCATTGAAATCACCCAACACCAAATAGACCAGCGCAGCCAGTACCAACAATGCAAACATAGGCTCCAACAACATGAGCCCAAGCCTGCGCCACACGCTGCGTTGTTGCGCAGCGTCGAGTGTGTTGGCTCCATCGCAAGCCAGTTGCACAGCGGCTTGCGCTGACGTTAGGCCTATAAAGTGAGGTGTCATTGCAGGACTCAAGGTGCAACGCAGTCAAACGACCAAAGATGACAGGTCTTGGCAAATTGAAGCTTCATCAAATCAACGCTTTCAAATACGAGTACCTATCAAATCTACAGCCTAGAAAGGTATATGTCCATGCAGCACAGCAAGGCCAAGCCACTCAATAGCTAGCTTTCATTAAACTCTGACTATGTCACGCTTCGCCGCAAACCTCAGCATGCTCTACAACGAGTATGAATTCATGGATCGATTCGCCGCTGCCGCCCAAGACGGGTTCAAAGCGGTGGAGTTTTTATTTCCTTACGCATTCGATGCCAAAGAGTTGCGCCAACGCTTAGACGACAACGGTTTGACACAAGTGCTGTTCAATGCACCCCCCGGAAATTGGGATGCCGGCGAAAGGGGCTTGGCCTGCTTGACGGAGCGAGAAAATGAATTTCAAACAGGCTTGATGCAAGCCTTGGAATATGCCGAAGCGCTGGACTGTCCACGCATTCACGTCATGGCAGGTATCGCCGCCAACAGTGCTGAGCCTCAATCACTAAAAAACACCTATCTCCGCAATCTGTCATGGGCTGCTGAACAAGCCAAAAAATCAGGGCGAGATGTGCTGATTGAACCTATCAATACGCGTGACATGCCTGGTTACATTCTGAACTACCAAGCCCAAGCACACCACATCGTTCAGCAAATCGAAGCCTCCAATTTAAAAGTGCAAATGGACCTGTACCACTGTCAAGTTATGGAAGGCGATGTAGCAACAAAAATTCGTCAATACCTGCCAACAGGACGTGTAGGACATTTTCAAATTGCTGGCGCACCTTCGCGCAATGAACCCGACACGGGCGAACTGAACTATCCCTACTTGTTTGATGTGATCGATGAAGTTTCAGCTTCATGCAACTGGCACGGTTGGGTCGGCTGTGAGTACCGCCCTGCCAGAGGCAACACGCGCAACAGCACGCGTGATGGACTAGCCTGGTTGAATCTCATCACGTCTTAAACGCCGAAGATCAAGTCAACACGGCTGCTTCTGACGTGTAGCACCCGCCTTGGCCATTGCGTCAAAACTGCTGCTTAAGCGATTTTTGATGAAATATTCGATGACAGCTTTAGGAAAAAACGTATCAGGCTCCGACTCAGCGCGGTATTTGAACAAAGTGCCATTGGCATCGGGCTCCAAACGCCATGAACCTTTGTATGACTTCGCCTCCCCACTGATTTGCACGAAGTCCGTGCCTTGATCAGGCAACTCGGTCACCTCCAACACCATGCGCATGTTGATGGGGAAAAACAAAATTCGCTCTTGTAAAAGGCGCTCCACACGCACCTTACGAACATCTAAACGCGTGGTTCTCGACTCCACCACACCAGGAATATGGGTGGCTGCGTCATAGTCGGTGATGTAGCGATAGGCTTGGCACAAGTTCAGAGGCAAATAAAAACTGGCCTGTGTTTGAAAGACATGACCCTGCTCAACAACATTCACTTTGAGTCTGTAGTCATCTGCATCTGCACTAGCCCAAAAGGCACACGCCATCATCGCTACACACAACCACTGCTTCATTTGATGCCCTCTTATTTGTACGGGGATATTAGCGGAACCGAGAGCTTTGCTCATGAAAGAAATAATAATAGATCTCTTGTTTTTGCAAGTATCTCCGCCCTACTTGGTGATGCAGCCCATTTATCCCTTCCTCACCTATTTTTGAAAATACAAATGACCACGTCTCAACTCTTCAAACCCACACGCATTGGCGACATCGAGCTAGCCAATCGCATTGTCATGGCCCCGCTCACACGCTGCCGCGCTGATGAACCGGGCGGCGACGTTCCTGGCAGCGACATGAACGTTGACTACTACCGTCAGCGCAGCTCAGCGGGCCTCATCATCAGTGAAGGTACACAGGTCTCACCAACCGGGAAAGGCTACATGGCCACGCCAGGCATTTACTCTGACGCCCAAGTCGAAGGCTGGAAACGCATCACGAAAGCCGTACATGAAGCAGGCGCCAAGATAGTGGCTCAAATCTGGCACGTGGGTCGTATCACACACCCAGACTTAACAGGTGGCACGCCCCCCGTTGCGCCCTCTGCAATTCAACCCAAAGTGGCGGCCTATACGCGCAACGGCAAAGTAGATGCTCCAGTGCCCCACGCTTTGTCTGTTGATGAAATCAAAGAAGTTGTGAGCCAATTCCGCCAAGGTGCGGCCAACGCCCGACGCGCAGGTTTTGATGGCGTAGAGATCCACGGCGCAAATGGCTATTTGGTAGACCAATTCATTCGCGATGGGTCTAACCAACGCTCAGACGCCTATGGTGGCTCGGTTGAAAACCGCTGCCGCTTTGCGCTTGAAGTGGTCGATGCATGTGTCGCCGAAATCGGTGCAGGTCGTGTCGGCATTCGCTTGTCCCCACTGACCACCTTCAATGACATGAGCGACAGCAACCCACAAGCCGTGTTCAACCACTTGGTAGAAGAGCTCAACAAGCGCGGCATCGCCTTCATTCACTTCATCGAAGGCGAAACGGGTGGCCCACGCGATGTGCCGGGCTTTGACTATGCTTGGGCACGCCAAGCCTTCAAAGGCAGCTACATTGCCAACAATGGCTACGACCGCCAAATGGCCATAGATGCCGTTGACTCAGGCCGTGCAGATGCGATTGCCTTTGGACGCTTGTTCATCGCCAACCCAGACTTGGTGGAACGCTTCAAGTTGGGCGCGGCATTGAACACGCCCAACCCCGACACTTTCTACGCCCCAGGCCCTGTCGGCTACACCGACTACGCCACGTTATAAACAAAGGCTCACCATGAAATACCTTCACACCATGGTGCGTGTGACAGACCTAGAGGCGTCATTGCACTTTTACCGCGACGCCTTAGGTCTGAATGTCTTGCGCACCAACGAGTACCCGCAAGGGCGATTTACCTTGGTCTACCTTGCCGCACGCGGTGATGAAGACGCGCAAGTCGAACTCACCTACAACTGGGACCCCGAGGTCTACACAGGGGGGCGCAACTTCGGCCATTTGGCGTATGCCGTG